>Ga0209828_1000259_pt1 | contig 52149 bp, 48 predicted proteins | sample MaitaG_FD_187429 | JGI IMG/M metagenome (GOLD analysis project Ga0209828, IMG submission 187429) | Marine algal microbial communities from Maine, USA - Maine_Asex2 metaG (SPAdes) (version 2) | ecosystem: Host-associated > Algae > Red algae > Unclassified | place: Maine, USA | collected 2015-01-05
TGCAACAGCTCTACCCCGGAGACCCCGGTGTGGTTGTCGCTCTGTTGCTCAACCACTTCACCCTGGCCCCGGGCGAAGCGCTCTTTCTTGAAGCCGGCGTGCTGCATGCCTATGTGCGTGGCGCGGGTGTCGAGATCATGGCGAACAGCGACAATGTGATTCGCGGCGGCCTCACGCCCAAGCACATCGATGTCGACGAGCTTGCGGCCGTTGTCGACTGCTCACCAATCGACCCGCCCGTGCAACAGCCCGAATCATCAGCGCACACCTATCACAGTCCAGTCGGCGAATTTGCGCTCACTCGACTCGCGCTCGACGGCGAGTGTCAGGTCGAGGTCGAAGGGCCCGAGATCCTCGTTGCAGGCGAGGGCGCATTCACTATTTCAGCTGACGACCATGCAGTCGACATCGGGCCAGGTGAGCCGGTCTGGATACCGGCTTCTGATGCGGCCTGGGGCGCGGCGGGCTCCGGTGTGCTGTTCCGGGTCACGGTGCCCGTGTAACCAGTGAGCGCCTAGGTTCGAAGCATGTCGACCACGATCTTCACCGCTGCGACCATCATCACCATGGATGCTGAACGCCCACGGGCTACCGCCGTTGCAGTGCGCGACAAGAGAATCGTTGCCGTTGGCACCGTTGACGAAGTGACCGCGACAGTCGGCGACGAACCGTTCACCATCGACGAAACCCACGCAGGCGATGTCATCCTGCCCGGCCTGATCGACCAGCATCTGCATCCGATCCTGGGCGCGACAACCTTGGCCACCGAGGTGATCGCGACCGAAGACTGGGTGCTTCCGCACCGCACCTACCCGGCCGCGAACGGCCACGACGAATACCTGAATCTGCTGCGCGACGCCGACCAACGCACACCTGATGGCGAATGGTTGTTTTCGTGGGGCTATCACCGGCTGTGGCACGGCGAACTCAGTCGACAAGCGCTCGACATGATCAGCGCAGACCGGCCCATCGGTATCTGGCAACGTTCGTGTCACGAGTTCTTTCTGAACAGCGCTGCGATACGCGAACTCGGGTTGAGCGCCGACTCACTGCCCTCCGATCCGGCGATTGCAGCGACGATCGATCTCGAGCGCGGCCACTTCATGGAACGAGGTTTCTTTGTCTACCTGTCGCCGATCGTCGGCAAGCATCTCTACAGCATTGAGCGTTTGACTCGGGGCCTTGAGCAAATGGTCAGCTACTTGCATCTCAACGGCGTGACCGCATTCAACGAGCCGGGCGCGATTTTGGTGCGAGGCGGGTGGCAGCTCTACGAGCAGATCCTCGGCCATGACGACACGCCGTTCTATAGCTTCTTCTTGACCGACGGCCGCCGCCCGGCCGAACAAGGCCTGAGCCCCGACGAGACATTTGCGCGGGCCGAACGCGATCTTGCCAGGGCCCCCGACGGCAAGCTCGCGTTCTTCCCCAAGCAGGTCAAGTTGTTCGCCGACGGCGCAATCATCAGCCAACTCATGCAGATGCGCGATCCGTACCTCGATGCGAACGGTGAGCCGAATCCCAACCACCACGGTGAGTGGATCATGCCGCCCGAGATGTTTCGAGAGCGGTTCGATCTGTATTGGCAGGCCGGCTACCAAATCCACGTGCACGTCAACGGCGACCTCGGGCTCGATCTGGTGCTCGACACGCTCGACGATGCAATGAAGCGCCAGCCGCGAGACGACCACCGCACCGTGATCGTGCACTTCGCCAATTCGACCGAAGATCAAGTCGATCGCATCGCCGAACTGGGCGCCATCGTGAGCTCGAACCCCTACTACCCCGTCGGCTTCGCAGATAAGTACGGAGAGGTGGGGTTGGGCCCCGAGCGGGCCGACGTTATGACCCGCAACCGCTCGGTGGTCGACCGGGGCATTCCGCTGTCGTTCCACTCAGATCTACCAATGGGCCGCAGCGACCCACTCGCCATGATGTCGTGTGCCGTCAACCGGGTGACCAACGCCGGCCGGGTCGCCGGGCCTGAGCAGCGCATCACGGCCGAGCAAGCGTTGCGGGCCGTCACGATCGACGCGGCGCAGTCATGGCGCAAAGAGCACGAGCTGGGCAGCATCGAAGTCGACAAGATTGCGAACTTCACCGTCGTCGACGCCGACCCGCTGACGGTCGACTCACTCGACCTCGATGCCATCGCCGTGCGTGGCACAGTGTTCGAGGGTCGCTGGTTTCCCGTCGACCCCGCGTTGGCTGGCCGACTCGGCGCCGCTGCATCGCGTCACGGGCTGCGTAGCCACCTCGAACTGATCGACGGCGACCTCGACAACCACCGTGGTTGCATCTGCAGCGTCGCCGCCGAACTGATGCGCGCAATTGCCTAGAGGTTGCGTCTAACGAGCTTGCGACCATGGCTGCCCGGCACGACGCGCACCATCGGTGAGTACCTCGTTGACCGAACCCACTGCGCTGGCTTCATTGGGTTCGCACCACCGAGCGGAAGAGCAGCGGAATGGTCAGACACATCGTGGCAAGACCGACGTAGCGCATCGTCTGCACTGGCCCGACCGCCGGTGACAGCACCGTCTGGGTGAGCGCGCCGATCGGCAACCCGCCCGAGAATCCGAGTGTCATGATGCCCATGACTCGACCCATCATCGCCGGCTCGGTCTTTTGCTGCAGCAGGGTGCGATGCGACGCGATCGCGATCCCAGCGTTGATGCCCCATCCGACCATTACTGCTACCGCGACCCAATAGTTGGGCGCCAGACTCAGCAAGAACTGACCAAGCCCGAGCCCGATGCCGATGAACACCGCGACGTTGCGGCCGTGGTTGCGAATGTCGCCGCGCGCGATTACGACCGAGCTGACCAACATGCCAAGCCCAAAGGTGCCGAGCAAGATGCCCGCGGCCAGCGAGCCTTTGCCAAAGTCCTGTTCGACGACTCGAGGCATCGCGATCTGCATGACGCTGAACGATGCCCCCAGAATGAAGGTGGCGATCAGCAAGCTGCGGCGCGGTTCACTGCCCAAGCCGTAACGTAGGCCAGCAGCAATCTCAGAACGGATGCGTCGTGTCGGCCCATCGTGGGGCACATAGGGCAGATCGACCCGCCGCATCAGAATGAAGGCCACGGCCATCGCGATCGCCAGCAAAGCGAACCCCGCGGCGTTACCGAACAGGGCAATGATGCCGCCGCCGAAAGCGAGCCCCAGGAAGGCCGCCGACTGGCCACCGCCGTTCTGCAGCGCCGCCGCGTTCATCAACCGCTCGGGTGCTACCAGCAACGGCACCATCGCGTTGAGGTTTGGCTGCATCATCACGAGCGTTCCGCCCAGAACGACTGCCGCGATTCCCGCAATCCGAGGCGTCACGAGGTCGAGCGCGATGACAAACGAGAAGACCGCGAGCACGATCGTGCCGAGGCCCATCCAAATCAGGTTGAAACGGGATCGGTCCACGCGGTCAGACCACGCCCCCGCCGGCAGGGCCAGCAAGAGGGCGGGCACACCGAGGGCGATGCCGATCAGGCCTTCGGCCCCTGACCAGTCAGACAAGGTGACCATCAGCCACACAAAGGTGAACCGCAGCGTGCCATTGGCTCCAAATGCCAGGATCTGGGCGATCCAGAAGTTGCGATAGTTCGGATCGCTCAGCAATTCCTTGACCGGTGACGCAGCCGAAGAACCGTCGAGCTCTTGGCCTCGGGTAGACACCGGGTCAGGGTGGTCGCTAGGTACGCCATGGTCAAATTCGTTGTGTGAACGGTCACATGGTGAGTGTGCAGTGAGTCACTGACTTCGATCGCTCGAGCAGTGCACGATTGCGCCATGGCGACGAGCACAACAACACCACTGACCTCGGAGCGACCGCGGGCCAGTCTCGCAGCGGCAGTTCTCGCAACGCTCGTGTTTGCCGTTGCCGTCTTCTTCGCAAGCCCAACGACTGCTGCTGACGCGCAAGACGCTCCGCAGATCACAAGCGATGGCGTCGGCAACGCCGTTGTCGGGTCGAGTCGCAACCAGCTGGCCGCCCAACTCGGCCCGAGCTACACGTTCGGTCCACCCCAGGTAGAGCTTGTTGACGTCGAGGGCTACGAGGTACGTCGCGACGGCATCGTGCAGTTCATCGCAGCGGCTGTCGGCGAGATTAACCCCGATACGCCACTCGACCTGTTCCTGGTCCGCGAGCCGGGCATCGCGACCGCCGAGGGCATCGGTGTTGGTTCGACGGTTGCTGAGGCAGCCGACGCCTACGGAACGTTCACCCTCCAACGCCAAGAGATCGAGAGTCGCAGGTTCGCCACGTTCGAGAACCAGCCCGATCGCGTGTCCTTCCGCCTCGGCAGCGGTGCGTTCTTCGAGACCACCGAGTTCGACGAAGACGCTCAAATCTCCGCAATCTGGATCACGTGCCAGCCGTTCCTCGACAACTGCCCGGCTCAGCCAGCGCTACCCGAGACCGGAAGCACCCAGAACCTGCTTCTCATCGTGTCGGCAAGCCTGGCGATCATCGGGTTCACCCTCGTCTACTTCGAAAACCGACTCGCTCGCCGCAACCGTTCCACCTGAGCCGTCGAGGCGCGAAACATGTGGCTGCTCACAAAGCAGAAAACTGCACTTTCGGCAGCCACATGGCGAGGCACCTCTCAAGTGGGCTGTGGCTCGAGCCACCGCTTGTGTTGCTCGACAGTGCCGTAGAGATTCATCGCGTCGCCGTTGATGTTGGTGGGCGCATCGCAATTGGTCGCCTCTTGAGCGAGGCGGCTGGGTCCGAGTAGTTCGGCGAGCGGCCCATAGTCGACGAAGCTCAGGCCCGGCCCTCGCTCGGAGTCTCGCACGCAGAGGTTCCACAGGCCGGCGGCTTTGGCCTCGGCCTTGAGGCGCTCGACGGTGGCGGGTTCTTGATCAGGCGCCGCGGCCCGTTCGGCGGCGTCGGCTTCGCCCGCAAGCACCCGCTCGGCGATGAACTCGGTCAGCCGAGCGGCGAGTTGCTGTGACCGGGAAGACTGAGCGAAGTCCAAGCGACCTCGAACTTACTCCTCGACAGGTTGCGAGAAGTCAAAGGGCGCCGGAAAGTCCGCTCGGGGCGCGTAGTCGACCCGGGCGGTCACGTTGTCAATCGTGTCGAAGCGCTCCTGTGGCAGCATCGGCAACTCAGCATCGAGGGGCGCATAGGCGATCACCCAGGCCTCACGGTCGTTCTCAAAGCGAGCGCTGGCCAGGTTCTCAGTAAGGATCTCCGGGTCGGCGCCTTGCTTCGCTTCGAAGTCAAAGTCCCAATGGCGCACGTGCAGCACCGCTGGTTCACCGTCGCAGGTTGGCGCCCCGCCGCCGAGCTGGCTGCCGTCTTCGAGCACGAGTGCGTCGTCGCTCAGTTCGACCCGCATCTCCGTGGTGAACAGGCCGAGCTGAGCGTTCTCACCAGCAGACCAGTCATAAAACGGGTGAATGTGGATGACCCCGTCGTCATGTGAATGGATGCCGCTGGAGTCATCCCATGAGTCAAAGTGCGGCAACCAATCGCCAGCGCCATTGGACAGCGTGCAGTCCCACACCCCGTAGACCGAGTGCCAATGATCGAGGTTCATCTTGGGGCCACCGGTTGCGAGCGCACTCTCAGAGTCACCGCCATCAGTCGCAAGGTCATTCGTGTTTGCGCTACGTCGATTGCCGACTACCGCGACCAGTCCAATCACCAAGATCAGAGATGCCGCGATCGCGGCCGGCCAGCCAAGGCGACGGAGGAACGTCGGCTCGGGCTCATCGAGCCCAGTTCGACATTCGATCGAGATGTCGGTGAGTGCTGTTGGGCCGGTCGCAGTCGCCAACTCACGCTGATCGTCTGGCGAACTGTGCGCGTCTGCATCATCGACGAGTTCGTCGATGACTGACCAGTAGCCGGGCCCCGGTTCGGGGATCTCGGCAATCAGCATCTCGGCGAGTAGTTCGTCGTCGGTAGTGAAGTTCTCAGTCATCGGGGGCCTCCTTCTTGCTGGGTCTGTTCCCTTAGTGCTGCTCGGGCTCGGCCGACTCTCGATGCGACAGTGCCGCGAGGCACGCCAACGATTTCGGCGACCTCGTCGAAGCTGTAGCCAAGCCCGGCCGTCATCATGATCAAGCTGCGGTGGTCGGGGTTCAGCTGGTCAAGGGCTGCCCCAAGTTGCACCCGGTCGAGCGCTTGGGCGCTGGTCGAGCCGGTTGCCGCAATCGTCTCTAAGACTGAATCGTCGCCATGCTGGCGGTGCGATTCGTGGCGCACGTGATCGATCGCAGTGCGGTAGCAGATCGAGTGCAGCCACGTCTTGAGCGACGAACCGCCTTCGAACCCTGCCAACGAGCGCAACGCTCGTTCATACGTCGACTGCATGACATCATCGGTGGCGGTCGCTGACCGCACGACCGACCAGGCGACGCCCCGCAGGTCATGATCCCATTGGCGAATCAGCGTGGCGAAGGCGCGAACGTCGCCGTTGGCGGCGGCCAGTTCTAGCTGATGCGCAGTGTCCACAAGTGCTCCCACGAACCCTTAGACGGCTCACACCCCGAGCTGTATCCCAGATTTCTGAGATTTCTTTACTCGCCGTGAACGTAGACCCAAACGCCGTCGACACGACTGAAGCTGCTGACCTCGTGCAGCTCGAGGTGTTCGCTTCCTCGCCGGAAGCGCGCCCGAAACTCGACCGTGCCGTCGGCATCAAAACCAGTTCCAGCGGTGGTGGCCACGACCTCAAGCCCGAGCCACTCAAGATTCGGGTCAAAGCTGACCGAGTCGGGCCTGGTGTCGACATGCCACGAACGCAACAGATAGTCCTCGTCGCGACGAACATATGCCGAGTAACGCGAGCGCATCAATTCCTCGGCGGTTCGCCCGAGGCCTGCGCCATCTGCGTGGACCTTGTGGCAGCACGCTCGATACGAACGACCGGCGCCGCAAGGACACAGTGCCTCAGCCCCGGCGCTCATCAGCCGAGCGGTGCGGCTAGTCGAGCGGTAACTGCGTCTCGCACCTGGGCGTCAAACGAAGCCACGTGATCGTCGACAAGCGAAGCAGCCATGTCGCTGTCGCCCGCCCGCAGAGCTCCGAGGATCGCGACATGCTCTTCGACCGCATGCTCGGGGTCAGCAACATCGGCAAGGTAGAGGTGCCAGAGTCGATCGCTTTGGGCATAGAGCATGTCGAGCGTGTCGACGAGGAAGCGATTGGCGGCGGCGCGCCACATGATCTCGTGGCATCGGCGATCGATCGACAGCAGACCGTTTCGATCCGAAGTCGTGATCGTGCCCGACAATGTCGCGTCCATCTCGTCCCACTGTTCGGCGGTACCGCGCAACGCTGCGAGTCGAGCCGCATACGGCTCAAGCACCGAGCGGGTCTCGAACAACATCGCCAACTCGTCGACGCCTATACCAGCTACGAAGATGCCTTGACGAGGCACGACCGTCACAAAGTGGTCTCGCTCGAGTCGCTGCAGGGCCTCGCGAATCGGCGTTCGCCCGATGCCAAGTTGTTCGCGCAGATCGTCTTCGCGCAGAACGTCGCCGGGCGCGTAGTCGAGCCGCACGATTCGTTCGCGCAGCTGCGAGTAGGCCTGTTCGCTAAGAGAGTCGGTCATATGGGTTGCCCTGAAGCTGAGCAGCATCGTAGGCTTTGATGATACATGAGTGATATATCACTCGTTGATCAGAGCCACCAAAGAAGCGAGCATCTCATCGTGAGTGACTTCCCCACCTCGGCAAAAGTCGTCGTCATCGGCGCCGGCATCGTCGGCAACTGTCTCGTCGGGCATCTCGCCCGCCTCGGCTGGACCGACATGGTGCTGCTCGACAAGGGCCCGCTACCTAACCCGGGTGGCTCGACCGGTCACGCTTCGAACTTCATCTTCCCCGTCGACCACAACAAAGAGATGGCGCTGCTCGGCGTGCAGAGCGCGAACCAGTACCGCGACATGAACCTGTCGGTCGATTCGGGCGGCATCGAGGTTGCCCGAACCCAAGAGCGCATGAACGAACTGCAACGACGCATCACCTCGGCCAAGGCCTGGGGCGTCGAAGCTGAGTTGCTCACACCAGCTCAGGTCAAAGAGTTGGTGCCGTTCATCAACGAAGAAGTCATCCTCGGCGGATTCCACTGCCCCACCGTCTCGGTCGTCGACTCACTCGAGACCGGCACCGTCATGCGCAAAGAGGCCCAAGAAAAGACCGGCTTGCAGGTGTTTGCGAACACCGAAGTGCTCGACCTGGTGACCGACGACGACCCCGTCGAGGGTATGAGTCAGATCAAGGCCGTCGTCACCGACAAGGGCACGATCGAAGCCGAATATGTCGTCATCGCTTGTGGTGTGTGGTCGAACCGCATCGCCAACATGGCCGACGCCTATATCCCTCTTGTGCCCGCCGTGCACCAGATGGCCGACGTCGGCCCGATGGACGTGCTGGTCGAGACCAACAACGAGATCGGCTACCCGATCGTGCGCGACATGGACACCTTCTGTTACGAGCGCCAGTCGGCTGGTTCGATGGAGGTCGGCAGCTACGCCCACCGCCCGATCCTGCACCACCCCGACGAGATCCCGTCGAACGACGAGGCGGCGCTTTCGCCCACCGAGATGCCGTTCACGCCCGACGACTTCGACCAGCAGATGGAAGAAGCCATCGAGCTCATGGACATGCTCGGCGATGCTGAGCTCAAGTACGCAATCAACGGCTTGCTGTCGTTGACCCCTGACGCGATGCCCTGCCTGGGCGAACTGCCAAACGTGCGCAACCTGTGGTCGGCGGCTGCTGTTTGGGTCAAAGAAGGCCCGGGCATGGCTCAGGTCGTCGCCGAGTGGATGACCTATGGCTACCCCCGGGTCATCGACCCCCACGCCAGCGACATCGCCCGTTTCTACGACGAAGAGAAGAGCGACGAGCACATCTGGGATCGCGCCAGCGAACACTTCAACAAGACCTATGGCATCGTGCACCCATCAGAACAGTGGGAGAGCCAGCGCGGGCTTAAAGAGTCGAGCCTCAAAGAACTCACCGACGCTGCGGGCGCCTACTACTTCGGCGCTCGAGTGTGGGAACGCCCCCACTGGTATGAAACCAACGCGGACCTCGTCGAGCGCTACGGCCTGAGCGAGCGCGAGGTTGAATGGGATAACCGCTGGTGGAGCCCCATCATCGACGCAGAGCATCTGAACCTGCGCGAGAACGCCGGCATGGTCGACCTGACCGCCTTCCAGATCTTCGATCTGACGGGTCCAGGTGCGGTGGCGTTTGCCGAGTACCTCTCGGTGAATAAGGTCGACAAGGCCGTCGGCACGAGCACCTATACGCCCTGGTTGAACCCCGACGGTGGCTTCCACTCAGACCTCACGATGTTGCGCCTAGATGAAGACCACGTGCGGGTCGTGACCGGCGCGTTCGATGGCGGCCGCGACGAGGCGTGGGTCAAGAAGTACATGCCGACCGACGGTTCGGTGACGTTCGCCAATCGCACGAGCGACTACGTGACGATCGGGCTCTGGGGGCCGAACGCTCCTGCAATTCTTGGTCAACTAACCGACGCCGACCTGACCCAAGAGGGCTCGCCGTACGGCTCGGTCCGTCAGGTGCAAGTAGCGGGTGTCGCCGTCGATATCTTCCGCATCAGCTACGTGGGTGACACCGGTTGGGAGATCTACATCCCGTGGGCTGACGGCCCCGCCGTGTGGCAGGCAATCGCCGCAGCTGGCGCTGACCACGGGCTTCGCCCAACGGGCGCGGGCGTGTACGCCGTGGGCGGGCGTGTCGAGAAGGGCTACCGACTTATGGGTGCTGAACTTGAGAGCGAATACAACCCGGTCGAAGCTGGCCTGGCCCGACCCAAGGTCAAGGCTGCCGACTTCATTGGCAAAGAGGCCTATCTCGCTGCGCGCGAGAAGGGCCCCGATGCGGTCATGTGCACTTTTGCGGTCGAAGACCTCAGCGATAGCCAAGGCCGCAACCGCTACATCCAAGGCGGAAACGCTCCGATCTTGACCACCGACGGCGAGCGCATCGTCGACAGCCATGGCCGAGTCAGCGTCGTGACGACGGCGGGCAACGGGCCGAGTTACGGCAAGTACCTGTGCCTCGGCTACCTGCCGACCGAGCTGGCCGAGATTGGTAACACGTTCCAGGTCATGTACGTCAACGAGCTGTTCCCCGTCACCGTCGTCGCGACCAGCGGCTCAGCATTTGATCCCGACGACACCCGCCTCAAATCATGAACGTTCTTGTTTGTGTAAAACGCGTGCCCGCTCCTGGGGCGAAGATCAATATCACTGACGATGGCCAGGCCGTCGACGCCGCGCATCTTGGGTTTACGACCAGCCCGCACGAAGAATGCGCGCTTGAGGAAGCCGTGCAGATCACCGAGCGAGACGGTGGCGAGGTGACCGTGCTGACGCTCGGCCCCATCGAAGCCGAAGAGCAGCTGCGCTACGCCGCCAGCGTCGGCGCCCACAACATCATCCTCATTCCCACCAATGGCGCAGCCTGGGATCCGCAGCGCACAGCGACCGCTCTGGCCAATGCGATCACCCAGGCCGAGGCCAGCAACGGCGAGGCCTTTGAACTGATTCTGTTCGGCAACGAGAGCGCCGACTCTGGTGGATTTCAAGTCGGGGTGCGGGTTGCTCACAAGCTCGGGCGTCCGATCGTCAACGCCATCAAAGGCATCGAGCCTGGCGACCAGAGCATCACCGCCAAACGCGAGATCGATGGCGGGTTCGAGGTCTATGAATTGCCTACGCCCGCAGTGCTCGGCGTTAAGGAAGGCCTGAACCTGCCCCGCTACCCGACCATGAAGGGACGGCTCGCCTCGAAGAAGGTCGAGTTGGAAACTAACGAGATCGACGCGCCCGCCGGCGGCCAAACACTGGTCACCTTGCATCGACCACCTGAGCAGGCCAGCACCACCGAGGTGCTCGGCACCGACGAGTCAGCGGCGGTCGCCGTCGTCGACATCCTCGAAGAGATCGGCCTCGTCTGATGTTGCTGGTCATTCTCGAACACGATCGCGGCACCTGGAACGACGCCAACGACGAAGCGCTCACCGCAGCTCGCACGTTGGCCAGCGACATGGCAGCGCCGATGCACGTAGCCTTGATCGGCGACGGCGCTGGCGCCTTGAGCAACCAAGCCGCAGCCGGCGGTGCTGACACAATCCACGTTGCGACCCACCCAATGTTGACCGACTTCGGCCCCGAAGCAGTCAGCGAAACCGTCACCCAGTTGATCGCGTCGATTGCACCCAATGCCGTCATGGCGGTTGGCACCAGCCGCGGCAACGAGATCCTCGCCCAGGTTGCGGCCCGCTTAGACCTGCCGTTCGTCGCAAACTGCATGACGGTGAGTCCTACCGACAGCGACTGGTCGATGACTCGCATCCAATGGGGCGGCTCGCTACTTGAAGATGTCACACTCGACGCCGGCGACGGTCCCCGGCTCGTGTCCTTTGGCCACCACGCGGTCGCCGCCGTGCCAGCATCTGCCGCCGGCGCTGGCACCATCGCTGAGTTCTCGCCCGAGCTCGATGAGTCGCTCGCGCGCAGCATCGTTAAAGGCCGAGATGTACAAGAAGCGGGCGTAACCCTGTCAACCGCTCCGGTGGTCGTGTCAGGTGGCCGTGGCGTTGGGTCGGCAGAGGGATTCGAGCAACTCGAAGAGCTCGCCGGGTTGCTCGGCGGCCGAGTCGGTTGCTCGCGAGCCGTAACCAATTTGGGCTGGCGCAACCACACCGACCAGGTCGGCCAGACCGGCACTCGCATCGCACCCGAGATCTACATTGCGACCGGCATCAGCGGCGCAATCCAGCACTGGGTCGGAGCCATGGCGTCTAAGCGAATTCTTGCGATCAATACCGATGCCGAAGCGAACATGGTTACCAAGGCTGACTACGCCGTGATCGCTGACCTGCACAAGGTCGTGCCTGCGATCACTGCCGAGATCAAGAAGCGCAAAGGGCTCTGAGCTCTCAGGTTTCGAAGCGCAGTGGCAGCTGCTTCATCGGCCGCAGGAAGAAGCTGAACTCGTGGGGCTGGTCGTCGAGCGGCTCAGCGAGTTCGATCCACGTGGTGCGTTCGATCATGGCGGTGAATGAGCTGACGAGTTCTTGTCGAGCAAGTGCCGCCCCGATGCAGAAGTGATTGCCGACGCCAAATGCAATGTGGGCTGCTGCATTTTCTCGGGTGATGTCAAAGCGTTCGGGTTCGGTGAACTGTTCGGCGTCACGATTCGCCGCCGCGTATCGGGCCATGACCGAGTCACCCTCGTCGACCTCGACGTCGCCGAGCGCAACGGGGCACGTGGCCGTTCGCCACAGCCCCGCCACCGGCGAATCGAACCGCAGCATCTCTTCGACGAAGTTCCTCATCAGCTCAGGCTGATCACGCAGCAGCTGTTGCTGGTCGGGATAGCGAGTCAAGAGCCACATGCCGGTCGCCAGTGCCGCAGGGGTGGTCTCGAAGCCGCCCGTGATCAGCTGATGCATGAGATCCTGGAGCTCTTCCATCGTCAACGGTTGTTCGTCGTCGCCGTGGGCATGTACCAACGCCGAGATTAAGTCGTTGGTCGGCTCGACTCGGCGCTTGTCGAACTCAGCAGCGAGATAGTGCTGGGCTTCGACTTCGATCGCTGCTTCGGCAATCGCTTCTTCGACGCTGAGCGGGCGCTGGGCCAACGCCAACATCGCTTCTGGCCACCTTCGGAACGTTGCCACCTCGCTGGCGGGCAGGCCGATCTGTTCGCAGATGAAAATGCCGGGCATCGGGTGCGCGAACTCGCTGACCCAATCGCAGGTGCCCTGATCGATGAATCCATCGATCAACTCGCCGACGATGCCGTCGATACGCGGCGTCATACCCTGCACGCGTTTGGTAGTGAAGACGCGGCCGAGCAGCTTGCGATAGCGGGTGTGCACCGGCGGGTCAGTGCGTTGCAGCGTGCGGGCTTTGGTCCAACCATGCTCAGCTAAGTGCTTCTGAAACGCGACCGCACTGGCGCTTTCGCGACCGGCCGCCCCCGAGCCCGGCTGGCTCGAGAACGTCTCGGTATCGAGCAACATTGAGCGCACGTCGTCGTAACGCGTGACCATAACGAGCCCGGTCTCGGGCAGTCGATACACAGGGCAGCGCTCGTGCATCTGGGCGTACAGCCCAAACGGGTCGTCTTGTACCGCCGGGTCAAGAAAGCTCGCCTCGAGTTCGTATTGATCAGTCATGTGATCCCTTCGCTCAGGCCGGGGAGCCGGTCGTTAGCCTTCCATGATGTCTTCCGAGGTGGCGGCCGCGCCAACCGAGTCCCGCGACGTGGCGCTGTCGCGTGGCCTGCTCTTCCTCTCGGCGGCGCTGACGTCGGGCTACGGCGTGCTGTTCACCATCGTTGGCGACTACCGCGACAAGTACGGGTTGAGCGAGACGACGCTCGGTTTCGTCATTGGCGTCGGGTTCATAGTTTCGTTTATCTCGCAGACGCTGCTCGGTCCGCTCGGCGACCGCGGCCATGCCCGCAAGATGATCGTGTTCGGCGCTGCGTTCAACGTGATTGGCCTGCTCATGATGGGGTTTGGCACGACGGCGACGGTGATCCTCGCTGGCCGCATCATTGGTGGCCTCGGCATTGGGGCCGCGGGCCCGGCGATCAAGCGCATCGTGGTCGTTTCATCGGGCGACAACGTTGGCCGCAACCTTGGCATGTTGTTCTCAGCCGACGTCTTCGGGTTCGCGGTCGGCCCTGTTGTCTCGGCCGTGTTGGTCGGCCCGCTTGGCATTCCTGGGCCGTTCATCGTGATCTCGGTGACCACGGTGGCATCGCTGCTGTGGGTGTGGTTCAGCGTCGACATCACCGAACAAGCCGACGACAACGCCCCAACCCAACTGGCGTTTGGGTTGCTACGCGATCGAACGTTCGCTGGCGCCGTCTTTCTGGGAATGGCGGCGTACACGATGATCGGCGCATTCGACGCCCTGTGGGATGTCGTACACACCGACCTCGAAACCCCCGAGTGGATGGCCAATCTGGGCATTGCCCTGTTCGCGATTCCGCTCGTGCTGCTCGGGCCCACTTCGGGGAAGCTCGCTCAGCGACTGGGGCCCTTCCTCGTGGCGGGTGCCGGCATGTTCGCCGCGACGATATTCATGGGGATCTACGGTCTACTTGGCGTTGGTGCAGCCATCTTCGCCGTCGCCATGGTTCACGCGCTAACCGACGGTTTGAGCTTCGCTGCGGCCGGCGTCGCGGTTGGCTTGATCGTGGCGACCGATCGCCAGGCTGGAGCGCAGGGCGTGCTGGGCGGACTGCAGTCGTTAGCCGCCGGCATCATGGCCCCGACCACTGGCTGGGTCTATGAGCACCACGGCCAACGCGCCGCATACTGGCTTGGCGCCGGGGTCGTGCTGGCGCTGGTGGTGGCCGGCCTCGTGACCGCCGGTGGTGCAGTCCGCACGCTCAAAGGCTGACTCGCCAACACAGTGGAGTCCCAAAACGCACTATGGCCGCCCGACCATGCAGAAGAAAAACTGCTGGTCGGACGGCCATCGGCCCGTGGTGGGCTCGCTCGAATGAGCGCAGTGGTGTTACGGCAGGAGTACTGCGTCGATGATGTGCACCGTTGCATTGGCGGTCGGCACGTTGATGCAGATCGCAGAAGCACCGTTGACAGTGAACTCGGAACCATCAACCTCGATGGTCACGTCAGCACCGTTGACAGTGGTGACGGTGCCAGCCAGGATCAGGTCATCGGCCGAGAGTGAGTCGCCGGCGATGACGTGGTAAGTGAGCACACTGGTGAGCAGGTCCTTGTCGGCAAGCACTGCTGCAAGGTCTGCTTCAGGCAGCGCTGCGAACGCATCGTTAACCGGTGCAAAGATCGTGAACGGGCCGTCGCTGTTGAGGGTGTCGACCAGGTCGGCTTCAACAACTGCGGTTACGAGCGTCGACAGCAGCGGATTGTTCGATGCTGCGGTTCCTGCTGGATCGTCGGCCATGCCAGCAAAGCTGCCTTCGCCGTCGGTGGGCACAGCGCCGCAGGCTGGGCCTGTTGCGCCAAGCATCGCCTCGCCGTCTGCCATGGCGTCGTCTGCCATTGCGTCTTCGTCTTCCATTGCATCACCGGTGAGGGTGGCAATGGCGTCGAGTGCTACCTGGGGCAGCAGGACTGCGTCAACGATGTGCACCGTGCCGTTGGCAACGGGAACGTTCGAGCAGATGACGTTGGCGTCGTTGACGCCTTGACCGTTGGCTGCGAGTGTGACTTCGCCGCCTTCGACGGTCGTGTAGGTGTTGCCTGCGAGATCGTCGGCCAAGAGTGACTCGCCGGCGATGACGTGGTACGTCAGAACACTGGTGAGCAGGTCCTTGTCGGCCAGCACTGCACCGAGGATGTCTTCGGGGATAGCTGCAAACGCATCGTTAGCAGGAGCAAAGATCGTGAACGGGCCGTCGCTATTGAGGGTGTCGACCAGGTCGGCTTCAACAACTGCGGTTACGAGCGTCGAAAGTGCGGGGTTATTCGATGCAGCAGTTCCTGCTGGATCATCGGCCATGCCAGCAAAGCTGCCTTCGCCATCAGCGGGAACAGCACTACAACCAGGACCGAAAGCGCCAAGCATGGCGTCGTCTGCCATTGCGTCTTCGTCGTCCATAGCGTCGTCGTCCATGGCCTCTTCGGCTGTCGCAGCAGGAGCTGGATCAGTCGTTTCGGCTTCTTCGCCGTCGCTCCCGCCGCATGCGGCCAGGATCATTGCGAGAGCAGTCAAGATTGCAAGAAGCTTGATCCTCGCAGTCTTCGGTGAGGTTGCGGTATTCATTAGTGTGTACTCCTAGGGAACCAGTTTGTCGGGGGATTTGGCCTCAGGCCTCGTCGACGAGAACCACCACTGAATGGTGTCCAGAAACGCCGTCTGGCAGTGGTTCGTCGCGGTCTGGGGTTTGGATTGAATCTTCTTGATCAGTTGCGCGGGCGGTCACCGTATGGCGCCCGGGCGTTGCATCCCACACGTGTGACCACTGTCTCCACGTGCTGCCGTTGACCTCATTGGCCATGGTGGCCGGTATCCATGGGCCGTCATCGATCTTCAGCTCGACCTGCTTGATTCCTATTGGTTGAGCCCACGCCACGCCGCCAATCGCAAACGGTCCAGCCGGGATACGGTCTAGCCCCCGGGGCGCATCGATTCGGGTCTGCATCTTGATGGGAGCCAGCTGGGCATAACCACGCGGCACCCAGTAGTGGTCGAATGCGTCAAAGGTCGTGATCTCGATCTCGGTGAGCCACTTTGTGGCCGATGCGTAGCCGTAAATGCCCGGCACGATTAGGCGTGCCGGAAACCCATGCTCGAGCGGTAACGGCTCGCCGTTCATCGCGACCGCAACGAGCGCATCGCGTCCGTCATCGAGGGCTGCAACTGGGAATCCGCACGTATATCCATCGACGGAGCGACCAACGATTTGGTCCGCGCCAGCCTGTACCCCTGCCTCTTCGAGCAGTTCGTCGAGCCGGATTCCTTGCCAACGAGCGGTGCCGACGAGGTCGCCGCCGACGAGGTTCGAGACACAGGTCAGCGTGATGTCGCTTTCGACTAATCCTCGAGCGATCAGATCGTCATAGGACAGCTCGATCGGGTTGTCCACCATTCCAGTCACCTTCAGCAGCCATGAATCAGCTGGCACCTGCGGCACGACCAGGGCCGTGTCGATGCGATAGAAGTCTTCGTTCGGGGTGAAGAAGGGTGCGGCATTCTCGGCCTGGGCCCCGGCAGGCACAGCAGGTGGCCCAGCGTTACCGGTTGCCAGAGCTGCGGTCTCACGCGACGAGGCTGCGCTGAACCGGTCGTTGAGCTTGGTGCCGATTGCGCCAACGGCGATCGATGCCACGGTGACACCCCCGAGCCCGGCCATGAAACGTCGACGCCCACCGGTCGCCCAAAGTGCCGGACCTGTTGCTGTTGGCTGCGAAGATTCAGTATCTGGTCGGGCAAAGCCCCGGCGCGCCCAGAAAAGCACAACGCACACCACGACCGCCCCGAGGATCGATGGGATGACACTGCTCCAGGCGCTACCGGTCCGTGATCCGAGCGCTGCGAGTGCTCCAACGGCGCCAAAGAGACCCGCACCGGCATAGGCAAGTCGGGGTCGCCCCCGCAGCGCCAAGACGCCGAGGGTGGCGGCGAACAGCGTGAGGGCGAAACCAATACCGACGAGCAGGGCGATTTTGTCCTTGGTGCCGAACCAGTCGATCGCTAACTCCTTCAACCAAGACGGCACGTTGTCAACAAAGCGGTCACCGACGTCAAGAATCGGTGATCGCAACCCCCGCGAGGTTCCTGCGACGAGGACCGCCGCACTAATTCCAGCGCCGCCAGCGGCGATGCCGGTAAGCGCTGCGAGGGGGCCTGAGACCTGGAACGGTTCAGCCGAACCCATGCCTTCTGGGCGCGTTGGCGAGGGAGTTTCTTGTGAAGCCATACACGACGTTCGTCACCGAAGCAGTTTTGGATTTTACGGGCATTTTCAATCCGACTCGTCGGTCGCCCCGAACCGTCAATGTGATTGATCGCCGGCGTTTACCCTACTTGGGCCATGAAGGCGGCTGCCGGTTCGTTGTTCTCAAGCTTGACTGGACCTCGAACCTTTTCGTCGCCGTGCGCTCCCAGGACATGCAACTTAATGGTCTTTCTGGCACGATAGAGCTAGTGCGCCCCCCAGTATTGCGAGTCGTCAGCGACTCCGATCCAATTGGACCTAACGAATTGATGCAGCGAGCCGCTGGCGGTGATGAGCAAGCCTTCGCACAGTTGTACGAGCAGCTCGGCGCAGCCGTGTATGGCATCGTGCGCAAGGTGCTCAGAGATCCTTCGATGACCGAAGAAGTCACCCAAGAAGTGTTTGTGCAGGTCTGGCGCAGCGCAGCCAAGTTCGACACCAACCGAGGCAACGCAAAGTCGTGGATCCTGACCATCGCTCACCGTCGAGCGGTTGATCGCATCCGCTCGGAACAGTCGCGCCGCAACCGTGAGAATGCTGACCACGAAGCAACCGTCGTACCGCTAACCGATGACGTTGGCGACGCCGTTGCTAGCCGAGCCGAGAGCGATCGCGTCCATCAGGCGCTCGAGCAGATTCCCGAGGCGCAACGAGAGGTGCTCACTCTGGCCTTCTTCGGCGGTAAGACCTATCGCGAAGTAGCTGCGGTACTAGAAATTCCCGAAGGAACTGCTAAGACAAGAATTCGCGACGGACTCACCCGCCTTCGAGCACAGCTGGGAGCAATCTGATGACGATCGACGTCCACAGTCTTGCGGGTGCTTACGCGTTGAACGCGCTCGATGATGCCGAGCGCGCCGCCTTTGAGGCGCATTATCCCTCGTGCGAAGAATGCGCAACCGAAGTTGAGGCGTTCACTGACGTAGCAGCGTCACTGGCCTACACCGCCGAGACGCAACCTCCAGCCCATCTCTTTGATTCCATCATGGCCGAAGTTGCACGCACCGACCAGGATGTCGCCGATGCGTCGGCCAGTGCGACGGTCCCCTCTATCACTCGCCGCCAAGACGCAACGCCGACACCTCTGCGCAGTCCACGGCGTAACGTGCTTGCGGCGGCCGCCGCAGTTCTGGTGCTGCTTATCGGAGGCATCGCGATCGTGTCGCGAGACACGCAACTACCAGTCGAAGAACTTGCGGCAATCCCAGATGCCGTTTCGTCCAACCTCGAGGCCATTGCAGACGGACAGGTAGGCGACATAGAGATTGTGTGGTCATCTGAGCAAGACAAAGTCGCAATACTTGCCGAGGATCTCCCCGACCCGGGCGAGGGTCGGGCCTATGCCCTGTGGTTCGTGATCGACAGTGGCGTCGCTCCTGCTGCGCTGTTCCAGCCCGAGAACGGAACCGTCGAGGTGGTGTTCGATGTCGATGACCATGCCGCGAACGGCTGGGGCATCAGTATCGAACCCGAAAGCGGGTCCGACGCCCCTACCAGTGATGTGATTTTCCTGGGGACCCTGTCGTAATTCCAATCCGGCTCGCCCTTGTCTCCGAATCACAACTGCTACTACTTAGGAGACAATCGATGAAGAAGTCACTCTTGGCCGCCGTGGCGGCTGTATGTCTACTCGGCACGGTGCTGGCGCTGCCCGCACATGCCCAAAGCGGGGGAGCGGTCTACGGCGGCGTGCTGTCCGAGCTCAACAACTCAGGTGCCTCAGGATCAGCAAAGATCACGGTGGCCGATGATGGCCTCACCATGACGATTGAGGTCAACGCCCGGAACCTGAACCTTAACGGACCGCACGCAATGCATCTGCACGGCAAGGTCGAGGGCAACGCCGTAATTGCATCAACCTGCCCAACAGATGCCGATGATGGCGATGGCGACGGCGTACTTACCGTGCTCGAAGGCGCCCCAAAGTACGGCGGGGTGCAGGTAAGCCTCACTACGAATGGCGATACTTCGGCCGATTCAGCACTCGCTGTCGATCGCTATCTCGCCGGTCAAACCATCAATTACAACCGGGCGGGAATCCCAATCCCTGAGGTCCTCAGGTCGAACGAGGGCAAGCTGCACGTGGTTGTTCACGGCATTGACGAAAATGGCAACGGCACGCTCGACCTCGACCAAACTGAGCGCTCATCACTGACCGACGATCTGCCACGAGAAGCAACCGCTCCTGCGCTGTGCGGCACCTTGACCGTGCAAGCGACTGGGCCGGTTCAGACTGGTGGCGGTGGCACCGCATCCGACTCACCGTTCGCAATGATTTCAGTCGGTGCGGGCTTCGTGGCCCTCAGCGGAGCTGCGTTCGCCCTGCGCCGCCGCGATGACCAAGTCTGACCAGACGCTGAACCCCTCCTCAGCGACCGCTGGGCCATCTGCTCCTTCGATGGAGTGGATGGCCCGGGGGCAGGCGTTCTTGTCTCGGCGCCAAATGCTCGTCGGACTCGGCCTGGTACTTGCCGGTTGCGGTTCGACACGCGACGCCACAACAGCCGTATCAGGCTCAGCCGCTGTGCAATCGCCCGCAGCTCTTCGCGCGGAGTCCCCCACAGCGGGGTTGCCAGTCGACGACAGTGAACCAAACGTGGAACTGCCGACACCTGCTGGTCCCGACCCAGAACCAACGCCCGAGCCGCTGCAGAGCCCGCCAGCCACGGCGCTTCCCGAGGTCGAGTTTCCTTCCGGGATCGAACCCATTCGAATCGCGATACCTGCGATCGCCGTAGATGCTGACGTGATCAGACTCGACATCAGAGGCGAACCAGAGGTGCCCGAAGACTTTGCTCAGGTCGGCTGGTACCACCAGACACGGCTCCCGGGTGAGATCGGCCCCGCTGTGCTCGCTGGCCATATCGATTCTCGCACGGGGCCTGCAGTCTTCTATCAGCTCGACGAACTCGACACGGGTGACGAAATTATCCTGTCCGCCGCTGGCTCCGAAACGCGTCGGTTTGCTGTTACCGACACCGGCCAATACTCAAAGGATGCGTTGCCGGCTGAAGTGTTCGGGTTCGGCGAGCCGCTACCGGAACTGCGCCTTATTACCTGCGGCGGAACGTTCGACGCTTCATCGGGTCATTACCGCGACAACTACGTCGTGTACGCACGCGGGATCTAAGCAGCGCACGGGGTTGAGCCCCACGCACGGGCAGAGCTTAAGGTAACGACAATGCTAGAAAACGAAGACGTACGAGAGCCGCCGGCAGTTGGCGGCGTGATCCCAGATTCGTTCGGGTTCTCCGAGATTTTTCGGCGCGTTCTCGCTACGGCCCGAGAAGAACTCGATCGACCTACCAAACTGCTGTTCTGGAGCGGTCTCGCCGCCGGTCTATCACTCGGGCTTACGTTCTTTGCTCGCGCGACGCTAACCGGCCTTGCCGGAACGGGCGATCCTGGACTCGTTGGCAATCTGCTGTACCCAGTCGGCTTCATCATCATCGTGCTCGGCAAGTACCAGCTGTTCACGGAGAACACGCTGACGCCGGTCGCTCTCGTGTTAACTCGTATGGCCCGGCCAATCAATTTGCTGCGGTTGTGGGTCACTGTGCTCGTCGCGAACATGATCGGGGCGACAGCAATCGCAGCGATGTTTTCGCTCACGAGCGTGAAGGAACCAAGTGCTGCTGATGCTGCTTTGGCAATGGGCAAGCACGCGCTCGAGGTTGGGGTCGGTGCGCTGTTTTGGCGGGCGGTGATTGCTGGTTGGATCGTCGCGACGATGGTGTGGCTCGTCCACGCTGTCACCGATACGTTGTCGCGCATTCTGGTGGTCTCGGTGCTGATGTACTTCATTGGTGTGTCCGACCTGTTCCACGTGGTGACCGGCACCGTTGAGGTCCTGTACGTCGTGTTCGAGGGCGAAGCTTCGTTCTGGTCGATTTGGCATGAATTCGTAGTGCCGGTGCTTGCGGGCAACGTCATTGGCGGCATCGTGTTTGTTGCGATTCTCAATACCGCACAGTTCGGACATGAAGAAGGCGGCGAGTTGGTCGCCAGGCTGCAACGGGGGGAACTCGATCACCCCGAGTAGTAGTACCTCCACCGGACAGGATTGTTGCGGTTGTGGATTGGTTCACGGCAGAGGTTGGCGAAACAGCCCCGCTGGTAGTGGGGCATCGCAGCGGACCAACGCGAGTTGCCATGACGGTGACGCCCCTAGCGCCCAGCGAATCGACGTGATCACGACCTGGCCGACTTCGGTTGCTTTGCGCGTTGGCCTCGTGTCGAGTTGGTTCGCGAGTGTTGGAGCAATGGTGGTTAGAGCTGCATTGAGAAGCAGCTTGTAGCCAATACGTATAGGTTGCGACAACGGCGGGCTTTTCAAAAAGGCGACCGCTCGGCGTTGATCGGCAGTCGTTTCGAGCTGTGGGTGTTCAATGATCCACTGCGATAGCTGCGCCGCAGTTTCTGGCAGTGGCGACGCTCCGAGCAGTTCGCCAATCAGTGTTTGCTCGCGAACAAATTGATCGGCCTCATCGCTGCTAAGAGGACTCGGGCCAAAGGCCTGGTACGCGGCGAGGAACGAGTCGGTTAAGACGTTGTGAACCCATGCAGCCATCTCTGGTCGGTTAGCGCTGTAGGGCCTGCCGCGTTCTGAGGTCCCTGTCACATCTCGGTGGGCGTCTCGAACCACAGCCACGGCGGCTTCGACTTCGGGCATCGCGCCGTAGGTTGTTTCGGTCACGTAGACCGAAGTTCGCGACAATCGGCCGAGCGGGTCATAGCGGTACGTGGAGTGGTCCTCGACGCCGGCAACGACCTCTGGGTGGGCGGCCTGGACGATGAGGGCTCTGATACCACCGATGAACACTGATGCGTCACCAAGGACCTTCCACGAAATCGAATCTGGTCCCAATAGACCTGGATCGCCCATGTAGTCGAGTGTGTGTTCAAGTGGTGCCGGTCCTTGGGAGAACAAGCCAGAAACGGCGCGCACTACCGAGTCCTGAATGTTGCGCCCGAACTCTGGAAAAATACTGAATGCCACGGTCGCCAAGGTAGGGCTGTTCCGCAGCGTTTCGCCAAAGCGGGCGAGCGACAAGGACCGTTGAGATCCAGGTCAACGCGACAACCTGCGCGGTCAACAGGCTCCCCTATCAACACAGGCTCCCTATCAACACAGGCTAGTTACGCAGCGCCCGAAGCCGTTCGAGCAGCGAGCGCTCTTCATCTGACACATCCGTGGGCACCTCGATGCTGAGGGTCACGAGCAGGTCGCCGGTTCGGCCGACAATGGGCACGCCTTTGCCCTTGACCCGCAGCGTCTGGCCATCTGAGCTTCCGGCAGGTACGCGAACCGTTACCGACGGCCCGCTCAGAGTCGGCACGCTGACTTCGCCACCGAGCACTGCGTCCTCGTAGCGAACTTTCACAGTAGTCGTCAGATTGTTGTCTGAGCGCCCAAACGTTGCATGCGCGTTGACCGAGATCTGAATAAGCAGATCGCCGGCGGGGCCGCCATTCATTCCCGCAGAGCCCTTGTTGGCCAAACGGATGGTTTGCTGATCCTTAACGCCTGCAGGGATGCGCACGGTCACGGAACGGTCGTCGATCATCAACGTCGTGGTGAGTCCTTGCACCGCATCGACGAAGTCCATGCTCAGTGACGCCGACAGGTCGCTGCCGCGTCGAGGCCGGCTCTGTTGCTCAGCGAAGTAGTCGCCGAACAAGTCGTTAAAGTCAACAAAGCTGGACTCGTGATGCGAGCGAGTTGACCACGGCTCGTATCGAGACGAAGAACGGGGCTGGCGCATCTGCAGGCGGATGCCGTCGTACTCGCTGCGGCCCTCCGGATCGCAGAGGACTTCATAGGCTTTGGCGATCTCGGAGAACCGAGCGTCGGCGCCGGGGTCATCGGGATTGGCGTCGGGATGAGCTGTACGGGCGAGCTTTCGGTAGGCGGACTTGATCTCTTCATTTGTTGCATCACTGTTGACACCGAGTACGTCGTAGAAATCGACGTCAAGCCATTCGGCGGTTGCATTCATGCTTGGTCACCTCCTTGAGTGTTGGACCGTGTTCATTCGGGTGCGAGACAGAGGGGCGCAGACGGGTAGACCGGCTGCGCCCCTCTGGGTGGGGGTGGACAGTGCTAGGCGTTGACACCCTCGTCATCGACAATCTCGGCATCAACGATTTCGGCTTCGACGATGTCGTCGTTGCCCTGTGCGCCCGACTCCGATGCAGCCGCCTGCTCGTACAGGTACTGGCCGTACCTCTCAGCAGCAGAGCGCACATCGTCGCTGGCGGACTTCATTGACTCGAGGTCTTCGACTTCGACGGCAGCAGCTAGCTGGTCGACCGCAGCCTGCAATGTCGAGCGCTCGTCAGACGAGTCGTCGGCATCAGTCAGCTGGCGGCGAGCCTGGTACAGCGTGCTGTCAGCCTCGTTGCGGATCTCGGCGTCGGCTCGGCGGCGCTTGTCATCCTCGGCGTGAGCCTCGGCATCCTTGATCATGCGGTCGATGTCATCCTGCGACAGCGAGGACTGACCAGTGATCGTGATCGACTGCTCCTTGCCCGTACCCAGGTCAGCGGCAGAGACGTGCACGATGCCGTTGGCATCGATGTCGAAACTGACTTCGATCTGGGGGGTGCCGCGAGGAGCAGGAGGCAGATCAACAAGCTGGAATTTGCCCAACGTCTTGTTGTACTGAGCCATCTCGCGCTCACCTTGAAGCACGTGGACGTCAACCGAAGGCTGATTGTCGTCAGCGGTACTGAAGACCTCGGAACGCTTCGTGGGGATAGTCGTGTTGCGCTCGATGAGCGTGGTCATGACGCCACCCATTGTCTCGATGCCTAGCGAGAGAGGCGTGACATCAAGCAAGATGACGTCGTTCACATCGCCTCGAAGGACCCCTGCCTGAACAGCGGCACCCAAGGCAACGACCTCGTCGGGGTTCACACCCTTGTTAGGTTCCTCGCCCGAGATGGACTTGACCAGTTCGGTGACAGCGGGCATACGGGTAGAACCACCGACCATGATGACATGATCGAGATCGCCCTTGGACACCTTGGCATCGGCCAAAGCCTGCTCGAACGGCGACCGAAGCTTGTCGACGAGGTCGCCAGTCAGCTCCTCAAACTTCGAACGAGTGAGTTCGAGGTCAAGATGCTTGGGGCCAGCATCGGTAGCGCTGATGAAGGGCAAATTGATTCGAGTCGTGTGCGTCTGCGACAGCTCAATCTTTGCGGTCTCAGCGGCTTCCTTTAGCCGCTGCATGACCATGGCGTCGCCCGACAGATCGACTCCCTCAGTGTCCTTGAAAGACTTGAGGATCCAGTCGATGACCGCCTGATCCCAGTCGTCTCCACCCAGACGGGTGTCACCGTGCGTCGAGAGCACCTCGAACACGCCGTCGCCCATTGACAGAACCGACACATCGAATGTGCCGCCACCAAGGTCGAAGACCAAGATCGTCTGATCGCTATCGTCGTCGCTGTCGATGCCATAGGCAAGGGCGGCAGCGGTGGGCTCGTTGATTATTCGCAGTACTTCGAGGCCGGCAATAGCACCAGCTTCCTTGGTCGCGGTTCGCTGGGCGTCATCGAAGTAGGCAGGGACAGTAACTACTGCCTGTGTTACGGGTTCGCCCAAGAAAGCCTCGGCATCTCGCTTCAGCTTCTGTAGCACTCGAGCGGAGATCTCCTGCGAGGTGTAGTCAGATCCGTCGACACCAACCGTCCAGTCGGTACCTACATGGCGCTTGACCGACCGAATGGTGCGGTCAGGGTTGGTGATGGCTTGTCGCTTTGCGACCTCGCCCACCAAGACTTCGCCATCGCGGGCGAAAGCGACGACCGAGGGGGTCGTGCGCACGCCTTCAGCGTTGGCGATGACCTCGGGCTCGCCGCCAGTGATTACGGCGACTACGGAGTTTGTTGTTCCTAGGTCGATTCCTACTGCTTTACTCATTTCTCTTCTCTCACTTCTCATTGGTGAATCGTTGGTACACGGGGGTGTAACGCAAACGACAAAGACTCATTCCCAAAAAGTCAGGAAACTTGAGTGAGTTGCTATCAAGTTAATGATAAGGACCAATTGCGGGTCAGAAGAGGCGCTTCGCGGCGCTAGATGGCGGGTTTTGGCGCCACTTCGGCACTGTCAGTCAGCGCTCAAGGCTGCGAGAATGAGGTCGGCGTAGTAGTGCTGCCAGGGGGCGTCCGTTCCCGACTCGGCCAATGCCGCCTCGCCAGCCAGCAGCAGATGTGCGAGCTGACTTCTCGTTGGGAGCGATCCAGCCCGATCCCACATATGAGCCTGCAGGTAGCCCGCGTACCAAAGTGCCCACTCAGGATCGGCGCCATCTGCCTCCGCATACGCCTGATGATGCTTGTGGCCGGTCTCTTCAAGAAGTTTGGCGAGTTCTTCGGTCGTCATTCGTGTCTACTTTCCGTTGATGTGAGATGTTGGTGTAATCGGAGACTCATTATTCTGGTAGGGCAGCCGCAACGCCGTTTCACCCAGATAGACCCTTTCGCCGTTGCCCGAGTTCTGCGGGTGCTTGTCGAACGGGAGACCGACAACTCCGACGGAACGCGAGTTAGATAGAGCACGTCTCAGAGATCGCCTCGATCGATGTTGCATCACGCTTCGGGCTTCCACTGATGGGATCGACTGCACTACGATCCGGGCGCCGTCGTCAACTCGGCCAAGGCCTCCGTCGTGGGTGCTCGCGTCGCACGAAATCCAGCCAAAGGTGTACGTTTCGGTCAGTCCGTCCATTGGGCCAACCCCTGATGGCGAAGTCAAAATCGAGGTTGGGGCGACACAGTTCGACATTCTTCTGGAGTCGAGCGGCGCCGAACCAGAGGATCAACGGCTCGGCTACACCGTGCTGTGCGACCTGTTAGCAACGCGGATGAAGCAAGGGGCCGAACAGGTCATGGGATGCCTTTTGATCGATGGCGACCCAGATCCCGATGCGTTCGCCGACGGACTTATCGGGATGGAACGTCCCGATGGTGTATTCACACCAGTCCTCCCGCTCAGTCGCGATCAAGCGACGCAGTTAGTGGCCAAGAAATCAACGCTCTACGACGCGGTCGATCCTGCCACCGCGATCATCGCCGTTGCCGCGTCTCGCAAGCCCATTACGAAAGCGGTAGCCGAAACGGCGCTTGCCGAGCTCGACGAGCTCATCAGCCGATCGACAGAGAACTCTGGCGCCTAACTGAAGGAGACGATCCGTGTCAGCAGATCCAGCAGAACAGGTCCCCCTACACGCCAGGCGACCGGCTCACTAACGGTCAGCTAGAGATCGGCGGTGTCGAGACAGTATCGCTCTCGAATCTCCTTGCGCTTCTGATACGACGCTTCGCCAAGAAACGTCACGAGGAGAAGTCCGGCCATAAGAATCAGATCGGATGGGCTTTCGGACGCGATGTGGGCAATCAATGCGCTCAGGGCGCCTATGCATGCCGCTGCGCCGAGTAGCGAGACGGACTTGCGGCTCGCCGTTCGATCGGCGAGCCGTGCGTTGGCAACGTTGACCGCTGCGAAAATGATGAGGAATGCCGCCGAAGCCAATGACGAGATCGACGCCAGTGGCACGAAGTTTGCGACGAGAAGCGCGAGACCCGCGGTAATGAAAAGGCCAAGGAGCGGCTTTCCTGCGATCTTCTTTTCGAGCGCGGATGGGGCCTCGCCGTCGATTGCAATAACCACGCTGAGTCGTGCGGTTCCGTACAGCGTGGCATTGATCGCTGATGCAGTAGAGAGAATCGCTGCGATGACGATAACGGTAAATCCAGCGCCACTCCAGATCTGATCAGCGGCCGCAGCCAATGCGAAGTCCGCAGCGTCCGTGATCTGCTGTGCAGTCAAGAGCCCGACAGTTGAGACTGCGACCAGCATGTAAAGAACGATCGTGAAGAGCACCGATGTGTACAGCGCTCGGGGAACCGAGCGTTCAGGATTGCGCACATCAGCCGCTGAGTTCGCGATGAGCTCGAAGCCCTCGTATGCAACGAAGATCAACATCCCACCAGCGATTAGCGACGTGGTGCTCTCCCATTCAGACGGTGCTGATGCACTGAGATCGGCCTGAGTCAGGGCAACGACAACGAAACCGACCAAGATAAAGATCTTGGCGGCTACTACATAGTCTTCTGCAGCTGCAATGAGTTTTGCGCTCAACACGTTGAGCGCGGCGATAACGACAATTGCGCCGGTGGTCAACGCGTAGCGCGCAACAGACTCACTTGACTCGGGCAGCAGTGTTGCGCCGTAAGAACCGAAGGCAAAGGCGTACAGCGATGTGGTGATCACATAGGCGAACCACAACAACACATTCAAAGAACCCGACAGCGTGCCAGCACCGAAACCCTCATTAAGGAACGTGACCGTGCCACCTTCCGACGGTAGCGCGACCGACAACTGTGCGTAGGAATAGGTCGTAAGCAGTGCAACGATCCCGGCGATAAGGAACGCAACGAAGGTGCCGCCGCCGCCAATCTCGACGGCGAGCCCGAGCACGGCGAAGATGCCGCCACCAACCATGCCGCCAACACCGATGGAGACAGCCTCGAGAAAACCGATGGATTCCTCGTTTCCGGCCCGACTATTCGCCTCGCTCATACGCGTGCCTCGCTTTCTGAGCTCCGCCCAGTTCATCATGTACGCATGTCTGAACGCTGCAAAAGTGGCGGCTCATGTCATGCGTTGGAGAACGGGCGCGGCTTCGTTAAGTGAGCGGTTCGTTTGCGCCGTGCTCCTTATGTTTCACCGTCAATGTCTTCCAGACATCATCTGCGCTCATGGCAAGATGCTCATGATGACGTAGCGCGTGGATGACCGCCCGAAGGCTGGTCGCCAAGTGTTCAGACTTGGCGAGGGGCTCGGGGTGAATCTCACCTTCTTCATGTTGGCGAGTGAGGAAGCTCGCAACGTCATCAGCGGACATCGCTAGGTGTTCAAGATGGTGAGCGAGCGTGTCGTCATCGACTGGATCTGACATAGGGTTCTCGTTCCCTCTTCCGGTAATAATCTTCAGGTATCAGTGCCAAGAGGGGTCGTGTGCGGACTAACGAACATAGCACCCCGCTAGGCGGCCTCTGTAGGTGTGAGGACCCGGGATCCGCGGTGAGTAACAGACCGCAGAGTGCTATAACCGATCTCTGGCTGGCCTAAGAAGTCGAACAACGCTGCTGCGGGTGAAGTCCGGCGGTGCGACAGCGTCGAAGGCGTCGAACACGGCTGGTGGCACGGAGATATCCGCGACATAGAGATCGCCGACATGGTCGGCCTTGCGTAGGCCAATCTTGGGGGCAGCCACGGTCATCGTTGCGTCCGCGTTGACGACAACACCAGGTATTGATCCGTCAGTGACGTTCAGGCCTGAAGGAACGTCAAGGGCGACCAGTGCTCCCCCGCTATCACCGACGATTTCAATGAGCTCGGCGACGCGGCCCCGCGGCGGGCCTTTCATGCTGTAGCCGATGAGGGCATCAATCGTCACGTCGGCCGGGCGAGGATCTTTCACTACTGCCAAACCCATTCGTTGAACAACGTCGTGTTGATGAGCGGGTGCACCTGCCAACGAAGCGGCAGGCTTTGAAAGGGTCACGGTTACGTCGACCCCCCGGTTGGCCAAATGGCGCGCCGCTACCAGTCCGCCGCCGCCATTTCCGCCCGTGCCACAAAGCACAGCGACGGTGTCGGGACTGTAGAGATCGATGACGAGCTGGGCGAGGTTGCGGCCAGCGTTCTCCATCATTTGTATGAGTTCGATGTGGAGGTCGTGATCATGACGCGATCGAACTTCGATCATCTGGACTTCTGTGAGCCAGCCAACGTCATCGAAGGTCTGAGCTGGGTACTCGTTGGTCATCGCTTCTTACCGTGGCTGTGGCCGACGAGCCGCGCAGTCCAACGAGCGGTCGGGCGGGAAAGATCGCGCTGGTTCGCAGCGATCCCCACAGGTCGACGAGTACCTCCCTGGATCCTTCCGATTCCGTGGAGGGCGAATACGAGGCCGAAGATCACTCGGAAATGAGCAGTGCAGTCGCAAATTCTGTGCTTGTAAGGTCGGCCATCTTTCATGACTTCCGTGACGGGGCGTGTCTTGTTCCGGCGTACCAGAACGGCAACGCTACGAGGAAGAACGCACCAATCATGTTGCCGATCGCTGCCGGGAGAATGCTCCATGCAAGGGCGTCGCCCCACGGTGTGGACTCGCCCGTCAGTCCAAAGAGCGAGAAGTAGGCCATGTTGGCCGGGCTGTGCAAGAAACCGAATGCCACGAATGCCGACACGACGACGAATATGGGAACGAACTTACTGATGATTGTCTGGCCCATAATCGACAGGAACGCAGCCATGCCAACGAGCCAGTTGCCCAAGATGCCGGACACGATTGCCTGAGTGAATCCACCGGCTCCGCCGACGCTCTGATAACGCAACTTCGTGTCCGCTACCTCGAGCAGCAGCTCAGCCTGGACAGTCGGCAAGTCATGGGCGTAATTGATGAGCGCTCCCATGACGAATGAACCGATCAAATTTCCTGCTGCGGCAAGGAACCACAGCCGCAGCAGTCCACTAACCAAGGCCGAGACTCCACCGCGCTCGTGGTACATGCTCATGAAGGCGCTTGGCACCTCGACGTTGACCTCGGTGAAAAGCAATGCCCCCGTCAGAATCACAAGGAAGAACCCGACCGAGAAACCAAAGCCCTCCAGTAGCGCCTTTGGCCCCTCGGACTCGACGCCCGAACCGAGGAAGATGCTGAACAACGCGCCCGCGACGATGAACGCACCCGCGAGCATCGACAGAACGAGCACCTTGCCGGTGCTTAACGAGCACGCTCTCTTGGCACTTGCCTCGGCCATCTCCAACAGGACGGCGTCAGCGCCGAGAAACTGCTGGACTGGCCCGTGGTGGCCGTCGTCAGTCGATGTCATTGCTTCACGCCTGCGCTAGATGATCGCGGGCGTTACGCCAGAAGTCGGTTGCCACGTGGACCGGGTCGCTATCGGCTGGGAACTCTGACGCCCGCAGTACCGCACCCGTGAACGACGGGGCGTTCCACAGAGCATCGTGTGCGTTGAGGTTCAAACGGTCAGGCCACCAGATGCTGAGATACAGGTACGGCTCGACAATGCCATCATCGCCAGGGGAAGCCCCATAACTTGCTCGGTGGTTCTCATCGCCGGCCTCGATCGCCGGGTCGAAATGCCCTGGCCATAGCTGAACCTCAGACGCATCGACCGAGGCCTCATCAACGCGAACGGTTTCCAACGCTTCGAATGCCATGGCGAACCATTGGCCGAGCCATTGCGATGCGCCCGCGTCAATGTCCAGATCGGCGTCGAGATCACCTGCTTTGGGCGTGTCGTGTTCTGCCGCCGTTTCTTCGTCGACGGCACCGTTGAGGAACTCGGCTGCTGATTGCAATGAGCTGATCGCGGTCGACCGCACTTCGCCGTCGTTTTCGTCGATTAGGTCGAGCCCTTGCACTCTGATTCGTCGGCCTTTAAAGAGCGGTGTCCCGAAGCCGCCTTCGGTGGCGCGTAGTCCGAATCGTTCGGTGACTCGATGTCGCGCCGGCGCAATGACATAGGCCGCGAGACGATGCAGGGCCAACCTGGTTTCGATCAGTGTCTCAGGAACGGGTGGCAGTTGATTCATCATTTTCCTTTGCGTGATAGTGGAGGCAGCGGTTTAGATCAGGAGACCGTCGGTCACGATCTCGACCAGTGCCGGACCGGCATGGCCGAGCGCATCTGCGAGGGCAGAGTCGAGGTCACCAAGCTCGGTGACTCGAAAACCTTTGACGCCGCAGAGCTCAGCCATCTTGGCGAAGTCGGGGTTCACCAGGCTTGTTTGCCAGACGTCCCATTCGGCAGCTCGCTGCTCTTTGGAGATCTTGGCAAGTTCGTTGTTGTTCAACACGACGTGGGTGATGTTCATGTCGTACTTGGCAAGTGTCGTGAGTTCCATTGCGTACTGGCCGAAGCCGCCATCGCCGCTGAGACTGACCACTTGGCGGCTTGTGCCAACCGCTGCCCAGGCGCCCATCGCTGCTGGAAGCGCGAAGCCGATTGAACCGAGATAGCCCGACATCAAGACGTCTTGGCCGGCTCGCGATTCGAAGTAGCGACCAAACGAGTACGTGTTGTTGCCGACATCAACGGCGATAACCGCATCGTCATCAACGAGCCTCGTCAGTGATGCGAGCGCCGCTGCCGCGCTGAGCCCGTGACCAACGTTGTCGCGGACCCGCCGATCCTTCTCTGCACGCCAGATGTTCCACCGCTCTGCCAGCTCGCCTCGCAGATCAAGACATGCTCGGGACTTAGGAAGCCCGTCGCGGAGTTGTTGGGCTGTGACGGCAACGTGTCCTTGTAATGGAATGTCGACGGCGTGGAAACGTCCGAGTGCCATGGGGTCGGTGTCGACTTGGATCGTGGGTTTGTAGTCGGCGATGCCGGTGTGGTTCGAGAAGCTGGCACCAAAGACGATGAGGGCGTCGGACTCGTTCATGAACCAGCTCGCAACGGGCGTGCCTGATCGTCCGAGCACGCCACAGCCCAATGGATGGTCATCGCCGACGAGACCTTTGCCTTTGAAGGTCGTGACCACAGGCGCGCCGATCTCTTCGGCCAACGCGAGCACCTCGACCATGTGACCGCGGGCTCCGTTTCCAACCACAATCAGCGGGCGCTCCGACGACGCAACCAGGTCGATCGCCCGTTGCAGCTCAGCCGCTGGAGGCGCGATCTCGGACGCACCGGTGCGGCCATCTGGAACATCGGCGGCCTGACCTGCATCGACCGGGTGGTGCTGCACCTCGTCAGGGAAGATGAGGTGAGCCACGTTGCGTTCAACGATCGCCGTCTTCATCGCCAATGTCGCTAGCTCAGCGTGATCCGAGCCGACGTGGACCGTCTCGCTAAACGCAGAGACACCAGCGAATGCGGCTTCGAGGTCGGTGTCTTGAAACGCGCCACGACCCTTAACCGACGACGGAACCTGCCCACTCAGCGCTAGTACCGGGGCCCGGTCTTCCTTGGCGTCATAGAGACCAGTGAGAAGGTTTGTCGATCCAGGGCCAGCAATCGCAAAGCAACCGGCCGGGACACCCGTCAACTTCCCGTAGGCCGTTGCCGCAAAGGCGGCAGCTCCCTCGTGACGGATGCCGATGTAGGTCAGATCACCACGTTCCTCGGCTTTGCGCATCGCGTCAGCGAACCCCAGGTTTGAGTGCCCGACCATGCCAAAGACATGCGTCAATCCCCAGTTCACCATCGTCTCGACCATCACATCAGAAACCGTGCGCGGCAACGGGGCCGGCACCGGCAACGCGACCCAGACACCGTCGTCACGGACCTCGGTGGTGAAGCATGCGGGTGCATCCGAGAAACCTTCGGGCGGTTGACCAGTGAGCGGCGAGTAGTCGAATCCGTGCCACGGGCAGCGAAGCCACCCCTTCTCGATCGAACCTTCCCCCAGCGGCCCGCCCTGATGCGGACAAGCATTGTCGACACAGCCGAACTTGCCCTCGTACCTGCTCACAGCAAACGTGCGCCGGCCAACCGCAACCGTCGTCACCCTTCCCTCATCAAGCTCGTCTGTTCCCAACAGGCGATGCCACTCAAGCTCTTCGTTGTCGTTGCGTTCGTTCATCGCGTGCAATTCTGGTACAGGTCCTGGCCGAACCATGCAGCCCGGCAACGATTTCAGGCATTTCAACAACGTCGCGGTAACGAGCGTCTCTGCACCATCAGCTGCGGCTTTCGATTGCAGACGGTCTATGTTTCGATTCGCAGCTGGGGCAACGTCATCGTTCCGGGTCTCGGTTCCGGATAGTCCGCTGCGAGGACACGAAGGTCAATCTCTTAATGAAACAGCGAAACGTATGACTGCCACAAAGATCGCGGCATGGGACGAGCTTCCTGACCGAGTACCCCAACCTGCCTATGTCGAGGGCGTTGATCTGGTCATCGTCCGCTTCGATGACAATCACTCAGTGTTGTTTGGGCGATGCCAGCATCGCGGTGCGCTCATGGCCGACGGACACGTCTCGGGCGATGACCTGATCTGCGGGGTACACGGTTGGGACTTTGGCTATCGCACCGGCATAAGCAGCTACGACAACAGTGAGCGGCTGCACAAATTCTCGTCGTGGCTCGAAGATGGCGACCTCATGGTTGACGCCGACGAGGTACGGGCATGGCATAGCGAGAACCCTCAGCCCTATGACCTCGACGCATACCAAGGCAAGTACCAAGACATTCACGGGACCCCCGACGAACCACATGTCGCGTTGATTCGAAAGCTTGCGACCGAGGGTCTATCGAAAACGGGTCACCACGGCCCCGTCGTTGCGATGGGAGTCTCGCGAAACGAGCTACCCAAGTGGGACGACATACAGATAGTCACCGCCCAACTCGCGAGTCGACCACTGCTCGACGACGATGCAGTCACGACCTCGGTTGTGATCGGCCCCAATGCCGCAAAGCCTCTGCAACTAGACATTCCGCTCTTTGTTAGCGACATGAGCTACGGATCGCTCAGTGAAGAAGCCAAGGTCGCGTTGGCCCGTGGCGCAGAGCGAGCCGGAACCGGTATCTGTTCAGGCGAAGGCGGCATGCTGCCTGAAGAGCAAGCCGAAAACTCCCGCTACTTCTATGAACTCGCAAGCGGCCGCTTTGGTTGGAGCCTCGACAAGGTCGCAGACGTCGGGGCGTTTCATCTCAAGTTTGGACAAGGAGCAAAGACCGGAACCGGCGGCCATCTTCCCGGCAAAAAGGTTCGCGGCAAGATCGCGACGGTGCGCGAGTTAGAAGAAGGCCAAGACGCGATCTCACCAGCCACCTTTCCGAACCTGGTAACCCCTGACGACTACCGCACCCTGATTGGCGAGGTTCGCGACGCGTCCGGTGGCGTTCCAATCGGCGCGAAGCTGTCAGCACAACACGTCGAGGCCGACATCGACGCCGCACTTGAAATTGGCGTCGACTACATCATTCTCGATGGCCGAGGCGGAGGCACAGGAGCTGCACCCGAGCTCTTCCGGAACCACATTTCGGTGCCGACGATCCCGGCACTTGCTCGTGCTCGCCGACACCTCGACGCGATCGGCCGCACTGACATCACCTTGGTGGCGACTGGTGGGCTCCGAACCCACACCGACTTTGTCAAAGCGCTCGCACTCGGCGCAGACGCCATAGCGATCGCCAATTCGGCAATGCAGGCCATTGGCTGCATCGGGATGCGAGCCTGCAACTCAGACGCGTGCCCCGTCGGAATTGCAACTCAGCGGGTCGAACTTCGCGAGCGACTCGTTGTCGAAGACGCCGCTCAGCGACTGGCCCGCTGGTTCGATGCAACAGTCGAACTAATGCAAGTCATGGCCCGAGCCACGGGTCACCACAGCCTCAACGACTTCACCATCAACGACCTAACAACCTTCAACCGCGACCTGTCAGACCTCGCGGGCGTTCCCTACGGCGGAGTCACCAGCGTCGGTCTCCGCAACGGCTCAGCAAACAGCTAGCCGACGCAGATCACATCGGTTGCCTCGACGGCCAGTTCGTCGATCGTGCTTCCTTGTTCATCAAGACCCTCACCCGTCACAAAATCAGGATCCACCGCAATCTCAACATCAACCGGCGCCGCCACCACCTCACCCGACACATCAACCGCAAACAACTGATCAGCCACACCCGCACGCCGCGTCCGATTCGACACCCAAAACACATCCCGCGTCACATCAAAATGCAACCCATCAATGTCACTCAACGGATCAGGCAACCCCGCCGCCACCGCCTCAAACAACCCCGACTCCACATCCAAAACCCCAAACACGTCGTAATCAAACGCATACAACGTCGGCTCAACACCAGAACCCGGCCCAAACGCAATCGCCTCAATCCCAGCCGTACCCGTCCCCGAACCAATCACCCGAACCGCACCACTAAACCGATCAATCGCAAACAACCCATCATCAACCGTCTGCCCAAACTGATCCGCGACCGAAAAACACTCCGACCCAAACCCAACCACACCCGGCGTGCTCGTTGGCGTCGGATCGTCGTGCCAACGCTGACTTCCAATGAGCGCGTCAGCAGGTGCTGCGAGGAACGCGAGGGGTGCAAGTAGCAACCACGCCAGAGCGACAAGTGACAGGCGCGCGCAGAGTTGGTCCAATCGCGGCACATGATCATTTCGGACTAGCAGGTGACGAGTCAAGGCTGTTTTGACCATCAGGGCCGAATGACCCAAACGGGGTAACGAACGTTACGGCTGAGATCGTTGGAACGCCGCCGTCGCATCTGTGATTTAGACCCAAAGCAGACCCCACACTGGCCCTTCCAGGTCGGCAGCGAGCGCGACACCTGCCATGCTGAGGCCGTGACCGACACCCGAGAGACCCTGCGCATCGCGACCTGGAACATCCAGTGGAAGTTCGGCAAGTTCGAAGAACGCCAACCGGCAATTCTCGAGACCATCAAGCAGCTACAACCCGACGTCATCGGTCTGCAAGAGAGCTGGCCCGGCCAGGTCGAGCGGCTCGCGGAAACGCTCGGCTACGAGCACGCCTGGATCGGCCACCAACCAGACGACCACGGCGACTTCACCGGCGACGCTGGCGCTGCGGCCAGGGATCCTGAAAAGGGAATGGGCAACGCGGTCTTGTCTCGCCACCCGATTCTTGAGCGCGAGCATGTCTTCCTCGACGATGGCAAGGGCCGTAAGTACCGCACGACGCTCGGCACGCTCATCGCCACGCCGCACGGCATGCTGCCGTTCTTCTCGACCCATCTGAACTTCCGCTATGACGAGTCACTCATCCGCCAGTCGCAGCTGACCGAGGCGTCGGAGTTCATCGAAGCGCTCGCCGTTGGCGAGCTACCCCCGGTGCTGGTCGGCGATCTCAACGCCGTGCCCGACAGCGACGAGATTCGGCGGCTGACCGGTCGAGGCGCTCCCTATGTCTCGGGTCGCATCTGGACCGACTCGTGGGAGCAAGTCGGCGAGGGTCCTGGTATCACGTGGTCAGACGAGAGTCCCTACATCAACAACTCCGCCTGGCCCAACCGCCGCCTCGATTACGTGCTGATCGGCTGGCCCCGCGAGAATCGACCCCGCGGCAACCCGCAATCCGCCGAACTCTTCGGAACCGAACCAGTCGACGGCATCGTGCCCAGCGACCACTACGGCGTCGTCGTCGAAATGATCACGGGCTAACGCCCATAACCTTTGGCCCTTGCCGGGCCAACCCGTTGCACGGAGCAGGTGAGGACAGGCGCTATCTGTGGTTTGAAAAGACCAGAACGGGCGTTGTGCTCTTGCAGGACATACCGCACAGGTGTCGCGCGACATAGCGCACAGTTACCTAGTCCGCGATCCAGCTGCCGTGGAAGCCGGTTGGTACTCGCACCGGCAACGGCACCTCTGCGACCGGATCGGCTGACATATCGTGGGCGTCGAGCACGACGAACGACGAGGTGTCGGTCGACTTGTCATAGGTGAAGGTCATGAGCCAACCCTCGTCCGCGCTCTTGGCACCGTCGGCCGCAACGTGGATTGGCTCGCCAGGCGACACGCCCGGAGCGAATTCGTGAATCTCGCGGGCGGCCTCGTTATGCAGGTCGTACTTGAACAGCGCGCCGCCTTTCGCCTCGTCTCGCATCGACAACGCCCAGCCAAAGCGCGAGTCGAAACCGGCTTCAGCGTCGGCCATGCGCGGGAACTCAGATGCGGCGTCATCGAGAGCGCGGTCGGTCACCTTGCCGGTCTTGGTGTTGAAGGCCCATTCGTGCAGGCGAGCGTTGTCGTCGGCCGAACCGCTGTCCATGTCGGCGCTGTCGAGCCAGAGTCGGTTGAGGCGACACGCCCGCATGACGACAACATCATCGCCTTCGTCATGCGCATTGAGTGTGTGGAAGACGTAGCAAGGGTCGACATCGAACCAGGTCATAGCACCACCCTCTCGGGGCATAACACCCATGCGCGGCTGGTAGTCGTTACTCCAACGAATCGGCATGCCACCCTGCATCGCCAGTTCGAGGTCGAACACCATCGGCAGGTCCATGACCACGATGTTGTTTCGGCTCACCGCGAAGTCGTGCACCATCGTTGGCCCGCCCATGTCAACCGGCGTCGCTTGCAGGAGCTTCCCGGAAGCATCCGCCCGGTAGTAGGTGAGATACGGGGCGGTCAGTACGCCGTAGCCGAAGAACAGCAGCTCACCGGTCTCAGGACAAATCTTGGGGTGCGCCGTCATGGCGCTCTTGAGCTCGCCACCAAAGTCGTAAGGCCCAATCGTGTCGAGCTCGGCGCTCAGCTCATAGGGGAACCCACCCTCTTCGAGCGCGAGGATGCGACCGCCGTGGCCAATGACGTGAGTGTTGGCGGCCGACACCGTGAGATCCATCTCGAAGGTCTCGGGGTCGAGCGAGAGTTCGGTTCGATCGGCGCCCGGGTTGGCATGCATCGGCGTGCGCACGTATCGATTGCGATACCACTGCGCTTTGCCATCAGCAATACGCAGGCCGTGCACCATGCCATCACCGATGAACCAATGTTCAGACATGCCGGTCTGGGGATTCGCGCCGTTGCGCATGAAATGCCCAGACAGTTCGCCAGGAAGCGCACCCTTGACCTCGAGATCGGTCAGCGTGACCTCGTCGATGACGGGTGCGTTGTTGCCTTGCAGGTGCCACGCCGTCGAGTCAGCGAAGCGATCGGGCCGTTCGATATCAGTAAGAGCCATACAAACACTCAACCACACCTCGGTCTATCCGTCGACATCCTGGCTGCCCATGGCCAGATCATCCTTTCGGATGACGCGAGTCGCCCGCCGGTACGAGGTGACGGCTCGCGCCACCATCTAGCGTTGTAGACATGCTTGCGCGACTTCGACACGGCGGTACTCGTCGCCAAGTCGCGTTCGACGCCTTCGTCGTAGCCTTCTGGACGCTGGTTCCATTCGGGGACGACGAGTTCTATGTCAACACCGAAGGCCTTTGGTACGAAATTCCAGTGATCGCCTTAATGGGCGTGTCGCTGTTCTGGCGCCGGCGCTGGCCAGTCGAGGTTTTCGCGTTCTATGCAGTCGCGATCATCGCCATGACGTTGTTCAACGCCGACGCTCCTGTTCCGCCGTCGTTGCTGGTCGCCGTGTACTCGCTTGCTGCGTGGTCCTATGAACGCCGCAAAAACATCGCCGCCTTCGTGGGCTTTGTGACACTCTCGATCTTCGTCGTGCTACTCACCGATGACAGCTATGTCGACGATGCGGCGGTTATCAGCTTGATGCTCGCGATCAGTTGGGTTGCCGGCGACGCGATGCGCAGCCGGCGGGCATTCCGGCATTCGCTGATCGACCGAGCCGAGCGAGCCGAAGCGCTACAAGAGTCCGAAGCGGCCAAGGCCGTTGCCGAGGAACGCACTCGAATCGCTCGAGACCTGCATGATGTCGTCGCGCACAGCATGAGCCTCATGGTCGTGCAGGCGGGCGCCGCTCGTCGGGTGCTTGACCAAGACCCCGACGCTGCCTCGAAGGCCCTCGAAGCAATCGAGAACACGGGTCGCAACTCGCTGGGCGAAATGCGGAGAATTCTTGATGTGCTGCGCAGTGACGTCGATTCGCCTGACACGGCCCCCGCACCTGATATCGCCGCGATTGAAAGCCTCGCAGCTGCGTTCTCGTCAGGCGGTCTCGCCGTGACACTTACCCACGAAGGTGACCAGCGTCGGCTCCCCGCGAGCATCGAACTCACGGCCTACCGCATCGTGCAAGAGTCGCTCACCAACAGTTTGAAGCACTCGGGTGCTTCCGACGCGAGTGTCACGTTGTCATGGGGCGATCAGGTGCTGACAATCATCGTCGCCGACCAAGGGGTTGTTTCGGCCGCGTCGACATCGCCGCCCGGAAGCGGCCGCGGCTTGGTGGGTATGCGCGAGCGGGTCGCAGCATTCGGCGGCTCATTCGAAGCTCGGCCCCGTCTCGGTGGCGGCTGGACCGTGACCGCATCGATCCCCACCGAAGCAGCAGCTACCGACGAGCCGACTCGGCCGGCACCGCCACCAGGTTTCATGCCAACCACGGCTGCAATAGAGACGCTCACATGATCCGAGTTTTGATCGTCGATGACCAGGAGCTGATCCGCACCGGCTTTGAGATGATCCTGAACACCGAGCCCGACATCGAAGTTGTTGCAACCTGTGACGACGGCATCAACGCTGTCGAAGCGGTGATTCGGTGGCGACCTGACGTGGTCCTGATGGATATCCGCATGCCCAAACTCGACGGCATCGCAGCGACCCGCCAAATTCACGAGCGCGACAGCGACACTGAGCCGGCGCCAAAGGTGCTGATTCTCACCACGTTCGATCTCGATGAGTACGTGTTTGATGCGCTGCGAGCGGGCGCATCGGGGTTCCTGCTCAAAGACACCCCTGCCGACACGCTCGTCGAAGGTGTGCGCATCGTGGCAGGCGGCGACTCGCTGCTCTCTCCTGCAGTAACCCGGCGGCTCATTGAACAATTCACCTCTGGGCGCACGGGCGTCACCATCGCTCCCCCCGAACTTAAAGAGCTCACCGAGCGCGAGCACGAAGTGTTGCTCTGCGTCGCCCAAGGCATGTCGAACGCCGAAGTCGGCGAAGAGCTCTTCGTCAGTGAAACGACCGTCAAGACCCACGTCAGCCGAGTGCTCAGCAAACTGGGTGTCCGCGACCGTGTGCAGGCGGTAGTGCTGGCCTACGAAAGCGGCATTGTCCAACCCGGGACCTGAGTAGTCAGTGTTTCCTCCGGAACTGCGGACTATTCCTACTTAGGGATGATGGGGATCATCGCTGAGGCGGACACCGTAATCAGCTCTAGGGGCGATGTCGGCGGGCGTCAAAAAGTAGACGATGAGGTCATCACCAAATCGACGCCTTGGAGGCACCGTGACTATGACTGACCAAACGCCCGTGCCGCCCGTGCACATCGCCGGAACCGCTGCACCCCGAGTTCCGGCGGCCGTGCCGCCAAGAATGCCGGCGGCCCGAGCCCACAACGCCACCAAGACCTACGGCGATGGCAGCACCCAAGTGACTGCGCTCGACGCAGTCGACGTCGTGTTTCACGCTGGCCAGTTCAGCGCGATCATGGGCCCCTCAGGGTCGGGCAAGTCGACCCTGATGCATTGCCTCGCCGGGCTCGACCAGCTCAGCTCAGGCACTGTGTTCATTGGCGACACCGAGTTGACCGGCCTGAACGAGAGCGAACTCACGCGCCTGCGTCGCGATTCGGTCGGTTTCATCTTTCAGGCCTTCAACTTGGTGCCAACGCTGACCGCATATGAGAACATCGCACTTCCGGCGCAGCTCGCTGGCACCAAGCTCGATACCCCATGGGTGGATCACGTGATCGCGACCGTCGGCTTGGCCGACCGCATCGACCATCGTCCAAACGAGTTGTCTGGCGGCCAGCAACAGCGAGTCGCCGTTGCCCGCGCACTGGCGTCGCGACCCGGAATCATTTTCGCCGACGAGCCGACGGGCAACCTCGACTCGGGGACCGGCACCGCGATTCTCGAGTTCATGCGCCACGCGGTGACCGAACTCGGTCAGACGATTGTGATGGTCACCCACGACGCCACCGCAGCATCGTTCAGTGATCGGGTCGTCTTCCTGTCCGACGGTCGCATCGCAGGCGAGCTCGCCCAACCGAGCGCCGACGCCATTCACGACGCATTTAGGTCCATCGGCCCCAAGGTGGGCAGCTGAGATGTTGCGCCTCGCCCTCCGCAACGTGGTCGCTAACAAGGCCCGGCTTGCGCTTGTCACGCTCGCTGTCACCATCGGCGTCAGCTTCGTCTCATCGACCTTCATCTTTAGCGACTCGCTCGTACAGACCTTTGACGACCTCACCGCCGAAATCACCGCAGGTGTCGACCTCGAAGTTCGACCTACCGGCGAATTCGGCACCGACGGTGCGCTGACGAACGACGCGTATCAACGGATCGCTGCCACCGAAGGCGTGACTGCGGCTGGCGCTCACCTCGAGACCGACACCGTTGTTCCAATAACTCCAAACGGTGAGCTCGCCGAGGGGTACACCATTAGTTTCGCGTGGGTCGACAACGCCACCCTCAACGGTTTTGACCTGATCGAAGGGACCGCACCCGAGGCCGGCGACTTCGTTGTCAGCGAATTCACGGCCCAACGCGATGGCTTTGTCGTTGGCGACTCCTATCAACTCACGACACCGGTCGGCACCGTCGAACGATCCCTAAGCGGCACCATCAAGTTCCACGGCACCGACGCATTCGACGAGCAGCTCAACTTCTTGATGGTGCCGCTCGACGACGCCCAAACCGTCTTCGGCAACCAAGCCAACGACCTTGACTTCGTGACGGTCATGGTCGACGCCAACACCTCGGCCGCCGTGGTGCAAGAACGCATCGGCGCCGATCTGGCAGCCAGCGAGCTCGACACCGCGATCGAAGTTGTGAGCCAGCGCACCATTCAGGACGAAGCACAGGCCGACTTCAACTCACAGTTGAGCATTCTTCGCAACACACTGCTCGGGTTTGCGATCGTGTCGCTGTTTGTCTCGACGTTCATCATCAAGAACACCTTCGGCATCATCTTGAAGCAGCGAGTCCAAGAGATCGGACTGCTCCGAGCGATCGGCGCCGATAGCCGCCAAATCGGTCGCAGCGTGCTCGGGGAAGCAATTGTCGTTGGTCTGGTCGCTTCGGTGTTCGGCATCGCCGCTGGTCTCGGACTCAACTACGCCCTCGTCGCGCTCTTCAACGCAATCGGCGCAGGACTGCCTGAGTTTGATGCGATCATCGCTACCCGAACGGTGATCCTTGCGTTCGCAGTCGGTGTCGGTGTCACCCTGCTGTCGGCCTTTGGGCCAGCGCGACGCGCCGGTCGAGTGCCACCCGTCACCGCAATGCGGGGCCTTGACGACACCCAACGGTCTGCCACAAAGCGAATCATCGCCGGAGCCGTCTTTGTGCTGGCTGGCGCTGGCTCGTTTGTCTTTGGCCTGTTCGGGGCGAGCGGCACCGAACTCGTACTGACGACCATGGGTCTCGGCGTCGCTGCGATCTTTGTCGGCATCACGCTGGCGAGCCCCGTGCTCGCTGGCCCAATCGTCGCCATCATCGGATCGCCACTCGCAAAATTCGGGGGCGTGGCCGGGCGCCTCTCGCAAGAGAACGCACGCCGCAACCCGCAGCGCACCGCAAACAGTGCTGGCGCTCTCATGATTGGCCTCGCGCTGATCACGACCGTGCTCGTCATTGGCCAGTCGTTCAAAACTCATCTCGCTGCAACCCTCGACAATTCGGTCAGTGCCGACTTTGTGGTCTCCAACGACTTCGAACCCATGTCAGCGGTTGTTGCTGATGAGATGAACAACCTCGACGCCATCGGTCCGGTGTTACCCGTGTCAGAAGAAGCGATCAAGATCGGCGACGACGTGCGTGAAGCCGACGTGCTTCCGTTCGATGCGTTTGCCAACTTGTTCGATGTCGGCGTGACAGCAGGTGCTGTTCCCGCCGGAGGCACCCCGGCGGCCATGTTGGCCGAACCGGTAGCCACCGAGCTGGGCCTGCAACTGGGCGATCAGTTCGATGTCGAGTTCGCCAACGGGGTAACTCAGAACTTCGTCGTCGAAGCGCTCTATACCGACACGACCTTGATCGAGGCCGGCGTCTTGCTCGACCGAGCGATCGTCGACGCCGCAATGCCACTGCCGACAGTCGATTGGGTTGCCGTCGGCGTCGCTGCGGGCTCAAACACGGCCGAGGCAACCGCGGCGCTCGATGCGTTCGCTACCGAATGGCCTCAGATCGCGGTGCAGACCGCAACCGACTATCGCGAATCGATCGAAGAACAGATCGACCAGCTGCTCGGCATCGTCAACGTGATGCTGGCGCTCTCGATCGTCATCGCCTTGATCGGCATCGGGCTAACGCTCGCACTATCGATCTTCGAACGCACCCGTGAGATCGGGCTGCTGCGAGCGGTCGGCATGTCACGACGTCAACTTCGCCGCATGGTTCGCTGGGAAGCCGCGCTTATCGCACTATTCGGCGCCGTGCTCGGCGTCGGCACCGGCCTGGCCTATGGCTGGGGTGTGGTCAAAGCATTGCCCGACAACGTCACCAGCGTGCTGTCGATCCCGGTGACCAACCTGGCCGTGCTCATCGTCGCCAGTGCCCTGGCCGGCCTGATCGCCGCCATGTTGCCCGCCCGCCGAGCCGGTCGCCTCAACGTGCTCGACGCAATCACCGGCCGAACCGCCTAGAGCGGCTGCGGGTTTCGCAATCTGTTCGACCAGAACCACCTCAGAGGTGGTTCTGGTCGAAAGTTTCGGGGGGTGCCCCGTAAGAGGCGGTCAGCTCTTCGGCTTTGGTTCTCTAGGTAGGCCGAGCAGGCGTTCGCCGATGAGGTTGCGCTGAATCTCGCTGGTGCCGCCGGCGACTCGCATGCCGGGCGCGTACAGAAAGGCCTCGTGGGTGTCACCGACACCGGTGCCGTCTGCCCCAAGCATGTCGACGGCGCACCGGGTGCGGGCGGTCTCGAACTCGGTCATGGCCAGCTTGACGAGTGGGCCGAGCATCGGGTCACCGGCGCTGCGGTCGAGAAGGTGCCGGGTCGCGCCGGCCGACGTTGCGAGCTCCATGACCCGGGCCCGCAGCGCTTCGTCGGGCGAGGCTGAGGCCCCATCGATCAACGCTTGGGTTCGGCGCTGCAAGCCAATGCCGGCTGCGCCCACAGCTGACCGCTCGTCGGCCAGCACCGACGTCGCGACAGTCCAACCGCCGTTCTCGGGGCCAAGCAGATCAGCGGCGTCGACGACCGCGTCTTCGAGGAACACCTCGCAGAACTCTTGATCGCCCGTCATCTGGGTGATCGGCCGCACCTCGACGCCGGGTACCGACATATCGAAGAGGAAGAATGAGATGCCGCGATGCCCGGGGTCGGCGGGGTCGGTTCGGGCCAACAAGATGCCATGCTGAGCGAGCTGCGCCGTTGACGACCAGACCTTCTGACCAGTCACGAGCCAACCGTCGCCGGTGCGTTCTGCCCGGGTAGTCAGGCTGACGAGGTCGGAACCGCTGCCAGGCTCACTGAACAGCTGGCACCAGACGATCTCGGCTGCCAAGGTCGCCCGCAGATACTTGTGCTTCTGCTCGTCGGTGCCGAACTTGATGATCGCCTGCCCGGCCAACACAAAGCCTTGGAAGTTCATGTACGACGCCAGCTGGCGGCGTGCACACTCTTCGGTCCAAATGTGATGGTGGTTGATCGACAGGCCTTGGCCGCCGAACTCTGCTGGCCAGTGCAGCCCTGCGAACCCGTTAGCGAACATGTGACGCTGCCAAGCTCGGGCGCGTTCAAACATCGCGGGCGGCATGATCGACCCAAACCCCGGGCACGCCGTGCCATCGGCGATCGACGCGTCGAGAAACGCGATCGCACTGGCACGAAAGTCTTCGAGCGTGGAGTCCTGGTGCTGCATGTTTCCACGCTAATCGCAGCCGCCGACTTGGTTCTTGGCCGCGTCGCCTAGGGTGCGGCGATGCGTATCGGAATCAATGGCTCTGGCTTGCTCGCGAATCCCGACCTCGGCGCGATGCACGCCGACATCGCCTCGGCTGAAGCCGACGGCTTCGACTCATGGTGGCTGGCCCAGACCGGCGGGGTCGATGCCTTGACCGTGCTAGCGACTGGCGCCAACAGCGACTCGACTATGCAGCTCGGCACCGCCGTGATCCCCACATGGACCACGCACCCGCAGGTGCTCGCGGGCCAGGCACTCACCGCACATGCCGCGTGCGGCGACCGACTTGTGCTCGGTCTCGGCCTTTCGCACGAACCGGCGGTCGTCGGCTATTGGAAAATGACGTGGGAACGTCCGGTTCGCCAGATGATGGACTTCCTCGATGTGCTGCAGCCGTTGATCACCGACGGCAAGGTCGCTCACGATGGCTACTTCTGGAGCTACGAGGGCGAGATTCCCCGGTTCGGCGGCGAGCCGCCCAAGGTGATGATCGCCGCACTTGGCGAGCAGATGCTCAAGCTGGCCGGCAAGCGCACCGACGGCACAATTCTGTGGTGCGTGGGCCCTCGCACGATCGAACAACACATCGCCCCCGTCATCAACCAGGCCGCCGCTGATGCTGGCCGCGACAACCCTGCGATCGTTTGCTCGCTTCCGGTGTGGGTCACCGACGATCCCGAGCCAGCACGCGAATTCATCGCCAAGATCTTGTCGATCTATGCCGAACTGCCCAGCTATCGGTCGATGCTCGATATCGAAGGTCTGCACGGTTTAGGCGAGCTGTCGTTGGTCGGAAGCGAGGCCGAGATCACCGACCGCCTCGGCGAGATCGCGGCCTCGGGTGCCACTGATTTCACGGCGGTTGCAATGGGCGGCGACCCCGACGAGATCGCACGAACCCGAGCGCTGCTGGTTGCCGCCGCCGCAAGGTAATCGGCAGTTCGGCTCTCGAGCCTGCCGCGAGATATCGTCTCGTCGTGCAGATCACAGATGCGATGATCGAGCAGTACTGGGCTGACGGCGCAATCGTCGTACGCGACGCGGTCAGCGTCGAGTGGCGCGAGCGTTTGGCGGCAGCGATCGAACGCGATATTGAGAATCCTGGTCCCTTTGACCACAGCTATGACGTTGCCGGTGGTCGGTTCCACGGCAACCTGCGCATCTGGCAGAACGACGACGACTTTGCCGAGTTCTGCGTGCGGGGCCCGGGTGTCGACATCGCCCGACAGTTCGTTAGGGCATCGCGGATGAACCTGCTCTATGACCAGCTGTTTGTCAAGGAGCCAGGCGCCGATCACCGCACCCGTTGGCACAACGACCAGCCGTACTGGCCTGTGAGCGGCCGCGACGTGGTCTCGGTGTGGGTCGCCCTCGACACAACGACCGCAGCCAATGGCCGCCTCGAGTTCGTGCGCGGTTCGCACGAGTGGGACCGCTGGTTCCAGCCCGAAGCGTTCGGCCCTAACGCTGGCGCCAGCATGTACGAGCAAAATCCTGACTACGAGACCATGCTCGACATCGAATCGAATCGTGACGACTACGACATCATCACGTGGGATGTCGCACCCGGCGACGTCTACGTCTTTTCGGCGATGACCGTGCACGGCGCGCCGGGCAACACTTCGTCGACCAATCGCCGACGCGGCTACACCGTGCGTTACTGCGGTGATGACGTGCGCTATGACCCGCGCATGGGTATCAGCACCCCGGTGCTCGTCGAGGGCCTCGCGGCGGGCGACTTGCTCGACTCCGCTCAATGCCCCTTGGTCTTTCCTGCACCGTGACTAGGCAAGCAAGTGATTAGGCGAGCAGAGTGACTAGGCAAGCAGAGTGAGCTGGCGTCGACTGGCGGTCTTCCTCGGGGCGGCTGCTGCACTTTTGATCTTGGCCGGTATCGCCAGCAACGTCGAAGACATCGAGTTCAGTTCGACGACGCGCGTGCCGCGAGATCGTTCGGGCGCGGTCGAAGATCCGGCGCCGAGCTTCGGCGCTCTCGAACGGGGTCAGAGCAGTCCACCCCAACAGCGCGAACCGCAAGAAGCGGGCTGGATGGTCTTCGTCATTGGGGCGATCCTGGGCGGTGGGGTGTTGTGGTTGTTGAGCAAGCAGCGCATCAAGGTGATGCTGCACAAGCGGCGCTCGTTCCAGAGCAAAGTGACCGAGGCGCCGCTCAGCGACGAAGAGCATGCTGAGGCGATCGTTTCGTTTGCCGACACGCTCATCGATGATTTGCGAGTCGGCGGCGACCCAGGCGAAGCAATCCAGCGCTGCTATGCCGCGGTCGAGACGGGCTTTGGCAAGCGGGAGCTGCGACGCAAGCCCGCCGAGACTCCGCTCAAGTACCTCGACCGAGTGTTTGGACGCAACGACGACGCCGCACAACCGCTGCGCACATTGACCGACCTGTTTCAAGTTGCTCGCTTCTCACAAGAACCCGTGAGCGAACTAATGCGCGACACCGCTATCGAGTCGTTGGTGAGCATCCGCGATCAGTACGCGCAGGTCAGCCGCAAGCGGATGCGGGCGTCATGATTCTGCTTCTGATCATCGTGAGTTCGATCGGCGCTCTGGCGCTCGTTGCATCGGCGTTCGAGACGCTTGGGCGCGCCACCTCGACCGATGGCGCGTCCCGCGGCACGTGGGGTGTGATCGAGTGGCACTGGTCGCGCGAACGGGCGATGAGTTCTCACGAACTGCGCTGGCATACCGCGCTGACTGCGGGCCGAGCCAAGGCCAACCGTTGGCCTGAACTTGTCGCTGAGCTCGAACAACTTGAACGATCTGCTGAGATCGCTCATGACCCGAACCCGCCTGCCGAGTTCGACCCCACGTGGATCGACGATCGTCTGAACCAGCTCGAACGCCACCTTGGTGAGCGGCGCCATCGCACTGCCCCACTACTGCCCTCAACCCTCCCTGGAGCAACTGAATGAATGCCCCGAATTCGGCCCACACCGTGGCCGACGTAGCCAGCAATGGCACCGCGATTCTCGACGAACTCGAGAAGGCTGTGGTCGGCAAACGAGATGTGCTGCGTCAGCTTCTCACTGGCATCTTGGCAAATGGGCACGTGCTGTTCGAGGACGTGCCTGGTTTGGCCAAAACGCTGATCGCTCGATCGATCGCACAGGTGGCCGAGCTTGATTTCTCTCGCATGCAGTTCACCCCTGACTTGGTGCCGGCTGACATCACCGGCTCGATGATGTTCGACATGAACACCGGTGAGGGCAACTTCAAGCCGGGCCCCGTGTTTGCCAACCTCGTGTTAGGCGACGAGATCAACCGGGCTCCCCCAAAGACCCAAGCCGCGGTGCTCGAAGCAATGGAAGAACGTCAGGTCACCGTCGATGGCACGAGCCACCCGTTGCCGTCGCCGTTCATCGTTATCGCGACCCAGAACCCGATCGAGTCAGGCGGCACCTACCCGCTGCCCGAAGCCCAGCTCGACCGGTTCTTGATGCAGCTCTCAGTGGGCTACCCAAGCGTCGAGGCCGAAACTGAAATCGTGGCCCGGCGCGCCGATCGTGGCCGCGATCAAATCGAACTCAACCAGGTCATCGACGGTGCCACCCTGCGTTCGTTGCAGGCAGTGGTCGAGACCGTGCCCGTCGAACGCAGCGTCGCCGAATACATGGCCAAGCTCGTCGCAGCCACTCGTGACACGCCACGAACCGACGCGGGCGCGAGCCCTCGCGGCTCGCTTGCGTTGTTGCGAGCCAGCCGGGCGTGGGCCGCGCTCGATGGGCGCAACTTCGTGACGCCCGACGACGTGCATGCAATTGCGGGCCCCGCATTGGCGCATCGACTGATCCTCAAGCCCGACGAGTGGCTGCGAGGCGTCACCGGTGCCGACATCGTCGAGAGCGTGCTCTCGACGGTGCCTACCCCAACCTCAATCGCTGGCTCCTAACCCCAACGTGCCTGCCCAAACCGAGCCCAGCGAGGCTTCGTCGATGATCACGTTCGATGTGATCAAGCTCACGGGTAACCGCGAGCTGCGCAGGCGCATGCCGTTGTTCGACGTTGCCCTAACGCTTGCACTCGCTGCTCTCGTTGCGGCGATCGCAACGCAGCGCCCTGCGCTGCTCGCTCTCGGCGCACCGTTCATCGTCGCGCTCGCTGCGGCGTTCGCGCTGTGGAAGCCGCTCGAAGGATCGGTGGTTGTCGGCGTCGACACCGCCCACATCGTCGAGGGCGACGAAGTGAACCTGCTCGTCGATGTCGTTGCGGGCGATCACGATCTCGATCGGGTCGAGGTTGAGCTCGAGGTATCAGATCACTTGACGCCGCTGACATCGCTGCGAGCGATCACCTCGGTACCGGCTAGCGGACGCCGCAGGGTCAGCTTTGCCGTGTCGGCCGACGAATGGGGCATTGCAAAGGTCGAGGGCATCTCGGTTCGCGCCACCGATCGCTTTGGCATGTTCGGCGGCGCCGTGCAGCGGCCGGCTGGGCTCATGACGATGCGTATTGGCCTCGCCGAAGAGCGACTCAGCGCAAACCTCGGCGCCGAACAATTTCGCAGCATCGTTGGCAGTCACCTCAGCCACGACCGGGGCGATGGCCTCGAGATTGCCGACATTCGACCCTGGCTGCCAGGTGACTCGGTGCGCAACATCAACTGGCGCATCTCTAATCGTCGCCAAGAACCGTGGGTGACACTGCGCCACCCAGATCGTTCAGCCAACGTAGTGGTGGTCGTCGACGCCCACGACGGCACCGGTGACGCGCAGCGCATCACCCATCGCCGTTCGGCCGCCGCAGCCTTAGCGCTGGCGCGCGGTCACCTCAAGCTGCACGACCCGGTCGGCCTGCTCGTGGTTGGTCACACCGTGCGCTGGCTTCCCCCGCGACTTGGCAGAAACCATCTGCTGCGCATCGCCGACGAACTCATCTCGGTCAGCGACGTACCCACGGCCAGCCTGCGTCTGTATCGGCCGCCAGCACTCAGCTACATCGGCCGCGAGACGATCGTGGTGGCAGTCTCGCCCCTGCAAGATCCCCTAATGATTCGTTTGATCGCACAGCTGCGCAGCCGCGGCAACCCAGTGGTCGTACTCGAGCCTGAGATCGCGCCAGACGGGCCGCCTCGCTTGCAAGCAAGGGTCGAGCGCCCGGTGACCCGCCTCGCCAGGCGGTTTGCGCTCGCCGAGCGCGAGGCCGGCGTGCAGTCACTGCGGTCCCATGGTGTCGCACTTGTGTCGTGGAAGGCAGATGAACCCGCAACCGCGGTGATGGCGGCCGTTCAGCGGATGCGCCAGTCAATGGCAAGGGCGGGGGTTCGCTGATGGCTACGTGGCACCTCGATCGACTGTTCCGTTCAGCAACCGCGTGTCTCACTCTTGCTGCCGGGCTCATCGCGGCCGCCGCGTTCTTGGTGAACGCGTATCGCGAGAACGACAACGTGCTCGGCATCATGTTGGTCGGCGCTCTGCTCGTCGGCCTCAGCGGTATCGCGGGCTCGGTATGGACTACCGCCTTTGGGCTTATCTTGTTCGCCGCTGGATCGGTGCTAGCTAACCCACCCGACGTGCTGATCGCCGTCGCTGGTTGTGCCGGGTTCGCGGCGCTTTTGCTTATCGACCTGTCGATCACATTCAGAGGTGCACCCACTGCGCTGCGCTCAGTGTGGGTGAGCGCAGCGATTACGTTCGCGGTGGTCACCGCTAACGCTATGGCGTTCGTGGCAGTCGCCTACCTGGTAGCTACCCGTGCAACATTCGCGGCGTTGTTGCTTCCCGTTGCCGTGATCGGCATCGGCTATGCCGTGCGACTCGCAGCTGAGTTCCACGAGCGAACCATTTCTAAGTAGTGCTCTAACAAACCGATCGATCGAGGCCAAGTCCATGAGTAGTGATCCAGTGCTCTACGAAGAAACCGACGGCATCGCGATCATCACCTTGAATCGCCCTGAGAAGCGCAACGCGTTGAACGAAGACATGATCGAAGGGATCGCACAGGGCATCGACGCGGCAACCGGTTCGGCCGACGTCGCCGCGGTGGTGTTGCGCGGCGCGGGCGGCACGCTCACCGCTGGCTATGACCTAAGCCCCGGCGATGATGGCCCAGCCTGGGCAACGCCGTATGCCGCGTCGGGGCCCACGCCGCGCGACGGCGCCTGGGACCCCGTGCGTGACTATCAGTTCATGGGCAACAACGCCCGACGCTTCATGAAGATCTGGGAGTGCCCAAAACCGGTGCTCGGTGAGATCACTGGCTGGGCTGTCGGGGGCGCGACCGATCTGGTGCTGTGCTGCGACCAGCTGTACATGGCCAGCGATGCTCACATTGGGTACGCGCCGAGCCGTATCTATGGCACCCCCACCACGATGATGTGGGTGTATCGCCTCGGGCTTGAGCACGCCAAGCAGTTCCTGTTGACGGGGCGGGCAATCAATGCCGCCACCGCCCATCGCATCGGTCTCGTCGCTCATGTCACCGACCCTGCTGAGCTCAGCGAGTTGGTCGAAGCCGACGCCCGCAGGTTCCGTTCGATTCCGCCGAACCAACTCGCGCTCAACAAGATGCTGATCAACCAGGCGTTCGAGAACATGGGGTTGCGCACGACCCAAATGCTCGGCACGTTCTTCGACGGCATCACCCGTCACACCGAAGAGGCCTATAGGTGGGAAGAAGACATCGCCGAACGCGGTCTCAAGGCAGTGGTCGCCGACCGTGACGGGCCCTGGGACGATTACAGCCAGCGGCCCAAGCCAACTCACGACGAGCCAACCACCGAGGAGCCAACCAACGACGCGCCAACCACCGACGCATGAGCGACCGCCTGCCACTCGAAGGCATCACGGTCATCGCGGTAGAGCAGGCAGTCGCCGCGCCCATCTGCACCGCTCGCTTGGTCGATAGCGGCGCCCGAGTGATCAAGGTCGAACGCGCTTCGGGCGACTTTGCCCGCGCGTACGACGACACGGCGGGTGGCGACAGTTCGTACTTCGGCTGGGCGAACCTCGGCAAAGAGTCGATCGTGCTCGATATCAAGGCCGACGAAGACGCCGCTCTGCTGCGGCGCATGATCGCGTCGGCTGACGTATTCGTGCAGAACCTGGCACCGGGCGCGCTTGAACGGTTGGGGTTCGGGGCCGAGCGGCTCCGCGCCGATCACCCAGCGCTCATCACCTGTGGCATCTCTGGCTATGGCGATGCG
>Ga0209828_1000260_pt1 | contig 52135 bp, 44 predicted proteins | sample MaitaG_FD_187429 | JGI IMG/M metagenome (GOLD analysis project Ga0209828, IMG submission 187429) | Marine algal microbial communities from Maine, USA - Maine_Asex2 metaG (SPAdes) (version 2) | ecosystem: Host-associated > Algae > Red algae > Unclassified | place: Maine, USA | collected 2015-01-05
TTCAAAGCAATTTTAGTAGTTGATTTTTCACTTAGATTAGACTTTATTATATCTACTTGCTCCGATGAAATTGCATTGCTTTCTTTTACCTTTTCGATAGCTTTACCCAACATATCCGCATCAACAGGTTTTAGCAAATAATCGGCTGCTGAATACTGAAACGCTTTTATTGCATAATCCTCTGATGCTGTTGTAAAGATAACTTGAAAGCCTTTTTCTTGTACTAAATCCAAAAGATCAAAACCATCTCCGTCTCCCATATTAATATCCAAAAATAAGACATCTGGTTTTATGTCCTTTAGCAGCTTAGCACCTGAGACTACCCCCTCTGCTGTACCTAAAATTTCAATATCTGGGAAATGATCTTCTAAGTCCTGCTTAAGATTTGCAATAGCCAAAGGCATGTCGTCTATTATAACTGCTGTCATGTTTTTGCTTGTTTTTGTAAAGATAAGGATTGTCCAGGTATCCAGGTGACCAGGTTTCTAGATGTTTTTTAAGGGTGTTGAGAATAATTGAATCAATTATTTTCCAAATTTGGAAACAGTTAACTTTATTCCTTTGTGTTGTAAACCATTCCCAAGTATGAATATGGTCTGTTTAATTTTGATTTCAATCCAGTAATTGAGAAACAAATAAAAGACAATATTGAAATACTCAAGACGGATATAGAAATTTAAAATAAAAAGGTATTCAACAAGTCTATTCTCATGACTAAATCGGAATTTCTCTTTGTCGATGATGAAGGCGAGATTTTCGAACGCCTGCTTTTACATGCTCCCAAGAAAAGTAATGTACTGGAAGCTTAAGCTGCGAACATCAGTTCACAAAACAAACCTCTCTCATACTTATGAGCCCTAGGGGCTCGTTACAGAAGTCTTTTTACCAAACTCTGTCTCAAAGATATTCACGCCTTCTGCTGTTAGCAGAGGTTCAATGCCTTGCTTATATGCCTGGAGTGGATAAAGGTAGTCATAGCGATGCGATTCGTGCTTTTGACCCCAATGTGGTCGGGCATCGTAACGGCCAGCCAATTCCTCAAGCTTCCGCCACAGCGGACCAGTGCCACCTAGCCCTTCATGGGAGAACACTTCGATGTGAGCGCTCAGCGGCCACCGCTGCATCCCCAACAACGCTGTGGACTTCGCGGTAAATCGAACACTTGCCTGAAACACCAGCGGTGCACTGTTATCCAGTAAATCGTCCCAGTCCCGCTGCACGATGGTGCGAATTGATGGATTCAAATTATCCGTCGACAAGGCTTCCGACAAAACATTTTGTATACGAGATCGCTCTTTTTCGGTATGATCTCGATGAACCGATGCGAAATTCATAAGGTCTTTCATGTAGTCGACGATCCGAGTACCATCGATTACAAATTCGTGGCTGGTGAAATCGCGCTGCAGTTTCTGTTCGTCTGAAAGGACCAGATCTTCCCACGTCTTAAAGCTGTGTTTCTTTTCACTGATAACTTCAAAGGCTTTCATTGATATGCCTCTAGGAGGGTCTCCTTCTATCAGCGTTTTGACTAACACTCCGTGTACCGAGTCAATGTCCATTAGCGATGCTACTAGTATCCCAGTACTGTATCCCTCACTCCCAAATTTTGCTTCCATCCAACCGGCGAAGTCAGCTATGAGGGCCAATTTAAGCCTTTCCGCGGCAGCAACAAATAAACCTCCTGCTCCAACAGAGAGGCCGCCGAGGGTAGGCTGAGTGGAGACAGGCGCAGCAGTTATCAGCCGAGTGTCATTCCATACATCACCGTTTGAGGCGAAGGTAGCGCTCGGAAACCATGCATTACCAGCAAACCCGTTTTCTGCTACAACATCGGCAAGATAGGAAAGGCCACCGTCCAAGTCGGTTTTCTCAAGATGTCGTACCATCTGGTATTGCGGTAGCGCTTCGATTACGTAGCCACAGATCACGCCGATGCCACCCGGTCCTACAAGGGCGGCGTCAAACATCCTGTTGTCGTAGCGGATTTCCATTTCTGGATTCGTAAGAAAGCCCTTGAAGTTGTTCGTTGCGTCCGCAGGTACCAATGGCAGGTTCTCACGCAGATTTTCAGTGATACGGCGCCCAAACGAACTCGGTTCGATCCACCACTCATAGCCTTCGTTCGAAACCAGATGAATGGCTCGAACAAAACCAGACACCGGCGGGAGAAATCGGGTCGAGCCGTGTACGCCGGTGCGCACAGCACCCGCCAGAGATTGGAATCCTGATGCTCCTGCGGTTGGCATGGTAAGATGCGCTTGTTGACTACTTCCCTTCTCTAGAAGGCCGAGTAGTTTGTCAACGTCCCAGATGCGTGTGGCAGCATCGACGTAAACAAGCCTTTCGCGAATGTCGCCGAGACTGACACCAGTTTCATTCTCAAAACGCATCTGCGTTGCCCCGTCGAGAACAGATTGAATTTCACGACTGGGTTTAAGCACATTGCTCCGTCGTAACGTCGCCGAACAAATGTGAATATAGTTAGCTTGGCTATTTAGATAGTTTTTGTAAGCTTGATTGAACGCTGCACTATTGGTTCGCGCGGACTCTGGGATTAGACCTGGAAAACCATGCGGTAAAAGGAAGCCAAGCGGTTCAATAAGCGTCCTTCCTTCCCAATCCCCAGTAACGGGGAAGGTGATGCTCTCATATGATCCGCCCGTGCTGCGAACGCCTAGGCTGTGCTTATTAAACTCGGCAGTTCGTACTGCGTGCACTACATCAGGGACTGACTCAGGATAAGCAATACAGAATTCTCCTTCAAGGCGAGGAGATCCATCCTCAGAGGGTGTGCCTGGTGGTTTGCGATAGAAGTTCCTCACCACTTCAGTTTGACAGGGAAATAGGCTGTCAGTGACAGTGAGATGAGGCTGACGATCGATCTTAACCTCGAGCGCCGGCCTGAGTGAACGGACGAACGGAGGATGCTCTTGGTCACACGCCCCTATTGCCTGAACTGCGATTCTTAACTCCGCGGGACCATCAACATCTGGAACGGGAACTTCTAAGGCTCCGTCTGTCGGATTGACATCGAAGATTTGGGTGTCACCTCCTACTACACGGAGCATGACTTGCATTTGACTTAGATTCGATTGCCGCCATCGAAATCGCAGGGTTTCGCCAGAGAGTCGCCGGAATCGACGAGCTGGCTCAAGAGTGAAGTCAGCAAATCCAGAGACACCGCCAATAAAATCGAGGGTATTCATCGGCGAAAATTCTTGTTTCATTACCTCTGTTAGTCCTGGAAGTTCAACTCGCTCACTGGGTACCGTAACGTAGATTTGGACTTCTCCAGATATAGCACCACTTGGGACATTGATGCGCAAGTTTTGACCTTCAGTTCGGCCAGTAGCTCGGGCTGTTCCGTCGACGGTGGGGAAGATCGCCCTGATGAATGCGTAATCAGCAGGCAGAGGAACAACAATTACATTTCCTGGGCATGCATTGGCCGGCTGATACTCGAGGTTTTTTGGCTTAGGTGTTACGAAGACTATACGGTCATCGCGAGCCAATCTTTCAATCCCCGCAGGAATGTCAATTGTGGGTGCATCGAAGTCCAAAGTTGGATCGAAGTCCCACAAATAAAAATCTGAGGGGTCTAGTCCACCTGTTCGAATTAATTCTAATGTTGCGTCAATTTGTTTGCGTCGAAAATCAATCTGTCGGCGTCGAAAATCGAGTCGAGACGATCGACCGTGTATTGGAGGAATGCTCATAACTATAAATGATTTACTTTAAGTTATGAAATTTGATGCAGGAACAAAAATTCTCAATTTTAATTCCTTGCCTCGTTTTGCAACTCTTTGAAAAATTCCATGTTTTGAAGCTGGGTAAGATCAAGGTCTGTTTTAATTTTGATCATACTGATATTTTTATCTTCAAAGACACTTAGGAAAATATCTTTAACAACGTCTTTGCTATCTATTTTGGCCCAAAGATCTACATTTGCTTCTCCGCCGCGTACTTGGACTAAGCTCTCATAATTCTTTTCCTTCATTGCAGAACTCAGCTCCTTTTTATCAATCTGAAATTCTGACGGTGCTTCTTCTGTAAACACAAGGCGCAGTTTTTTGATATGTCCTAATAGCTCTTTTATCGCAGCACTTTCTGTCTCGTCCATATCCTTGCTGGCTAAGTTTCCTCCCGCACGCACAAACCATCCTGGGAGTGTGAGCGCAAACCCATTTCCTTTATCCCGTACATAACTAATAAAGTCATCTGGTGAATTCAACTGTGCAGTGATATTGGGTGTAAATACAAATAGGCTGAGGAAAAGTACTATGTTGATGTTCCGCATTGTAATGATTTGTCCTTGTTTGACGGGATTAAAAGGGGTTTTGTTACAAAAACTAAGGTACAATTGGAAATCTAGCATTTTGGGTGGGGTTTTAATAATGTTCTTAATTTGGTTATGGGTTACGGCGCTAAGTTTGATGGTAAGAGCATGGGATGTCGCGATATAAAGAGTGCGCGAAGGAGCGATTGTGTCGATTATAAGAAATTAAATTCTATCTAGAATACGGCTAAGAAAATTCTGAGCATCCTTTTAATTCTGTAAATTTTTGTTCGGACGCTATTTGGGTTGCCGTGATGAAGTGTCTGTATCGATTTCAAAAATAAATGTTTCAAGAGTACGCGGCAAAAAATTCTGCTCATCCTTCAAATCATTTTAATCCTGTTCAAAACAATGCATCACAATATCCTCCCCTGTCAATCTCAATGTTTCCATACCTCTGTAAGGCACCTGGAATGTGCTCCGCAGGAGCAGTGCGAAACGTAGTGAAGTACCGAGCGAAAATAGCGTGCATGGAAGACGCCGACCCGCTAGATTTATCTAGTGGGATACAGCCAAATAGGAATAATTCTCCATACTAACTCCTCTTGTGTTTAATTATCATTTGTTCAATTGTCATTTATCAACTAAACCTTGTTACATTTGCTGTTCGCTATGAAAGAAGTTGGTTTTAGTTATTTAGATGAGCTTAATGACGTCCAGAGACAAGCTGTTACGGCTTTAGATGGACCTGTTATGGTTATTGCCGGACCTGGTTCTGGTAAAACAAGGGTACTCACCTACCGGATTGCACATTTGCTAAATCATCATGTGCCTCCTTATCAAATTCTTGCGCTTACGTTTACCAATAAAGCGGCGCGTGAATTGAAGCTTAGAATTGAAGATACGGCTGGTGTAAATGCTAACAAGATCTGGGCTGGAACGTTTCACTCTTTATTTGCGCGAATTCTACGTGTAGAAGCACATAGATTAGGTTATCCAAATGACTTTACAATCTATGATACAGACGACAGCAAAAGCCTGATAAATGAAATTATTAAAACGATGGGCTTGGATAAAAAAGCCTATAATACAAATGCTGTACGCGCGCGTATCTCTAGTTCCAAAAGTAATCTTATTACACCTAAAATGTATGCGGTTAATGAAGAGATGCAATCCTATGATAGAATGAACAGGCGTCCTATGCTCTTTAAGATTTATGAAGCATATGTAAAGAAATGTAAGCGTGCAGGTGCTATGGATTTTGATGACTTACTGTTACAAATGTTTCGATTACTCTATCAGAATCCGGACAATATCAGAGCAAAGTATCAGCAGCAGTTTAAGTATGTTCTTGTAGATGAGTTTCAGGATACGAACTTCTTGCAGTACGAAATCATGAAGCTCTTAGTGATGTATGATAACTCTCCACACAATATCTGTATCGTGGGAGATGATGCCCAGAGTATATACTCTTTCCGTGGTGCGACAATAGAAAACATATTACAGTTTACCCGCGATTTTCCGAAGACGCAAACGTTTAAATTAGAACAAAACTATAGATCTACGCAGCACATAGTAGCTGCTGCAAATGAGGTTATAAACTATAATAAAAAACAAATCCAGAAAAAAATCTGGACGGATAAAGAAGGGGGTTCTCGTATCAAAATTATTAAAGCGATGACGGACAGTGAAGAAGGTCGTCGTATTGCTGATACGATTGTAGAGCAGAAAAACAGATATCATCTTTCTAGTAATGAAATTGCAATCTTATACAGAACGAACGCGCAATCAAGAGTTTTTGAGGAACATTTACGTCGATTTAATATCCCTTATAAAATATATGGTGGTTTATCTTTTTATAGCCGAAAGGAAATTAAAGATATCATAGCGTACATGCGCCTGGCGGTAAATGAAAAAGATGACGAAGCACTCAAACGGGTTATTAACTATCCGAAGCGAGGTATAGGACCAGGAACTGTAGAGAAGATCAGAACGTTAGCGGATGATAATGAGTTGAGCATGTGGGAATGTCTCAGCCAGATAAAATTTACTGCAAGGGCTGCTAAAAGTGTAGGAAAGTTTGTGCAATTCGTTAAATCCAGTCAAGCCAAATCTAAAACCGAATCTGCATATGCTGTGGCTGTGCATATTGCAAAGAACTCAGGGATTGTCGGTCTGTTTAAAGCAGAGGCAACTATAGAGGCGCAGAACCGACTAGAAAATATCAATGCTTTGCTAGATGGTGTGCAGGAATGGGTAGAGGATGATGTTCTAGAAGAAGGAGAAGAGGCAACATCAAAAAAAGGGCTTGCTGAGTTTTTACAAACCATTTCCTTGATGACGGATCAGGATAATACTGAAAAAGAACAAACAGAAGCTGTTACTCTCATGTCTGTACATGCAGCCAAAGGTTTAGAATATAAATCTGTGTTTGTAGTCGGACTTGAAGAAAATTTATTTCCTTCTTACTTATCGCTTTCTTCCCCTGAACAACTAGATGAAGAACGAAGATTATTTTATGTCGCTATCACACGCGCGGAACAATATCTTACGCTTTCGCATTCGAATAGTAGATACCAATATGGTCAAATGCGTTTTAATGATCCAAGTCGGTTTTTAGAAGAAATTCCGGATGATCATGTGGAGGCAACATTGAGCAGACACAAAGAAAAGGATATCATAGGTACGCCTAAAAAACTACAGGGTTTGTTTAAGCCTATAGCTAAAGCTAATGCATTAGCTATGGATCCCAAAGACTTTAAGCCGGATGCTATGAAAGATTTAAAGCCCGGGATGCGTATCATTCACCTAAAATTTGGTGAAGGCAAGATTAAAGACATAGACGATAGGAATGTCGCAACAATTCAATTTGATAATTTAGTAGAAAATCAAGAAAAGCGTATCATGCTTCAATATGCAAAGCTCCAGATCATTGAATAAACGAATTCTTGGCAAATACTCTCAAAATAATGCAGGGCCCCTTCTTGTCGTCCTCGGGGCAATGCATGGAAACGAGCCAGCTGGTGTACTTGCAATCGAAGAACTCACTAAATTACTAAAGCAAGAACCTAAGAATAATCCATCATTTACATTTAATGGAACATTCATGGGTCTTATAGGTAACTTAAAAGCTTACCAACAAGGAGAACGTTTTATAGAGAAGGATATTAACAGACACTGGACGGAGAAAACAATCGCCCATATAGAATCTAACCCAAAGGACAAGTTGACTTCTGAAGAGCGGGAGATGCAAGAAATTCTAGACACAATCAAACAAGAACTTAAATCGAATACCTACACGCGCTGTGTCATTTTAGACTTGCACACAACGTCTTCTGAAGGTGGCATCTTTACGATTCCTTCAGAATATCCAGACAGTTTACAAATAGCCTTGGAGTTACAAGCGCCTGTAGTAAAAGGAATGCTTTCTGGACTCAAAGGAACAACATTGCATTATTTTACGAATGATGTGCTCCCGATAGATACAACAGCGGTGACATTCGAATCAGGCCAACATCTAGATGCGTTTTCCCCTAAGCGTGCTATTGCTGCAATCATAAATTGCATGCGAACAATCGAATGTGTAGATGGTGCCCATGTAGAAAATAGACATGACGAATTACTTATCTCCTATTCTAAAAATTTACCACGTTGCTCTGAGTTGGTACATAGGCACCATATTAATGATGGAGATAATTTTGTAATGAAACCTAACTATAAGAACTTCCAAGAAATTCAAAAAGGCGAACAGCTTGCCACTGATAAAGATGGCCCGATCTTATCTCCTTTTACGGGACGAATTCTTATGCCATTGTATCAAAAACAAGGAGAAGATGGTTTTTTTATTGTCGAAGAGACTAGCTTAGACTAATGGAATTCGTTACAGAAATACAAATCCAAAATATTCTCGATACGGTTGGTCTAAACAATCCAGAATCCGCGAAATTGATGGAAAAGGTATATAGTACATTCGCTGTACCGTTTAATTATTTAGAAAACTCTTACGCCTCTGTATTCAATACGGAAGAAGCGCAATATGTAGAATTTGCAAGCTTCGTTATATTGGCTGCGTGTCTCCAAAATGATCATAAAGAGATAGATCTTAACGACCTAATAGCCCAAGATGAAGAAACGCTCGCACTCATAGAAAAGGACAAAAACTTTAGTCTTGAGAGTCATCTGAATATAGTCTATGATGATGTCTTTCAAAAAGATTTGCTAGAATTTACCATTGAATATATCTACGAAGAGGAAACAGAGTTTAGCAACCTCAGCAAGGACCTTATGGCGAGTTTCTTACATGCTCTACTACATGCGATCGAGTTAGGTAATAATCAAGAAAAAGAAATCTAAAGGTGCGTCCCTATTAAAGGTGTTAAGATAAAAAATGCCAGAACCGATCGTATAAATCCAATTATAAATAGATTCAGTGATTTCTCTTGATCAAATCTGATTTCATATGCAGTTTCTTTCCTAAAAAATAAATGTCGCGAATCATCGTCGTCTACAAATGTTCACTATCATTCATCATCTGCAACATACCCCAATGATAATCTCTAACTGCATATCATGAAAGTTTCCAAAATAAAGCAAATTCCCTCGCTTGTTACGTATTTCTTGCTCGGTAAACGATCCATGCTTATGAACTGGTCGTATAGCAAACAATGCAAAAAATATGGACAGAAGGGCTGCTACTAACATAATTAGTAAAGGTGTATTGTGAATACAGAAACGCACTTCCATGGATAGCAGACAGCCTAAAAATAGTGAAAGCAAAATCGCATTGACAGAAATCATGATATTGGCTTTTCTATCTACCATTTGGGTCAAGATGCTTGAGACCTAAGTTCGCTAACCAAGCTGCTAAGACAGTAGTTTCTAAATCCTCATCATCCAAGTTTTCTGCTTCACTTATTTCTTGCGCAGCACGTACAACTGAATAAAGTTGGTCAACATCATGATAAAAAAGTCTGTCGAAATATTTGTGATGCACAGTATGAGTCGCAAATACTTCTGCTTTTTTTTAAAATTTCTTGCAAAGGATTAAATTCACTTAATTGTCTTCTCTACTACTTTTAGGATTGCCGCTTGTTGCTTCTCTGCCTTCCCTAATAAAGATTTTGCTTTTTTTAATGTTTTTATTACATATGCTGTTTCACTGAAGCCATCGCAGTTAATACGGACATTTAAGTAGGCACCGTAGACTGCAGTATATGCGCAAAGTGCTCCAACACCAGCATCTGAAACAGAATTTGGATTGCCTTTGTCCGCCATTAACTTCAAAAGTGGAAATGATTTCAATGCTTCTTGCATTACTTGTAAAGGCACTTCAATTGCATTTTTTGTTGCATCATTCATGGCCTTTTTACGGGCTTGCTTTTCTGCAGCACTCCCCTTTGGCATACGCACAGCAGTGATAATTTCAGTAAATGCTTTTGTGTCTTCATCTACAAGTTGTAACAACCTATCCTTAATTTCCTGACCATTTTCTGCGACTTCTGAAAAATACTGCCACTTGTCATCCCACCCCCGTTTATGAGCAGATAAGTTTGCCACCATAGTTCCTAATGACACTCCTAGAGCGCCTACATAGGCAGCAATGCTTCCTCCGCCTGGTGCAGGACTTTCAGAAGCTGTAACATCTGCAAATTCTTTTAGATTTTTATTCAACAATGGAAACTGGTCATCTCCTTGTAAAAGGTATTCTATAATTTTCTTTTTGGGGTCAAAAGGGCTGAGTTCGTCAAGTCCTAGTGACTTCACCGCGACGTGGATAATGTCATCTTCAGAAATTCCAACAGATCTTTTCTGGAGTTTGAGAAAATGCTTTCCTGCGTCTAGAAGTACCCGTTTAGGCACTAGTCCTACAATCTCAGATCCTGTAACACGCATGCCATTTTTTGTTGCCGACTTTCTACATTCTTCGAACGCAGTGTGCAAAGATGTATCGTTGATGTTTGTCAGATTCATAGAAATCTGAGCAACACCATATTCGTCTATATACCACCCAATTGCTTTGACCGACTTACATTTTCCTTTACTACGTAATGGTTCTCCCTCTTTATTCCGTAATATTTTTCCTGAAAGTTTGCCTCCTTGTCTTTTTACGCGTCCCTTCTCACGGATATCAAAGGCAACAGTGTTTGCGCGTCTAACAGAAGTAGTATTTAAATTCACATTATATGCAATTAAGAAGTCGCGCGCTCCAATCGCTGTTGCTCCACTCTTGGCATTAAATACGGCTGGACCATAGTCTGGCTTCCATTTAGGATCCTCTAGTTTCTTTGGTAAGTTCTCATACTCACCCGCGCGTATCGTTGCTAGGTTTTTACGGTAGGGCTTAGATGCCGCAGATTCATAGAGGTAAAATGGGATTTCGAGTTCCTTGCCGGCACGCTGCGCTAATTTCTTTGCGTAAACAACTACTTCATCCATTGTAATATTTGAGATAGGAATAAGCGGACAGACATCTGTGGCTCCCATTCGAGGGTGTTCGCCTGTGTGCTTGCTCATATCTATGAGTTCACTTGCCTTTTTGATTGCTTGAAAAGCTGCCTCTATCACATGTTCAGGTTCTCCAACAAATGTCACTACAGTCCTATTTGTCGCCTTTCCAGGATCTACATCTAGAAGTTGTACGCCCTCTACTTTTCCTATTTCGTCTGTTATTTCTTTAATGATTTGTATATTCCTTCCTTCACTAAAATTAGGGACGCATTCAATTAACTTCTTCATAGATGTGTATTTATGTCGCAAAATATGAAACATATTAGATTTCCAACTTGCACTCATATGTATTAAATAGCTAATTTTGACTCTGATGACTCATTACACAAAGCAAATATCTTTCTTCAGCACTATTGCATTTATACTCTGTTCTTTATGGTTGAGTGGACAAACTGTAAGAATTTCTGATGAAGTAAATATTAGAAATGATTACTCGTACGACCTCTTGGGTGACATTAACAGCAATATCGTCTTATTCAGAGACTCTGGTAAGAAGAAATATATTGATGTATTTGATGAAAAACTTAGTCATAAATATCAACGAGAATTACGGTTAGAAAAAGATAATGTTCTTTTCCATGGCGTCATTCCTTTCGACACATGCTTTCATATGCTCTATTCTTATTCAGAAAAAGATTCTGTGCATACCGTTTTACGAAAATTAGACGATACGGGAGCAACGTTAGACACTGTGCGCCTATTTACAACAGAAAAAAAAGATAAGCTCTTAAAGTTTGAAATGATGTCCAACGATGCCAAGACGCATTCTCTGCTGTATGCATATCACAAATCAGAAGGGTTTAAGTTTATACTGTTGGATCACCATAGAAAGAAAATCATGTTTACTTCCATCGTAGAATGGGAAAAAATAGATTTTAACGATGAGTTTGTTAGTATTGACCTTTCTGATGACTTATACATTTTCATTCTTCTAGAACAAAACAACAAAAAGGGAGAAATGGAAGATCACTATTTTGATCTCACGGTGTTAGATACCAAAACCAAATCACAAGCCAATCAAAAAATATTAGTTAGCAATCAGATTAGTATAGATGCGCAAGGGAATTATGACCCCGTAAATAAGCAATACGTTATTACGGGTTTATACAATGAGAAATCTAGTGCACATTCCAAAGGATTATTCTTTAGTCGAAGCAAGCTCCCTCTGAAAGAAGAGTTTATTACTGCTGAATTTATTCCGCATTCCGTATCCTTTCTAAAAGAAGTCTATGGAAGGAAAAAGAAAAAGCTTGAAAATCTCGAACATCATGTCATTCAAGATGTCTTGTTTAACCTAGATGGTGGTTTTGTCGTTTTTTCTGAGTACGCAAAAACTTTTACACGTAAAAGTTCTTATCAGACATATTCGCAAATGGGTGGTAGACGAGGACTTGGAGCTTGGACAGATCACCATATGGAGGAAATAGGAATCCTTGCGATTTCACCAGCAGGAGAATTACGTTGGAAAAATGTACTTCATAAAAATCAGTTTTCACAAGATGATGGTGCAGCATTTTCTTCCTTTTATCTATTCTCAACACCCTCTATTTTACGCATTGTGTTTAATGAAGAAATTAAAAACAACAATCTTGTTAGTGAATATCTAATCGCTACAAACGGAAAATCAAAACGGTCAAGTTTATTAAATACAGAATACCAAAATTTAAAACTGCGGTTCAGAGAAGCCATTCAATTGACAAACAAAGCGTTTCTCGTTCCTAGTGAGAAAAGTAACCTACTTAAATTAGTCAAAATAAGCTACTAGGAATGCCGGTTTACGGTGCATAGTTTTGGGTTTTACGGCTTGCATATAAGGAGCGGCGTCAAGCATTATTCTCTCGCTAGAACGGTTGTTTAGTATGTGTATTTCATGGTTACAGACAACAAACGCTATTATTTTAATTGGAATAAGACAAGTTTTTCCTTTGCTTCAATATTCTAAAAACAGGCAATTTTGTCTTTATTTTCGGCATTTAGAGGGTAAAACACGATAAAACCTTTGGAAAATGATAACATCCCAGCCATTCTGCCTGAAGGCCGACTTAATGAAATAAAGTGCATAACTGCATATTATTTTGATATTTACGTATGTTTGACTACGCTATGACTGAGCATACAGACAAATCCGCCGCACATTACGAAAAGGTTTTCGAAGACGAGCTACTTCCGCATATAAACGCACTTAAAACTTTTGCATTTCACCTGACGTATAATGAAGATGACGCCAATGATCTTGTACAAGAAACGTACATGAAAGCGTTAAGATTTATAGATAAGTACATTCAAGGAACTAATGCGAAGGCTTGGTTGTTTAAAATCTTGAAGAACGCTTATATAAACGAGTACCGGAAGAAGAGTAAGCGTCCTACAAAGGTAGATTTTGAAGATATCGTCAGTTATCATGACAGCGACAGTAGTGATGTAAACCCTGGATATCTTGACCTGAGAGAAGAATTGTTTGATAAGATGATGGGTGATGAAGTCACTATCGCTATCAACTCTCTACCTATTGACTTTAGAACTGTTGTTTTATTATGTGATGTGGAAGGCTTCACTTATGAAGAAATTTCTAAAATAATTGATGTTCCTATTGGAACGGTTAGATCCAGATTATTTAGATCTAGAAATATGCTGAAAGAGAAACTTACATCCTACGCTAAAACAAAAGGTTACGAGGATAAAAGAGGCGTAAAAAAGACAAAAACAAAAAACGTCACTGAGGAAGAAGAATAGAATTTATATATTACGAGAAGATCATTAATTGACATTTACGTTTTAACTAAATTGAACACACCATGGAAGGCCGCAATTCCTTATCAGACGTTAGACAAAGAATCAGCTTATACTTTGACAATGAGCTTGATCAAAAAGGGCAAGATGACCTATTACAAGAGGTTAATAATAACCCGACGAGTTCTAGAATTTTTCAAAAAGAAAAGAACTTCAGAAACTTCATAAAAGACAACGTGAAGAGACCTGCAGTATCTCCGGACTTTGTCCAAAATATCAGAAACAAGGTAAGAGTCAAGTAAACCCTCCATTGTTAGATTTCCTTTACTTATAATTTGGGCGTGCCCCTCGTATCGCTATGCGATCCTTCAGGTCGTTCCCTTACTAGCTCCCTGTTCGGTCGGCCCCTGCGGCCTGCCTGCGTGCCTTGGAAGGCAGGGTCTGTCCAGCAAAGCTGGCCACTATCCAGGCAACTCACGCGAGCTTAGGCAAGCAAGGTTTACGAGAGCAGTAGGTGTTGCACTACGTGCTATGATCATAAGCATTTGCCCCTCGGACAAGGGTCTTATACAATTACAAAATAACAATCACCAAAATCCTGGACATCTTTTTTATCCTCTTAATCTTATTCAAAAATAAGTTTGTTTTACATACGCTCTTAAGGCATTACTTAAAACTAACCTCAATATCCTTGCGCAACAAAAACCCACCGTAGGTAAATCCCTAACGCGATTAGCGTTAATGCCTTTCAAATTCCCTACATTTGCACCTCGAAACAAAACAAAAGACAATGAGTTTATTGATAGTTGGTACAATGGCATTTGATTCTATCGAAACACCATATGGTAAAGTAGAAATGGTAATCGGTGGAGCATGCACATATGCATCTTGGTCCGCGTCCTATTTTACAGATAAGATCAATATGGTTTCTATTGTAGGTGGTGACTTTCCTGAATCAGAAATGGAAACACTAAATAAAAGAGGAGCAAGTAGTGAAGGTGTGGAAGTAGTAAAAGACAAAAAATCTTTTTTCTGGGCTGGGAAATATCACGACAACATGAACTCGCGTGACACACTTGTTACAGATCTAAACGTACTTGCTGATTTTGATCCTGTCTTACCCGAATCTTACAAAAACTCTGACTTTGTTCTTTTAGGAAACTTAACCCCAGAAGTACAAATTAAAGTCATGGACCAAATGGCTACCAAGCCAAAAGTGATTGCATTAGATACAATGAACTTTTGGATGGATATTGCAATGGATGCTCTTAAGCAAGCAATCGCGCGCGTCGATATCCTTACTATTAATGATGAAGAGGCAAGGCAACTATCAGGCGAATACTCTCTTGTAACTGCGGCTGATAAGATATTAAAAATGGGACCCAAAGCCCTTATAATTAAGAAAGGGGAACACGGTGCTCTTTTGTTTTACGGGGATAAAAAGTTTTATGCACCTGCACTACCACTTGCACTTGTAAAAGATCCTACAGGAGCAGGTGACACATTCGCAGGAGGCTTTATGGGATACTTAGATAAATCTGGTGAACTTTCTTACGAGAATTTAAAGCGTGCAATGATATACGGTTCTACTATGGCTTCTTTCTGTGTAGAAGAATTTAGTTTAGAAAAAGTGCAATCATTGACAGAAAAGGAAATCACGAAAAGATTGAGTCAATTTAAAGAACTCACTCATTTTGACCTCTAGGCAAAAACTTAAGCTAGTATTTTTACTATGCATCTGGTTTACTCAACCGGTGTTTACACAAGACTTATGTGATCGTACAGGCATTTCAAATGGTTGGATGCTTAGCAAAACCAATAGCGAAGTGGATAGAGTGACAGCTGCTGCTGCTGCTTCAAATGCTTTGTATTTCAGATCAGACTTTGCCTGGTCTGATGTACAGTATGAAGGCAGCGATACCTGGAATTGGTCCAATGTTGATCGCGTTGTCAATAGCGCTCTTGCGCAAGATTTGGAGCTAATAGCAATCCTAGATTACTTCCCTCCATGGGCTAATGCACAGTCAGATACTAGCTTTTGGTCCCAGTTTGTCTACGAAGCGGGCTTGCGCTACATTCCCAAAGGCGTAACCATATGGGAAATGTGGAACGAACCGAATATTACTAATTTTTGGGATCAACCCGACGTTAAAGACTATGTCGAAAAAATATTAATCCCTGGTTCAAATGCTATTCGTAAAGCAGCGAGTGATCTTGGAACTTCTGTAACCGTAATTTCTGCTGGTCTCGCACCAGCTGCTACCGATGGTACTAATATTTCTCAGATAGATTTCTTCAAAGGCATTTACGAAAATGGGGGCAAAGATTATTTTGATGCTGCCGGTCAGCACCCGTATTGTTGGCCTTTAGATCCGTCGATAGAAAATCCCTTTAATTGGTTCCTTAAAACTGAGGAATTAAGGCAGGTTATGATAGAACAAGGAGATCTTGATAAAAAAATCTGGGGTACGGAAATGGGTTGGCCTACACATCTAGGCAACAACGGTGTTAGTAAAAACCAACAGGCGCAGTTTCTAAGTTCAGCATTCTCTATATGGAACGCTTGGGACTGGACGGGTCCACTTATTTGGTACGCCTACAACGATGCTGGCGAGGATGCTACATACTCTGAAGACAACTTCGGACTGACAGATTACGACTTTAACCCAAAGCCCGCTCTAGATTCGTTTTTAGTCGTTACAGCTAATTGTGGAGTCCTGAGCAACACAAACATTTCCGAATCTAATACCGAGCAAATACGCCTTTATCCCAATCCAAGTTCCGATAAGCTTTTTCTATATACACATGTAAAAAGCACCACAATAGAGATATACACAGCACAGGGCTTATTACTAAATAGATATGAAAATATAGCTCGGACAACTGGCTTAGACATTTCATCCTATCGTGCAGGCTTATACTTTGCCGTTTTTACCGTGGAAGGTAAACGCGTTCAAAGCATTAAGTTTTTTAAGGCAGACAAGTAGTATTCATATCCAAATGCATCAGTAAGCCCCAGTTAATTATTATTCCTAAACTCTTTTCCCGAGCTCGCCTCAATGACATAAGGAGTCGTATTTCTCGCTAAAGTAATTGCCAAAAATCCTCCTGATAATTGCAACCCAAAAAATTCGCGTTTCTATCTTAGATTGTCTGTTCTCCAAGATTGGCATGAATTAAAGATAGCTATTGCCAGTGGCAACAAATACATGGTTAGATGCAAAGTAGTACGGACTTACATCTTTCCTTGCTGTCACATTTAGGACATAAAAGGAATCCGACAACTTTTTAATTAGCTGCAAAATGGTCAATCAATCCAATGACACTCAATGAGTTTGATAATATGGAATTAGGTTATTTGATAAAATAAAAAGCTGATAATAAAATCTAATCATTTCGAAATCGAATTTAGCTTTCTGAGTCACTCACAATCCTACTTTGTACATCTTACTGCGAGTTACTTGAACATCTAGGAATGCACCTTATATATAACACCCTTTATAAACACCACACGTATGGCTCCGTTTTCGCCCGTTTTATTATAAGTGTAGTTCTCTGGCAAACCATATCCTGGAAGAATAATCTCCCTACCTTGATATTAAAAATTACATTGAAATGATCTCTATCTGTTAGTTTCTTTTTCTTCCGACCAAACCAAATAAGGCGATTGGTTTTGGCATCTCTATTGGAAAGAAACTATACTCGTCCTCTGTATATTCTTTTCCTTTTTGATCTATGCGCTTATTAGGTTCTCTCATTTTAACTTCCCCTTCCTTCCTTAATTTACCATTACTATCAAATTCTTGAAAAAAATTCAATAAATAAAAGCTAGTTTGATAAACGAACGTTTGAAGGTATCTGGTCCCTTCCTAAAAATAAATTATATCAATTAAACAAAACATTGGAAAATAAATACTGACCTGATTTCCAAAAACTTCTAAACAACGGGTTATCAATCATATATACAACTGAACCACTTCCCATCTTCTCTTCACCTAACACAAGAGTACCTCCTAACTTAGGCTTAAGTTTGGAACCAATGAATCCATAGCTATTATAGTTGTTAGGAACTTTAATAATCGTATGGCCTTTTTCTAGTGTGTAAAAATCTGAACTAGTTTTTAAACTATGGTAATTATCCATGTTTAATGCATATGGATGGGTATGATCTAGTTCTGTTTGTATAACCGCACCAGGCATTCCCTCGCTAATTCTATCCCGCTGTTTATGACTGTAAGGGACTTGTACCTCATTTTCTATTGTTTCTTCTTTGTTCTCTATAAAAGATAAACCAAACTCTTTGTTCCTTGCAAATTGTGCATTACTATTCCCTAATAAAATCAACTTGCCTCCACCACGCACCCAGGCTTGAAGTGTCTTTATCTCCTCTTCGCTAAAGCTGCTATAGTTATCGGGAATAATAAATATATTATAATCTCTGAGCGCGTTATCATTTAGTGAATGCTTGTGAATATTTGTAATTGGATACTCAATCACCTGTTCAAAAAAGTGCCATACCTGTCCAAACGTATAACTACTTACCTCTTCTCCAGTAAGGCATAAGACGTTTGGTGTATTTATAAACTTCACATTATCCCCACCAATATCTGGACCTTTTAGAGCCATTCCAGATTCTAATGAGGAAATGTCCATTAATTGTAATGCAGCAATCTTTTTTGATAAGTCAATGCGCTTGTTATCTGCCTGCGTTATAATCACACTTCCTGCCTTTAATAATGTATCCTCAAATGTTATATTCTCTTCATTGATTCTATATTTAATTCCAGCCCCAACCAATTTTCCCATGACCTTTCTCCCCGCGACTCCACTCGGTTCTAAAAAAAACATCTTTGCATCTGTCTTCGTAAGTGGGTTGTTTTTATTTGATTGTTCTGAATCGTAACTCGGTACGGAACTCTCGTTCCTTACATTAAGTCCATAGGCTAGAGGAAGAGACCAACTTGTAATATCGTATGTCAAAGAGTCCTCCAAAGCAGGATTTTTCTCCATCAGAACATTTAACAATGTGGACTTCAGTTGTTCTTTTGGAACTACTAACTTTCCATCATAAGTATACCCGGACGATATGTTGTTCTTTTTCATGAGCTCCGCAAACTCTGCTAATAGTCCTGCGGAATTATCTTCTAAGACATATGCACCTCTATCTTTTCTATTACCCAAATAGCTTTTATGCTGTTTTTTAAGTTCTTCCTTATTGTTATGTGCTGCTTCTATCGTAGCAAGAGCTGCTGTTTTGTGATGTTCTATACGTTCGCGGATGGTCAATTCTTCTTTCGCCTCTGTAAACACAGACCTTCCTGCTCTTCCACTTCCTGCTTGCTCATAGGTCATCCCAATGGCTCCATTAAACATGGGATAGGTATCACCATAACTTGGATAGAACAAATCGAACCTTTCTTTTGTAAAATATAGCCAACCTTCTTTATCAAAATAGTTTGCAATATTTTTTCCTACACGCTCTTGGAAATCATATTGCCAATCAGAAATTTTTTCATGATACGGTTTTGCTGCTGGTGCAAAATAATAATGATCATCCACTCCCATTTCATGAAAATCACCATGTACATGTGGCATCCATTTATTATAATGAATCATTCTTTGTTGCGTTTCTATTTGAGATTGCCAAGCCCAATCTCGGTTAAGGTCAAACATGTAATGATTTGTCCTTCCTCCCGGCCATGGTTCGTCATGTTCTCTGTCTATACGTTCTGGTCGTGTATCTGTACTTGCAGTTCTCCATACCCAATGCGTATATCTAGAATAGCCATCTGGATTAATACATGGATCAATGATAATTACCAAATCTTCTAACCACGCCTTAGCCCTTGTGTCAGAAACCAATAAATCATAGAGTACCTGCATAGAACTTTCTGCTCCTGCTGCCTCATTGCCGTGTACATTAAAGCTTAACCAAACGATTGCCGGTGTGCCCCCAGATATCGTCCCATTCGGCTGTAAAGCCGCGATATGAGCCTTTCTAATCTCTTCTAGCTTTGCTAGATTATTAGGTGTAGAAATATAGGAGAGAAGCAAGGGCCGCTTTTCATTTGTCTTTCCATATTCTATCGTTTGTATACGGTCCGATTTATCGGTGAGATAATGGACATAATCAACTAATAAGTGGTGGGGAGTAAAATGTTCTTTATACTTTGTTGGTAAAAATTCTTCTGGCGACTGGATCTGTGCTTCCAAAGCTTTGCCAAGCGTCAATAGAATCAATCCAGTAAAAATTAGTATAAAACGTCTATTCATTTTTATTTTTTTGATAATGCTGAATATATGCTGCATCCATTTCATTATAAAAAGCTTCTCCATACTTTCTTGTAAGTGCTTCTTTCAAAAACCGAAACAATGGGATTTGTTTTTTCGCACCGTTTTGGCAGGCTGCATTACATATGCTCCATCGATTATAATTAATGGCTTCAAACCCTGTTTTTTCATTTTTGGTAACTCGCACAGGATAAAGATGACATGATATCGGTTTTTTAAACTCTATTTCTCCATTGTAGTAAGCTTGTTCAAATGCACATTTGGCAATACCTAAGGCATCTTTAAATAAGAAAACGCAGCTACCGTCCTCGTGCAATTGGGTCCCTTTAAACTTTTCCTTACTAAAAACATCGAAAACACCATCCTTGGCTATTTTTTCTTTGGAACGCTCAGGAAGGTATTTGTCTATCTTTTCTAATACTTTTTCTATGGTAGAAACCTCATGATCTTCTAGTGGAGCTCCATAATCACCCTCATAGCAGCAAGCTCCTTTACATGCGTCGAGCTTGCAAAAAAAATGCTCCTCTAGGACATCATCGCTAATAAGTACGCCATCTATTAGTAACATCTTAGCAAATTGAGCAAATTAAACCGAATTTAGTATCTAAATGGAATTATAATTCGTTAATAAATATTGTAATTTTAGAACTCTTAAATAAAATAAGCAAATGAAACTACTATTCACACTATTTGTCACGGTCTGCTCTTTAGTAGCAGCAGCAGCACAATCAATGACCCCAATGAAAGATGCCTTAGCATTGAGTCCAGAGCAACATGTAAAATCAGAACAAATTAGAAAAGAGTCTTCTATAGAAATGAGGGGTATTTACAAGTTGAAAGCAACAAATCCAACAAAATATCTCAAGGAACGAGAAAGAATTGTCTCAGCAACGGATGCAAAATATAAACTCATCTTAACAAAAGACCAATATTCCGCTTATGCAGAAATGAGGAAAGAGCAAAATACTAGGTTTGGTGCTGGCGTAAAACCAACAGCACATAAAAAGAAAATAGTGATACAGTAGAGAATGGATCGATTAAAGCAAAAATTTTACGAAAAGTCATCAGCCTTAAAAACCGAAGTTAGAAGCCTGTTAAAAGAACATGGTTCTCTAAAAGTGGACGAAGTAAATCTTAAACAAGTGTTCGGAGGGATGCGCGGTGTGAAAAGTATGATATGGGAAACGTCTGAACTAGATGCAACGGAAGGCATCCGGTTTCGCGGTTACAACATACCCCAACTCAGAGAAAAATTACCTAAACGAAAAGACGGTAAAGAACCTCTCCCTGAAGGTTTGTTTTGGCTCATGTTAGTGGATGAGATTCCTACGCAAGAAGATGTTGATTGGTTAACAGACGAATGGGAAAAGAGATCAAAACTACCTGAACAAACAATTAAGGTTTTAGAAGCTCTAGATGATAAGACGCACCCGATGACGCAGTTTATAATTGCAATTGCTTCATTGAATAGTGAAAGTATTTTTGTTCAACGCCATGCGGAAGGCATGAACAAAAATGATTATTGGGATGCAACCTATGAAGATGCAATGAATCTATTGGCAAGATTGCCTATCGTTGCTGCCTACATTTATAGAAAGACATATAAAGATGGCGATCACATCCCTCAAGATAATTCACTTGACTGGGCAGGAAATTTCGCCCACATGCTTGGGGTTGACGATCCAGATTTTAAGAGCCTGATGCGCCTTTATCTAACGATACACGCTGATCATGAAGGCGGAAATGCTTCTGCGCATACAGCACATTTAGTAAATTCGACACTTAGTGATCCTTACCTTTCTTATTCTGCTGCTATGGATTCCTTGGCGGGACCACTCCACGGCTTAGCTAACCAAGAGGTAATCAAATGGATTTTTAGTATGACAGAGAAGCTTGGTACAGACAAGCCAACCAAAGAACAGATTGCTCAGTATGTACAAGAAACACTAGATAGCGGTCAGGTGATTCCTGGTTACGGTCATGCAGTTCTAAGACAACCAGACCCAAGGTTTACTGCACAGCGAGTTTTTGCAGAAGAATACATCAAAGATGATGCTACAGTGCAAATTGTTTGGGATTTATTCGAGGTTGTACCTGATATATTGGGAGCCTTGGGAAAAGTAAAAAATCCATGGCCAAATGTGGATGCACATTCGGGTGCCATTTTAGTACACTACGGTCTTACTGACTACACTTACTACACGGTACTATTTGGTGTATCTAGAGCCTTAGGAATAATGGCTTCTCTTTGTTGGTCACGCGCAATGGGACTTCCTTTGGAAAGACCAAAGTCAACTAACACAGAATGGGTAAAAAGTTTTTTAGCAAAAAATACATAACAATAACATGAACACACCAGAAGGATTAAAGTATACAAAAGAACATGAATGGATTTTAGTCAATGATGATAATACTGCCGTTATAGGTATTACAGATCATGCGCAAAATGAATTGGGAGAAATTGTATACGTTGAAATAGAATCTCTTGGAGATACTGTAGAAAAAGATGAAGTCTTTGGAACAATTGAAGCAGTAAAGACGACCTCAGATTTATTTATGCCATTGACAGGAGAGGTACTTGCTTTCAATGATAAAATTGATGAATCAGAAGGAGATGATCCAGGATTGGTAAATTCTGACCCGTATGGCGATGGTTGGATAATTAAAATAGCTATTAATGACCCTTCCCAACTGGAAGAACTTATGGATGCAGAAGCGTATGGGGCTTTAATTTCATAAAAATCCATATACCCATACACCACAATTAATATTCCTAGCATCTATGCTAATAATAACAAAGTCGAAATACAGATTTCTTCTTTCGATTCTGTGTGCAATACTTTTGCTTGGGTTAGCAATAATGAAAGCGCCTTCAGAAGAACCAGCAGAATGGATGAAAATGATCCATATAGATAAAATAGCACATATAATTGCCTACGCAGCCTTAGCTTTTTTGCTCATGCGTGATAAATTAAGTGTCCTAATAGTACTTATTTTCTGCTTTTTCTACGGTTTAGGCATAGAATTGCTTCAAGGACGCTATTTCGAAAGCAGACATTTTGAAATTTTCGACTTATTTGCTAATATTAGTGGCTCTATCCTCGGGATAGTATTTTATAATCTATTAAAAAGAACTGAATGAGTGATCTTTCGTTCCCTACAATGACTTCTTTATGGCTTATTTTAGCCGTTGCAGCAGTCGTTATTGGAATTATACTCTTCTTTAAGAGTAAATTCAATGCTATGTCTCCAGATAAACTTGGGGAAAAGTACAGAGATACCAAGTTTAAATCGCCCCTTACAGCAAGAAGCAAATATCCTGCAGTAAACGCTTTTAAGCTTTCCAATCCTCTTTTGTTATTTGGTTTGGTAGCTTCCTTAGCAACCACGATACTTGCTTTCAGTGCGACTTCTTATGAAGATGAAGTATTTATTCCGGATGATGCAATGGAATTAGATGAGGATTTCCTAGTGGAGCCCCCTAGAACTGCAGAACCGCCACCACCTCCGCCACCACCACCACCACCTGTTATTGAAGAGGTGCCAGAGGAAGAGATAGAGGAAGAGGAAGAACCCATTTTTGAGGATACAGAGGTGGATGAAGAAACAGTAGTTGAAGAGGTAACTCCCGTAATTGAAGAAGAAGAAGCACCGCCACCGCCGCCACCACCACCGCCACCACCACCAGAAGAAGAAGAAATCTTCAAGGTTGTGGAGCAAATGCCTAGATTCCCTGGTTGTGAAGATATGTCTGGATCAGATGCTGAGAAAGCAAAATGTGCACAAGAAAAGATGTTGCAGTATATTTATAAAAATTTGAAATATCCTGCCATCGCTAGAGAAAATGGTGTTGAGGGTATGTGCGTTATCCAGTTTGTAGTTGGAAAAGACGGCTCCGTTCAAGAAGCGAAAGTCGTTAGAGATATTGGAGCTGGATGTGGAGAATCCGCACTTAAAGTAGTTAATAATATGAATAACCTACCAGAAAAATGGACACCAGGAAAACAACGTGGACGTTCGGTTAAAGTATTCTATACACTACCTGTAAGATTTAAACTAGAAGGCTAATAGCCTCTTAATCAAATATTTAAAAGGGAAAATGTAATGCATTTTCCCTTTTTTATTTACTTGAAATTATTTAACCTCTTAAAGCGTTACAATAAGTACAAGCACAGATGTACTTTTACAGTTAATATAAATAAAGAGTGAAATATCTAATCAGCATCCTAATTTCCTTTTCTTTCTTTGCCCTACAAGCACAGGACTCTAGGCTTGCATATAAATACCTTAGGGATGGTGAATACGAAAAAGCCTCTACTATTTTTAAAAAACTATACGAAAAGGATAAAACAAAAAATGTTTACTTTTCGCAATATATCAAATCACTGCTTGAGCTTGAAGACTTCAATACAGCAGAAAGTGAAATCGAATCGGAACTCAAGAGTAGACCTAATGACGTGACACTATACGTTACATTAGGAAACCTTCAAGAACGTATGATGGCACCCGATAAAGCAGAAAAAAGCTACCGCCGTGCTATCAATCAAGTACAAGCAAAACACAATTCTGTTATTAATTTGGGGAATACGTTTTCACGTCTCGCAAAATTTGATCTTGCCTTAGAAACCTATCACAAGGGTGCATCTCTCTTAGACAACGATGTGATCTTTGCTTACTACCTTGCAGATCTCTACAGGCGGAAAGGCGATACACCTAAAATGATCGAGTTTTATTTAAATTACTGCTCAGATAACGTGGGAAAAGTAAGAACACTCAAGAAAACTTTTCAAACAAACCTCCAGTCTAAAGATGATCTTAAAGAATTAAAAACCCAGTTATACGAAAGAATAAACCAAGACCCAGATAATAGATCCTATCCTGAATTATTACAATGGGTGTTTATCCATGAAAAGAATTACGCGAAAGCATTCAGACAAGCAAGATCAATCGATAAAAAACTGGACGAAAAAGGGAATAGGCTTATGGATCTAGGAACAATTGCCTTTAATGCTGAGGAATATAATGTAGCCATTATGTCATATTCCTACATAGTTGAAGAAAAAGGGAGGACTGGTTCTTATTATATTGAGGCGAAGAAAGCGCTCATGGACAGTAAAATAGCTCAGATAAAGTCTAGGCCTGAGTATCAAAAATCTGATTTTGATTCACTTCGTGTAGAGTATAAAGCCTTTATAGACGAAGTTGGAGTAAACAATACAACAGCTGCCATTGTAAAGGAATACTGTGATTTTCTAGCACTTGATGTAAATGATATAAATGAAGCTGTAAAAACTCTTGAGGCAATGGTTGATATACGATCAATTCGCAAAAATGAAAGAGCAGACGCAAAAATTTCTCTTGCTGACTTTTATCTAATTCAAGGAGATATCTGGGAAGCAACTCTTTTATATTCTCAGGTAGACAAAGAATTTAGGGAAGAGTACCTAGGCGAAGTTGCACGCTATAAAAATGCTTTGCTATTTTATTATTCCGGAAACTTTGCTTGGGCACAAGAAATTTTTGATATCCTTAAAACTTCAACTTCCAAACTCATCTCCAATGATGCAATTGATAAATCTGTATTTATTACAACAAATATTGGTTTAGATTCTACTGATACAGCATTACGCTTATTTGCGAAATCGGATTTATTAGCTGTACAAAGCAGGTATACAGAAGCGTTCGAAAAATTGGACTCAATAAAACTTTTGTTTCCAGAACATGAATTAGAAGATGATATATTACACCGGGAAGCCCTCATGTTAACTGCACAACAGAAATATGAAGAAGCCGTTGACAAGTATCTGTTAATTATTGAAAAATTCCCTGAAGACATCACCTGTGATAATGCCATCTTTGAACTTGCACAATTGTATGATTATGTATTAGATGATCAAGTAAGCGCACTTCCTCTCTACGAAAAGCTCTTCATTGATTATTCTAATAGTACCTTTGCCGTAGAGGCCAGAAAACGCTATCGTGCACTTCGAGGTGACAGCGTGCAATAGAAAAACAATAACTTTGGGTAGAACTTTTACAATCGGTAGTTATGCTGGTATTCCAGTCAAACTCCATTGGAGTCTAGGCCTCTTATTTTTATTTCTTGCTTACTTTGGTCGTGCAATTATAAACCTAGATAATCAAGGTTTAGCCTGGTTTCTAATCTTAATTTTTACCTTATTCCTTTGTGTCATTTTTCATGAATTTGGCCACGCGCTCGTTGCTAAAAAGTTTGGAATTCAAACGAAAGACATTATTCTCTCCCCAATAGGTGGTATTGCTCGACTTGAACGTATTCCCGAAAAACCCAAGGATGAAGTTATAATTGCGTTAGCTGGTCCATTAATGAATTTGTTGATTGCTTGCCTTATTCTAATAGTCTTACTTCTTATTAGTCATCCAATAAGTATTCCGTCCGATTCCTATCCTCAAAACATACGAGAGTTCTTAAGAGTTGCTTTTTGGCTTAACATAATTCTGTTTGTGTTTAACCTTATTCCTGCATTTCCTATGGATGGTGGTAGAATTCTTAGAGCCCTCCTAAGAACAAAAATGGATATCATGCAAGCCACAAAAATTGCGAGTCGCATTGGAACAGGTATAGCTATAGTCTTGATGACAATTGTTTTATGGTATCGCTACACGTAGTTTTAATCTCCTCCTATTTACTTAAGAAGGTTAATACGCTCTTCTCACAACGCATCGTTTAAGTAAAACGAAATTTTCCTCGATCTTCTCTCTGCTTTTTCCATGATGCCAATAGAAACAAAGACCTATCCTGCTGAATCGAATGGGGTAAGATTCCTACGTACATATACACGCATCTCTCAGGTTAACTGACTGATCCTTCATTAGATTGGCTCTGTCAATTATTCTATGCAACATTAAGTCTTGGCTTTTACAAGCGCTTGCAAGAATCTGCCAGCGCTCAGAATAATGAAGGGCAAAAAAAAGACCTAATGCAAAAGCATTAAGTCCAATTTATATTTTGATGTAATTAGATCTTATCTACATCCCTAGCTTCTGTTTCAACATTGGCATTAAATCATCTCCCGGAACAGCGTGTAATAATCCGCCAGCACTGCTATCAAAAATCATCGTATACCCATTTTCTTTTCCTAGTGCATCGAGTGTATTTTTTATTTTGTCAATGATCGGTCTGTACAACTCATCTCGCTTAGCGACTACCTGCTGTTGAATTTCTTGTTCAAACTTTCTAATACTCTCTTCCTCCAATTTTATTTCGCCTTCTTGCTGTTGCATCTGGACCTTCGAGAGTGACCCAGCATTTGCCTGCTCCATATAAGCAGTATATTTTACTTCTAATTTTTTTACCCGCGCCTCTATATCTTTAATAAGTCCATTCTGGAATGTCTGTAGTTGCGTATCAGCTGCTTTAATCTCAGGAGACTCTAAAAGCACCTGCTGTGAGTTTACATAACCAAACTTTTGTGCTTGTAGACTAATAAAACAAGCTAAGGTCATAATAAATGTAAGTGTAAGTGTTTTTTTCATGGTTGTATATCTTAATATTAGAACACGTAATTCCTATTAAATAATTTCTTCTTGTTTTGTATTAACGTTTGTTTAACCGGCTCTTAAAATGATATCCTAATCTGGTTCAAATCCAAGTACAATACTGAATTTTGCTCTACTAGCATCCGCTTGTACAAGTTTGTCCAGTCCCCATCCATAATCAAATCCTAACAATCCAAACATGGGTAAAAACACACGCATCCCGAAACCAGCAGAACGTTGCAACTCAAATGGATTAAATTCATCAAAACTTGCCCAAGAGTTTCCTCCCTGTAAAAATCCATGTAAATAAATAGTGGAATTCGGATTTGTTGAAAGTGGATATCTTAACTCCATCGTGTATTTGTCAAATATTGTCGCACCACCATTGCTATTTGTGTTTTGTACAAGATCAGTTGTCTCATATCCTCTTAAGGCAATAATATCTCTACCCGTAATACCTACATTTTGGTTTGAAAGCCCATCGCCTCCTAATTCAAATCGCTCGAAAGGAGAGATTCCTATATCATTATCATATGCTCCTAGATAACCAATCTTTGCATTCGCCATCACAACGAACTTGCCAAAAATATTATAGTACCACTCTGCATCAAATCTCCATTTATGATATTCTAACCATTCAAACTTTCTAGCATTTTGCTCAGCACTAAGCATACTTGCAATTTGTGCATCTGTAAAAACAATTCCTGGTCCGACAATTCTCTGTTCTCTGTCTATAACTGCTGCTTCTTCTTCTGGTGTAAGTGGTGATACATCCCTCCATAATGAATATGGTGGCGTTAATTTTATGGATAGTGATACACGTGATCCTCTTTGCGGGAAAATAGGGCTAGCAATTGAACTACGCGTAAATACTTGATTTAAAGAAAAGTTCTTAAAAAATCCTGTTGTAATCGCTGATCCATCTACAAAAAAGTCTCCCCTGATATAATCATTCAGACTAATGCCCTCAATATTTAAAGTAGTATTACTTGAGAAAAAATCATCTGGCCATTGCAGTTGTGTTCCTAATCCAACAAATGCTCTATTGATTGAAAGTGAACCTTGTGCAAACTGGCTATAATCAACATCTGTTTTTACTGCACCTAGTGTAAAAGACGTCGGACGTTTTCCGCCTAACCAAGGTTCAGTAAATGAAAAGTTATACGATCTAAAGAACTGACTATTACTTTGTGCTCGTAAGGATAGCTTTTGACCATCTCCTTGCGGAAGTGGTGCCCATGTGGATCTGTCTTTAATATTTGCTGCAGAAAAATTGTTAAATGTAACTCCTAAAGTTCCTATCAAACCAGAATTCCCTCCATATCCAGCTGATAATTCTAATTGGTCTGATGGACGCTCTTCAACCTCATAGATTATATCAACAGTTCCGTTCTGCGGGTTTACTGGTGTGTCCATTACTAAAGATTCTGGGTTAAAATAGCCCAGGTTTATAATTTCTCTTTGTGAACGTATTATCTCTGCACGACTAAACTTATGGCCTGGCTTTGTTCTAACTGCTCTGCGCACTACATGCTCATGTGTCCTGTCATTTCCTTTAATTATAACATCATTGATAGTCGCTTGCGCTCCTTCATAAATACGCATCTCCACATCTATAGAATCATTTACAACTGCCACCTCAGTAGGGTCCACCCTAAAAAACAAATAACCGTCATCTAGATAGAGAGAAGAAATGTCTCGTCCATCGAAAGAAAATCGAAGTCTTTTTTCTAGAAGTTCAGGATTATATATATCACCTGGATTAATTCCAAGGATAATATCCAATTGATCTGATGTGAATTTTGTATTCCCCTTCCAATTAATATTTCTAAAATAATACTGGTCTCCTTCATCCACAGTTATGTCAATCCTGACATCGCCATCAAACTCTCTCCATATACTGTCTTTAACAATTTTAGCATCTCTGTATCCATGCTTGTTGTAGAATGCAATTACAGATTTTTTATCCTCTTCAAAATCTTCTTGCACATATTTTGTACGCTTAAATAGTGTCCCTTTTTGCTTCGTGTTCTTCATCGCCCCCCTAAGCTTACCGTCATCAAATTTTCTATTCTTTAAAAAATTTATGAACTGCACTTTTACACGCTCTTTCTCGTCTATATTAAAAACTAACCGAACACTGTTTTCTTTTAATTCGTTATCGGGCAGTTCATCAATTGATACCTCCACGTCTAATTTTCCCTTCTCAATATAATGTTCTTTGATTTTTCGAATGCTTAGATCTTTGACATCGTCTGTTACAATTCCTCCCTTCGTTAAAATGCGAGAAAGAATTGAATTGAGATCGTCGTGGTGTGAATTTTTAACACCTTTATAAGAATACCGAGTTAAGGCAGGTCTCTCTTTAAGAAAAACTTCTAAAAAGATAATATCATCTTCCAATTTATCTTGGCGGACTTCTACTGTTTCAAATAAACGCAACTTAAGAAGAGCTCTCATCGCTTTGGGTATCTGATCACCCGGAATAGTTATTTGGTCTCCAATTTTAAAACCTGTTATAGAGATGATTGCATTTCTATCTCTATTTTCTGCACCTGTCACTTTTATACCTCCTATTTCGAACACCTTCTTTTCAGAGAAATCATAGAGAGGGATTGTATCAAGTATAGTACTTTCACCTTTCATGATAATACTACAAAGCATCATTATAATAAGAGAGAAAATATTAGTAAGCACCTTCAATTGGGAATGCTTATGCATAGATTGTTGTTTTTATTGGATAACGCTTACAAAAAAACGTTACAGAAGCGCAAACGTACGCTTATAAATATTTGTAACACAGCTTTTTAACGAAAATTTAAGACTATTTACTGACTTGATCCCCAGTCCTTCCAAATCGTCTCTCTCTTTGCTGAAAATCCAATATTGCTTGATATAAATGCTCTCTTGAGAAATCTGGCCATAAAACGTCTGTAAAGTACAGTTCCGCGTATGCAATTTGCCATAATAGGTAGTTACTTATTCGTCGCTCTCCGCTTGTACGTATAAGTAATTCCGGGTCTGGAATACCCCTAGTGGTAAGGTGATTGTCTACTAACTCGTTATTAATGTCCTCTTCTGTAATGACCCCTTCTTGAACATCTTTAGAAATAGCCTTAATAGCCTGTACTATTTCCCAACGACTACTATAATTCAATGCTAAAATAAGATCCATTTTAGTGTTGTTCTTTGTCTTTTCAATGCCATCCAACAAAGCCTTATAACTCCTTTCAGGCAACTTTGAAATATCTCCTATCGCTTTCAATCGAATATTATTTTCATTGAGCGTGTTCATTTCTTTACCGATTGTATCCACAAGTAAAGCCATAAGTGCATTTACCTCCAGACTCGGTCTACCCCAGTTTTCTGTAGAGAACGCATATAGTGTTAGATACTCTACCCCTAGCTCAGCGCACCCTTCAGAAATTTGCCTTACTGATCGCACTCCATTCTTATGCCCAAAGACACGTGGCATACCTTGTTGTTTTGCCCATCTTCCATTACCATCCATAATTACGGCAATGTGTTTTGGGAGTCTACCTTGGTCTATCCTTGTTTTAAGTTCTGACATGCTGTTTCACTAAAAATTCTAATCCCTAAAATACAAAACAAATATTGTATACGTTTTTAATTTCTATCTGTATACTTTCATTTCAGTGCAAGAAGCTAGGGTTTCATTCTTTAACACAATACTATATCGCTATTTATTCGATTTACATCATCGATTAATCTACCAATGCACATAAGCTGTGGCACTTATCTTACGCTTATAAGGTTAATTAGATGTAAGATTGTTAATTTAATTATTAAAACAAGGTTCATGAAAATCAACACAAGCATCTTTGTCACTTTTGGTTTAATCTCTATTTTTATCACAGCTTGCCAATTAGACCCTTGCGCAAATAAAGATAAATTCCTAACAAGCTTTGATCAATTTGTAGAAGACATCTCAGAGTCGGAAAAAGAATTTACTCTGGAGCAATGGGAGGAAAATGATTCTTTGTTTAAAAAGTATGTAGAAGAATGTTATGTAAACCACAAAGAAGAATTAGTACTTGCCGAAAAAAAGACATTTTGGGCTAACTCCATTCGATATTATTATCAGCGTCATGGAGGTAGCTTTTTCACAGAGCTTGAAGATGCGAGCGACCCATTAGCGCAAACTATGGAGCAAGAGCTTGAAGAGGTTTATAATAATCCTAAAGAAGTGATTATTGCATTGGTAAAAGAAGAGTATGGAGAAGATATTTCAAAAGGTATTGATAAAGTAGTAAATGAAATCAAAAAAATTGGCGAAGAAATTAAAGACATTTTTAATAAGTAACTTTCCTCCTATTGAAGGTGTATTGTTAATGCTAAGAGCAGGAATTTAGATATATTTGGGTTTAAAGACCCTAAGTAGACAATGTACGATATTGTATTAGCATTTATTACTGCCTTTTCATTGACCTATTTGGCCATCCCGTCAATTATAAGTGTTGCTAAAAAGAAACGGTTATTTGATGAGCCTGGAGAGCGGACGTCACACACTGTTAGCACTCCGTCTCTAGGAGGAATTGGGATTTTTGCTGGGACTATTTTTTCTATAATAATGTGGACCCCTTTTAAGTATTTTGCGGATCTACAATATATTTTATGTTCTTTCATAATAATATTTTTAATCGGAGCCAAGGATGATATTGACCCCCTTTCCCCTGGAAAAAAGTTTTTGGGACAAATCTTTGCTGCAGCAATCATTGTTTTTAAGGCCAAAATTTATATATCTAGTTTTTATGGAATCTTTGGTATCACAACTTTGCCATATTGGTTTAGTGTAATTTTCAGTATAGTAATTATCGTTCTTATAATTAATGCTTTCAATTTATTAGATGGTATAAATGGTTTATCTGGGAGTATCGGGGTTCTCATTGCCACAACATTTGGATTTTGGTTTTACAAAAATGATTACATAGAATTTGCAATGGTTGCTTTTGCGCTCGCTGGTAGTGTCGTTGCATTTTTAAAGTACAATTTTTCACCAGCTGAAATTTTTATGGGTGATACAGGTTCCTTGCTTTTAGGACTTGTTGCGTCAATATTAGCCATTGAATTTATGGAGTTAAATAACGCTCCTGACAAACCTGTCTGGCATTTTGAGTCTGCACCCGCTGCTGCTGTCGGCGTTCTTATTCTTCCTCTTTTTGATACGCTCAGTGTATTTACACGTAGAATTATAAATGGCAGGTCTCCTTTTCATCCAGACAAAACGCATATACATCACCAGCTACTGGACTTAGGTTTAAGTCATATGCAGTCCACGTATATATTAGTTGCACTAAACCTTGCTATCATCTTGCCTCTCGTCTATTTAGATCGGTTTGGGTCGTATAAACTCTTAATTATACTTACTATTGTGAGTTTAGCTTTGGCAACCATGTTGTATTATATGAGCAAAAGAGCTAAATTAAAAAAGCAATAATGCAATCCCTACTCTACATATTTATAGGTGGTGGCTTAGGTAGTATTTGTAGATATTTAATAGGTAGCTTTTTTACAGACAATGTAAATAGTTTTCCTTACAAAACGTTTCTAGCCAACTTTCTCAGCTGTATTGTTCTGGGGTTCTTAATGGGGTATCTAACCAAAAATAACATAGATACAAAGTACAAGCTATTCTTAATGACTGGCTTCTGTGGTGGCTTCAGCACTTTTTCCACATTTTCAGGAGAAGTATTTACTCTATTAGAAAATCAGCAAGTATCCTTAGCGCTTGGTTATATTCTGACGAGTGTTGTTTTCTGTACACTCGTGCTATTTGGCTCATATTTAGTTGGTCAAAATATCTAAAGCAGTTCCTCAACAAAAATTCTATTTTTGTGCTTAATGGCAAGGAAGAAAAAAACTATTTCAGGATTAAAAATCACCGGTATCGCAGATAGAGGTAAAGCGGTAGGCCGCAGTGCTGAAGGACAAGTCGTTTTTGTAGATGCAGCAGTACCTGGAGATGAAGTTACCGCTCTAATCTTACGAAAGAAAAAATCGTTCTTACAGGGAAAGACAATGTCTGTTGAAAAACAATCCATTCACAGAAACCAGCCCTTTTGTAATCATTTTAACTCCTGTGGCGGTTGTAAATGGCAAAACTTAGATTACTCTATACAGTTACAAGAAAAGGAAGCTAACGTAAAAAGTAGTATAAAGAAAATCGCAAAAGAAGATCCTGAAAAGGTGCTTCCAATTATGGGCGCAGCGCAGACTAGGTATTATAGAAATAAAATGGAATATTCCTTCTCTAGTATGCGCTGGCTTACCGAAGAAGAAATAAAAACAGAAGATCAAATTGAAAAAAGTTCTGCCTTAGGTTTTCATGCTCCAGGTTCTTTTGCTAAAGTCGTTGACGTTATTACTTGCCATCTGCAAGACAATTATGCTAATAACATCCGGAATTCCGTAAGAGAATACGCACATGAAAACGAATTAACGTTTTATAACCCTCTAGATCATACTGGTTTACTCCGAAATATGATCATTAGGAATACAAGTATTGGAGAATGGATGCTCGTCATGATTTTCGGTGAAGAAAACCCAAAGCAACAAAAAGCAATGATGGATTTTCTTTCAAAATCTTTTGATAAGATCACTAGTTTATATTTTGTGGTCAACTTAAAAAAGAACGATACTATATATGACCAACAAACAATTTTATTTAAAGGCAAGGATCATATTGTTGAGGTTTTAGGAGCACTCAAATATCAAATAGGTCCAAAGTCATTTTTTCAAACAAATACACTACAAGCAAAAAATCTATATGATAAAACATTGGAGTTTGCTGGCCTTAAGGGAGATGAAACCGTCTATGACCTCTACACCGGTCTCGGTAGTATCGCTCTTTACGCTGCAGATAAATGTAAAGAAATTGTTGGTATAGAGGAGGTAAAAGAAGCAATAGATGATGCACACAAAAATCTAGATTTTAATAACATAACAAATGCGAAGTTTTACGCAGGAGACGTAAAAGATGTTTTAAACGAATCTTTTCAAGCTCAGCACGGAAAGCCTGATCTCGTTATAACAGATCCTCCTAGGGCCGGAATGCATAAACAGGTCATTCAAACCCTTTTGCAATTAGAGGCGCCTCGTATTGTCTATGTAAGTTGTAATCCTTCAACACAGGCGAGAGATATCGAACTATTATCTCCGAAATATAGTTTAATAAAAGTGCAACCTGTAGACATGTTTCCTTACACCCATCATGTTGAAAGTATTGCATTACTAGAACGAAAGAATTAATATGAGCATGGAAAAAGAAGAAGAATTAACACGTGTCGAAAAAACACGGATACTTGAAAAAGAGCTGATTCTATATAACCACATGATGTCTGAGACATTAGATGTCTTCTTGGCAAATGAGATTTCTAATTACCCCATCTTCGTAGCACATCAACAAGAATTAGAGATTGGAATACTTCTTTCTGATAGAGAGAAGGTGAGTGGTAACTGGACTATTCATTTGTCCACTCTTGAAGAATTTTCTTCAAAACAAATCATAAGTCAAGAAAAAATAATTGACTTCAAGGCAACATATAAAAGTCCAGAAACGTATTTATGTGTTTTTGTGTTATCAGAGCTCGGTGCTCAATTTTATTTTTTACCTAGAATTCCTAGGCCTAAGAAGATGGATTAGAACTATTTAATAATAACAAATTCCGTTCTTCTGTTTAGTTGCCTGCCACTTTCATCATCGTTGCTCGCAATAGGTTCTGATTCTCCCATTCCTACTATAGATAATCTACTATGTTCTACCCCTAGTTCTACAAGTTTATTCTTCACAGCATTTGACCTGCTTTGGGAAAGGTTTTTATTATACTCTGGTGTTCCTATATTGTCTGTATGTCCAATAATACGTATTCGAATAGTTGGATTTTCTACTAACAATGATTGTAGTTTTTTTATTTCAGGGAGTGACTCTGGTAGTAAGTTAGAAGAATCCGTTTCAAAAAATATGTTTCGCAATGCAATTGGTGTGTCATAAATAATGGGATCCACTTTCTCTTCTTTCTTAGGGATCGGATATAATAATATTGTTCTTATCATGGGTTCAAAAAAACTCGTCTCTTTCTCCATTGTTACGTGTTCAGAATAAAACAAATACCCTTCCTTTTCTACATGTACAGAGTAGTTTTCACCACTTGTTAGAATAGTCAAAAAGTCTCCAGCTGCTCCAGATGTTTTGTTATAAATTTCTCGCTCCGCTGCACTTATCACTAATTTACTTTGTATAGGACTTTTTGACAATGCGTCCATTACTAGAAATTTGATATACGTTGTAGGTGTTGGTCTTACTTCTTCTGGAAGTTCAAATTTATAGATATCGTAATTGAGATTTGTTCTTTTCTTAATGCCAAAGACTGTTTCTTCTTCTCCTGCATCAGAAGAATAATAAGCTGTTAACCCATCTGTGCTAATACTAAGAGCGCCGTCGTCTGCCTTGGTGTTAATTGGGTATCCAAGATTAACTGGGTCCGACCATTTTTCTCCTTCTTTTCTGCTGACAAAAATATCATAGCTTCCCATGCCTGGGTGTTTATCCGATTTAAAGTACAACGTCCTTCCATCTGCGTGGATAAATGGAGACATCTCATTTCCAGTTGTATTAATGTTATCAGGCAATGGAGTTGGGACTGACCACACTCTATCTACCAATGTTGAAAAATATATATCTGCACCTCCTAATCCACCTTCTCGTCTACTACTGAAATAAATGACCTTTCCGTCTGAAGAAACACTAGGTTGTGAGTCCCAGGCGTCACTATTAATATTCCCTCCTAAGTTTTTGGCCTTGGACCAACCATTGTGTTTCTTTGTCGAGTAATATAGGTCACACGAGCCAAATCCATTTCTTCTGTCGCAGGCTGTGAACACAATTACTTTTCCATCAGCAGATAAGGTATGTGCTGCTTCATTTTGTTGTGTATTCAAATCGTGTATAGGAAGAGATTCTTCATAAGTACTATCATTCAAAGAAGACATAAAAAAATCCTCCTGTCCATTAACAATTCGTGCAAAAATTAATGTGCTGCCATCAGCAGATAGTGCGGGAAGATACTCTGCAGCTGCTGTATTAATTGTTTCTTCTAGGCGTATACGCTCAAACGCAACCTTGTTCCTTACTAGTGAATCTCTAAGCTGATTAAGTTGAATTTTTTCATTTACCTGTACAAGTTTTTTTTCGCTGGTAATTTCTTTTTTATATAGTCTATAGTATTTAAGTGCGTTCCTGTAATCATCTTTATTCTCATAGAGTGCAGCTAAAGTGGATAGTACTTTTGGTTCATAGCTTGCACTTAGATCTGCTGCTGAACTGAAATACTGAATTGCTGTATCTGGTTTCTTTTCTTCCAATTCAATTGTCCCCATTCTAATCACTGCATGAATAAGATTAGGATACTTTTTCAATGCTTTCTCGTATTCCTTTCTTGCCTTTTTGTAATCCTTCTTCTTAAATGCTTTTTCAGCATTTTCAATAATCTTATTTGTGGATTTGTCCAGTTGTGTTTTGCTGGTATAGTTTTCTTGGCCGGAGACAATTGTGCTAGCGAGGAGTAAGATGGATAATAATATAGTTTTCATGGGTTAACATTTCTAGTATCCTACGTCATAATAGGGCATAAAAAAAGGGTCAAAGCAGCTAACAATGACCCTATCCTGAAATCCATAGCCTTCTAGGCAATATTCTTTAAAAGTAAGGCTGCTTCCTTGTCTCCAAGGTCTGCAGCGTCTTTTATGTCTTTAATATAGCCATTTTTACCAGCTTTTTGCTTGGCAAGGCCTCTATTTTTTAATTTTTCTGCTTCTGAGATATCATCATAACCCTCATCCAAACTTAACGAAGATTCAAATGCATTTAGTGCCTCCTCATAGTTCTCAAGTTCCATTAAAACTAATCCATACTTGAAAAATGACCATCTTTTCCAATGTTTCATAGGCATTTTAGGTTTAAACGCTCTATTTGTTATTAACTTCAAATCAAATGCTGCTTTTTCCCATTCTCCCAATTCCATGTGGCAAATTGATTTTAATCGTCTTGCTTTCCAATAAATTTGTTGCAAAGCCACTGAGTATTTTAGCGTTAAGTCAAAATCTTTAATAGCGCTAGCATAGTCTTTTTCGTGTAATTTCACCTTCGCTCTTCCATAATAGGCATGTGGATTCGTATCATCATGCTTAAGACTCTTATCATAGTCCCTTTTGGCATCATGATACTTTTTCATGGTATAATTCACCTTCGCCCTTCTTTCATACGCTTGCGCGTGGCGGTCAAACTTTTCTATAGCTTTTGTAAGTGCTTCGATTGCCTCTGCCTCTTTCCCTTTCGTTTTCACTAATGATTTTCCTTTCAGATATTGTTGGACAGCAACTTTATCACTTACCGGTTCCATCTTCGAATAATGCATTATTCTTCCCTCATCTATTAACCAAGAATTTAAACTCCCAGATACTGCAAATTGGCTACAGTAGTCTAATAGAGTTGCTGTATTCTTGTAGGTCTTTTCATAAACTTGCTTGACCATTCTTGGAATAATAAGTTGATAGTTTTCGGGGAAAAAGATTTCCTCCATCTCAAACAAAATGTCGTTTTTGTGATAAGCCTCTGCCCTATATTCGAACATTTTTAAAACCTTAGCGTAAGTTTTTTCAGTTGCGAATTCTAATCTGCCTTGTATGATTGTTTTGTACAGCATGTAGTAAATAAAGTAATTATATATATAAAGCTGTAATAGAGCAAGTTCAAGAGGATAGTGGAACAATTCTCTAAATAAAACGAAATACACCCGATCTTCAGTAGGAACAGTAAATATTACAGACGGGTAAAACTACTCAGAAATGCTTGAATATCAAAGAGTTTTGAACAAAGTTATGCCCACACTTTACATCCTTCTGTACAATTCTTACATATATCTATTTTATCTCTCCCCTGAGTTATTGCTTTTCTAAATCCTGAATATTTGCCATTATTCCAGATTTCATGAAAAGTCTTTTTCTTTAGATCACCTAACTTATGTGTCGCATCTTTATCAAAACAGCAGGGTACCACTAGACCGTCCCAAGTTATTACGCAAGCCTGCCACAATTTCCAACAGCTATTTTTTAGTTCATTTTTGATAACATAGGTACCGTCTATTTGCTTACGGTATCGTGAATACTTATCAATGGTTGGTATTAGAGGATTACCTTCTTCGTAGTCATAAATTTGTGCCGTTTTTAGTTTCACTTCATCTATTCCTATTTCCTCTGCTAATTTATAAATCTCAGGAATTTGATGCTCGTTCGGTTTTACAACTAAGAATTGAAAAATCAAGTGAGGCGTAGAAGAGTTTAGCTTCTTTTTCCATTTAACCATATTTCGTGCACCTTGGAGAACTGAGTCCAAATTACCTGCTTTTCTATAATTTTCATAGACTTCTTGTGTCGTACCGTCCACGGATATAATCATTCGATCCAGACCTGACTCTACTGTTTTTCGCGCATTTTCATCATTTAAAAAATGACCATTTGTTGATGTTATAGTATATATCTTTTTCGCGTGGGCATACTGTACCATATCCAAGAACTTTGGATTGATGTAAGGTTCTCCTTGAAAATAAAATATTAGGTACATGAGTTCTTTATGAATCTCATTTATCGTTTTTTTGAAAAAATCTTGCTTCATATTGCCCGTATCTCGCGAAAATGATCTTAGACCACTTGGACATTCTGGACACCTAAGGTTGCAAGCGGTAGTTGGTTCAAAAGAAACTGTGAACGGTTTACCCCACTGAATCGGCTTTTTTAGAAGGTTCGTTAATTGATAGGAAGTATACACCTTAGACATATTCCACAAGCGCTTAAGGTTCAACTTAGAGACAAAATTTAAACTATCTTTTAAGTATATAGACTTCATTCTTAATTAAACGTTTGTTCAGCTATCGCAATTCCGTACCTATCTTTAAATAACGCGAGATGATGATTTAGGTGGCCAGCAATCATGTAAGCTGTAGCACGCACACTTACCGGGTTATCGCTTGCTGTTCCGATTCTTAACCATTGCTCATCTGCAAACCCTCTGAACATAATAGTAGAACTGTTTCTTGTTGCAGAAAAATCCTTTGCCAAATAATCAATATCGAGGTGGTTGACAATATTATTTTCTACATATACATTTTGATCAAAGCCAGGTATCGATGTTTTATCATTCCTGCTTATGACTAACGCTCTGAAAGCAAATATCCGCTCTGTTTCTATAATATGCATTATGCTTTGACGAACTGTCCACTTACCTAAATCGTAAGCATAATTTAATTGTTCGTCTGAAAGACTTCTAATCATTCCTAAAAACTTAGATTTCTGTTCTTCCAGTATTTTTATAATATCAGTATCCTTCGGAACTTTACTTATGTAAGTCTCGTAATATGGAGCATACTCGTTTGTTGTGGGTAGTCTTGACATGAATGCTTTATTTAAAGTGCAAAGATGGCAATAAATTGATTAAAACTAAGAGCCGCGTGGTTTGCACTAATATATAAAGGGGGAATAAAAAAAAGGCTGCAATTTTGAGATCGCAGCCCGATTTTACTAACCAATAAAATGCATTCAACTGTCTTTAAGACGTAGATTTACCAAAAGGTATCGCCTCAAGACAACGATATATGAATTTAACAGTTTTTTTAACAATTCCTAGAAAAAAATGCTCATAAAATTCTTAAAAGCACTATTTAGTGGTTCAAAAGAAACAGAAAGTGAAATGAAGTACCTGATTGTTGGGTTAGGAAACATGGGAAATGACTATGAAGGAACGCGCCATAATGTTGGATTTGATGTAGTTGATGCTCTTTCAGGTGAATTTGAAGCGAATTTTGAGCAAGAAAAATTAGGGGATCTTGCTTCTTTCAAAACCCGCGGCAAACACATATACCTATTGAAACCGTCCACATTTATGAATTTGAGTGGGAAATCTGTAAATCACTGGGTTCAAAAACTTAAAATTAAACGGGAAAATCTTCTAATAGTAGTAGACGACCTCCATTTAGATTTTGGAACCATCCGACTTAAACCTAAAGGAAGTCACGCTGGTCACAACGGACTTAAAGACATAGAAACGTATGTTGGGAATAATCAATACAATAGGTTGCGGGTTGGCATAGGCGATAACTTTAGACCTGGTGGACAATCAGATTTTGTATTAGGTAAATGGAGTAACCAAGAAGCAGTAAAACTTCCAGAACTTTTAGGAAAGAGTAAAGAAATGATAAAGAGTTTCATAGCACATGGTCTGAAAAATACGATGAACAACTTTAATAATAAGTAGCTACAGATCGCAGAGATTTCGAGACCGTATGCGCTCTATCGTATTTTAATCGTTTGACTATTGCCGATGTACGTTTTCACAAAAGGCAGCAATAATCTGACAATTGTTTTTAGTGGTTGACCGGTTGACAGTGCACGTCGATCTATCGACATTTCGAGCTCCCGAATTCTCGATCTATTTATAAATACTTTAACAAATTGTTTTCGATATCATTCTGTAGAATGCAGGTATGTTTCCCAGAATCTTGTGCCCGCTGGCCTAAATATTCCTGTTCTGTTTGTCCAGGTGTAGGAATAAGAATTGCTTTCCTATCAAGCATATGCAAATCCATTATACTACTGTAGCCTGATCTACAAATAATTGTATTGCTTTGCTCAATGGCTTCTTGTAGTTCTTGCGAAAGCAGAAAGTTCTTGATTTGTAGGTTTCCTATACTCTTATGTTGACTCGTATCATTTACAATGCCCCGCACTAATAGTGATCGCTGATCCCTCTTTGATAACATTTCTATTAATATCTCTTCTAAGTTTGTCCTTTGGGGCTCAGGACCAGATAGAATAGCAATACAATCATACAATGGGTTTTTTACTTGATTGTTTTTTGTCATCCTACTCAAACAACCAAGAAAATGTTTTGGTATTTTTAATGGACTATCCGACATTTTACCTGACAAGAGTGAACCTTCAAAATCTGGAATCCAGCATGCATCAAATTTCGCTAGATAAGACTGATGGATTTTTGTCCCCAAGTGTGAAAACAAATGTGAGGAAGAAATCAGCTTTACTTGGTGCGTTATATAAATAGAACGTATACCATTTACTCTAAACCCGAGTCGGTTATCAGATAAAATCATATCTGGATTTTCTGCTTGCGCTATTTCTTTAGCACGTTTTTTTTCGGCCAATATAGCTTTGGCAATCTTTGGTGATTGTAACAGCATACTGTGTTCAATCTTTTTTTGCTTGTAAGTAATATCATAGGCAGGTAAACTGTAGCTCTTCAGCGATGGATATTCTTTTTTCAAAAAATCCAAAGCATTTCCATCGGAGGCAATGATCACCTCACTCCCTTCAGAAAGTAAATATTCTATAATGGGAATGCACCGTGTCGCATGTCCTAAGCCCCAATTTAGTGGTGCTATTATAATCTTTGATGGAATTATATGAAAGGCAGATGCAATAGCCAAAATATTAGCGTTGTACAGGCTAATTTAGTCTTATTTCATCATTATAAGCATCTATAAACTTGAACTCATTCAGATGAAATTCTTCCATAGGAATTAGCTTAATCCACTTCTTATACTTGAAATACCATTTCCATTGCTTGCTAATAAGCCCTTTGGTAAAATAAGAATGAATATATGGATGCAGTTGTAATGCTATTTTCGCTTTCGGGTGAGAGCTGATTATATAATCAACACTTCTCTCCATTTCGTCTCCTAATACAATGGAAGGCGTGACCTTACCTGTTCCTAAACAGCTTGGGCATTGTTCTAGATTATTAATCTCTAATTCTGGTCGTACACGTTGACGCGTTATCTGCATCAAACCAAATTTACTCAATGGTAGAATGGTATGCTGTGCGCGATCATTTTTCATAAAATCCTTCATCGCCTTCACCAACAATTGTTTATTGCTGAATACGCGCATATCTATGAAATCAATTATAATTAATCCTCCAATATCTCTGAGTCTTAACTGTCTTGCTATTTCTTCTGCTGATTCTAAGTTAACAGATATCGCAGCTTCTTCTTGATTTCGTTTTTGTGCTTTGGGGCCACTATTCACATCGATGACGTGCATTGCCTCCGTATGCTCAATAATTAAATAAGCACCACTCGGCATTGTATACGCTTTCCCGAAAGATGATTTTATCTGTCTGTTTACTCTATATTTTTCAAAGATTGGAACCTTTGAATTATGTAGGTTGACTATTTTCTCCTGTGCTGGAGAAACTCCTTTAATATAGTTACGTAAACTGTTGTGTAGTTCTTTGTTGTCTGTTACAATTCTATTGAAAGAATCATTCATCAAGTCTCTTACTATACTAGATGTCTTATCTAATTCACTTAAGAGTTTTCCGGGCTTGCCGTTTGACTCTAATTCAGTATGGATCTTTCTCCAACTACCCATAAGCTCTCTGATCTCCTCGTGTAAGTCGGCCACTTTCTTTCCGACCGCTGCTGTCCTAACAATTACACCAAAATTCTTAGGCTTAATACTTTCTACAAGATATTTTAAACGCTTTCTCTCTTCCTGATCTGTAATTTTCTTGGAAACAGCTACAACATTATTAAATGGCGTCATAACCATATATCTACCCGGCAATGTTATTTCACAAGTTAGCCTAGGTCCTTTCGTTGAGATTGGTTCCTTTAAAATTTGTACCAGAACTAAGTTGCCCCTTTTGAAGACATTTTCGATGCGTCCATTTTTTGGGTTATCAGGTTCTAATGGAAAGTGCTCGAGAATATGTGTGTTGTACTGCTTATTGCAGCTCATCGTCGTGTACTTACATAACGATTTGATTTGCGGACCTATGTCCGTATAATGCAAGAATGCATCTTTTTTTCCAATACCAATATCTAAAAAAGCTGCATTCAATCCAGGCCTCAACATTTTAATTGAGCCTAGGAAAATATCTCCCACAGAAAAATTTACATCTTTGCTTTCACTATGTAACTCTACGAGTTTTCTGTTCTCTAATAGTGCAATGTCCACCTCCGTAGGAGTTGATCTAATAATTAACTCCTTGTCCACAATATATATATTATATGTAGATAAGCCTATATAGAAACTATAGCCAGTTAAGGATAATATAACTTAAGAAAGGGATTATCTCTGTTCCACAGGTTTCATGGTTAGATAATCGAATGATAGACACTATAACTTAATTCACTATATACTAGCTTATCAAAATTATTTCTTCTTCTTGTGTCTATTCTTTCTGAGTCTCTTCTTACGCTTGTGCGTAGATATTTTATGTCTTTTTCTTTTTTTACCGCAAGGCATAATCTGTTATTTATATATTTTCTAATCTTCTATTCTTCTCTTTTACATATAGAGTAATGCTTTTTCGATAGCATTGAGTTCCCTTGTTGCTCGTAAATACTACCTAAATAGCAATTTGCTTCTCTGTTTTTGGGTTCTAAGACCAAAATTGAGTTAAATCTTGCAATTGCTCTATCTATTTGGTTCGTTTTTATCGACAATCTTCCTAATTGTGTTAAAACGCTAATATTCTCTGGATTGTTCTTATTTAAACCCAAAAGTAATTGAATCCCTTTCATAGGATTTTCTTCCAAAGGCTTTTCTACATAACATAAAGCCATATTCACTTGATGGTCTATGTTGTCTGGATCTAAGCTAATTGCCTTTTCAAACGCATTAATCGCTCTATTAAAGCAAAAATCACGAATATCCTCATCCTTTTCTCTCTGTAAACAGAGAGAAAACGTCGTCCCTGCAATTGACCAACTCTTACTGTCACCTCTTCCTTCTGCAATTTGCTGCGCAATTGCTCCAGAAATTGCTTCCTGCTCCTTAGTAAACCAAAATGATGCCTCTTTTTCTTTGAGCCTGTACCTCTCTTCTGCTGTCTCCGCCTGCTCTGTCTGAATTTTTAACGCATCCAAATAGATCGTCTCATCTGCTACTAAATTTGCTTGCGCACTTTTTAACAGCATTTGAGGACTAATTTTTTCAAAATTCAAAACTCGTGACTTTTCAGCGAGTTTTTGTGAGTTATCCTTTGTATCACAACCAAAATAGAGTAGTAAGAAAAGACCTAGAAAAAAGGCTATACTTATAATTTTACTACCACCTGCTTGCATATTACTCTACAGTACTTTTATCCTCAGGTAACGAGTTTACGTTTTCCTTAACTAGGTTCAAAAATGCTTTTGCTGGTTTAAATGACGGAATATAGTGTTCTGGAATCTCTATGGCAACATTCTTTTTTATATGTCTGCCGACTTTCTTTGCTCTTTTCTTAATTACAAATGACCCAAATCCTCTTACATAAACGTTCTCTCCCGTAGAAAGAGAACTTTTAACTTCTTTAAAAAACATTTCCAAGGTCACAAGAACATCCACCTTTGGAACACCTGTTTTTTCAGATATTGTTGCTACTAGATCTGCTTTCCTCATTGTGTGATTGCTTTAAAATTGTACATATTTCAACTTTGCTAGTTTATGGGACTGCAAATTTCGCATTTTTATTGATTTATAATAATTTTCCTCTATTTTTTAATTATAAATCATTCACTTTCAACAATATATGTAGAGTAGCTGCCTGATTTCTATATCCTTGTACCCCCAAACTTAAAAACTCGATTTCCTTGCATTTCAATGGTCTATCAGAATTTTTGTAACTATGGTATTCATTAAAAATTGGATGCATGTTATACTCTATGACAGGGTTTGGAAGAGCCTTTTCTGCTTACAAAGACAAAAAGATAATTTTCGAGATCCGAAGCCTGAATGGGAAGACAACTGATCTGCGCCTACGTTATCCACTTAATTATAAGGACAAGGAAATTGAAATCCGTAAAACAGTACTCAGTGCAATGGAAAGAGGGAAGATCGATGGAACTCTTACAATAGAAAGTGAATTGGGTGAAGAATGCTATACGTTAAATAAAACCTTATTTAAAAAATACTACAGCGAGTTAAAAGAACTTATAGGTGAAACGGATATCGAAGGAGGTGATATTTTACAAAGTATTTTGAGAATACCTAACGTTGTCATGCCGCAAGAAAGCATTCCTGACAAAGAGGAATGGGTCCTCGTACAAAAACTCATCCTTGAGGCTGTAGAAAACATCAATGCTTTTAGAAAAAAAGAAGGTGCTGTAATGTATAATGACCTTAAAGAAAATATAGATGGTATTATCCAGAATTTGGAAGGACTAGAGCCCTATGAAGAAAATAGGATCGATACAATTAAGACAAAAATGCGTAAAAACTTGTCTCAATTCCTCACTGACGAAAAGATTGACCAAAACAGATTTGAACAGGAACTTTTGTTCTACCTCGAGCGTCTAGATATCAATGAAGAAAAGATTAGACTCAAACAACATTGTAAATATTTCCTAGAAGTAATGGATGAAAAAACAATATCAAAGGGGAAAAAACTGTCGTTTATCTCACAAGAAATTGGTCGAGAAATAAATACCTTGGGAGCTAAAGCACAAGAACATAACATACAGCAACATGTGGTCTCTATGAAGGATAATCTGGAAAGGATAAAAGAGATGAACGCAAACATATTATAGTTTTGTCAAAAAATAAATTTCAAGAAAAGCTCATGGTTTTTACTGCTCCGTCTGGGGCAGGGAAAACCACCATTGTACGTTACCTTCTTAATAAGTACGATTTCTTAGGTTTCTCCGTATCAGCAACAACTAGGAAAATGCGCGAAGGAGAAGAGGAAGGTAAAGACTACTACTTTTTGAGTTCAGAAGAATTCAAAGAAAAGATTCACTCCCAAGAATTTGTGGAATGGGAAGAAGTATATTCAGGTCAATATTATGGTACACTCAAGTCAGAAATTGAACGGCTGTGGGAATTGGAAAAAACGATCGTGTTTGATATAGAGGTCAATGGTGCATCCTCAATAAAAGACAAATTTGGGAAGAAAGCCCATGTGGTTTTCATTAAACCTCCCTCTCTCGAAATACTTGTTGAGCGTCTTAAAAATCGCAAAACAGAAACAGAGGAAAGTTTAAAGAAAAGAATCAGACGTGTAAAAAGAGAATTGAGTTTTGAAAACTCTTTTGACTATGTGCTTGTTAATGATGTATTAGACACGACATTAAAAGAGGCAGAAATAATAACTGAATCCTTTATTTTCGGTAAATTAATAGAATGAAATACAAAAGCATCACAGCTGGAATAACTGTATCTGTCAAACCAAGGTTTGAGCGGATAGCTTTTGTTGAAAAGTCCCTTCAATACGTTTTCTCTTATCAGGTCGACATTGAAAACCACAGTGACAAGTCTGTAAAGCTTCTAAGCAGAAGGTGGATTATAGTAGATGGCCATGGTATTAAACGCATCGTAGAAGGTGACGGTGTCATAGGTAAACAGCCCACCTTAAGACCTGGTGATTCTCATGCGTACAGCTCTTGGTGTCCACTTCCCACTCCCGTTGGAAAAATGCTCGGACATTATAATATGGCTGTTATCCATTCCGATGATGTTATAGAAGTAGAGGTGCCAGAGTTTCTTTTCAATACTCCGTTTCAGTTGAATTAGAGTATCTCAAAACTCGTGAAGAGGACAGGAGTCCTTTCACTGCAGATAAACACGTGAAGAGGACAGGAGTCCTTTCACTGCAGATAAAAACACGTGAAGAGGGCAGGAGTTGTTTCACTGCAGATAAAAACCCGTGAAGAGGGCAGGGGTTCTTTCACTGCAGATAAAAACCCGTGAAGAGGACAGGAGTTCTTTCACTGCAGATAAAAACCCGTGAAGAGGACAGGAGTTCTTTCACCGCAGATAATGAACTTCTACAAACTCGTGAAGAGGACAGGAGTCCTTTCACTGCAGATAAAAACCCGTGAAGAGGGCAGGAGTTCTTTCACTGCAGATGATGAACTTCTACATGCAAAGGAGTCATCTCCTATTGCGTTTTTCCCGCTAAGAAGTATCCTCCTCTTGCACAATCTCTAGAACAACTCCTGTTGCAACACATACTCATGCTTCAACAAAAACCGCTTCTTCTCAATCCCCGCACTAAAGCCCGTTAAACTTCCATCGCTTCCTATAATCCGGTGGCAAGGAACTATAATTAAGATAGGGTTCCGACCGTTCGCTGTGCCTACAGCCCTGACAGCTTTCGGGTTTTTAATAGCTATTGATAGCTCCTTATAAGATCTCGTTGTTCCAAAGGGGATCTCCGTTAATGCCTTCCAAACACTCCTATCAAATTCAGAGTGTGCAGACAAATCTAAATGCTCAGCGCTTAATGCTGTCCGTCTGTAAAAATATGCTTTCAACTGCTTTTTGTGAAATTCTACATGATTTCCTCCTATTTCCATGCCTCTTTCCTCTACAACGCTGACAGATGTCAATCCTTTTTCCGAAGCCCTTAGCTTTAATATTCCTATCGGACTATCTAAAAACCCTTGATGTAAATTCTCTATATTAAGCACTTATGTATATAAAAATATAGTATGTAATTGGTAAATCCTCCTATTGGTCAAATTATACTTTGGAAGTTTTTTCAAAAAGGATTGGGCGATAGAAAAAAAGATATAAATTTGCGTCACTTTCAAAGGTACCTTAGCTCAGTTGGTAGAGCAATGGACTGAAAATCCATGTGTCCCTGGTTCGATTCCTGGAGGTACCACAAAAGACTCGATATATTTATCGGGTCTTTTTTTTGTATAATATAAAAGCTCCAGCTGGATTTTTTAACGATGAGGATTATCTGACTTGGGATGACGTATTTGTCGGAAAAACTGTTAGAAAGTGAGTATGCGACTAAGAAAGGCCCTGTGAGTTACTATTGTAAATCCAGATAAGCATGATGATAAAAAGTATCAACATAAAGAAAAACTTCCCTAAGCATGATCCCTTTTTTCCCCAATTCGTATTTGTACCACTTTCCATTTGAATAATTTATACCACAAAGAAAAGATTAAATACATAAATAACTCGCGAATTCCAAGCAAAAATCATCTAAGTGGCTTACATTTCTCTTTTAGCCAATCCTGCTCTTTTTCATTTAGCCTAGGACTCAATCTCTCATAGACCTCATGGTGATATCTGTTTAACCAAGATATTTCCGTGTGATCCATTTTCGTCTCATCTATCATTTTAGTTTCTATGGGATACAATGTCAAGGTTTCATGTTCATAAAAACCTGCATTCTTATGTTTCGTTGTAAGGATTAGGTTCTCTATACGTATACCGAACGCGTTGTCTTTGTAATATCCTGGTTCGTTAGATGTTACCATACCTTCTTTTAATGTAGTATTGGACCTAGGCGAACTTCCAGCAGTAAATCCTTGTGGATCTTCATGTACATTCAAAAAGAATCCGACACCGTGGCCCGTCCCGTGGAGATAATTTAATCCCTCATCCCATAACGCTTTTCGTGCAAGCACATCAAGCTGTCCTCCTATTGTTCCTTCTGGGTAAACAGCTTTGTCCAATGCTATGTGGCCCTTTAGTACTGCGGTATAAGCTTTCTTTACTTCCTCTTGCGGTTCGTCAAAACAAAACGTACGTGTAATATCTGTCGTACCATCAAAATATTGACCACCACTATCCACAAGCAGAACACCATTCTTTTCTATCTCCTTACTTTTATCTTTGTCAGCTCTATAATGTATCACAGCCCCGTTTGACTTATAACCAACAATGGCTCCGAAGCTTTCACCAAAATACCCTTCTTGTTGTGACCTAAAATGAGCAAGCTTTTCTGATACATCAAACTCAGTGATGCGCTTCTTTCCCACATGCTCCTCTAGCCACATAAACGTATGCACTAATGCTACACCATCTTTTTCCATTGCTGTTCTGAAGTTCTTAATTTCAGTTTCATTCTTAATTGCTTTTAATTGGGTAGTAAAACTTTTAGTCGCTTTCTTTTTAGAAACAATGCTATCAAACAACTCTTGGTTGAGCTTATAAGAATCAAATCCAATCACCATGGATGCATCTTGAGCAGTCAAATATGCACCAATTGCGTCATAAGGTTTTATTGTTACCCCATATCCTTCAATCCTCGCCTTGTTTTCTGGACTTAGTTTTACATCATCTATAAATAAGAAGGCATGCTCATGTTCTATTACACTGTACGCAATCGCAACCGGATTGTACTCCACGTCATTACAGCGAATATTATATAGCCAAGCAATGTCATCCAACGTTGTTATCACAAAGGTATCTATGTCCTCACCACTCATTTTAGAGCGGAGCTGTTCTAATTTTTTACTGCTAGAAACGCCACAGTATTTTTCATCATGGTGGAAAACTTGATTGGTAGGAACCCCTGGCCTGTTTTCCCAAATAGAATCAATGAGATCTTGTTCATAGCTAAGTTTGATATTTGGTAAAATCGATTGGCAACGACTTACTTCTGCAGCCGTTAATGTTTTTCCATCAAATCCTAATGTGGCTCCTTCTTTCAAATTGTCCTTTAACCAAGAAAAATGTTGTGGGACAAACTGGTTATATACCTTATGTAGTTGGATCCCTGTTCCTTCTAACTCGTCTAAGGCCTGTAAAAAGTATCTGCTATCAGTAAATAGTCCTGCATGGTCCTGGGTTACAACTACAAGACCTGCCGAACCGGTAAATCCAGAGATCCACTCTCTAGATTTCCAACGTTCTGCCACATACTCGCTTTTGTGTGGATCGCTACTAGGGATGATATATGCATCAATTCCCGTCTCTCTCATTTTGATTCTTAAGTTTTCTAGCTTGATTTTTGTGGTCAACTTCTTATATTTTACGTTAATTATTGCTAATCAGGAGTTTTTATATGATAAAAACTTGTAATATGTATTTATTATAGTATATATTTGTTCAGAAGGATTCGATATTTTGAATCCTTTTTGTTTGTTTATTGTTAATATGACAATGATAAAGTTAATTTAAGAAAATACGAAGAGATGTTAAAGCAGAGCTTAAATCATAAAATGTTACAGAAGTTATCTCCTCAGCAAATTCAGCTGATGAAACTTCTACAGATTCCCACAGCAACCTTGGATAATAGAATCAAGGAAGAACTAGAGTCTAATCCTGCTTTGGACGAAGGAGAAGAGGAACAGGACGTTTTTGATATAGAGAAAAGAACAGAGGCAGAAGAAGAAAGCGGCCAAGAGGCGGAGAGTTTTGAATTAGATGACTACCTCAACGATTACATTGATGAAGATCCTATTAGCTATAAACTAATGGCTGATAACTTTAGTTCTACAGAAGAAGATAAGACGATTCCTATTTCTGTCCAACAAAGTTTTCATGAGTATTTAGATAACCAACTTAACATGTTGGGCCTTGAAGATGAAAAAGAAATTCTTATTGGAAAACAAATTATAGGTAGTATAGATCATGATGGGTACCTAAGACGTATTCCTATGGCAATCATCGACGATCTTATGTTTACACAAAACATGGATGCATCTGAAGATGAAATTCAGTCTGTTTTGAAAATGATTCAAAATTTTGATCCTTCTGGTATTGGCGCGAGTAACTTACAAGAGTGTCTTCTTATACAGATTTCTCGTAAGATGGATATTGAAGATGATACGGATAAGAAAGTAAAAAAACTGGCTTACAAGATTTTAAAGAACCACTTTAATGAGTTCACAAAGAAGCATTACGAGAAATTAAAGAAGCACTTATTTATTTCTGAGTCTGAATTAAAAGACGCAATTGGTGAAATTCTAAAGCTTAACCCGAAACCAGCAAGTGGTTTTAAAGAAGGCTCTAGATCCGCGGTTCAGTACATCGTTCCTGACTTTTTTATCTCTAATAGAGATGGTGAACTTGAAATTACACTTAACAGCAAAAACGCACCAGACCTTAGAGTAAATGAGAATTATAGAGAAATGCTGATTTCTTACAAGCACTCAGGGCAGGGGAAAAAGAAGTCAAAAAAAGAGAAAGAAGCTGTCATGTTTATTAAGCAAAAAATAGATTCAGCAAAATGGTTTATTGATGCAATTAAGCAGAGACAAGAAACACTTTATAAAACGATGTATTCTATCATGCAATACCAGTATCAATATTTTACTTCTGGTGACGAGCGCACGCTGAAGCCCATGATCCTAAAAGATATTGCTGAAATTACTGCTTTAGATATTTCTACCGTTTCTAGAGTTGCGAATAGTAAATTTGTTCAAACTGAATTCGGAACAAAGCGTCTAAAAGATTTCTTTTCGGAATCGCTACAGACAAAAGATGGGACAGAAGTTTCTACTCTTGAAGTCAAAAACATTCTTTCTGACATAATCAAAGAGGAAAGCAAACGAAAGCCTTTATCCGACGAAAAACTAAAAGACTTTTTACAAAAGAAAGGCTATAATATTGCTAGAAGAACAGTAGCAAAATATCGGGAGCAATTGAACATACCTGTTGCGCGTTTACGTAAAGAACTCTAATCTTCTAGTTCTTCGTACTCCGTATAATCCGGTTCGTCTACAGCACCTCTATTCCCAATCTTCTTTTTAGGTAATACCATCTTATAAAATATATAACCTAGAACGGAAACCAACGCATATTTGAAAATCATACTCAAATATAATACTTCATCCGTTAGGAGTGCTAGAGGAAGACCGACTAATGACGATTTGTTTTATTTTGGCTGTATCCCACTAGATAAATCTAGTGGGTCGGCGTCTTACATACTGTCGTTAGGACACATCTTGAAAAGAAAAAGCGAAGCACATATTTTCAAATTTTTCTAATCCCCATGCGAAGGTTTTTGACCCAGGTGGTCTTTTGTTGGTATAGTACTCTTTCCATCCGCCCAGC
>Ga0209828_1000262_pt1 | contig 52056 bp, 51 predicted proteins | sample MaitaG_FD_187429 | JGI IMG/M metagenome (GOLD analysis project Ga0209828, IMG submission 187429) | Marine algal microbial communities from Maine, USA - Maine_Asex2 metaG (SPAdes) (version 2) | ecosystem: Host-associated > Algae > Red algae > Unclassified | place: Maine, USA | collected 2015-01-05
GGGATGTCAGAAATTGATGCGTTGTTATCTGCGACAAAACATGCTTCTACATTACTAAATATTAATGAAAAGGTGGGTTCGATCACTAATGGTAAGTGGGCGGATATTGTTGCGGTTAAGTCGAGTCCATTGGAGGATATAACTGTGTTGCAGAATGTGTTTTTTGTTATGAAGGAGGGGAAGGTGTATAAAGGTGGCGCGCTAGGCTCGCTTTAAGATCGTTACGCTGTTAGACCTGCATTCCAAGGAATGCAGGCAGGTCGTTCACTTTGTTCGATGGTAACTTGTGAGATCATATTCGAGAATGCTTAATCAAAGTTCAACTAGAAATATAAAATGCTCTGATTTTAAAAACGCCATCTATATCCAAAGTTGATTAGAATACTTTTATTTACAAAAAAGGATTCTATTGATTCATGGGGATTGTATTCAAGAGATACTATCCAGTATCCTCTTGATCTTTCTCTAAAACTTGTTTGCAAATAATAATGCATAGGAAATGGTCTGATACCTAAAGAAAATTTATTTCCATTTAGCGTTTTTCCTATCCCAAGCTTCCCGGTTAGTATCGTTGGAAATGCTAAACCTGCCTCCGCTTCAAAAAAATAATTTTCTTTAAACGAGAATGTCTTTCCTAGGAGAACGGATGTACCTGGAAAAAAGAAGTCCTCCTGTGGGAAATGTGCAACTCCTATGTTCCATTCTATAAATGATGTTCTTTGGCCTTTACTTGGTATTATTTTTTGAGCACTGCCAACACCAAAAACTAATATTGCTATTATAAAAGTTAAAAGAAAGTTTCTTGTTTTTGAGTATTGCATTGGTAAAAATTTCTACCAATGTATGTGTAGAAACTATTAGAATAATGAATAAATCGTAAACTAAGTCATTGATTTGGTATGATTTGTAGAATTTATTGTTCTCTAAATTCTAATTTTTATAATAAATAAAAACAATGGATATTGATTTGGAATATCATGAAATTAGGACTCTACAAGGGGAATCCAAAGTATCGCACCGTAAGTGGAGTCATGGATAGCCAACCGGCTTTTCTAAACGAATAGGTGGTGCCAAAAAAAAACCGCGCAATTTGCTGCGCAGGTTTTATAATTTCCTAATTATATATTTTGCTAATCTGCTCTTGACAATTATTTCTTAACCGTAAATTTCTCTGCTATCTTTCTTCCTGTACTTGCTTCTTCTAATTCTATAATATAGATACCATTGTCAAAATTTGCAACATTGATTTTGTCTGAAAACGTATTGGAACCAATACGGTTTCCCATTATATCATAGACAGAATACCTGTCTACCTTAAAGTCTGCAGAAATTTGGATTGTGTGTGTTGCAGGATTAGGAAAAATATTGAAATTCGCTGCGGTTAAATCATCTTCTGTAGAAGAGAGCGTGTTTACATCTACATAGTGCGGTTCGTATCCTACGCCATCACCGTTTGCAAAAAAGATGAGTTTATTATCAAAGAAAAATAGTCTTTCTGGTGTTGCTTCTCCGTTTGCGTTTACTTCAATTTCTGCGGTGCCTGCAGTTGTTCCGTCAGAGTACCATAATTGTCTATCAAATGCTCTGCCTCCCACAAAGAATATAAAGTCTTCCGTATTTACGAGATCGCTTTGGAAATAAATTTCTCCATTTACCCAATCATCTAACATGGATATTTCTTGGGTTCCTGTTTCTGTACCGTCTGTACTATACAATTGAAAACCTGTTTCATCTTTGCCACCTATATAATACAGAAGGTCTTTAAATAGAACCTTCTTTCTGGGTACGATTGGAATAAAGGCACTATTATCTTCTAAGTCTATGACTTCATATGTTCCATTCTCGGTCCCGTCCGATCTCCACAACTCACCATTGTCGGAGATTTCTGCAGCTACGAAGTATGCTATTCCATCGTAGTTTATAAAAAATTCGCCTTGATTATTCTGAGCACCTGCATTTACAAATTCTTTTATCAAAGTTGTTCCTGCCTCTGTACCATCAGAACGCCAAAGATCCCAATCTGGACCGTTTATCATTATCATATAATCGCCCATGTTGTAGATATAGGCTGGATCAAACTGATTACCTTCGTGGTCTTTTTCCCGAATCATGATTGTACCATCTGTGGTGCCGTCTGTTTTCCAAAAACCCTCAAAAACAACATCGAAATATAAGTTGTCTTGGAAAATTGTAAAGTTCTCTGCTGAACGTTGGTTCCCGTTTAATCTTGCAAATTCAACTGTACCGTCAGCAGTACCATCTGATTTATATAAGCGTCGTTGAAACGATCCTATATTAGAATTAAAATAGAGTTCATCTTTAAAAACTATGATTGAATTGCCTATATCGCCGTTACAACAATTTATTGCTCCGCCCTCACTTCCAGGTAATAAATCAATGATCATATTTGTTCCTGATTCCGTGCCATCAGATGTCCACCATTCTGGACCATGTGTACCATCATCCGCAATAAATACGAGTTTACCATTAAGTATATAAAGATTTTGCACATCTGATCCTGCAGCGCCTGGGTTTATATCTTTGAACAGGGTTACATCTTGCCCATCATATACCCATAATTCTAAACCATTATCTGCATTTTTTGCCGAAAAATATAGTTTGCCGTTATACTCTAGATATGACTTGTCTAGGCTAAACTCAAAAGAGGCGTCAGATCCCGGATTTATGTCTTTTAATAGTTTTGCTACTTGTGCAGAAAGAGATGAACACGTAAATGCACATAGAATGATAATAATTATTCGCATTGTAAAAGTATTGGTTAATGATTGAGTCGTATAATTTGAAAATAGAAAATCTTTTGCATATATATGATTATTGTTAAACTAAAAAATAAGTATGATCTATGATTGTATAATCTATCCTTAAACAGATCGTATAAAGTCTTATATTCAATGAAGAATCAAATGACTAAATATTGCTAGAACAGTTAATCCAAAATATTCCTTTTTTATTACAGGTTCTGCTGTTTTGCATCATGTTTACAATGGGAATGACACTTACTTTTTCTGACTTTAAGAGGGTTGCTGTGTATCCTAAGGCAGTGGGAATCGGTTTGATCAATCAAATTTTACTCTTGCCGTTAATTGGTTTTGGGATCACCAAGATAATTCCTTTGGAGAGTTCGTTTGCGATAGGGATAATGATTATTGCAGTGAGTCCTGGAGGTGCGGTTTCTAATCTTATTTCACATTTGTCCAAGGGTGATACGGCTTTGTCGATAAGTCTTACTGCAGTTTCCAGTTTGCTAACGATATTAAGTATTCCTATCCTTCTGAATTGGTCGCTGGCATATTTTGTAGGGGATAGTGATGTGCAAATTAAATTACCTTTTGCTAAGACCGTTGTAAATATTTTTAAGTTAACAGTATTACCTGTGAGCTTAGGGATGTTGCTGAATTACAAATTTCCAAATTTTACAAAACGGTCAAATACTGCAATCGCGTGGATCTCAGGTTTTGTTATTGTATTTGCTCTGATATTAATCTACATTAAGCTTGATGAATTGGGAGATGTTTGGAGCTTTGTACGTACGGTGTTTTTTTCTGTATTATTACTAAACATTGCGACGTTGGGAATAGGATATCTGAGTTCGCTCCTAGCTGGTTTATCACGTAAACAGGCAATTACGATTTCTATAGAAACGGGTATGCAAAATAATGTATTAGGCATGGCAGTTGCGACTTCCCCTGCACTGTTAAATAGTCCTTTAATGGCAGTGCCCGCAGGGGTATATGGCTTGCTGATGTGTACGACAGCAATAGCTCTTATTTTTATATTCAGAAAAATTTTAACTGTTGATGAAGATTGAATTTAATGCGGAGAATTGCAGGTTCTTAATTGTTGGTGCGAATAGTGGAATTGGTATTGCATTAGCAAAGATGCTTTCCCATGCAAAAGCTGAGGTAATTGGGATTGATATTCAAAAAGAGTATTTAAATGATAACTTGAAGGTCAACTATATACAGGTTAATCCTATGGTGCAAAGTGAAATGGAAAATGCGGCATTTCAAATTGAAAAAACAGGAGAAATTCTAGATGGGCTGATAAGTTTGAGTGGAACGATTAAATCATTTAAAGGAGTTGCAGACCTAAGCGAATTAGAGTGGCAAGAAACCTATAATATTAGTTTTTTAAGCTGCTTGAATGCGTGTAAAGTATTCAGCAGATTTCTTTTAAAATCAGATAGCGGGTCCATAGTAAACATGTCTAGCGGTTTAGCTTTTATTGGCAAACAGAATTATGGTCCATATTCTGCTGCAAAAGCTGCGATTGTCTCACTGAGTAAAACACTTTCTGCGGAATTAGCTCCTAAGGTTAGGGTAAATTCAATTGCACCAGGTGCTGTAGAGACAGGTTTTATTTATAATGAAGCGGGAGAGATGCGATTTGACTTACAACAATATGAAAAAATAGTACCTCTTGGTAGAATTGCGAAGCCAGAAGAAATCGCATCTGTTATTATGTTTTTGTTAAGTGAGGCTTCTTCCCATGTATCTGGAGAATGTATACATGTTAATGGAGGTATTAATTAGGCATGCTAATCTCGTTTAACCGAAGTAGGTATTCTTTTAAAATATCTTCTCTATCTGATTGATTTATGCGTGAAACACCATACGCGATAAAAGGCTCTAGAACTTTATAGCCTAGTAATTCAAATATACCTTCGTGTAACAAACTTAGAATACCATGCACTGACTTGTCATTATGACCTGTATTATCATATGCAGTTTTCGGGCTTCCAGTTGTCGTAGTTATAAAAGCCTGTTTGCCAACAAATCTTCCATTCTGCTTAAAGCCATAGTTTCCTCCGTAAGCAACTCCATATGCCATTACTCGATCAACCCAACCTTTTAAGATTGCAGGCATTCCCCACCACCATAGTGGAAAATTAAAGTTTATGATATCTGCTTCTAATAATTTGTCAATTTCCTCTTGCACATCCTTATGAAAGAAGCGATGTTTTGATGCGTTCAATTGCTCATTTGCATATTTATAATATTCTGCACCGCTTAAGTTTGTAAAATCATTTTTTGAAGCAACAGGATTAAATGACATGCTGTATAAATCGCTAAAACTTACTTCATGGCCAGCTTGTGTAAAATGTTTTTTTGCGGATAATGCCAGGGCGCTACAGAACGATTCTGGATTTTCGTGCGCATGTACAATTAGAATTTTCATTTATGATTTTTTCAGCCAGTCTCCAATACCATATGGGTCTTGCATTGGAGCGGAAACATGTTCGTGTTTGATTTTCCAATCGTCTTCATAGCATCTAAAGACAAAACTGCATCTAAATTTATTGGAAAACTCTTTTTGGTTTACAGATAAGTGAATATTGAAAATACCGCCGATCCATCCCATGTCTCCCTCTATTTCTTCGAAAGGTCCTTCTTCCCATTCTATGCCAGTCATGGTTATTGCGGAGGAACAGAAGTCTCCCCAACCTTTTATGATTTTCTCAACGCCTTTCGTGGAGTATCTAGGTCCTTCTAGAATTACATAGGTGTCTTCACTCGGGAAATATGCCTCTGATATTCCCACTATGTTTTTTGCCTGTACGGCATCCCAAAATTTTCTTGTACGTGCTGCTAAGGTCATCTACATCTTGTCTATATCGTCCGCAATTTCATATAGGGTCTTATCTGGGTTTTCAAGCTCTTCCATCTCTTGTTGTACAATCCTTAGAATTCTAGAAATATATTCACTGTGCCATTGCTGCCGTTGTGTTTCTATTTCTTTTGTATTGGGTTTGTAGTTTTCTATTTCATCTCTAGTTAAAACACCCTTCGCTTCTAGTAAGCGTTCTAGAGTATCTATACGTTCGCGGGCAACTGCGAGTTCCATTCCTACTGCCATTGTAATATTCAGCACTCTTTCCACGGCTGGGTCATTCATAAAGTACGGCCTTTTACCTTTTGGTTTATTGGAGGCAATACTTATATAGTCAACTGGGTTATGATCCATTTCTTTCTTTTTAGTTATTATCGTTTCCAAGCTCCAAACACATTCCAAATAGGAGACCGTCCATGATCTTCCGGTTCGTCAGCTTTTGATGTTCCATCGTCGAGGTCATTTTCTGCTTTGGCTCCAATTTGCATAAATTCATTTGCGTCAAAACCAGAGGCTACCATTAAATCAGTTGGATTTATATCATGCATTTTGGACCAGTAGGGTTCGCTATTATTGTAGGCATCCCAATCTCTAATAAACTGCTCGTAAAAACTCATATCGTCCGTGTACTGTGGCTGTTCTATGTGCATAGTAATACCTTCTTTCTTCAGTGTACGGTACACTTCTTTCATAATATTATAAATAGACTTTCCCCCTGTCTCATGTAAAAACATTGTGGTCTGTATCCAATCAAAACTTTCGTCTTCGAACGGTAGGTCTGAGGCTTCTGCTTGCATAAATGTGACGTTATCAATACCTAAGGCAACTGCTCTTGCATGGCCATATTTCAGCATTGGTCTTCCTGTGTCAATCGCTATTATCTCAGCATCTGGAAATGCTCTTGCTATCGGTAATACGTTGTGACCAATTCCACATCCAATGTCTAGAATTCGTTTTGGACTAAAGTTAGGATATGTTTTTTTCATCCAGCTCACCATTGCTTTGCCACCTCCATCGCTGTACTTTCCTAAGAGTCCTGCGGTGGTAACAAATAGTCCTCCATCATAATTTGCTGCATTGGAGACATCGCCTTCAAACAATTCTGTATGATATGAACCTGGCATAAGATGATTATCTACTGCGAGTAAGTAGGGAGGCACATTTACTGCGTCGTTAAGTTTAAGTGTTTGAGGTTTTTTATTATTTAGGTTTTCTACTTTTTGTTTTAGCTCTTCCGCTTGTCTGTAAGTAAGAGATCTTCCTGCTTGTTGTCGCATTTCCATAGTTGATCTTCTAAGAGAAGACCAAATTTGGTAATGCGGGTCTTGGGCCATAGCATCTGCAACCTCTGCTTTTGAAGAAAAGGGTCTTCCCGCTTTTTCTTGAAAAGCGGGTTTGACTCTTTTTTCATAAGCTGTGGAGTTACCTTGTGAAACGTGCGCCAAGTGCTTATTGAGGTTAGCGAGAAAGTTATACCTAGCTTTCTCATCATGAGTTGTTTCTGGAAACACCTCATGATGTGCGATATTGTCATAGGTAGGAGGTAAGTTCTTTACGGCCATTTTGTATCAAGTTTTACTATGAAGTATAATTTAATAAACGATCTCTTTCTATTAAGGTTTTATCTCTTTCTACATACTTTCCATACCCTGCCCCGCCTGGTAGGGTGAGAATAATTTCTTCGCCCGGATAAATCTTATCCAAACCTTTAGGAGGAAAGTCTCTATTTGGAATAATTTCCAAGGATCCTGACATCCCATCCTCTCCTCCCAATAAGCCTTTTGCAACCGTTTGGGTTTTCTCTGTTAGCATAGAAATATTCAATGGAACATCTCCTATATTCTTAAATCCAAAGCGTTGTCCCAATCCTCCTCTGTATTTTCCTTTCCCTCCTGAATTATTAACAAGTGATTTTTGGGTTATAAGCACAGGCACATCATTCTCCAAAACTTCAATTGGCACATTCGCAACATTTGTTGGGAAGCTTAAACAGTGTTCGCCATCCATATCTGGCCTTGCACCATAGCCACCATTTAAAAAGAAGTATTCCACGAATTCACTACCGTCATTTTTATTACCATTTAAAACTATGCACCAGCAGGCCGAACCGCAATCTGCTTGCACTTGCAACGGCACGGCTTGTACCAATGCTCCGAAAACAACGGAATGTAACATATTCCCAGTAATGTTTCTTGCTCCTAATGGAACTGGTTTTTGTGCATTTACTAAACAGCCTTTCGGTGCAGTAACTTTTATAGGATAAAATGCGCCATCATTATTCGGTACTTCTGGACTGAACGCACACTTAATTGGATATGCTGTATATGCAAATGTGTAATTTAATACTGCATTAATACTCAATTCATGTGCTGGAGACGTCCCATCATAGTCTGCGTGTATTTCATCTCCTTTAATATTAATTGTAATTTCAAAATGGCAGGTATTTCCTTTCCCATCACCATCTGTATCGTAGCTATATTTGTATGTACCGTCTGGTGCATTGCTAATTGCCTCGCGCATGGATTTTTCCGAACTGGCGATTACTGCATCACTTAGTTCTTGTATATCCATGAGATGATTTTCTTCCATTAGTTTTTTTAAGGATTTTATGCCTTGATCATTGGCTGCAATCTGTGCTCGGATGTCCCCGATTGTTTGTTTGGCTGCTCTTACATTTACACGAAGAATATCAAAGAGAGTTTTGTTTTCTACACCAGCGGAAATAATTTTTGTTGGTGGCACCATTAAACCTTCTTCATACAAATCTCTGGATCCTGCTCCCCATAATACACCTCCCATATCTGGCGAATGCGCGATAGTCCCTATAAAACCAATTAACTTAGATTTATAGAAAATAGGTGAAACAATTCCTATGTCCGGTTTATGTCCGGCGCATAACCACGGGTCATTTGTCATAACAACATCTCCTTCTTCCCATTGGTCTGTTGGGAAATAATCTTTGAGTAGCGCTTTCGTGAGAATAGGTAAGACACCTAGAAAAGAAGGCACGGAAACACTTGATTGTGCAATAGACCTTCCCTTGACGTCCATTAAGACAACAGCAAAATCATTGGACTCTCTTGTCACAGTAGAAAAAGAAGTACGCTGCAGGGTCGTCCCAGCCTCGTCAACGATGCTTATAAGCCTTGCCCAGAGTATACTAAGACTTATAGAATCAAATGTTGTTTTTACTTCTCCCAAACGTGTTAGATTATAATTAGTTAATAAAGTTAACTAATTTATTCTTAATAAGTACGGTGTTATTTACCTAAGTTCTTACCTAAAACTCTTCCAAAACTTAGTGCTGGTGTAATCGCCATTCCGCTACAAAATGCATTCCCACTTGTTGCTCCTAAACCAAGAATTTCGCCTGCAGCGTATAAACCATTTTCTACATCGCCATCTTGATTTATAACTTTCAAATCTTTATTTACCTGCATCCCTCCAAATGTAACCAAAACTGAGGCATATACTAATATTGCATAATACGGTCCCTCTTCAATTTTGTTTTCTAAATACTCTCTCTTAAAAACAGGATCTTTTTTGTTTTCGACACAGGTATTGTATTGATCTATGGTTTTTTGCAGTTGCTCCAAAGGTAGTTTTGTCATTTGAGCAAGACCGTCTATAGTTTCACTTGAAAAAATAGCCTTTTGGTTTTCTGCTTCTTTTTTTATTCTCGCTGTATCCCAACCTATAACTATTGGGTTTTCATTCCCCTGTTCATCTCTTTCCATAAGAGCAGATTCATCGAAGATGATCCAAAATTTCCAGCCCTCTTGTTTCATTACTGCGCGCTCACGTATATCTGGATTCGCTTCATCTTCATTCATAAAACGGTTACCAGAGGAATTTACATAGATATCTCTAGGTCTTCTATACACCGAGGTAAGCACCATGGCCCAAGCGTTATTGAAATCACAAACACCTGACCCAACATCCAATTCTATTCCTCCAATGCTTGGTATATGCAAGTCTGCCATTCTAAACACGCCATTTAATTTTTCTAGTAACATATGTCCGTCTCCTGTGGACGTAGGGAAGGTGGAACTCATCAGTGGCGTATCCTTATGTTTCATATTGAAATATTCAATATTACTTCCATAGCCTCCTGTTGCAAAAACAATATGATCCGCATAAAAAACTAATTGTCCTTCAAAAGAGGAGCATACGACAGAAGACCAACGATCGTTTTTCTGATTGATACCCATAATCGGATGTTGCAAAAACAGATCTATATTCTCTGACTGTTCATCCCACAAAGTTTTCATGACCTTGAAAATGGACATAGCTTTATCTATACCATAATGTGTTCTTGCTTTGGTATAAGGAATATGTCCGTATATAATTCTCGGTGCTTCCGGTGCAAATTCAAATCCATTCTCATCTAACCAATCAATAGTGCGTGGAGCTTCTTCTACTGCTAGTTGGATTAGGTCTTGATCTCCGGTACCTTTTGTAATACGCAAAATATCTCTGTAATGTTCTTGGGGGCTATCTTCTATTCCTAATCTTTTTTGCAATTGGGTTCCACCTGCACTCATATGACCGCCGGACCAATACAGAGAACCGCCTATTTTATCTGATTTCTCAATCACGCAAACCGACAAACCCCTTTTAGCAGCCTCAGTAGCACATGCCATTCCAGATGTACCTGCACCTATAACTATGAGATCGTATGACTTGCTCACTTAATACTGATTTTTATGTTGCCAGAGGTGTCAATTAGAACCTCTGAATTAATACCTATGACGGTGGTACTCTCTTTTTCTTCTATAATCATAGGGCCAGAAATGATTTCGTTTTTCGTAAAACTATATCTATCATAGACAGGACAATTTATAAATCCTGTTTCTTCAAAGAACACTTTCCTATCGCCTTTGTAGGGATCACTTAACACAGTTTTTATATCTTTTTGTATGAGGTCAATAGTAGGAATCACTCCTTTGACCAATACTCTCCAGGTGACACATTGCATTTCTACATTTCCTATAGATCTGTTGTATCTAAATTCGTATTCTCTTTTAAACCGCTTTTGGATTTCGGAAATATTTTCGTTCGTAAGTTTCCCTGAAGGCAATTTAATCGTAATCTCATGGCCTTGTCCTTCGTAACGCATTTCTACTACGCGTTCTACCTCTATATGGTCTAAGTTGTCAGAAGACTTTTTCAAAAATGCCATGCCTTCGCCTTCCATCGTATTCAAGAACGTGTTTACCTGCCCCCAGTCCATTGCTTTCAACACAGAAATATGCGAATGAATCTTTTCATATGCTACCGGACTGACCAGGAACCCCAATGCTGAGGTTACACCCGCACCAACTGGGATATATAAGGATGGTGCATTGATGAGTTTAGCAACCCCAAAGGCATGTACTGGCCCAGCACCTCCAAATCCAATCATACTAAAATGTCGAGGATCCATTCCTTTTTCAAGGATATGCACGCGTGCTGCATTGGCCATATTTTCATTGACGATTTTATGTATACCCATTGCTGCTGCTTCAACACTAATATTGAGTTTACTGGCAATATGTTTATCTATAGCTTCCGATGCCTTTTCCTTCGACAGTTTCATCGTTCCTCCTAGGAAATAATCTTCATTCAAATACCCTAAAACAAGATCTGCATCTGTAACGGTGGGTTCGTTGCCACCTAAGTTATAGCAAGCAGGACCTGGAGCAGAGGAGGCACTATCTGGTCCAACAGTAAGTAGGCCTAGTGTATTTACTCTTGCAATACTACCGCCTCCTGCTCCTATTTCTATCATATCGATTACAGGGATTCTGACGGGAAGACCACTCCCCTTTTTGAATCGCTTTACTCGCGCAGCTTCGAAATGATTTGTTATTTCCGGTGCACCTTTATAAATAAGAGATGCCTTTGCTGTCGTTCCTCCCATGTCAAAACATAGCAGGTTTTTCTCGTTAAATAGTTTGCTAAAAAAGACACCTGCCATTGATCCTCCTGCAGGACCAGATTCTAATAAATGGATAGGTGATTTTATAGCTTCTTCAATGGTAGTTAGTCTACCACTAGAAATCATAATGTTCAGTTTACCATCAAATCCATCATCCGCTAGCCTCTTTTTTAGCCTGTTTAAATATTGATCAGTTATTGGTTGTACGTATGCGTTCATTGCTGTGGCGGAGCTGCGTTCGTATTCTCTGATTTCTGGCATAATTTCCGTCGATAAGCTATAGCTCAAATCTGGAAAATTTGCAGATAGAAAGTCTCCTATTTCTTTCTCATGTTTTGTATTTGCAAAAGAGTTTAGCAGACAGACACCTATGGATTCAATGTTTTCTGCTTTAATGAGTGAGCCTAAATTTTCTAGTTCCTTTTTATTCAGAGCTGTTATGATATCTCCATTGGTTCCTACTCTTTCGGTAATTCCATATCGCAGGTTTCTTTGCACGAGTGGTTTTGGCATAGTAAGGAACAGGTCATAAATATCATACCTCATCTCTCTACCAATTTCCAATACGTCTTCAAAACCTTTTGTAGTTATAAACGCAGTCTTCGCTCCCTTGCGTTCAATGATAGCGTTAGTCACAAGTGTAGTACCGTGTACTATCATATCTAATTCATGTACACTACAATTGAATTGTTTTTTAATTTCTGCCAGACCGTAGAAAATGCCATCTGTAGGATCTGGGTAAGTGGTTAATGTTTTGGCAAAGAATATTCCCTTCTGCTCTGGACTGTAGAGCACAAAATCTGTAAACGTTCCTCCTATATCAATTCCTAACTTCACGTATTGTTATTTATTCATTTTAAATCCTAAGGATCAATGGTATTCTTCCCCACCACTAACATTCATCGCTTCTCCAGTTATATAATCTGCTTGGTCTGAGGCAAGAAAAGTTACCGCTTTGGCAATATCTTCCACCATTCCTGTTCTTCCTAGCGGGTTTTTATCTTTTATTGCTTGCAAATAGGTTTCGTAATCTAGTCCTAATTTTTCGCTAAAAAATTTATTCTGCCAATGTCCCAACCCTGTTGTAATATGGTTTGGACAAACAGCATTTACTCTGATTTTAAATTTACCTAGCTCCACAGCGTTTGATCTTGTAAGTCCTATCATCCCATGTTTGGAAGCAGTGTATGCTGCAGCATATGGGAAACCCGACTTAGCTGCTTGGCTCGCAATATTAATGATGGAACCACCGGACTTTTGATTTTGCATTTGAATAGCAGCATGTTTGGAGCATAAGAATGCGCCTTTGAGATTTACGTCTAGTACAGCATCCCAACTTTTTTCTTTGAATTCCGTAAAAGGTTCCATTATGTATCCTACGCCCGCATTATTCACAAGTATATCTACACTCTTAAATTTCTTCAAAGCCTTCTCAAATAAATTTTTTACACTCTTTTCTTTACGCACATCACAAGCAACTGATATCGCTTTGCCCTTTGCATTCTTATTAATATTTCTGACGATGCCTTTCATCTCTGAACTGCTTCCGATGTGGTCTTTAGAAAATTCTTTACCTATGGGTGTTCCTAAATCTGTAATAACCACATTACATCCTTCTTGCGCTAAACGAAATGCAATTGCTTCTCCAATACCTTGCTTACGACCTGAGCCCGTTACGATAGCTGTTTTTCCTTTGAGTCCTTTCATCTTTAATGTTTAAGCAAACTGTTCAGACACTATAAACATTGGGCTATCTGCAAATTCTTGAAATTCAGCAGCTACACGTTGCATGGTTTCTGTAGACAACTCTTCACCTAACTTAGTCATATCATTTATGTCAATGACTTCACAATAGTGGTACGGAGGTGTCCCCCCACTACCCATCATTTCTTGTAAACGATACACGCGAAAATCATTTATGGAAACTAGACCTTTTACTGTTGGAACATCCGTTGTTTTTGCCCAATTTTCATAGGCCTCTTTTGATTCTTTGTCTTTCAAATTAAATAAAACTACAAGTGATGGCATAATGTTATGTTTTTGGTTTTTGTATACTTAAAAATGACTTACTAGCACCTTTTATAAGGCCTTGCACAGAATTTAAAATCATACTTGCACCTTTATCAATCAATTCTTGTGCACGATCTGAAGTGCCCGCTACCGTTCCGTAAAATTTTCCTGAGTCTAAGATAGTTTTGAAAATACGATCTAACATTTCCTTGACTTCTGGATGTCCAGGACCATCATAGTACCCCATAGACATGGCAAGATCTCTTGGCCCGATGATAAATCCATCTACACCCTCTACTTTGCATATTTCTTCCAAGTTGTTTACGCAGGTCATTGTTTCTATTTGGGGTAAGACCAATGTTTCTTGATTCGCAAATTCCACATATTCCAATTGACTCATTGACCCCTGCATATAATCAGCAGCTCTTATAGGACCAAGTCCTCTCGTACCGATCGGTGGATATTTTATAGCATCTACCAAGGTTTTTACATCTTCAGCAGTATCTATACTTGGCATCATAACGCCCATGACACCTGCATCCATATATTGTAGAATTAATTTCTTATCCACACTTCTTATTCTTGCTAGCGGTGTGCATCCGTGGAGTTCGCACGCTCTAACTAGGTTAGTAACATCTGAAATAGAGATAGGCCCATGCTCTCCATCGATCATATAATAATCAAAACCATTGAGGCCTATATATTCACTGATGATTGGGTCAGCAGTTGGCGAAATGACACCAAAGCCTGCACCACCATTTTTTATCTTCTCTTTTAACTTATTTTTCTTCATAATCTAATTCTTATCCGATAGCTTCTCCTGCCTTTAATTTTTCTCTAACGTAATTCATAAGTCCTCCAGCAGATTCTACTTCAGCAACAAACGGTGCTGCTGGCAAAGAATCAAACTGCTTGCCTGTTGTTAGATTTTTTATAGCTCCTGTACTGGGATCGTACTCTAATTCATCTCCAGTTGTACACCCGATAGAAATATCTTCAGATGTTACAAACGGGAGACCATAATTAATAGCATTCCTAAATTGAAGTCGGGCAAAACTAGTTGCAAAAACAGCCTTAATTCCCGCTCCCATTAAGCCAGCTATTACATGTTCTATACTCTTCCCTCCTCCAGCAAAATTATGACCAGCAACTATAAATGTATACCCTTGATCTTTGAACCCATTTTCTTTATTGAACTCAGGTTTTACACCTGCCATTACCCATTTACTATTTTCTACTTTATCAATTTCAGAAGTCCAATACTCCTGAATTATAATATTGTATGCCATTACATAATCATCCGCTACCCAACATTTTCCTTTAATCATTTTACTTCTTTTTGTCTATTAGTTCATTAAATACACGTCTTGCAGATTCTGCCGCTGCCTCTATTCCTCGCGACTCCTTACCCGTGTGCTCTCCTGCAAAGTGTATATTACCTGCAGGCTTTATCATATCATTAAACCAAACTGCTTGCCCAACCAAAAATTCACAATAGGCACCTTTGTTATACTTGTATTTGCTCCAATTGTGCGTTCCTACATATTCTAATTTACCTTCAGAAGCTGGTCGTATGTCTTTCATTGTTTTAAGCACAAAATTTGAAATCTCTTTCTCAGACATGCCATCAAAAAACGCTGTGCCCTTTCCATTTACCCAGCATACCATTTCATTTTTTTCTGGATCTGGATTCATATCCATAATACGTTCAATAGGCGTGTCTGTCCACATGGAAGCCGGGGTCTCGTCTTGTTCCCAGAATTTTTCGCTAGCGTTTAAATGTATTTGTGTGATTTTGGTGTATGCTAAGTTGTCAATCGCTTTTTTCTGATTTACACTGACCGAAGCATTTAAATTTACATCTCTGAGGGTACTAAATGGAAGGGTTGAAATTACTTTCTTTCCCTTATATGTTGAACCATCATCACATGCTACTATAACATGTGTTTCATGATCTGCAATACTTGTTACAAACTTATCTGTCAAACAAGGTTGTGTAAGTGTGTTGTGAATTGCACCTATAAAATTTTGTGTCCCTCCTTCAAAGTTTAATATCCGTTTAGAACCATTAAAAGTTCTAAAAGCGCTGCTATGAAACGCATTTACACTTGAGGTCGTTGCTATATCATTATAATTGGCCGTGTGATTAATAAGGTCTAATTCTTTATCTGATTTACCGCAACGTTTTAAATAATCTAAATAAGGCTCATCCAACTTAGGTTTTTGATACCATTCGTTTAGAGCTACAAGGCTCGTTCTATTTTTTAAATTATTGAATTGGAGCATAGCAGGATTGGTCGAAAAGTCCTCCCATGTTTTATATAATTTCCCATCTAGGTACACTGCACTTGGTCCATTTATATTATCTGAGATGTCAATCATAGGAACTTCAAGTGCATTCACCAAAGCCATGATTTCCTTGTATTTGTCTCCTATACCTCTTCCACCCACATCGCGCTTGATTTCCGGATGTGTAAACAATCTACCTCCTAGTCTATTACTTCCTTCCAGTAATATATATTCTAAGCCTACCGATTCTAACAAATAAGCTAAGTATAAACCAGAAATCCCTCCTCCCAAGATTATAATCTCACTGTCCATTTTACGTGCACAAGAAAGTGAAACAAACGAAGTGGCTACACCTGCAATAATTGCATTTTGTATAAAGGATCTTCTCTTCATGAATTAAGACATCGTTCTAGGATCAGTAATTACACCTGTGATTGCAGAGGCCGCAACCACTGCCGGTGAGGTAAGGTAAATTTGCGCATTTTTACTTCCCATTCTTCCTTTCATATTTCTGTTTCCTGCGCTTAATACAGTGAGGTAAGGTAAATTTGCGCATTTTTACTTCCCATTCTTCCTTTCATATTTCTGTTTCCTGCGCTTAATACAATATCACCATCTCCTGCAACTCCGGTATGTATTCCTGCACAAGCTGCACAACTAGGAGTATCTACCGCTGCGCCTGCAACAACAAGAGTTTCTAAATATCCTGCGCGGAGTGCCTCAAGATAGACCGATTGACTTGCTGGAACTACAATCATGTTCACATCTCTGTGTATTTGTTTCCCCTTAAGGATCTTAGCCATAATTTCAAAGTCTTCAAGTCTACCATTTGTGCAGGTACCTACAAAAGCTTTATTGAATTTTGTTCCCACTATTTTTTCAATTTCAACGGTGTCATCCAATTTATCTGGAAGTGCGATCGTAGGTTGAAGGTTTGTTATGTCGATAGTATAGACTGCTTCATACTTTGCATCTGCATCACTCTGCACCATTTCCCAATCTCCTTTCGCAATACCATCTAAATATTTAGTCGTGGTAGCATCTGGTGCAATGATTCCATTTTTTGCACCTAAGTCAACAGTCATGTTGCACAATGTCATTCTTCCAGCCATATCTAAAGCATCAATTGCCGGTCCACAAAACTCAAGCGTTTTATAAATAAGATGACCATTCCAATGCATCATACCCATAATATGTAGACTTAAATCTTTTGCCATTATCCATGGTTGCCACTCTCCAGTAATATAAAACTTGACTGAAGTAGGCACACGAAACCATGCCTTACCCGTAGCCATTGCAACTGCAGCATCTGTAACTCCAATAGCATTCCCAACTGCACCGACTGCACCGTATGTATTTGCATGAGAATCTGTTCCGATACTAATTTTTCCTGGCAAGACGTGTCCTTGCTCTACCATTATTTGATGTGCAATTCCCTGTCGGCCCAAATCGTAGAAATGTGTAATATCATGTTCTTTGACAACCTCTCGCCATTCGTTCAGCATGGTTGCAAATTTTTGATTGGGAGGTGGAACGAGGTGATCTGAAACGCAAATGACTTTGTCTTTATTAAACACCTCTGTTTTTCCCAGCGAGCGAAATTTTGTAAAACATTGCTTTCCTAGGTAATCCATTGTCATTACAGACTCTACATCTACCCATACCAATTCACCTGGCTGCACATGGTCTCTGCCGCTATTTCTGGCCATTATCTTTTCTGTAATCGTCATTCCCATAAATTCATCACTTTTTAGTTAAAAAGAAAGGTGTTTGTTCCTCGTTTATAATAATAATAAATTTAGTTAATATAATTAACTATTAACAAAGTTAATTATATTAAGATTAAATTAGCTTTAATCTTCAGTTCAAATTTATTTGAACCTAGTATTTTTAATATTATAGAAAACTTAAATATTCTTTTGATTATGAAACTGAAAGGAATAGGAGAAAATGCTTTGGTCGGTTACATACATACTGCAACTTTATGCACAGTTGATCTTGACACGTATCGCAAATTTTATGGCGATACCATGCGCATGCAAATAGAGGGCCCTTTTAGCTCCACAAATCAAGACAAAGACATTCAGAGAGCACGATGGAATATCCCAGCAGATATAGATTTTGATGTTTATCATTGTTATCGCGCATCTGTGCCTTCATTGATACACTTACGGATTTTACATCTAAAAACTCCTACACCACAGATACACAACAGTTATAATTCTTATGAACTAGGGTCCTTTTCTTTGGGCTTTCCCACCTCTGATGCTAAAGGATTTGATGCTGTCATGCAAGCAAATAATGTAGAGGCAATGGCTCCTATGCAACTGGGTGATATTGTGAAGGAAGACGGGGGTGTTCGCCATTATTTAGAGACAATTTACAAGGGTCCAGACTACCTGCATTGTGTCGGAATTGAACGTGTAGATTATCCACAGTTAGCACCTTGTGATCCTAAAGACGGATTCGGTGGACCTGGTTATTCTGCATTTACAGCTAAGGATTCTGATGCGGAACTTTCTTTTTACACAGATGTCTTAGACCATGATGTTTTGTTTGATAGTGTTTGGGAAACAGCAGAGGGTTCAGCGTTAGGCACTGGTCCTGGTGTGCCATTTAGATTTACCGGCGTGTATGCAAAAGGTGCTAAGCAGAATCATTTTTTAATGTTAGATTTTAAAGACGGAAATGCAATCGATACGGGTATCCAATCTTGTGTTCCTAACCAAGGACTTGGGATGTATTCTTTTTATACAACGGATATACATCAGATTATGGACCGAGCAAAGGCAAACAATATTAAAATCTTAGCAGAAATATCAGAAGTAAACGATCACATTTTAGGAGAGGGAAATTCGTGTTTGTTAGAAACGCCTAACGGCTTTTACATAGAGCTTATTCAGGCAAAAAATAGCGCCTAACTTAGCTTTTCCATAAATTCTAACCAAACTCCATCTGGAGTTATGACAGAGAAAATGTTCATCTTCCCGTAAGGATGTATCTCTATTGCGTGCACTTCAGAATTAAGTTGTACGCCTTTTGCTTGCAGCTCCTTCGCATAAGAATGACAGTCTGCAACAGGAAACCGTAGCATAAGTATACCCAAATTAGGAGGTTTTGCCAATCGAGACACGTTCCTTCCCTTTAATTGCTTGGTTTCTAGGAGTTCAATAGAACCTGTATTCTCTCCATTCGGATGCACAATGTAGATGGGTACATCTATATCACCATTGATATTGGGAGGAATGCCAATAACATTTTCACCATGCGAACGTTCATTTCCTGCTGTTTGGAAGTATGTTTTAAATCCCAGCTTATTGATAAAGAAGTCAACACTGACATCTAGGTTTTTACAAATGGTTGTTGAATTAAACACTCTACTTGTTATTGCAAGATGATCATAACCTACCAATGGTGGAGCAAATCTTTGCATAAGTGCAAAAGTAATTCCGTGAGGCCCCTTCATTAATACTTCAGATACGTCAAATTTCCCAAAGGTAAATCGATGGGGTTCGCCAAAGCCATTCCATCCTTCATCTTCAAAAGCTTTACATAGTTGATCGATATCTTTTGCGCGCATATTTAGGTCAAAAATTCCACCTGAATCCCATATCCGCGTAGATGCACGAATAGCTTTCTGCGCCACATTTTTAAACTTGACTATTCTAAGAAATCCCGTAATTTCCTTCGGATTTCGTAAGACTACTTCTTCAATCTCTACCTCCCCATTGAGCCCCCAAAGGGCATTCAAAGTCTTATTTTTCTCATTTCTAGCTATAATTTCCCAACCACAAATACGTTGAAAGAATGACACCGACAGCTCCAAGTTTATTACGCTTAATACAGCCTCCTGAAACCCCTTTAAAAGTGAATCATTCTTGGAAAACTTTAAATTATCAGTCAACTTATCATTTGTCTGATCTTGAAGGCTGTCCATTTGTTCTTTTGTTAGGTAAATCTATCCAGAACTGGGGGTCAATTTCTTCTTCTGTTTTAACCTGTCGTTCGTCTATCATGGTAAGTCCTTCGAAGGTATCTCCTACAGACCATTTCCAAACTCTGATTCTATGTTTTTCTTTCGGACCGATAAGATCAATGATTTCATACAGATTAGAACCCGGTCTATCTTTATAACTCCAAGTAAGTACTACACTATTGCCTGTTTCCCAAGCTTTACCAAGAATTCTGGGGTTATCGAATATGAGTTCGCCCTTTTCATTAAATTCACATACACCAAAATCGTGGCACTCATAATGGCCATCGTTCCACATATACTCATTTACCTGGTGATATTTAGTAGGCCCCTCAAATCGAATTGTTAGTCTACATTTCCACTGGTCCCGCATGGTGCCATCTGGATTAATTCTTTTATACATTCCCTCCCATACTCCAGTATGCTTAGGAAAGATCTTAAGATTCATGAATTTTATGTTTGATGTAAAAATAGTTAATTTAGTTAACTATTAATGAGATTAATTGTTATTTTTAATTTCAAATTAAGTTAATTCCTTAAAATTTAAGTATGAAAAAATTATTATTTGGCAAATTATTTCTTGTGGGGTTCTTTGCTCTTTTAGGCTTATCGCTAAACGCTCAAAGTACAGTGAGTGGCACCGTTACAGATAGTGATGGAATAGCTTTAATAGGAGTAAATGTAACAGTTCAAGGTACTGATAAGGGTACTATCACCGATGTAGATGGTAGATACACGATCGAAGCATCATCCGGAGATAAACTTGTTTTTTCTTATGTGGGCATGAGTGAAACAATGTATGATGTAGGATCAGATGGAAGTACAACGATTGTTTTAATTGAAGACAATACTACCTTATCCGATATTGTTGTGACAGCAACAAGACAGCCAATTAGAAGGATTGAATCAACAACTACAGTGGATATCATTAATAGTCAGGTGATCTCGACCATCAAGCCAGAAGGATTTTCTGAAGCAATCCAAGGTACTCCTGGGATGTATACAAGTCAATCACAAGGTCGATTTAGAGGCGCCGTTTTTACACGTGGTTTTCCTGATGGTTCAGGGAATGGACTTGTGTATACCGGTATCCTTTTAGATGGACTTCCTACGCTTGCTACCACAGCAAGACCACCTGATTTTGCATTTGGAATGGATGGGAATGTAGATAGACTTGAAGTTGTAAGAGGATCAGCGGCTACCCTTTTTGGACGTGCTTCTGCTGCTGGTGTAGTTAATATCATAAGTAAGGTAGGTGGAACTGAGACTAAAGGGAATTTCAATTTAACACGTTATAATAATAATGTCACGGATCGTGCAAATGCCGATGGAGACAGATCTGGTCTTGATTATAAATTTGAAGGTAATTTAAATGGTCCAATTAGTGATAACTTAAGATATAATATTGGTGGTTATTATGTAAATGACAAAGGGTTTAGAGATTTGGGATACAATGATAGAGGAGGCCAATTTAGATTTAATCTGGACTATTTGGGTGATAAACTAAATGCAAGATTTTATGGAGGAATCGTAAATGTTTCAATTCAAAATATGATCGATATACCATATAAACTTTCTGATAACACACCTGCTGATGGATGGGATATATACGATTCATTTTATACCCCTACTTTAGATACCTTAGAATATACAGTGGTGGACAAGGAAGGAGAATTTGTACAACGAACAGGTAGAGAAACGAATGAAGATGGAAACTATGCAAGAGGATATAATGCTGGATTTAAGTTTGATTATCAATTAACAGATGCTCTGACGCTTTCAAATAATGTTCGTTACCAAAATTATGACCACGGGACAAAGTTTAATTTAGGTGTTTCTACTGGATATGTTGCAGCTCCATTTAGCCAAATAAGAATATTGATTGATGGTGATGGAAATGATAATGATCTTATGAATGAACTTAGATTAAACTATACTGCAAATACTGGTGGCCTCGAACATAGTTTTAGTTTAGGAAACTTCTACTCAAAAGGAAATTACACTCCTCAAACATGGAGTTTGGCAGGATGGGCATTACCAGATGCAGCGAATAGAGGTTTGAATATTTTTGCACCTTTTGGAAGTCAAGCTAGACTAGATGAGTATGATATAACTGCTACTTCATTATTCTTTGGTGATGAAATGACTACATCAAACGATAAAACTAGAATGAATGTAGGACTGCGTTTTGATAAAGTTAATATGGATATTCAAGGCTTTTATTCTTTAGATGAAGGTGAAAGCAATGTAAATAGACAGGAGGAACACAGCGATTATAGTTTTTCATTAGGAGTAAATCATAAGCTGAATGAAAGATCTGCGATTTATGGAAATTATGTCAACGCATTCAGAATGCCAGATTACGGTGCATATACTGCGGCGGATCCTACATCTGTTGCAGAAAATCCAAGGATTGAAAATAATGAACGTATAAATAATCTTGAAGTGGGATACAGAACAGGGTTTGGAGTATTAAGTGTGGATGTAGCCGGCTTTTATACAAAAATTGCAAATAGATTAGCAACTGTATACGAAGGAGCAATTGCTGTACAACGTCCTCTGGGAACGAATGTAATATCAGGGGGAGAACTTGGTCTCGTATATGCACCTTCCGCATTAAAGGGATTGCTTGTGCGAGCATCTGCTACTCTTCAAAGTGCCAAATTTGATGACTTTAAAATTCCTGTAGCTAGTGCAGATCCAAATGGTGAATTATATGGTAATACAATAGTGTCTGAAGGAAATGATTCTGAAGGTAATCCTGTTTTTTCCTATGACCTTAAAGGGAATCAATTACCAAGAGTACCTTCACGTATTCTGAATTTTGCGGCAAGTTATTCGCAGGAGTATTTTGATGTTTCATTTCAGTTAAATCAATTTGGAAATAGATTCGCTGATGCAACAAACGCATGGAAGCAAGATGATATCACAAATATAAACTTAGGAGGGACATTCAAGTGGCCTCTTGGCGATGGGAATCTAAGAATAGGTATTTTAGGAAAGAATCTCATAAATACGGATAAGGCTCTAAGGTTCTTGTTTGTATCTGATAATGATACTGCACTGGGAATCAGACAAGGTATTGATGCTGGAGATATTGCACCTGAGACAACATATTATACTGGAGTGCCTTATTTGCCTAGACGAATTTTACTGACTCTTGGTTATGACTTTTAAAAATAATTGACAAAATATTTCGAAAAAGGGTATTCTAAAATAGAGTACCCTTTTTTATAAATATAAAAAAGCATGGTAATAAACAAGACTCTTTTAGTTGTCTTAGTAATTTGTTTTTCATTTGCTTGTAAAAAAACAGATTCAGAAACGCGAACCGACAACAATAAAACATATGACCTATCTAATGCACAAGATAATTTAAATGCTTTTGTAAAAGTACGAGCTTCTATGAACGAAGATGAAGAAGTAATTTATTATGCAAATGGAAAAATATATGGTTTTGTAGATGGGGAACGAGATAAACCTCTTTTAGGCTATGAAATGTATAATATAGGAAGAGCGCTAAAGGTGGATGGTGGTTATAATCTATTGACCAATGAAGTATTATTATACACTGATCTTGAAACGGGAGAAGTCTTGGAAACATTTAAAAATCCTTACACAGATAAAGAAGTCAATGTTCTGCATGTGTGGAATTCCCCGGTGAACCAAGAATTTAGACTGAAAGGTAAATATGGGAACTGGGGCGTTAACCATAACAAGTATGGTGATGATAGAATATGCATGAATGCTGATGTTTTTTTAGCATATCCTTCACCTTTAAAAGTAGCAGACTATCCGGAAAATAGTCAATCTGATCTATATGAAGCTGTAGAGCTTTTTCAATTTTTCTTTTCTGAAAGTGATTTAAACAATAGTGATAAACTAAGTACGGATGTAGATATTTCATGGACAAGGATAGGTCCTTGGCTACCATGGATGGAGATGGGACAACGTCCTGGGAAAGTTGTGTATCAAGGAGCAGGGTATAAACTCTTAGAGAAAGATTATAACGATATGCCTGCAGTCCTTAGGGATTATGTTATGGCAAACAAACCTGAGTACAGACACGCTCCTACAGAATACAGCGCACCGAACGAAACAAGTTGGACTTACTACAAGAAAATGAATCCTAAGAAATAATTCGACAAACGAGTTCAAATTCAATCCTATTAAAAATGTATGTGTGGGTATCTTGGAGCTAGAAACGCGATGGAAAATCATACTCATTATCTTCGTTGCTACAACGATAAACTACATTGATAGACAGGCATTATCAGTAGCAGCTCCATTTATTAAAGATGATCTTGCCATTACCAATGAACAATACGGCTGGGTAGTATCTGCCTTTTTGCTTGCTTATGCGATCATGCAATTTATTTCTGGCAACATTGTAGATAAGATTGGGATAAAAAAAGGATTTTCTATTGCAGTTGTCTGGTGGTCTCTTGCGAATATGGGGCATGCCCTCGTTAAAGGGTTTTCTTCTCTCGCAGGTATGCGTTTTCTTCTAGGGATAGGGGAAGCTGCCAATTATCCAGCAGCAATGAAAGCGATAAGCAAATGGTTTCCAGAAGAAGAGCGGAGTAGGGCAACAGGTATTTTGAACATGGGACCAGGTCTAGGTGCAATTATTGCACCTCCACTTATGGCTTTTTTAATTTATCAAGTGGGATGGGAAATCGCGTTTCTTCTGACCGGTGCTCTTGGATTCATCTGGCTCATTTTCTGGCAACGCATTTACTTTGACCCAAATCAACATCCATTTATTAGTGCTGAAGAAAAAGAGATGTTATCTGCAATGGAAGTGGAGGAAAAATATCTAAAGAAACTGAAATGGCAAGCCTATTTTCACTACAAAGAAGTTTGGGGAATAGCATTATCAAGATTTGTTTCGGATGGTGTATTTTATTTCTTTATCTTTTGGTTACCATCGTATTTAGTCGATGTCAAGGGGTTTGATTTATTGCAAATAGGACTTTTTGCTTGGATTCCCTTTTTAGCATCTGACATAGGAAGTTTTATTGGAGGATGGACAGGCGAACGATTCATAAAGCAAGGCATGAGCATAGATAAATCGAGAAAGACAATTATGTGGATAGGCGCTATTTTGGTATTGCCTGTATTAATGTGCCTTTATGTGAATAGTGCTTTTTGGGCTATCTTCTTTATTTCTTTTGCCTTGTTCAGTACGCAGTTTAAGCAATCCGCTCTCTTTACGATACCCATTGACTTGTTTGATACTAAAAATGCAGCGAGTGTGTGGGGAATATCAGGATCAGCAGGTAGTTTTGGGGCTATGCTGTTTACACCTGTCATAGGATATCTAATAGATCAGTTTTCTTACTCACCTGTTTTTGTGATCGTTTCCGTTTTGCATATCCTATCTGTACTCATCATAATTGTTCTCATACCGAAGATTGAAAAAATAAAACTGAACCTAATTATTGATTAATATAAATAAAAAATATTCGCCTATTGGGCCATAAAAATAAAACGTTTTATCATGAAAAACATATTCCTGTTAAGTTTGCTTATTACTATCAGTTCCATAGACACAAATGCACAACGCGTATTTTTAGAAGGTAATGACGCTATTCTCGCAAGACAAAAAATGACCTGCGGTTGTACCGAAGAAGGGAAAACGCGATATGGCATGTGGGAAGGACGTGCCTATAGTAGAATACCTGGAGAGAAGGATAAACATCTATTTAATGTTGTCGGAATTAACACGAGGCAATGCTCAGTTGTCCAAGATGAGCTTCGGGGTAGAGGTTTTAAAAGTGTATCAAATGAGATCATGATGTATCTAGATCCAAAGACAAATGAAATTATAGATACGTGGACGAATCCTTGGAATGGAAAAGATGTAAATGTTCTGCATGTGGCAAATGATCCTGTAAATATGCGCGGCTATCGTTATGAAAAAGATAAAGATGGCAAGAACGTAAGAGCCCTCGAGTTAAGAAAATATGGGGACTTAACGTTTAGTTCGGATGAGATTCCTTTGTTTTACGATAATCCCTTAGGAAGTGACTATCAGGTATACGTGGGTGGAGCATACCATGCAATGGAGATTTTTAACTCTATCTATAAATCCGACGAAATACTAGATTCTAAGAAGAAGTACCTAACGCACTCCAATATTGCATGGACACGTATTGCACAATGGCTGCCTTGGATGGAAATGGGAAGCAAATCAGGAATTATGGTATTTAATGCCACAGGGTTTAGCACATTTGATGAAAGTGAAATATGGCCAAGACTAAAAAAGGTTCTTAATGAGCGTTACCCTATCTACAAAACGCCGCCGCCTTTAGATGATGACCGAACAAACGAAACAAGTTGGACCGTTTTTAAAAAGCATATGGAAAACAAAGAAAAGAAGACTGTTCGAGGTGAAATTTCTGGGCACTAAATTGTAACAATGAAGAGGATTAATCGAAAGCTTGTCCTTGCGGCAAGACCTGAGAATCTTATTAAAGATTCGGACTTTAATTTGGTAGAGAGTATCATTCCAGAATTGAAAGATCAGGAAATACTAATCCAAACTAAGTTTCTTTCTCTAGCTCCGGTAATGAAGTTTTACATGATCGATGGCGCAGGTTTTGAAAACCCATTGCAGATCGGTGATACGATGCGCGGTAGAGGTGTTGGAGAAGTTATAGAGTCTCGTAATCCCAATTTTAAAGTCGGAGATATCGTTAATGGTAAATTTGGTTGGCAAGAATATGTTGTTTCTAAGGCGACGGAATATGACATGATGTACAAGGTAAGGCAGGAGGCGTTGTCACCAAGTACGGCATTGGGGGTCCTAGGCATTACAGGGTTTACTTCTTATTTTGGTCTTTTTGATGTGGGTCAATTACAGGAAAACGAAAATGTATTAGTTTCCTCCGCAGCAGGTGGTGTTGGATCTAGTTTAGGGTTCTTAACGAAGATTAAAAACGCGCAAGCTGTAGGTCTCACTAGCACAGATGAGAAAAAGGCTTTACTTACAGAAAAATTGGGTTATGACGCAGCGATCAATTACAAGACAGAAGATGTTTCTGCTAAAATAGACGAGTATTTTCCTGGAGGCATAGATATTTACTTTGACAATGTGGGCGGAGAAATATTAGATATCGCTTTAAGCAAATTGAAACCTTATGCACGAGTTGTCTGTTGCGGGAGGATCTCGACGTATAAAGAAGGTGGCTTACATACACACAACTACTTGCTCAAGAATTGGCATAAGATCGGAGCGACACGATCTAAGATGGAAGGGTTTTTTATTTATGATTACGAAGACAAATTCCACATTGCTGAAAAAGCGATGACGCAGTGGATTTTAGATGGCAAGCTAGATTATCAAGAGGATATCTTAGAAGGATTAGAGAAAATGCCTGAAGCACTGAATCGCTTGTTTGAAGGTAAGAATGTAGGAAAACAACTTGTACGTATTTCTTAATCAATTCGTTCTATAGCTATATATAAGTACACACATCGATTTTATTCGTCAATGAGTTCTGCTTGTTCGGAAATTGAGGAAGCCTTTTCTGTCTGAATCAACAACGCTTTCTTTCTAAAAAACCGCATAAATCCAGCAGCTCCCATTCTAGAACCATACAATCCTGAAAACTTAAATGCATTCTTCTCTGCATCAAATACTTTATTGGTAAGGCTCGCATCATTAATACTTATTCCCCCTGCTTGAATCCTAGAAGCTACTGTAAGTGCATTTTCTTCATTCGCAGAAAACACGGAAGCTGATAAACCAAACTGACTATCATTAGATAACTCAACCGCTTGATCCACCGTACTAAAGTGCATCATGGGAATCACGGGTCCAAATGTTTCTTCTCTCATAATATCCATAGAGTGATCTACATTTCTCAGAATAGTGGGCTCCATCCAAATTCCTCCATCGATCTCCTTAATCATGCCCCCAATCAATATCTCCGCACCCTTCTCAACTGCATCATTTAGCTGCGCTTGAATTTTCTCTGCTTGGCCCTTAAAAATCAATGGACCTATTATTCCTCCCTTGCTATAATCACTATTAAACTTCAAAGGAAGAACCTTATTCAAAAGCGTTTCCAAAAATTTATCAAAAATAAGTTCATCTACATACACACGTTCCAACGACTGACATGCTTGCCCGCTCGCACCAATCGCTGATCGTATAATAGCATCTGCAGTCATATTAAGATCCGCATCCGCAAGAACAATCGCTGGATCCTTTCCTCCCAATTCCAAAAAAGCAGGAATAAAACGCTCAGCACAACGCATTCCAATTTTTCTCCCCGTTTCTACAGAACCTGTAAAGCAAATAACGTCAGATGAATTTACTACAGCCTTACCCGCATCCGCTCCTCCTCGAACTAGCTTAAATACCCTCGATAAATCTGGCATGCAAAGAATCACTTTTTCCACAACATCCATAAAACGAGGTGTCACCTCAGATGGCTTAAGCAACACTGCTGAGCCTGACAAAAGAGCAGGAATGGCATCAATCATTGCAAGAAGTAAAGGAAAATTCCACGGGCTAATTGCCCCAACTAATTGGTATGGAATCAACTGCTGTTTAATCTTGACTGTTGGGCTTGTAAGTGAATTGCGTTCTTCTACGGGTGCCATAAGTGTTGGTGCCGTCATGCACCTTCCTTTTATGAGACCTAGCACCCCTTCTATTTCAATACGCGCTATCCGCCTTCTTCCGGTATCAATGGACAACTGTTCAAATAGCTCTTCTGAAACTCCAGCAAGCCGTTCGCCAAACTCACCGATGAGCTCGGATCGGTATTCCACACCCTTCTTTAACCACAAAGCTTGGTGCTTTCTTGCCTGATTTGCCTTATCTGAAATTTCCTCTATAGAATCTACTTTTAACTCATAGTCTAACTCGCCGTTTCTTGGATTTCTTACTTTCATTTATTACGCCAAATTTATTTCTAAGTAGTTTAACTTTGCATATTCAAAAAACCTTTGATTTTTATTCATTTACTTGTTGTGCTAAAGTAATAGAAAATAGTTAACTTAGTTAACTATTTTAAACATAAGCTCAATATTATAGAGAATACGTAAAGATGCAAAAATCCATAGTTATAGAAGAACAAGGTTTGCGAGATGGAATTCAAAATTTGGATACAATTGTTTCCACTGAACGCAAGCTGAAAATTATAGATCAGCTCATCGAAGCAGGTATAAAACGTATTCAAATTGCTTCTTTTGTACATCCTAAATTAGTACCGCAAATGGCAGACGCAGAAAATGTCTGTAAAAGCGTAAAAAAACAAGAAGGTATACTTTACAGTGGCCTTGTACTAAATGTCAAAGGGGTAGAAAGAGGCATCGCAGCAGGGCTTAACCATCTAGCATGTTCTATTTCTGCAAGTGATACACACAGTCAGAAAAACGCACGTAAAACATTGACCGAAGCAAGATCTGCTTTTGAAGAAATGGTTGCTCTTTGTGAGAAAAACCAAATAGCAACACGAGGAGGAATCCAATGTGCGTTTGGTTGTAGATATGAAGGGGATATTGCGCATTCTGCAGTGCTCGATCTTGTAAAACATCATCTGGATTCTGGTATAGACGAACTAGCAGTTGCAGATTCCACTGGTATGGGAAATCCTATGGCTGTAGAAGAACTTATGTCACAGGTTATTGAGTTAGCCGATGAGATTCCAGTTGTTTTGCATTTACACAATACTGAAAATAAAGGCTATGCAAATTTGTATGCCGCAGTGAAGTCAGGAGTGAAAATTTTTGACACAGCGTTTGGAGGATTGGGAGGTTGTCCGTTTATTAAAAACGCAACCGGAAACATTGCAACAGAAGATACGATACATCTATTGGACCAAATGGGTTACAGCACTGGAATAGATAAGCTTAAGATCGCTGCAATATCAGGCGCTTTTGCAAGGACACAAGGTGGAGCATTACCAAGCCAAATGTATCAATTACTAAATGACAGTTCAATAGAAATAAATTAATGGGGCAAACGATATCAGAAAAAATAATTTCTAACCACGTAGGTCATCCCGTAAGTCCAGGCGATTTAGTCATCACGCACGTAGACGGCGTAATGGCGACGGATACCACCGGACCACTTGCCCTGAAAGCATTTGAAGAAATGGGTGGAACCAAGGTGTTCGATCCTACAAAATGTGCCTTGATCCTTGATCATGCTGTGCCACCGCCAAACGAACGTATTGCTAACTTGCACAAAATGATGCGCGTCTTTGCCAAGGAACAAAATATGAAGCTCTTTGAAATAGGAGAAGGTATTTGTCATCAAGTTATGGTAGAGCATCAATACGTTAAGCCTGGTGATATCTTTATAGGAGCAGACTCGCACACACCTACTTATGGTGCTCTCAATGCATTTGCCTGTGGAGTAGGTTCTACTGATCTGGCCGCTACAATGATGACCGGAAAAATATGGTTGAAGGTGCCAGAATCCATCAAAATTGTTTGTTCCGGGAAATTACAAGACGGTGTGTCTGCGAAGGACCTCATTCTCTTTATTGTTGGACAAATTACCATCTCTGGTGCGACGTATCAAGCCATAGAATTTGAAGGAGAGGCGTTTGAAGATATGACTTTAGCAAGTCGGATGACCATCGCAAATATGGTCGCAGAAATGGGAGGAAAAACCGGGATCGTAAACCCAAAAGGATTAAAATTAGACTACGATTTCGAAGCAATTTATCCAGATGAGAATGCCGTGTATACTAGGACCTTCACATTTGATGTAAGCACATTGGAACCCCAAATATCTGTTCCAGAATCTCCCGATAATGTTGAAAATATATCGTCCGTAGAAGGCACATCCATAGATTATGCCTTTATAGGAACCTGCTGTAATGGAAGACTAGAAGATCTCAGAAGTGCCGCAGACATTTTAAAAGGTAAAAGAATAAAAGAAGGCGTGCGTTTCTTAATTGCTCCCGCTAGTAAAAGTGTTTTACTGGATGCCATGTCAGATGGTACTATGCAAATTCTAATAGAAGCAGGTGCATCTATCATTACTCCTGGGTGTGGTCCCTGCGTAGGAACACATCAAGGCGTCCCCGGAAATGATGAGGTTGTAATTTCGGCAGCGAACAGAAATTTTAAAGGAAGGATGGGAAACCCGAATTCTAATATCTACCTAGCTGCTCCTGCAACTGTAGCAGCAAGTGCATTGGAAGGTAAAATTACGAACCCTAAAAACATAAGTCATGAAGTTTAGTGGAGCAGCACATGTGTATGGTGACAATATAGACACAGATAGAATTATTCCAGGGAAATACACCAAGACACTAGACCTATCCACTTTGGCAGATCATGTTTTAGAGGATTTAGATCCCGAATTTAGACATAAGGTCAAAGAAGGAGACATCTTAGTCGCAGGAAAAAACTTTGGTTGCGGATCTTCCAGAGAACAAGCACCTCTTGCAATTAAAAAAGCCGGCATAGCTGTCGTCATAGCCGAAGACTTTGCTAGAATTTTCTATCGAAATGCTATAAACATTGGTTTACCGATAGTTGAAATTGGCTCTCACACCATTCAAGCGTCTAATCAGATTGAAGTAGATGTGCTCGGAGGAAAAGTGACTGATAACACAGCAGATACATCTTACAAATCTATTCCCCTGCCCTCCGTCATGGTAGACATATTAAAACATGGCGGCTTAATAGAGTATTTAAAAACTAACAAAGACTACAAGCTCTAATGTCTAGGATTCCAGTTGCACATATAGACACACAACATCCACTTTATGAGACATTAAAGAATATAGAGCAGAGTATGGGCTTTATGCTTAATGATGGTTTGTTAATGGCGCATATGCCCGAGATCGCCTCGGCTTTCGCAGCTTTAACAAAGAGTATTCTCTTTTCCGGAACAATAGATCCGGTCATGAAACGACTCATGGGTCTTCTAACAAGTCTTTCTAGTGGTTGCACATACTGCATGTCGCATACTGCCTATTCAGCAGAAAAAATGAATTTGCCTTTAGAGAAAATAGAAGCGGTTTGGTCATACAAAACAAGCAGCCTTTTTACCATCAGAGAAAAAAACATGCTGGACTTAGCGTATAAATCGAGTGTACAACCGAATGGCATAAAAGATACAGATATTAGCTCTCTTTCTAACTATTTTACGGATGCAGAAATTATAGAATTAGTGAGTGTCGTCAGTTTATATGCGTTCCTAAACCGATTTAACCAAACACTAGCTACAACTCCAGAAGATATTCCTATGTCAACATTATCTAGTCTTAAAACAATGAACAATGAGTAGTCCTTTGAAAGGAATAAAGGTCTTGGAATTTACACATGCCGTCATGGGACCCTGCGCAGGCATGATGATGGCTGACAATGGTGCGGATGTCATTCTCGTGGAACCCCCATCGGGTAGTTCTACACGATACTTAAAAGGATTTGGGACAGGATACTTCTGGTATTACAATCGAAATAAAAAAAGTCTTGCTGTAAACTTAAAATCAGAGGAAGGAAAAGAAATTATATATCGTTTAGTGCAGGATACGGATGTGTTGATAGAGAATTTTGGACCAGGCACTATGAAGCGCCTTGGTTTTGGATACGAGAAATTAAAAGAAATCAATAATCGCCTCATCTACTGTTCGCTCAAAGGATTCTTAAGCGGTCCTTATGAAAAACGCCATGCAATGGATGAAGTGGTACAGATGATGGGAGGTCTTGCATATATGACTGGACGATCTGGAGACCCTTTACGTGCTGGAACTTCTGTAGTTGACATTACAGGTGGGATGTTTGGTTACATAGGTGTCTTGCAAGCATTGTATGAAAGAGAAAAAACTGGGCAAGGGAAGTTTGTAAAGTCTGCACTCTTTGAAACCTGTACTTTTTTAGTTGGTCAGCATATGGCTTACCAGTCGCAGGTGAACTATTCGATACCGCCGATGCCGGAAAGGATATCCGCTTGGTCTATCTACAAAATTTTTGATACGAAGGATGAAGACAAGGTGTTTATAGGCATTATTAGCGAAAAGCATTGGGAAAGATTCTGTACAGCATTTGAATGGAGTGATTGGTTGGCAGACGAACGACTTGCTACGAACAATGGCCGAATAGATGAACGGGATTGGTTTATCCCAGAACTCAATAATCGTATAAAAGTATTTGACAAAGCTAGTATTATCGCACGATGTGATAGGCACCATATTCCATTCGCTCCTATTTCGCGACCAGAGAATTTATTTGACGATAAACAATTAAACGAAGGCAACAGTCTCATGCCTATAAAAATGAAAAACGGTGAGATGGTGAATCTTCCTAAATTTCCATTAGAGTATGGTGGAGAACGTGTAGAGAAACGATTTGATCCGCCTGAAATAGGATCACACACAAGAGAAATATTAGAACATATAAACTATAACGTAGAAAAAATTGCTGCAATGGAAGCGGAGAAGATTATTCACAACTTTAGTTAGGTAAAGAAATTAATGAAAAATTAAAATCGAAGAATTGATATGTTAGATTTAGTAATTAAAAATGTTAAAGTAGTCAGTCCGAGTCGATCAGAAGTGTTAGAACAGGACATAGGTATTAAAGATGGTAAGATCGCACAATTGGGACATGGCATAAGTCCACAAGTTGCAAAAGAAGTCTATGATGGCAAAGGTATGCTAGCGTTTCCAGGACTTGTAGACGCACACATGCACACTGGGATATATTCGCACTTATCTGAAGATGCAATTACCGAAAGTAAGGCAGCTGCGATGGGTGGCGTTACCTCCAGTATCAATTATATGCGTACAGGGCACTACTACCTGAACAAAACAGGACCATACGCAGATTTTTACCCAGAAGTTCTTAAAATTTCTGAGGATAAATTCCATGTGGACTACACCTATCACCTCGCTCCTATCATGTACGAACATAGAGATGAGATCGAAATGCTGATAGAGAAGTTTGGAGTGACATCTTTCAAGATATTTATGTTTTATGGAAGTCACGGTCTCCACGGTAAGTCCACCAAAGGAAGTCAAAACGAATTCTTGATGACTCCAGAAGGCGAAAGCTATGACCTTGCCCATTTTGAATTTATCATGCGTAGCGTCCAAAAAGCCATTGACAATAACCCCAATCTTAGAGATGAAATCAGTCTAAGTCTACATTGTGAAACTGCCGAAATCATGCGGGCGTATACAGAGATCGTCGAACGGGAAGGTACACTATCTGGACTGAGAGCTTATAGTGCCTCTCGTCCACCACACTCTGAAGGTCTTGCGATCTTTATTGCAAGTTATCTTGCGAACGAAACGGCTTGCAAAAACATAAACTTACTCCACCTTACTTCCAAGAAAGCTGTCGACGCAGCCTTGATGATGCAGTCTTGCTTCCCACATATCAATTTTAAAAGAGAAGTAACCATAGGGCATTTACTCTTAGATGTAGATTCTCCCGCGGCAGGACATGCGAAGGTTAATCCTCCGATTAGAGACAGAGAAAACGTGGAATATTTGTGGGAAAAACTAATAGAAGGCAAATTAGATTGGGTGGTGAGCGATCATGCCTGTTGTTCTGCAGAATTTAAGTTAGACAACAAGCATCCCGATAATATATTTTTGGCAAAATCAGGTTTTGGTGGAACAGAGTACATGCTTTCGGGTTTGCATACGGAAGGATCCAAAAGAGGAATGACTCTACAACACATGGCACAATTAGTCTGTGCTAATCCTGCCGCAAGGTTTGGCTTACGAAGCAAAGGCGATATCGCAATCGGCAAAGACGGAGACGTTGTGCTATACGATCCTAGTGATAGCTTTGTGGTGCGAGCTGCGGAATCAGAATCTGCACAAGGGTACACGCCATTTGAAGGAATGGAACTTGCAGGAAAAGTAAAAGCTACCTTCCTAAGAGGCAACTTGATCTTCGAAAACGGAAGTGTGGTAGGAGAATCAAAGGGAAAATATTTAAAACGACCTTACTAAAAACAGGAAATAATACATTATGAGCACATTAAAAGCAGGAATGAAAGCACCAGAATTTTCATTGGTAGGTGCTGACTTACAACCAATCACCTTAGCTGACTTTAAAGGCAAGAATTTGATCCTACAATTCTTCCCGCTGGCTTTTACCAGTATTTGCACGACGCAAATGTGTACAGCCAACAGTGATGACCATAAATACAATGATCTAAATGCTGCTGTTGTAGGTGTTTCAGTTGATTCTCCCTTTGTTTTGCAAAAATTTGCTGCCGAAAACGATCTGAAATTTGCTATGGGTTCAGATTTCAATAGAACAGTAAGTAAAGACTATGGAGTACTTTTCGAAGATGATTTTGCTGGTCTTACCCATTTCTCTAAGCGCTCTGCCTTTGTTATTGATGGAGAAGGAACAATTCGATATGCTGAGATCACAGATGGGAAAACACTACCTAATTTTGATGCAATAAACGAGACGCTTAGCTCGCTTTAATCTTGCAAACCAGAGGATGCAATAAATGTTAAGCATATTAATGATTAACTTAGTTAATTATTGTAATTTGATAGTGTAAGAACAATTATGACGGACTTTTTATTACAACGGTTTACTGATATTCTCTGTGGTACCTTGGACAACCAAGCACAGGTCGATCAAGAAATTGCAAATGGAAAACAACTCCATCCATATGCAAAACATGTTACGGACATATGTGATCACATGATTCACAACAGACCGGAAGGGCATCCAGGCTCATACATTCTAGAAGAATCCTACTATGTCTATCCGGGCAAAGAAATGGAGCTCAAGCCTCTGTTTTTCTATATAAGATCAGACGGTATTTCAAAAGTAATGCTACAATCGGTTCAAATTCCAGAAAGATTCACGAAGGAAGAGTTTACAAACTCGAATAGTGAATTATCCATGGACTTTAGCGAGCTACAAATGCGCGACTTCGGAGTTGCTATGTATGAATACCACCCTGATGGATATTTCACAGTTGACCATGAAGCAGATATGGGCGGTGGACTTACTTTCCGTCTTATAGAAACTCTTTCGGATAATAGTTTGGAAGTTATGGAACTCGTTCATAAGGATGGAATTAAACTCACACCTTACGAAACGCCAATTTTATACAAAAAAATATAAGCCTTGAAAGATCGACTGAGTTTTAAAGACATTTTCAGCGTCGCCATACTTGGTACAATCGTACTTACATGTACAAATGGTATGACCTTTTCTGGAATTACAGCGTTTGACAAAGCGATCCTTGATGACTTCGGTTGGACTAAGTCAGAACTCAAATTTAGAGCTTTTATAAACTTGTTTATTGCAGGTGCCATCATGCCCTTTGTAGGTGTCTTTATTGATAAATACGGCGCTAAACGTACCATCATGGCAGGTCTACTCATGATCTCTGTCCTATATTTTTCCTACGGGTTTATACAAGACAAATGGCACTTATACGCAATACATTTAGGTTTTGCCTTTGCTGTAGCAGGTGCCGGTGGATTAGCAGTAATTATCATGGTTTCGCAGCGCATAAAAGAGCGGCGCGGGACAGCAATTGGTATAGCTTTGGCAGGAACCTCAGCAGGTGGAATAATTATCACGCAGATAGCCACAAGATTACTGGAACAATATGGCTGGAGAGCTTCTTTCAAGATAGAAGCTGTAATCCCACTTGTAATCATGGTCATAATATTTTTCTTCATTAAACCTGTTGACAAGGCCGCAGAAAATGATGCCTCCAAAGAAGAAAATAGCGGCGATTCTAGTTTCAAAGCGGCCTTAATGTCACCCGTATTTTGGGCACTTTGTTTTGCTGGTGTGTTTTGCTTTTATGGCATCATGGGAATCATTTCCAATCTGTTTTTATACCTTACAGAGCTAGGATATTCTACAGCAGATGCAGGAAATGTTTTCAGTATTTTCTTTTTCATTATCCTTGTTGCCAAATTTTCCTCAGGCCTCGTTTCTGAATACATTAACGAGTATAAACTCTTCAAAATTCAGCTCATTATTATGACTATTGGCACAGTTGGAATGGCTATGAACACCATTGAACTAGTGTGGCCATCGTTGATTGCAGTAGGTCTTGGTTGGGGTGGTTTGTACACGCTTTTTAACTACATAATTATCCAGACGTTCGGGATAAAAGCAGCAGGAAAAATCGGTGGTGTTATTTCAACCTTTGAAAGTATCGGTGCTGGCTTGGGTGCGTGGTTGACAGGACTTATTTCTGATAAAACAGGTTCTTACAGTGCAAGTTTTTGGCTCGTCGTTGCACTGCTACTCATGTCTCTTGTTATTTCGTTTTTCATTAAGCCAGTTAAGGCAGAGCAGGTAGAAGTATCTTACTAAGATTTGGATATTTTTGATTTGGGAGAGTCCTTCGGACCAGGCTATCCATGACTTCGGTAATGATGTAGATCCATACACAAATGCCATGCACAACATCATCACACCTGCGGTTCATTCCTATCCTTCTCTCGGGGATAAATCAATATCGAATATCATTTCTAATTCAAGTTTTGCAGCGTTATGGGCGTAACTGAATTACTAATAGATCATGAATATCTTTTAAATCATTTTAATCCTTCCAGAGCCGCTTGCAACTCATACAACACTACCAAATGTCCATCAAAATCCACAAACGCCTGCTCTATAAATGTGTACTTATCATTTGTATCAGTTTTTGTATCTGTCACTTCCAATCCAAGCTCCGCAATCTTTTCCATAGTCCCCACAAGATCATCTACTTGAATTACCGACGCACTCATATGCGGCAGAGCTGGTTTTGGCAATGCCACTCCCGTTACTTCTGTAATTCCTAAGGTCCTCACCTGATCTGGCGAATCCAATGTCGCAAAACGAATCTTGGCTTCTTTGGGAATCTTAAACACGGGATATGAAAAAGAGTCCGGCTCGGAATCCTGAATGTAATGCACAGTAAAGCCTAAGACATCTCTGTAGATACGCAATGATCGTTCAAGGTCTGCTACTGTAAGCGTTATTCGTTTGTAATGTAAAGGCATATCTTATGAATTTAGATTATTTGAACTCAAAAAACCCTGCTCTATATAAGTCCATCCGGAAATAATTTTTCTCAAATTAATCCCCAATCGTTTCGCATCTGGAGAAGTCCAAGCATAGCTAATCGCCTTGCTATTAATTCCCACTTCTTTCATTGGCACATCATAAATAGCAATTTTCATCAGATCTATCTTATGTGCAAAAATGAGTTGCGTAAGTTCCACCGTGTAATCCTGATCTGCAATATGCACTTCTGTCATCCCTCCTTGATCATGTATCTCCAAATTTCTAAGATAGAGTTCCGTTTCTGGGTCGGACGGATCCGGATACTGGAACCATCCAGAAAAATAGCGACAACGCAATAGTCTATAGCCTTTGTTCTTTTCATACACACCCTGATCCGTTATTTCGAGCACATTATCTGATAACTTTATAAAGGGTAACTCTGTCTCAAATCCATTTTCCAACAGATGTATTTTAAATTTTTCTCCTTCGTCCACTGACAACGCATATTGCTCGTTTTCATCCTGCGTAAATCTTAATGTTGTCTTCCTAATTTGCGTTTCATTATTTCTTCCCGAGTAATATTCCACATCAAAAGCAAGACCGTATTCTGCTCTGGGCTTACACTTGACATGCACATGTTGATGTAACTGATCCACCTCATCGCGATGTATTGCATCCTCCGTCTGTTCCTTCCAAACCTGCAAGAAATTATCATAACTACCTTCCAGGGATCGTATAAACTGTTCCATTTTACCCATCATGCCTCTTTTGATTCAAAAAATTCCCATAGAACACCATTTGGGCTTTTTACGGAAAAGCATTGGACATTTCCATATGGCTCTACCTGCATTTCCGTCATTTGATTATGGATTTTTCCTCCTTTCATTTGAATTTCCCTATAGTATTCCGCAATATTTTCTACTTCAACTCTGTATAACACAAATCCTCGGTGCGGAGGCATTGCTCTATCACTAAAATCTTTCCCGGACACCCCATCAAATTCTACAATCTGAAAATCTGTATCCTTTCCTCCATGTATTGATAAAATAACTGCATTACAGCTGACCTTATCCGCAAGGTTAAATGGCAATCCAAACATATTTTCCTGTGGGCTATCCTTTTTCACACTATATTCCGTGAGAACATCACAGCCTAATATATCTGTGTAAAATGATTTTGCCTCCGCAAGATTCTTCACAGTTATAGTTGTTTTATAGACGTGTGTTGGAAGCTTAATAGGTGCTGGTAAATCCATAGGTGGTTTCAGTCTATGGGTAAATGCTATAATAGTATCATCATATCCCTTCATCAAACAATCATAAAGTTTAAACTGCCCCATTTCTTGACACAAGGGATCACTTAACCCATGAAAGCCCATTTCTCTCAATGCATCAAAACTCGACTCCACCTCATGCACTCTCAAATTAATATCCATAATACCGCCCGTGTCCCAGGGTTGCTGAGAAGATCGGATGTGCTTCTGATCTATATTATTAAACTTAATCAAGCGAATCTGACCATTAGGAACATGATGTGACTGTATAAGTATTTCTTCTGCAGTGCAACTATCTGGCAAATTCCAAAACTGCATGGTGTGTCTAGATGTCTCATATCTGCCCACTCTATTCCAACCTCCGTAACCCTCAAAAAACTCAGAAACCTTATTCATATCTCCAACGCTGTACAGAATTTCCCTTATATTTATTATGTTATAAGTCGACATACATTTTTGTTAAATAGCTTAATGATTAATAAAGTTAACTATATACAATGTATTAATAATATTTCGGCAGTTCTTATTTAGTAGAAAGATGCTCGCGTTTTTTTTGAAAATAAATTTTATACAATGGAATTAGGATTAAAAGACCAACTGTTTTTAGTCGGCGGTGCCACAAGTGGTTTTGGGAAGGCAATTAGTCAGATGTTACTCGCAGAGGGCGCACGCATTATCGCTGTTGCCAGAACACAATCAAACTTAGAAGAACTTCAAGCAAAGAATCCTGAGAGAGTCGAAATAATTGCGGGTGATCTTTCATCAGAAGACACATTGACCCAAATAATAGATACCATAGGAGATAGACAGATCCACGGCGCATTGATAAACTCGGGTGGACCTCCTGCCATGCCTGTGATGAGTACCAGTATAGATGACTGGGATAATGCCTATAAATCTGTTGTAAGATGGAAAATACAACTCACCCAAGCACTAGTTCCTCTTATGAAACCGCACCAATACGGAAGACTACTTTACGTTGAAAGTGTTACCGTCAAAGTGCCTCTAGAAAATATGGTCTTGAGTAACTCTATGCGACTGGCAATGGTGGGATTCGTAAAAACACTTTCGCAAGAAATAGGCGATTCTGGGATTACTTTGAATGTCCTAGGGCCTGGTTACCATGAGACACAACGTATGATAAACCTATTTAACAAAAACAGTGAGTTAAAAGGAATTCCTGTTGAAGAAGTAAAAGCAGCATTTAAAAAACAAACTGCGGTTGGTTCTCTAGGTCATCCAGATGAATTTGCATCGCTTGCTTGTTGGTTCTTATCTCCTGTTAGTAAGTATATTACTGGACAAACAGTTAGTGTAGATGGTGGACTAGTGAAGGGAACGATGGGTTAATCTTGATTTGTCCAACGACTAATTATTCATACCTATACTTCCCCATAAATAACAACGGAATCGCCCCTGCAATAAATGCAAATACAGCATATGAAAAGATAGTAGAATAACTTCCTGTCATTGCATATGATTTACCAAACAACCAAGGACCAAACCCTGCACCAATTGCAAAAAACCCGTACAACATTCCATAAATCGCACTGTAATTTTTCATCCCAAAATACTTAGAAACAAGGAAGGCCATAAGATCATATTCCACACCTGCAGAAATGCCAATTATTGTAATCGCGAGTGCAGCATAACCATAACTCAGTGTGTCCATTTGAAATATAAAACATGCAGTTATCGGAATCAAAAATATCACGGCCGCAACACCTGGTGCCCATAATTTATCCAGCAAATATCCTCCTACGAGTCTACCCACAATAACAGAATACCCTACTAAACTTGCCAAGAACACAGCATCTGTTGTTCCAAAGCCCTTGGTATCCAAAATCTTCTCAAAATTCGGAATAGGACCACCTATCGCAAATGAAATAGGGATAAAAGACAATGCTAATAGCCAAAAACGATAGTCTCCCATCGCCTGTTTGAATGATAACCCTTCCAATTCTTTTGGTTTGTCGAAAGTTTCGGTGCTCCCTAGTTCTTTACGCATTTTGTCTACTTTGTCCCTAACCTTTGGATCATCTGTATCTCTAAAAAAGAAAAACGCCAACGGAAGAGAAATCAATAATGGCAATAATGCTAAACCCACATAAGCTGTTCTCCAACCATAATTTTCAATTAAAAATGATGCAAACAGTTTTGCCACAGCGCCAAAAAGTCCTGTTCCAAGCAAACTCAACCCTAAAGCCAATCCTCGCTTTTTGGTAAACCATCTATTCACTGCACGTGTAAAAGTAATAGGCAAAGTTCCACTTCCTAAAAAGGCAAGTAAAATCCATAAACCCAAATACAAAGTTTTGGATCCATTGTTCAATGAAAATGCCATAAACGATAAAGAAAATGTCACTATCGAAATAAGCACCATCTTACGCACACCTATTTTGTCTGTCAAGGCGCCTATCAAAGGACTCGTAAACAAGGCTGTGACAGAAAACAAACTAAGAGCCAACATAATGTCATCCACTCCCCAACCAAATTCTTTCATAAAAGGACCCACAAATACACCAATCGTATAAAACGGAAGTGGAGACATCCCCAGCCCAATCCCAACGGCGGAAGATCCCACTACAGGCCATCCATATTTAAACTCCTTCATACCTGTTTTATCCATAGTGATTTTTTAAATACTTATCGTTTTAAACGTTTAGGCTAAAATTCCTGATTTTGACCAGGCATACAGCAATTTATTCTTCTGATCCAAACTGAGATCTTCGAATTCTGCCAAGCTGCTCCAAGCCTGCATTAAATATTTGCCATCCATATCTAATTTTGGAAATGGAGGAAGCGATGCCAACTCATGCAATACTTGTTGATCTAAGACCGGAGTGAATGGTTCTACATTCTTGAGTTGAACAGAAGGTGATAATTCTGATTTTAATGATTTTATCTTGTTAGCCATAAAACCATATCGATCTTCTTCCTCTGAAGCTATTCCGGTCGACCTAATATTTTCTGCTAATACATCTTCGAAAATTCTGTCTGTATACTTTTTCACAATACTACTTTCCCATCTAAAGATTTCTGTTGGAACTGTAAGACTGTGTATATGTTTTTTATCCTCATGCTTAAAAGCTAATTTATATGCAAGATCATATCTATCGCAGACTAATAAGTATTCGAAAAATAAATATTGATACACAGGCGGTGGTGGATAGGGTAAATTAAGTCTGTACTCATCCGTCGCATTACACCACGGGAAGTATTCAAACAGATCTATCACATTATTCCAAATTCCTTGAATGTGAGAACCATCTGCTTTTGGATTAAAGTCAGGAAAATAATTATCCATAATTCCTGCTACTTCACTCTCTGAAAAGTGAGCGACATTATCGAGATACAACGTATTTAATCTATCTGGATATTCCAAAGCATATCGAATTCCTAGCTGTGCTCCGGTCGCAGAACCATATATACTGAACTTCTCTAGCCCTAATCGTTGAAAAAGCAAATGAAACGCAGTTGTATAATCAGAAAGGCTCCTTGGCTCCACAGATAATGGATCACTCAGGCCATATCCGGGAGTATCTGGAGCGATTACAGTAAAGCTATCCGATAATTTTTCTATAAATGGCAAAAACATAGAACTACTCATAGGAGAAGCGTGCAAGAGCACGAGAGGAGGACCTGAGCCTGCTATTCTGAAGTAAAAAACCTTACCATCTATCTTAGTCGTGTATTCCATAGAGTATTGAATTTTAAAAATAGTTAATTAGGTTAATTATTTAAACTATTAACTATAATAATTATCTTGTAAGAATTTTAAAGCCGTATGGAAAACAAATGTGTAGTACTGAGTCAACGACCTGATGGTATTGTGAAAGAAGAAGACTTTGCAATTAAACTGGATAATTTAAAAGCAATAGAGGAAGGTGAAATTCTCATCGAAAATAAATTTATCTCATTAGATCCTGCCATGCGTGGGTGGATGAATCCTGGAACTACTTACATCAAAGGTGTAGAAATAGGTGCTGTGATGCGTGCATTTGCAGCTGGCCAAGTAAAAGAATCCAAACACCCTGACTTTAGCGTAGGGGATTACGTTTCTGGCTTAACGGGAGCACAACAGTTTGCAGTCTCAGACACCAAAGGTATATCTAAATTAAATGCAGTAAATGAAAACCTAAGTCACCATTTAGGTATTCTCGGAATGCCAGGAATGACTGCGTATTTTGGATTATTGGAAAAAGGAAAGCCAGAACGTGGCGAAACCGTGTTTATATCGGGGGCAGCAGGAATAGTTGGCTCCACCGTTGGGCAAATTGCTAAGATAAAGGGCTGTCAAGTCGTAGGCACGGCAGGCTCAGCTGCCAAATGTAAATACCTAAAAGAAGAGTGTGGTTTTGATCATGCTATTAATTATAAAGAAGAGGATATAAAGGCAAGACTTATGGAAACTTGTCCAGATGGTGTGCATGTGTTTTATGATAATGTTGGAGGACCACTTATGGATACTGTTCTGACAAATTTAGCGCGCGGAGCGCGTGTTGTTTTTTGTGGTGCAATCTCTCAGTACAATAACAAAGTAATGTATGGACCAAAAAATTATCTCAAAATCGTTACGGCAAGAGGTTATATGACAGGAGTGATTGTATTTGACTTTATCGACCAATATTCTAATGCAATTATAGAAATGAGTGGGTGGATGAAAGAAGGCAAACTTAAAACCAAGGAACATATAGTAAAAGACTTAGACAACTTTCCGAAAGCACTTAGAATGCTTTTTACAGGAGAAAATTTTGGTAAACTAGTATTACAAGTATGATCAAAAGTATACCACTTATTTGTTTGATACTCATTTTTGTGTCACATCATTCTAATGCACAAGAAAGCTATCCTCTTCCTGACACAGGAATTTCTGGGGTCTACGAAGTTATGATGGGCACAGATAATGCCTCTTATGCGATCAGGTATTTTGGAGAATTTGGCTTTACTGTTGTTGATAGTGCTAGCTACAGCAGGAAAGAGGCCGAGGCACTCTATGGTGTTTCTAGTGCACTAAAATCCTATAGACTACAAAACGGAAACATTGATAGTCACGGCTTATTAAGACTACTTGTTTGGGAAAACCCAGTAAACGATGGTATAGGATATGCGCAACCAGAAACTATTGGTCAACGTATGTCAGTCATGAAAACAAATGATATTATCAGACTGCATGATATATATTTAACAGCACGGAATAATGGCAAACGATGGCTCCCTACCGAACCTATTGCAGATGATTTATTTAATTTAAATGGTGGCGATAAAGACTTTTTTAGCAGACCTGTACTCGTAAGAGAAAATGCTGTGTACGGCGAGTTTTTTAACCATGTTTTTTTTCAACGCTATGGCTACCATATCGAAGGTTATGGAACCATTGAACCTCAAACAAAACTAAAAACAAGCGAGTTTACACATCACGATTTTATAATAAACGCCTCTTCCATGAAAGAGATGTCTTACCTCAGTACTGCACTAGGATTGAAAGCAGAAAAAAAACCAGAACTCAATGGCGACTGGAGTAAAGGTCCAAAACGTGTCTTTATGATGGAACCAGGATATAGTCATTGGTATCAAGGCTTTGTTTCTCCAAATAACATCTGTGGTAAATTAAAATTCTTTATACCAAACTCTGCCAGACCTGATAAATCGGAGAAACAAAAAATTGGCGCACTTGGTATCACACTGCATTCGTTTTATACACCTAAAATAGAACTAGTATATGAAAATGTTAAAGAGCATAAATTCTTGTCTAGTCAAATATTAAAAAACGAATTTGGAGAATCTTCTTTTGTGTTCACTGATAATGCTGGTGTCAGTTGGCAAATTATAGAAAAAGGAGAAATACAGAATATTCCCGTGACAGAATTAAAGTTTCAACTAACTAATTAATAATTGTCCGCTATGATTGATAAAAATATAGATACCTCAATATTATTAGGAGTATACGAGACAGGAAATCTGTTAATTAAGAAAAATGTAGAATTCGTCAGCAAGCAAGGTTTAACTAATCAGCAATGGGTAATTTTAATCCACCTTGCCAAAGACCCAAATATTCCATATCTGATAAGAGAGCAGCACGAAAAACCGATGATGGCGTCTGAATTAGCAGATTCCCTAGGTGTAACACGAGCTAATATCACAAACCTCTTGACTGCACTTATGGACAAAAAACTAATAAAGCAAATCGAAGATAAATCGGACAGAAGAAAGAAACGTTTAGTGCTCACAAACAAGGGTGAAAAACTTATTAACAAAATGCACCCTGAAAGATTGAGCTCCAATGCTGCCATGCTAAAAGGACTAAGCAAAAAAGAAAAAGAAGATTTCCTTAAATACTTACAGAAAGTAACTGCAAACATCCAAAAATTAACAGACTAAAATATGAGCGAAGTATCTCCATATATGGCGTTGGGCATGCAACTCACTTGTCATGCAATCAACAAATGCGCGTCAAGAGAGGAGGTAATGAAGAAGATGGAAAAAAGAATTGACGAAATAGATTTTCAAATCTTTTCTGCTATCAAATTTCTCGGGAAAGACCTAAAACTCATTGTCGTTCCTGAATACTTTCTTACCAGTTATCCTGGTAAAGAAAGCATTCAGCAATGGAGAGAAAAAGCCTGCTTAAAAAAGGATGGCAATATCATGTCTAAGCTAGGAGCTCTGTGCAAAAAACATGGGGTTTTCTTATCTGGGAATTACTATGAGCAAGATGATAATTTTCCAGAAATATTCTTTCAAAGCAGTTTCATTCTAGATGATCTAGGTGAACTCATCCTCAATTATCGTCGATTAAACTCTATGTATTCCCCCACTCCGTTCGACGTCTATGATCGCTACATTGAATTGTATGGATATGAGGCATTATTCCCTGTCGTAGATACAAAATTAGGCAGACTAGCGTGTATCGCCTCGGAGGAAATCCTTTATCCTGAGGTCGCAAGATGCCTTATGATGCGTGGAGCTGAGGTATTCCTACATTCTTCATCAGAAATAGGTAGTGCATTACCTACCAAGAAAAATATAGCGAAGAAAGCAAGAGCAATAGAGAACATGGCTTACGTGGTATCTGCAAATTCCGCTGGAATTACTGACATCGGTATTCTTAAGAATAGTACTGACGGTCATTCTCAAATCGTACATTATGAAGGACATCCATTAGCGGAAGCAAGTGATGGAGAAAGTATTGTAGCAAACTCTTGGATTCATATTGATGCGCAACGGCACTATAGATCCGTTGTCTCTATGAAGAACTATATCGCAAGACAACGCTTTGGGTTATATGCAAAGTCATATGCTGACCATGAGCACTATCCTTCTAATGTGTTTGCGGAGGGCAAAAAACAAAAGTCAAAGTTTCACTTGGAACAAATAAAGACAATCGAGAAACTAAAAAACAAGGAAATAATTTAGCAACAACTATTTCATATTCCTTCAACCCCTTTTAATCCTGTTCAAAACATTTATCATCAGAGTATTCCCCCGAAATATTAGTACATCAACCCTGGACCTATTAGATTTGTAAACATAATAGCCGATTACTACCCCTAGAGTATCCGCAATTCCATCATTCAAGTCCATGTTTCTCCCCGGAATATATTGCTGTAACACTTCGGTCAATGCGCCTAAAACGATTCCACTAAACAACGCCTCTAAAAGCCGTTCACTCTGATAATATTTATAGCAAATATTTATCGCTAGGAAAAAGAACACAACAAAATGCGCTACTTTATCTAAGTAGTTTCAAGCTATCTTTCCATTCCCAGGAGTTAGTGTAACTATCAAAATGATTATTACACTTACAACCAAAAGTCAATTTCTACGTATTTGGTTTTCTTTCAACTTGTTCTCTACTTAATTATCTAACTAAATTAGCCGATATTTATCTTACCCAAGAATTCGCATGGATAAACAACATGATAACATACTATTCTTCGATGGCGTCTGTACGCTCTGTAACAGCTTCGTAGATACACTCATGCGCTTAGACAAAAATAAAAAACTTCGTTATGCTTCTTTGCAAGGCAACACAGCTAAGAAGCTGCTACCAAAAGACATGACGACAAATATTAATAGTCTGGTTCTCATTCATCAGGGAGAATTAAAAACAAGAAGCTCTGCCTCGCTTACTACTTTTAAGGTCTTAGGAGGGGTGTACTCACTTGCTTATATATTTATTCTGGTGCCAAAATTTATTAGAGATTGGGTTTATAAATTGATTGCCAAGAATAGATACAAATGGTTTGGCAAACAAGAAACCTGTCGAGTACCTACACCCTCCGAACGGGAACGTTTACTGGATTAATAAATCTCAGTAAGAATAATTTATCTTTGTAGTATGATTAAAGTTGGAGAATATCAGACACTTACAATCGAGAGAGAAATGCCACAGGGGTTTTATCTCACAGATGCCGAAGATGAAGAAGAAGTCTTATTACCTAGATCTTTTATTACGGAAGAAATGGAGGTGGGTAAAACGATAGATGTTTTTGTTTACTGCGATTCTGAGGAACGTGATATTGCTACAACGGAGAAACCGCTCATCACCGTTGGAAAATTTGCCAGCTTGAAAGTGAATAGCGTAAACGAATTTGGTGCATTCTGTGGCTGGGGCGTGCCCAAAGAATTATTGATTCCATTTAGTAATCAAGGAAGGAAATTATATCCGGGGCAAGAATGTGTTGTATACATGTATTTAGACGAACTGAGTGATCGTCTGGTAGGTACAACCAAATTACGTCCTTTTCTTCAATTCACAGCTAAAGATATCTTTAGTCTAGGTCAAGAAGTAGACTTGCTTGTTTATGAAGAAACAGAGATAGGCTACCGTGTAGTCATCCTTCCTAACTATCATGGACTGCTATACAAAAACGAACTTCCTGGTAAGTTAGAAATTGGACAATCTTTGAAAGGTTATATTAAACCGCCGCGTGAAGATGGTAAAATTGATGTCAGTGTTGACCCCATTGGCCATCAAAGCATTACTAAAAATGAGAAAATCATTATGGATGCATTAGAAAAGAATAATGGCTTCATTCCTTTCACAGATAAAAGTGCACCAGATGCTATCCGTGAAGAATTCGGTATTAGTAAAAAATTATTCAAGAAAATTTTAGGCAGTCTTTACAAGCAGCGCTTGGTTATATTAGAAGATAAGGGGGTAAGGAAAGCATAAGTGATTAAGCTGTCAGTTTTGAGAGAATTGTAATCTTAATTTTTTCTATCCTTCTTTTATTTACGGCTAAAATCTTGAAATTAAATCTATCGTAAATATATTCCGCGTTCTTTTTCGGTATGGAGCCTACAAGTTCTAAAATAAGGCCCGCCAAGGAATCAGAACTTCCTTTTACCTGATCAAAAACTTCTGTTTCCTCTTCTATAATACGTGCGACATCATTTAGTAGGGTCTTCCCTTCAAAAATATAGTTAAAGTCATCAATCTTTGTAAATTCCACCTCTTCCTCCTCATCAAATTCATCTTTGATATCACCGATAACTTCTTCCATGATATCCTCCAATGTTACAATCCCTGCGCTTCCTCCAAATTCGTCCACTACTATAGCCATGTGCATGCGCTTCATCTGAAATTCCTTTAATAGATCATCGATCTTCTTGGCTTCAGGAACATACAAGATATCCGTTCGTACAAGTTTCTGCCAAGCGAAGTCGTTTCCTTCTTCGTTATGTCCCAGCAGGTCTTTTACATAAAGTATACCTTTAATATTATCAAAATCTTCCTCAAAAACGGGAATTCTAGAATACCCGTGCTCCTTGATCATATCTATGACCTCTCTATACTTTGTCTCTTTATCCAAAGCAAGTACATCCATACGAGGTTTCATGATTTGCTTTGTAGAGACATCACCAAATTTTAATATCCCTCTAAGAATATCCACTTCTTCCTCTGCATCCTTTTCTTGACTAACTGTCAAGGCAATCGCTTTATCTAATTCTTCTCTACTTGTTGTAACTGTCTGTCCTGTTCCTAGTTTCTTTTCCAAAGATGTTCCCCAGTGTACCAAGATTTTTGAGATCGGTCTAAAAAACCAATTTAATCCTGTGAGAGGTTTTGCCATAAATTTTGAGAAGCCGAGACGATTTACGTTTGCATATATTTTGGGCGCCACTTCTCCAAATAGCAACAATAAGAACGTCACTATACCCACAGTCATCACAAACCGAATCAGAGTATTTGTAAAGCTTAAAGACCAACTGAAAAAACCAGCAAGTCGTATTCCCCAATCTGACAATAACGAGTCTGGTAAAATTCCGCGGATCAGATAATCTGTAATAATTACAATTGCAATATTTATAAGATTATTCGCAACCAGAATTGTCGCGAGCAGCTCTCTAGGTTTCTTGAGTAACTTCTCTATACGGTTTTCTATGGCCGAATTTTCAGTATCTAAATTATGTAAGTCTGCCTTCGACAAAGAAAAGAAAGCGACCTCAGATCCTGATATGAGTGCTGAGCACATAAGTAAACCTATTAAGAATAAAATACTTAATGGAATGCCGTAAGACAGCAGAATGATAAAAGTAAAATTATATAGAATCTCCAGGGGAGGTTCTGGGTCCAATAGTTTGGCTTTAGTTAATAAATATACTAAAACGGAAGATCATCCTCCGGTAACGCTTTTGATGGCGTACTCGCTTGTCCGCCACCGTTCATTGATCCTGTGCTACTTGATGGTTCTGCTGCAGCTGTTGGAAAAGAGCCTATAGAGCCACCATCGTTTCGTTCTCTCTTCTCTAGAGTGCGCAATGTTTGTGCCACAATCTCAGTAGTATATCTATCATTACCGTCTTTGTCTTGCCATTTCCGTGTCTGTAGCTTTCCTTCTACATAGACCATTCCACCTTTTTTCATGTACTTTTCTGCACGTTCCGCAAGTCCTCTCCATGCTGTAACAGTATGCCATTCTGTCACAGTTTGCCATTCTCCCGCCTTATCACGGTAATTTTCGTTTGTAGCGACGGTAAGTCTTGCTACAACAGCGCCAGACTCTAAGTGCCTTACTTCAGGGTCTTTTCCCAGGTTTCCGATAAGCGTTACTTTATTTATCATTCTTAGTGGTTTAATCTATTCTAGAAATACATTATTGTAATTCCTAATGTAAAGTTATTGGTTTTTGGCCAATATACCAATCAATGAGTTTTGGAATTGCCATCTTCTTGAGCCTCTTCCAACTTACATGCAGATAGGGTGCCTTGAGTTGGGGTAAATCATCCTTTAGCATCACCTTATAAAAAACACCATGTATAAATTGATGACTCAGTGTCTGCTTATAAGTAAGATCTAGTTTCTCGATCTCAATTATTCTTATTCCCCCTATTTCTTCTTCCAAATACCGTTCAATTTTCTTATTTGTCAACTTTCTTCCTGATGACGTTTCTAAGAACGGAAGTTCATATAACGAATGCCATATATCCTTCTCTCCGCGTTGGCGCACAAGTAGTTTTTTTGATTGCTCTATCTCGAAATAATGAAAATATCTTTCCCTGCGCGGCTTCTTCGTTTTTTTGCTCGGCAATTCAGCAACTTTCCCACGAGCATTTGCTAAACAAGAGTTTACCATAACGCAATTACCACATTGTGGTTCTTTAGGCTTACAAACCAATGCACCGAAATCCATGATTGCCTGATTATATCTGCCCGGTGATTTAACATCTAACAGTTGCTTTGCCTTTGCTTTTAATTCTTTTTGGACAGCCGATTTATGCACCTCTTCTTCTATACAATAATAGCGTGCCAAAATCCGAATTACATTTGCGTCTAAAACTGCATGTGGTAATCCATAAGCAAACGAACAGATTGCAGAAGCTGTATATTCCCCCACTCCAGGCATTGCCTTTACATCCTCATAGCTAGAAGGGAAAACCCCTTTATGCACCTCCATTACATGTATTGCAGCTTTATGTAGATTTCTAGCTCTCGAATAATACCCTAGCCCTTTCCACAATGCCATTACCTCATCCAGATCACTCTCCGCAAGTGATTTGACATCAGGAAACCGTTTTACAAATGTATTGTAGTAAGGAATCCCCTGACTCACCTGTGTCTGTTGTAAAATAATTTCTGACAGCCAAATCTTGTAAGGATCCTTTATAGATTTCCAAGGCATATCACGTGAAATTGTCTTATGCCATTTTAGTAATTGCTTTGAAAAGTCTGTTGCCAAAAAATTTACTTGTACGGTAATGTAATAAAAAAGTGTTAGTCAATAACTGATTTGACTAACACTGTATTTATGCTAAACGTATGAAAATTTCTTATGCAGACAACTTCGCGCGTACTGTATAGATATCTCCATAATGCGCCAGAATTTTTTCTTTTAATTCTTTCCGTGCAAAAAAGATTCTACTCTTTACCGTACCTAATGGAATTTCTAACTCATCTGCTATTTCTTGGTACTTAAACCCTTCGTAATGCAACATAAACGGTTTCATGATGCTTGGCTCTAGTTCACCTATCATCTTCTCCAATTCAGACATCAGCATATTCGCGTCTGCAAGGTTAGAAATTTGAGCACTTCCAGAGTTTAAGTAATACAGATTATCTGTGGAATCAATAACTGTATTTCTCTTCTGCTTCTTTCTGTAGTTATTGATAAATATATTTTTCATGATTGTAAACATCCAAGCCTTAAAATTAGTACCAGGCCTAAATTTCTCTTTGTTAGTCAATGCTCTGATAGCCGTTTCTTGGAATAAATCCTCAGCGTCTTCAAAGTTTTTCGTCAGATTATAAGCAAACGAGTTAAGTGGTTTACTTAGATCATCGAGCTTGTTATAAAATTCTATTGTTGACATAATTGACAGCTTTTGTATTTATAGTACTATAAAGATAAACAAAAGTTAAACAAAATCCTATTAAGGTTAAACAAAACTATCTATCAAAGGTCGAAATTAGTCGTATTTTACAGTGAATTCGTCGATTTTATATGTACAAAGTCCTTTTGTTTATTGGTATTTACC
>Ga0209828_1000264_pt1 | contig 51706 bp, 49 predicted proteins | sample MaitaG_FD_187429 | JGI IMG/M metagenome (GOLD analysis project Ga0209828, IMG submission 187429) | Marine algal microbial communities from Maine, USA - Maine_Asex2 metaG (SPAdes) (version 2) | ecosystem: Host-associated > Algae > Red algae > Unclassified | place: Maine, USA | collected 2015-01-05
TAAGGCAAAAAACGCAGTCATAGCGGTAGCTATGGAGAGTATTTTTAACGCAGAGATTGGCTAATTCTGTTATAATATTTCCGACATTCTAATGTTTAAATGGTATAAGACTTAAAGTTGTGGTATAAACTCTCTATAAATGAAATATATAACATCAATTATAATTACAGTTCTATTAGTCACATTGGGTGGCGATCTTCTGGCTCAGCAGCAAAGAGTAGAGGGCCACATTACGGATGGTAAAAACAATCGAAAACTCGATAAAGTGGTAATATCCGTGTACGATATGACAACTGAAGGTCTGGTATTGTCGTCTAAGACAGATGGCTTCGGCAAGTTTGTCTTCGACTTACCTAAGGATGGCAGCTATGTTATCAGACTGCGAAGACAAGCTTACTACGACAAGGAAGTTTTCTTAGATATCACTGGGGATGATGAATATCTCAAGATGACTATGACTCGCTTACCTGGTTATGAATTAGAAGCCACAGTTAGAGAAAGATTATCTTATTCTAATCAGGTACTGGGCAAAGAACTAAAGAATATTAAGGTAGAGGTCTACAATAATACCACTAGTAAAGAAATCGTGGTCATAGATGATGATCCTGAGAATACCTTTAATGTAAACTTTGAGAGAGGTAATCATTATACTATGTTATTGAGAAAGAAAGGTTACTTCGCCAAGCGTATAGAGGTCTATGTAGATATAGAAGGATGCATCTTATGCTTTGAAGGACTGGGAAGCCATTTTGCGCCTGAAATAGAAGCAGCAACTACTGAGAATAATCAAAGAGGAAGTCTAATTGCTGATATTCCTATGAAGAAAATCATCCAGGACGAAGCCATTGCTCTGGATAATATATTCTATGATTATGATAAGTCTTATATCCGAAAAGATGCCCGTCCAGCATTGGAAAACTTAGTTAAGATATTAAAAAGAAATCCTATTGTCATAGAGCTTAGCTCTCACACTGATAGCCGAGGTAAGTCTGAATATAACCAGACTTTGTCTCAGAAGCGTGCAGATGCCGCTGTGGATTATATCATATCTCGAGGTATCACAACCAATCGAATTACAGCTAAGGGATATGGAGAATCAAAATTGACTAATAAATGTGGTGATGGGGTCACTTGCACAGAAGCAGAGCACCAGATAAATCGTAGAACAGAATTCGCGGTAACTAAATTCTTAGAGGATTCCAGCTTTGATAACAGATCATTAAAAGAGATCATAGAGCAAGAAAAATTTAATGGACTAAGATCTAAAGAGTCCATCTTAATTATGGAAAATTAATTTATCAGAAATAACTACATTTAGTTTATTATGAAATCGATATTACTACTTTTTGCCACATTCCTAAGCCTGCAAGCTACTGGCCAAGAGGTCCACTATAGGTACAAGGAAATTGCTGATCAGACAGCTCTAGACTTATCGGCTAAGCTTGACTTAAATAAAGGTGAGCAATCAGATCTATCTAAGGTTTACTACGAATCTATGATAGCATTGTCTAAGAATATCAATCGTATAGATAAGTTAGAGACAGCAATTATAGAGACAACACAAAAGAGAAATGCAGAGATAAAAAACTTAATAGGAGAACCGAGGTATAAGTTGTTCATGATCTTGCAAGAGACAGAGATGACAAGACTATATGACTCCTACGTGTCTGAATTTCAGAATCTTAGAGTGAATGATGATTTTCTTAATGAAATAATTGAATATAGATTTAAGAGAGTCTTACCAGTCTTGTCACAATTTCATATTGAATTTACTAATCAGATGACGCTATCAGATTATTATAATTATAAAAACCTAAGAGCCAAATATTACATGTACTCTGAATCACTTTCTAAAGGAACTATAGGAGAGGATATGCACTACAGAAGCCAACTCAGCGGTGCTGAAGCTGAGAGTCTCGATTACCTCATAGGCAAGTATGTATCAGAGATTGACGATATTATGTTGCGAATAAGTAAGTTTCGTAGCATATGGCAGAAAGAGCAAAAGATAATAGGCGAGAAGTACGAAACTGAGAATGCCCAGAGGTCTACAGAACAGAGGAGTAAAGTACAGGCTGTATACAAGATGGAGAATGCATTATTTAAGCTGCACTTTTTGATGCTGATGCCTAATGATAGAGATAAGTACATGAGCAATCTTAATATGATCTATAACGAAGAGGCTCATTTTCTAAAAACCTTATCTCAGTTGCAGTAAGCCATAATAAACGATCTACCTACATGATAGAAGATGTGATTCGATGTGTAGCAGGCATCAGACAAGGCCATATTTCTGTTTTGTACTCATTATAGTCAACAAGCTTAATGAAGAACCAAAAAACCATCTACATAAAAAACAACAAAGAGCAAAACTTAACGTAGCAGAAAAAAAACGCTGCAGCGATCAGAGCAAAAAGAATGCTTTGCGTTAAGCGAAAGACTAATCGAGTATGATAGTGCTCGAATAGAGTGAACTAAAATAGTGGATGGGCTTGATTATATCCGCAGTTATCACGAGTCTGCCTGACTACAACAGTCAGATATTTTTTAAGGCTGAGATTAGCTAATTTCAGTGAAATATATGCGACTTTCTAAAGTCAAAATAGTAATTTAGAACCATTCAAACAAAACATGTAATAACGAACAAAGGATTTAGTCTCTCAGTACGTATACAAAATGAAGTTCCTAAATAAAATAAACATTTAATTATATGAAGCATATCCAAGTATTAATCTTTTTTTTCAGCATCATCGTGATAGCTGGATCATGTTCAAGCAAGAAAAGAATCCAAGATCTTACCTATGAGATAGAAACGACAACCAATACATTATCTGCAACACAATATGACTTAGAAGAGTGCAAAAGGCAGAAAAGCGACCTCTCATCACAAATAAGTTCTGAAAAGTCTAAATATGAAACACTAAAGAATTCAAAAGAAGAAATCGAAAGAAATCTCAGAGCACAATTAGAAGATCTAAAGAAACAACGAGAGCAACAGTACACGCAAGTCGGTGATCTTACTGTATTGTCTAAGTCTGCTAACGAGAACATGAATCAGACAATTAGGCAATTAGAGGGTAAGGATAAATATATCAGATACTTAATGGACGCTAAGTCTAAATCAGACTCTCTTAATCTAGCCTTAGCAGTAAATCTTAAGAGTGTCCTTAAGGATGGCATAAATGATCAGGATATCGAAGTTAAGGTCGACAAAACAGTTGTATTTATTAATCTATCTGATAAGATGTTATTCCAGTCTGGCAGTCACCAACTTACACCGAGATCTGGTGAAGTACTCGGTAAGATAGCTCAGATTATAAAGTCTAAGCCAGAGCTTGAGCTTATGGTAGAGGGCTATACGGATAACGTACCGATTAAGAACAATTGCATCGAAGATAACTGGGACCTAAGTGTGAAGAGATCATCTCAGGTAGTCAAGACACTACAAAAGAATTATGGTGTCAATCCTGATAGACTTATAGCAGCAGGTCGTGGTGAATACAACACATTAGCTGATAACAATACTGCTGATGGTAAGGCAATGAATAGAAGAACCAGAATTATATTAATGCCTAAGCTTAATCAATTCTACGATCTTCTTAAGCCATCATATGTCAATGGAGAAAACCTTAAGTAATTAAAGATTACATTACATACTTTTAAGGATACAGAATTAAGTAAAAACTGAGGAGAAATCCTTACGTGTAAGATTTATTTTTGACGACTTCGGCATTATTTCCAACCTACGATTAGGTTCGGAGATAATAATGGAGTCGTTTTTTGTTTGATCTCATTTTTGTATTTGTGATCGAGCCTGTCTCACATTATTTTACCTCACTTATTATACCTTGGCACATACTGATAATGAGCTGATAAAATATATATTTGGCTTCGTAAAATGCCAAAAAGCCAATAAGAATCAAATAATTGATACATCCTCGTTAATTTATTAGCATAGTTCTATAAGTATGACACCGATAAGCATTTTTGATATATTTAAAATAGGAGTGGGCCCATCAAGCTCACACACATTAGGTCCATGGAATGCTGCACGACAGTTTGCAAGTAATATAGACATCGGAAAGGTGACGCGGATAGAGGTAACTTTATACGGTTCACTATCAAAAACAGGCAAAGGCCACGCCACAGATATCGCAATTATGCTCGGACTAATGGGATATGATCCAGTAGTAGTGGATACCACAAAGATTAATGACTACATAGAAGATGTTCTGACAAATAAACTCTTAAGGGTCAATAATAAGGACATTACATTCGATAGCATTACCGATATTATCTTCAGTAAGCAGACTAAGCGAACTCATCCTAACACTCTTGAACTTAAGGCAATCACTAACAAGAAAGTAATACATAAAGAGACTTATTTTTCTATAGGAGGTGGCTTCATAGAGAAGCAAGGCGAAATCGTCAATCTGACCGATATCGTTAGTTTTCCACATATCATGCATAATGGTAAGCAAGTCATATCTGTAAGTGAGACCACTGGCAAGCCTATATATGAATTAGTATTCGATAATGAGAAATCACTGGCTGATAGAGAAGTAATCTTAGACAAGATCAGTCATATATATATGACCATGCAGTTATGTGCTTATAGAGGATGCAAGACTGAAGGCATACTGCCTGGTGGCTTAAATGTTAAGCGTAGAGCATACAGTTTATCTAATGGATTATTAGACGGCAGATCTTGTGGTAATTTCGATGAGTGGAAATTGCGTATTAGTTCTAAGCCCAGAGCTTTTGATTATATTAATAAGTGGATAAGTTGCTTTGCCTTGGCGATTAATGAAGAAAATGCGGCGATGGGTAGAGTGGTTACATCTCCGACTAACGGTGCTGCGGGAGTTGTTCCGGCGGTATTAATGTATTACGATTATTTCTGTAGGACGTCCGAAGAAGATGATACTTACAAATTTATTTTAACTGCAGGTCTTGTTGGTAGCTTATTTAAGCAAGGAGCGACAATATCTGCTGCAGTAGGTGGATGTCAAGCTGAGATTGGTGTCAGTTCTGCAATGGCAGCTGCTGGTCTGACTGAGGTGATGGGCGGTACTCCTAAGCAAGTTCTTATGGCTGCAGAGATCGCAATGGAACATCACTTAGGTCTAACCTGTGATCCCATAGGAGGCTTAGTACAGATTCCATGTATCGAAAGAAATACCATGGGAGCGATGAAAGCAATCACAGCTAGCAACCTGGCTCTGGTAAGTAATCCGGATAATGCTAAGGTAGATTTTGATACAGTAGTCAAAACTATGAAAGATACTGCCGAAGCCATGAATCATAAGTATAAAGAAACCTCCGAAGGTGGGTTAGCGTTTAATCTGCCCGTAATTATTCCTGAGTGTTAGATTCTTATAATAGGTCGAAGTTTTTAGCTTGTCTATAGCCTGAATGTTTTACAGAAAATATTTATGAAAGTTGATGGTTTTTTAGGATTATCAATATGATGCAGTATTCAATATTTTTTCCTCATACCTTTGTCCTCTTAATTATTACATAAGATCAAATGGTGGATACTGATACATGTCTCATAGTAGAAGGGGGAGGATTTAAGACTGGATTTACATCTGGAATCTTAGATGCATTTATGGCAGCTAACTATAATCCATTTAATAGATTTTTAGGTGTTTCAGGTGGAGCAGTTGCGATCTCATATTATTTAAGCAATCAGTTCAGAATGTGCTTAAAGTCAATCTTACTGCTATCTAAGGATAAGAACTTCACAAAATTAAGTAGGACCTTAGGTACACAAGGTTACATGGATATAGATTTTATTGCATTGGTTGCTAAGTCTAAGGTGCCGTTTGACATAGGCGTTGCATTACAACGATCAGAGCATATGCCAGTGCACTTCGTGGTGACTAATCGAGGAGCAGGTAGTGCAGATTACATTTCTCCAGACGATAAGATGTGGATGGATGCAGTTGTAGCTTCTTGCACGTTACCATTCGTCACTAAAGGAAAGCATTTAATAGACGGTGTAGAGTATCTGGATGGTGGATGGAGTGATCCATTGCCAGTTAAGTGGGCATATAATCAAGGTGCACGTAAGATATTAGTGCTAAGAACAAGACCAGAAAGAGATCGATGTACTCAGAGTTGGGCGGATTACTTTGGTAGTATTTACTTTAGATCTACACCAAGCCTTAAGAGAGTATTTGAGAGAGCATATGTTAACTATAATGAAGGGGTAGACTTCATAGAGAACCCACCTGATGATCTAGTTGTAGAACAAATAACACCGGCTAAGATTCTTAAGAGTACAACTTATACCTATACTAAAAAGACAATTATGAGTGATTATAGATATGGATTAGATAAAGGTCTTAGATACTTAAGAAAAGACAGTCTGACAAAGGCTCTAAAATAGAAAATCTATTGAAGTTTGGCTATAAAATTATGAATCCTGTCTTCTATCTCTTCACTGATTTCCCCATCATTTATCAATCCATGCAAGTGACCTAAGTATTGCATTCCGAGATAATTTGCCGACTCTTGGAATGGCATATAGAATGCATCTTTGACTTCTGATTGATTAGTACTACTAATAACTGCCAGAGATTTTTCTCTTAGTTGACGACCAGTGTCTTTGTGGTGATATAACAGATCAGATATCCGATCCAGAAACATCTTCATGTAACTACTCATTGTATACCAGTACACAGGTGTAGCTAATATTATGTTGTCATAATTAGCGATCACCTTTTCTATTAGAGCTAGGAAATCATCACCTTCATTCTTATAGTCATAGTCAAAATGACTAATGTTCAGAGGCTTGATATCGATGATGTCAATAGTAGCTTTTGTAGCAATGATGTCGACGAACTGTCGTGTGTCTCCAGCAGAGTTAGCACTTCCGAGAATGATTACCGATTTTTTACTGCACATGTAACAACTGAAATGTGAGGTAGATTATTTAACCTTAATCTAAATGTTGACTTTCTATTATTTTGCGAAGTTAATTGTAAATTATATTGATACAAATTTTGGTTATAGTTCAGTTGGTTTTTTGATTTCTAATATTTAGAATCTTACATTATTTAATGACTTAATATTTCTATTTTATATTTGTCAATTGACTTTCATTTATCCAATATTTTTGGCGACGTTTTTGTTAAATATAAATGAGAAAAATTGTGTTAAAATTTGCGATAGCAAAATTTTATATATTATTAAAAATTTTAATGTAATTTTGTACTTATTTTTTAATTTGAAGTAAATTTTTTATTTAAATAATTACTAATGGCAAATACGACAAAAAAGTCAACAGAGAAAAAAAAGCCTGCCGCTAAAAAAACTGTAGCAAAGAAAAAAGCTACTGCAAAAAAAGCAGCACCAAAGAAAAAAGCAACTACTAAAAAAGTAACTGCAAAGAAGGCAACTGCGAAAAAGACAACTGCAAAGAAAGCAGCACCAAAGAAAAGAACTGCAGCTAAGAAGACGACTGCAAGAAAGACAACTGCAAAGAAAGCAGCACCAAAGAAAAGAACTGCAGCTAAGAAGACGACTGCAAGAAAGACAACTGCAAAAAAAGCAGCGCCAAAGAAAAGAACTGCGGCTAAGAAGACAACTGCAAGAAAGACAACTGCAAAGAAAGCAGCACCAAAGAAAAGAACTGCGGCTAAGAAGACAACTGCGAAAAAGACAACTGCAAAGAAAGCAGCACCAAAGAAAAGAACTGCGGCTAAGAAGACGACTGCAAGAAAGACAACTGCAAAGAAAGCAGCACCAAAGAAAAGAACTGCAGCTAAAAAGACGACTGCAAGAAAGACAACTGCAAAGAAAGCAGCACCAAAGAAAAGAACTGCGGCTAAGAAGACGACTGCAAAGAAAGCAGCACCAAAGAAAAGAACTGCAGCTAAGAAGACGACTGCAAGAAAGACAACTGCAAAGAAAGCAGCACCGAAGAAAAGAACTGCAGCTAAAAAGACGACTGCAAGAAAGACAACCGCTAAAAAAGCTGCTCCAAAGAAAAGAGCAACCGCTAAGAAGACGACAGCAAGAAAGTCAACAAAAAGAGCGAGCGTAAAAAAAAAATAGATATAGTTAATGAAATCGTAAGCCAGAAGAGCTTAGTGGGAAAAATCAGTAAAAAAGCTGGTATATCTACCGCAAAAGCTCGATTGGCTTACGATTGTCTTATCAAAGATAGAGCTGTATATAGATTAGAAAGTGTCAAGCCTATACAACTCAAGCAACAAGTCCCGCAGACAATAATCAAAGAAGTGATCAGACCTGTCAAGGTCATTAAGGAAGTTCCAGTTCCAGTATACAAAGAGATCACTGTTCTACAGGAAGTTATCAAGGAAGTAGAAGTCATTAAAACAGTTACTAAGAAAGTACCTGACGAAAAGGCTATTGCAGATTTGAACACTAAAATCTCTAAGCTTCAGAAGGATCTATCAGATGCGAATGCAAAGCTTAAAATGAAACCTAAGACCATCACTAAAGAAGTGATAAAGGAAGTCGTCAAAGAAGTGCCGGTAGAGATCATTAAAGAGGTAGAAGTTGTCAAATCATTAGATATGGCATCACTACAGAAAATGATGGCTAAGCTCGGTACAGTCCAAGTATCTAAAAAGGTAGTCGGAGAATCGAGAACCAGAGGTGAAGGTAGGATTGTCTCAAGGAAAGAAATCAAACCTGGTACGAGCAAATCTAAAGTAGTTGCAAAGCCTACTTCGATCACATCAAAAGTAGAAACTAAGAAAACTACAAATTCTTCTGCGTCAACCACCACCACATCATCTGGTAAAAAGAAAGGTGATGACTTGACTAAGATAGAAGGGATAGGTCCAGCGATAGAAAAGTTATTGAATGGAGATAAGATTTATACTTTTAAAGAATTAGCTGAGAGTAAGATATCCGCATTACAATCTATACTAACTAAGGGAGGTCCTAAGTTTCAGATGCATACTCCTGGGTCATGGCCTAAACAAGCAAGTATGGCTAGAGATGGCAGATGGGATGATCTGAAGAAATTGCAAGATGTACTATCTGGAGGCAGATAGGTTAAGAGATTAGAAATTTTGAATAATAAATTACTCAGATGGGATTGCAATATTATTGTAGTCCCATTTTTCATATTCTATTGCTGACTTGGCGTTATATGATCTTAAGAAATTCATAAAGAGAAAGAATTATCTGATCGCGGTAAACAAATACTAAAGTTTTAGAATTATAGAATTAATTATTCATCTCAGTTACTTTGTAATTCAAGAAATAGCTGTTTTTTTTTAGTCTTGTATAAAACAAATTTATGTTACAATATGCATTCTTGCTTTTTGCTACAGTCCTATTTTATAGTCAATGTAGTCCCACTAAATCTCCTTCTATCGACATAGATAACAGTTCTGATTCTTCTCTTAAAGTATATGCTAAAGGTACTTATCCGGTGTCTACTTACACGAAATTGAACGATTTAGACATATGGGAAACCGCAGTTTTTGCAGGCGGATGTTTTTGGTGTACAGAAGCAGCATTCGAACGAATCGATGGAGTCATAGATGTCATTAGTGGTTACTCAGGAGGAATGGAAGAGTATCCAGATTATAACAGTGTAGGAAGGGGAAAGACTGGTCACGCAGAAGCGATATACATATACTATGATCCATCTATAATTACATATGAGACTTTATTAGAAGTCTTGTTTGTAGCACATGATCCTACGACACTTAATCGTCAAGGTCCTGATTCAGGTGAGGAATATAGATCAGCAATATATTATCAGTCACCTCAAGAAAAAGAAATGATAGACAATGCTATCCAGAAGGTCAATGATAGTGGATATTATAAGAGCAAAATAGTGACCGAAGTCGCAGCTTATAATGAATTCTGGGTAGCAGAAGAATATCACCAAAATTATTATGAGCTAAACCCCAATCAAGGTTATGTTGTCAATGTTAGTAGACCAAAAGTTAAAAAAGTACTGAAAGCTTTTCCAGATTTGATAAAAGCAAAGTACAAATCATAATCTAAGAATAGATCTTCTTACTGTTCTTCCTGCATGGTATTCTAATTAATAGCATCAGTCTAATGCTGTAATTCAAAATATAGCTTTCTTAGACCGGATCATTTGGTAAGAGTAATCGTATAATGTCTGCCTTTCTGATCCATCTTAAATAAGTCCGTTATTTAATAATCTTACATCAAATAATTTCATAATATAGAATACTATATTTGTGAGCAAGAAACTTATTTTAATACTTCATATAATTGACTATCAAGCGATTCTTTATTCATATACTTCTGATGATGGCTCTTGTAGCGATAATCTTAATTATCGTATTTCAGTGGCTTAAGTCTTACACGAATCATGGTCAGAAAATAGCATTGCCTAACTATATAGGTCAGATGTATGATAATGCGATAGATGACGCTAAGGATAATAGCTTTGAGATTATTATTAATGATTCATTACATGTCGTAGGTAAGAGAGGAGGGGAGATATTAACTCAGAAGCCTAAGTCTGGATCGCTTGTCAAAGAAAATCGTAAGATTTATGTAGATATCAGTAAGTACAATGCAGATGAGTATTCCTTAGAAAAAGATTTTCCGACGATGTATGGTCAGGAATACAATCGGACTAAAGAAAAATTAAAGAATCTACAGATAGATTCGGAAATTAGGTCTAAAAAAGCAGATAAAGGGGAGCCCAATCATATTCTGGAGGTTTGGTACAATGGAGAAATGGTCTATGGACCTAATGGACCTAAGCCTGGAATTAAGATAAGCAAGGGTGCTAAAATGCAATTTGTCGTTAGCAAATCCATTGGAGCGGCTATTTCTATCCCTGACTTGCGTTGTAAGACACTTGCAAGGGTCCAGATAATATTACGATTCAATAAATTAAAATTAGGTGAGATCGAGACTCAAGGCCTCGTTACTAATAGAGATTCAGCTTATGTGGTACAGCAGTTTCCGTCACCCGACCCGATGAGTAATATAGAGACAGGACAATCTATAGATTTTATTATCCAACAGAATAAACCATCAGATTGCGATGAATAATTAATTATTTTTTATTTATTTTAACGTTTAGAATACATTTTTCGTTACTTCTGTCTTAATATCAAGTCTCAAGACAGTAATTAAGATAATTTACTTAATCAACAATTAACTAATCAAAATATAATTTACAATGGATCAGGTTACAGATTTAGGGACTACTTTAATGAATGCACTAAGCTCTACTATTCACAAAATAGGAGCATTTTTACCAAACTTAGTTTCTGCTTTGATCATATGGATCATCGGGTCATTCGTCGCAAGAGCGGTTAGATGGGCAGCGGAAAAGCTGCTTAAGACAATCAAGTTTGATGACATAGGAGATAAGATAGGCCTAAATCAAAAATTAAAAGCAAGTGGTACGAAAATGACTGCTTCATCATTAATGGCTAAATTGGTTTACTGGATCATCATGCTTACAGTATATATGTTAGCATTCGATGCATTAGGATTACAAGTTGTTACTGATTTATTGACAAGTGTAGTACAGTTTATCCCTAAGATCATTGTAGCATGTATCCTTCTTATGGTAGGTATGTTTGCAGCTGATTTCATTAGAGAACTTGTTAAAGGTATGCTTAAGGCTGGTAGCTTTGACAATCCTAATCTTGTAGGTAACATTGCTTATGGAGCTGTTATGTTTCTTGTAGTTTCTATGGCTATCAGCACAGTAGGTATTGGAGGAGATATCGTTAATACTGTGGTAACAGCTGTATTCGGAAGCTTAAGTTTAGGACTTGCAATCGCATTTGGCTTAGGAGGTAGAGATGCAGCAGCAAGAACAATCAATAAAGTAACTAAGATGGATTAATGCTAATATCTCCTTGAGAGAATTAGTTTAATATATATAAAAGGGCTGTCATATGACAGCCCTTTTGTTTTTTAGTCATATTTCATTGGATTATTGTGAGAAAATCTCCTACTTTTGCAATCCAATAAAAAAAGATCTTTCAAATGCAGGCGCTTAGGCAATTTTCTATCCCTCTTAAGGGCTTAGATATTAAAGTGCATCATTTCACATATCAGATTGACAATAACTTCTTTGCTCAGTTTGACCATTCGCCATATAAGAATGGAATGTTGGAATCTACCTTAGAATTAGAAAAGAAGTATGATAACCTTCTTCTTAGGTTCTATATGAATGGAACGATTAAGACACAATGTGATAGATGTACAGCGGATATTGACTTTCCACTAACTTCTGATTTTGACCTTATCATAAAGTATGATGAGAATGAGAGGGAGGAAGAGGACATTATATATATACATCCTGAGACTCAAGTGGTCAATGTAGCGAAATATATATACGAACATATCATTTTGTCCATGCCGATTATTAAAGTCTTTGATTGTGATGATATACAACCAAGACCATGTGATCAGGAAGTTCTTAAGCACTTGGAAGAAAGTAATATTGAATCTTCAGCGAATAATCCATTGGGTGATGCTCTGAAGTCATTAAACATTAAATTAAAGTAAGAAACTATGGCACATCCGAAGAGTAGAATATCTAAACAAAGAAAAAGGAAAAGAAGAACGCATAAGAAGGCGACTATTCCACCTATTACGGTATGCGCAAAGACAGGAGAAGCACATATCTATCACCGAGCATATTGGCACGAGGGAGATATGTATTATAAAGGAAAGCTTCTCATAGAGGGTTCATTCGAGGAAGATTGATCTCTTTGAGATCTGTAAGATATACATGCCCTTTATAATTGATTTTATAAAGGGCTTCTTTGTTTATACCAACACCTAAAATTTATAATGAAAAAAATAATAAATACTAACAATGCGCCTGCACCCGTAGGCCCTTATAATCAATCTGTAGCAATAGGTAATATGCTCTTCGTATCTGGTCAGATAGCGATTGTACCTGAGACAGGTGAGTTGCTGACAGAAGATATTGAGTCTGAGACAGAACAAGTCATGAAAAACTTAGGTGCCATACTTAAGGAAGCTGATATGACTTATGATCATATTGTTAAAACATCTGTATTTGTCTCTGACATGCATAACTACAGTAAGATTAATGCTGTCTATGCGAAGTACTTTGATGAGGCTACAGCTCCGGCAAGAGAACTTGTAGAAGTAGCCAATCTACCTAAATTTGTCAATGTGGAAATATCCGCAATTGCATCTAAATAAATTAAGAAACATGTCATCTAAGAAAAGAGTCTTGTCTTGTATTCAACCCACTGGAGAAATGCATTTTGGTAATTACTTCGGTGCAGTACAGAATTGGGTCCGATTACAGGATAAGTATGAGTGTGTCTATGGTGTGGTAGATTATCATGCTATGACGATGCCTTATAAGCCTAAGAGACTCGCACAAGATACTTGGGAGATTATTTATAATCTTGTTGCTGTTGGGATAAAGAAAGAAAATTTATTTATACAATCATTAGTGCCCGAGCACACAGAACTTTGTTGGATATTTAACAATTTCGCTGGATACGGAAGAGTAGAGAATATGACTCAGTTTAAGGATAAGAGTATCCAAAGTAGTGCTGGTAAGAGTGGCTTTATTTCTGTAGGCTTATTTGATTACCCAGTATTACAAGCAGCGGATATATTAATCTATAAGGCAGATTATGTACCTGTAGGTGATGATCAGAAGCAACATTTAGAACTGACAAGAGAGATCGCTCAGAGATTTAATCATCAGGTGGGGAAGGAGTACTTTGTTCTACCAGAGACCCTTTATTCTGATACACCTAAGATTAAGTCTACAGCTGATCCTTCTAAGAAGATGAGTAAAAGTGCAGGAGAGAAACATAATATTAGTGTATTTGCTGACGAAGCTCGTCTCATGAAGCAAATCAGATCTGCCGTTACAGATGCCGGAGATGTAGAATCGCCTGAGATGAGTGAGGGTGTAAAGAATCTATTCGAATTACTCAAAGCTTCTGGTAACAAGGAAGCTCATGATGAAATGTGGAATAGATATGCTAGCAAGGATCTTAAGTACTCAGAACTAAAGGACGTAGTCGGAGAAGCGTTGGTATCGCTTTCTAAACAATTCAAAGAAAAAAAGGAAGAGATCACACAAGATAAGCGAGCCCTTAAGAATAGAATAAAAGAATCTAGCTCTGAGATTAGGAAGATAGCGCAGGAGACGTTACGAGAGGTCAAAGATCTGGCGGGATTGCTCAATGTTAAATTCTAAGCGATGAAGGTTATTTGCATAGGAAGGAATTATGCTAATCATGCTAAGGAGATGGGGAGTAATGTGCCATCAGTACCTATGATATTTATGAAGCCAAGTAATGCATTTAATACATCAGGGAAGATGGTATATCCAAGCTTTACAAAAGATTTGCATTATGAGCTGGAAGTTGTACTTCAGATTAATCAAAGGGTAAGTAATATATCAGAAGCTAAAGCAGGGGAATGTTATGATAAGATAGGCTTGGGAATAGACTTCACAGCAAGAGACATACAAGCTCAGTGCAAGGAGAAAGGACATCCTTGGGAAAAAGCTAAAGCATTTGATCATTCTGCACCATTAGGAATATGGAGACCTAAGAATAGCTTTAATCTTAATAATCTAGCATTTCAATTAATGCTTAATGACACTGTCGTGCAAGATGGTAATACGAAAGACCTCATTTTTAACTTTAATCACCTTATTTCTTATACTTCTCAGTTTTTTACACTCGATCAAGGAGACTTGATATACACAGGCACTCCAGAGGGTGTAGGACCTGTTAGTAAGGGGGATATTTTAAAAGGCTATTTAGAAGGTGAATTATTACTAGAAGTATCAATAATTTAAGACATTTGCAGCCAATTGCATTTACATTAAGAAAAAAATAGACTATGGCATACTTATTTACGTCCGAATCTGTATCAGAAGGACATCCAGATAAAGTTTCAGATCAGATATCAGATGCTTTAGTAGATCACTTCATTGCTTTCGATAAGTCGTCTAAGGTAGCTTGCGAGACACTTGTGACTACAGGGCAAGTTGTATTAGCGGGAGAGGTAAATACAAAGACCTACCTTGACGTCCAGTCTATAGCTAGGGAAGTTATTAGAAAGATAGGTTACACTAAGTCAGAGTATATGTTCGATGCAGACTCGTGTGGTATATTATCTGCGATACATGAGCAGTCTCCCGATATCAATCAGGGCGTCGACAGAAAGAATAAAATAGACCAAGGTGCTGGTGACCAAGGTATGATGTTTGGGTATGCAACTTCTGAGACAGATAACTATATGCCACTTGCATTAGATATGTCTCATAAGATCCTCATAGAGTTAGCGGCGATTAGAAAAGAAGGAAAAAAGATGAAGTACCTAAGACCTGACTCTAAGTCTCAGGTTACGATTAAGTACTCTGATGATCATAAGCCCATAGCAATCGATTCCATAGTTGTAAGTACGCAACATGATGATTTTGCGACCGAGAAAAAAATGTTAGCTCAGATTAAAAAAGATGTAGAGGCTATAGTGATTCCAAGAGTCAAGAAGAAAATGAAAGCTTCAGTCAAGAAATTATTCAACTCTAAAATCCAATACCATGTCAATCCTACTGGAAAGTTTGTAATCGGAGGACCACATGGTGATACTGGATTAACGGGAAGAAAGATAATTGTAGATACCTATGGTGGAAAAGGGGCTCATGGTGGTGGCGCATTCTCTGGAAAGGATCCTTCTAAGGTGGATAGATCTGCAGCATATGCTACAAGACATATTGCAAAAAATCTCGTAGCTGCGGGATTATGTGATGAGGTGCTTGTACAAGTGTCTTATGCGATAGGTGTAGCTAAGCCGACTAACATTTATATTAATACATATAATACTTGTAAGATCGAGATGTCAGATCCTGATATTGCGGATGTAGTGTATGATATATTCGATATGAGACCGTATGCTATCGAGACTAGACTGAAGCTAAGAACTCCGATCTATTCTGAGACAGCTGCTTATGGACATATGGGTCGAAAATCAGAAAAGAAAACTGTTTCTTTCACTGATGGCTCGGGCAAAACCAAAAAGGTTAAAGTAGAGACTTTCACATGGGAGAAGCTCGATTATGTTAAGAAAGTTAAGAAAGCTTTTGGTATCAGATAAGACATTCAGAGTGTTGTAGATTTAGTCGAGAAAAGCTTACTTTGAACATATAAAGTTTTTCTACATTTATATTGTTTTAAAATGTAAAGTGTAGTCACATAATAATAAAGCTCAATCACATTCTCGCGTATGAAATCTCAGCAATTCCAGCACAGGCATATCGGTCCTAATGATACAGAGACTTCCCAAATGCTTTCAGCTATAGGAAGTAGTAGCATGGAAGACTTAATCTCTAACACCATTCCTAAATCTATCAGATTATCTGAGGAATTAGATCTTCCAGAAGCCCTTAGCGAGCATGAATATCTGAGAGAACTCAAGATCATAGCTGAGAAGAATAAAGTCTATAGATCTTACATTGGGCAAGGTTACTATGGGACACTTACGCCCTCAGTGATCTTAAGAAATGTATTTGAAAATCCAGGGTGGTACACCCAATATACACCTTACCAAGCTGAAATTTCGCAAGGCAGATTAGAAGCTCTCCTTAACTTCCAGACCATGGTCTGTGACCTAACTGGAATGCCGCTTGCTAATGGATCATTATTAGATGAAGGAACCTCTGCAGCTGAGGCCATGATTATGTCTTATAATATTAAGAATAAGAGATCTAAAGTAGATAGCAATAAGATATTCGTAGATATAAATGTATTTGACCAGACCTTAGACGTTGTCACTGGTCGAGCGATTCCTCTCAATATCGAGGTTGTAGTTGGAGATTGGAAAGACATAGATCTAGATGAATCATACTTTGCCTGCCTGATACAATATCCAGACGCAATAGGTCAGGTGCATGATTACAAAAACTTAGCGGAAAAGCTGCATGATAATGATCAGATGCTCATTGTAGCGGCTGATATATTAAGTCTTACGATGATCGCATCTCCAGGATCTTGGGGAGCTGATATCGTAGTCGGTACGACACAGAGATTAGGAATTCCATTAGGTTATGGTGGGCCTCATGCTGCTTACTTTGCTACGTCAGAGAAATATAAGAGACAGATCCCCGGCAGAATCATTGGGGTATCCAAAGATAGAAGAGGAGACATGTCATTGCGTATGGCTCTACAGACAAGAGAGCAGCATATCAAACGAGAAAAAGCGACTTCTAATATCTGTACAGCGCAGGCATTATTAGCGATTATGGCATCGATGTATGCCTGCTACCATGGACCGAATGGGATGAGAGATATAGGAAATACGATATACTCCAAAACTAAGAGTCTATATCACTTCCTTAAGGAAAGAGGATATGTTATTGTAAATGATACATTTTTTGATACGATAACAATTGCCTTACAGAATGATGAGAAAGAAAAAATCACCAAACGAGCAGCAGAAAAACAAATTAATTATTTTATACATGGTGATCACCTAAGCATAAGCTTAGATGAGACAATTACGGAAAAAGATATAGAAGATATACAATATACTTTTGACGGAAATCAAAATCAAGGGTATAGCAATGGAGTCCATTATGGAATACCAGTGTCATTACAAAGAGTAGAAGATTACCTCACTCACCCTATATTCAACACACATCACACGGAGACATCGATGATGAGATACCTTAAGGCATTAGAGAACAAAGATCTCTCTCTGATGCACTCCATGATACCTCTTGGCAGTTGTACGATGAAGCTGAATGCTGCAACCGAATTGATGCCAGTGTCGTGGGTAGAATTTTCTTCTATTCATCCATTTGTTCCAGCAGATCAGACACAAGGATACCAGCAGATTTTCGATGAGCTATCAGAGTATTTGTCTACGATAACTGGATTCGCAGGATGTACGCTACAGCCTAATTCGGGTGCTCAAGGTGAGTACGCTGGACTCATGATGATCAGAGCCTATCATGCAGCTCACAATGGCGGCAGTAGAAATATAGTTCTTATACCATCTTCTGCTCATGGGACTAATCCTGCCAGTGCAGTCATGGCTGGAATGCAAGTCGTTATAACGAGCTGTGACGAGGACGGAAACATTTCTTTAGAAGATCTAAAAGGAAAAATAGAATTATATAAAGATAAGCTTGCGGGTATCATGATCACATATCCTTCTACACATGGTGTATTCGAGGAAGATGTCATAGAGATATGCGATAGAGTACACGATGCAGGTGGTCTAGTATACATGGATGGTGCTAATATGAATGCTCAAGTAGGACTTACAAGTCCAGGAGCCATACATGCTGATTGTTGTCACCTTAATCTACATAAGACCTTCAGTATTCCACATGGAGGAGGAGGACCAGGAATGGGTCCAGTCTGTGTCAATGAAAAATTACTGCCTTTCCTACCAGGTCATAGCAAGGCTGATAACTCTGATAGTGCCTTACACGCCATATCAGCAGCAGAGTGGGGTAGCGCAAGTATACTATTAATATCCTACGCCTACATAAGATTGTTAGGCCGGGTGGGAGTTAGGAAATCCACGGAGTTAGCCATCCTTAGTGCTAATTATATTAAGACCTGCTTAGCAGATGACTACCAAGTCCTATATACTAATAACAAAGGCTACTGTGCACATGAATTAATCATCGATCTCAGAATGTATAAGGAAGGTGGCGTATCTGCAGAGGATGTCGCTAAGAGACTTATAGACTATGGTTTCCATGCACCGACATTGAGCTTCCCTGTGCCAGGTACGATTATGATCGAGCCTACAGAGAGTGAGAATAAGGCAGAGCTGGATCGTTTTATACAAGCCATGCAAAGTATCAAGCAGGAGATTAACGAAGTGATAGAAGGTAAGGTGTCTGCAGATGACAATGTTCTGCGTAATGCGCCACATCCATTACAAGAGATTACAGCTGATAATTGGGATCATGCTTACAGTAGAAGTAAGGCTGCTTATCCGATAGATTCTTTACATCATAGTTTTAAATTTTGGCCTACAGTATCAAGAGTAGATAATGCATATGGTGATCGGAATTTAGTTTGTACTTGTCCGCCTATTGAGTCATATGAGATGATGGCTGAGGAGGTGTAGGTATAAGTGAACAGATTGACAAATCAATTACGCTAAACTTATATAGGAGCTATAGGTTTTCGATAAAATCTTTGATTTCCTTTAGCGGAGAATTAGGGAGAGACTCTATTGATTTAATAAGTTTTCTAAATTCAGTATTTCTTCTTAATCTCGTTCCTTTTTGTTTAGTAATTGCTTTCATTTTTTTAGGTGTATCAATGGTACTACCTTTTGAGAATAACTTATTCTCCTTACCAATTTTGCAGAGCCATCCTTCAAGATCAGGTTCTTGAATTATTAAATATGAATTCTGTGAATTATGTTTGAAGTATGTGATTCCAGATTTAGAAGCTTTATCAGAATCAATCTGAGAGTTGGGATTTACAGGGTCAATTCTTGAGTATTTATCAAACTCACTTGGTAGGGATGTTCAGAAGTAATCCAATCAGCTTACACTCAGTTTATTACAATGTTATAAATTATATCATTACTCAGTAATTGGATAAATACGGACTATAAGGGGGTACGTGCCTATCAGATTTGTCATGATTTTTGTAAAAAATCCCGCCAAATCCCCTCAGACTTTACATCCTAATCCCTGCAATTCTTGCAGGGCTAAACATAATGTAATCCCTCTGGGATTAAAACTCCTTACTTCTGAATATCCCTTGGTAGGCTATTGTCATTATCAATAATTCCTATTAATTTTTTATCTGGTTTATCTTTGATTTGATTAAGTACCCAACCGACTCCACCTGGAGTATTATGGATTACTTTGGTTCTTTTTGGATTTATTATCTTATGCAGATAGGTTTCTCCATGACATTCTGGATATAAAATTTTAGACATTTAGATTATTAAAATAATCAAGATTATAAAAAATGTCACCTCTTAGGTCAATCAGTTCTTTGACTGCATCACTTGGCAATAGGTTTGCTACAGTTTCGTGATTCTTGTATTCTAAATGATATATGGCAATATCAGACTTGTCACATCTATTGAACAATGTTTCTAATATGTATGGGCTGTGAGTAGTAATAAAAAATTGGTTATCATTAGCCGCAATATTTTCAGCAAGTTCAACTATATATGGAGGAAAAGAATTGGATTCAGGTTCTTCGAATACTAAGGTTGATTCTGAGTTTGTCTTAATAGCAACCAGATAAAATATATATCTTTTTATAGTATCAGCAATTAATTCCAGTGGAAGTTGAATTATCCTATTATTTTGCTTTTTCTGAATTACAAATTTTCTATCATCCTCAATAAAAACTAGGTCTAAGTTATAATCTTTTAATATCTCGGCTAAGTCATTAGTTAAATCACTATCTGATTCTATGACAGAAAATAAATTTTCACCGAAAGGAAATTTTAGAATACTTTGAAATAATTCAATATTTTTGAATTTCAATTTTGACTCTTTGAATCTATAAGGTTTTATATCTATATCAGCAGCACTATTAAACTTATCACCATCGTAGGTGACATTCCCACTCAAATTTGTTTTGAAAGAGAATTTTTGATTTAGATTTTCTGGATCAGAATTATCAACAGTTTTTCCTTCGTAGTCGAATGAACACGAATTATCTGTACTTAACTTAAGTTGAAGTTTATTTAAGTTTGATTCAATACAAGCTGCTTCTTTTCTATCAAAAAAAAGATTTCCAAAAAAATTCCTTCGAGAACATTAGATTTTCCAACATTGGGGCGTCCTATAAAAAGATTGATTTTTTTCGGATTAATCTTTAATTCCTTAATGGATTTAAAGTTCTTTATATGCAATGTATCTAACACAAGGATAATGATACAAAAATTATTCCTTAGAGGCTAAATAGTGTTTGGTATCGCGATATTATGCATTATGCATTATATAAGTCCATTACATGTTAGAGTTATAATTCTAAGTAAGATGTATCTACATACCCTTGATCTCATACCTTTCCCTCATTTTAAAATCTGCCTTATTATTCTTACTCCAATAGTCTGACCATTCGCTATGCTTTAGCGTTGCGGTAGTTGCTCTTAGCTGGCCGTCAAACGCTGAAGGATAAGATTCTTTCCACTGTAGGATATTTCTCAGATCATTATTTTCGTATGTATATTCATACTCTAGAGATAGTTCAGGAATTTTTATGATGTAGGTCGTTGCTTTTTGTTGAGTGAGTGGCCCTTCGTAAGGTATTTTGATTCCCTTAGCAGCATATGGTTTCAGCTCTTTGTGTTTGAGTCTATGATATATAGTCGATGGGATTATCTTAAATTCTCCAATAGGTAATTGTGTATCGTCTATACGGATAAAGTTATAGATCTCATCCATCGTGATATATTTCTTTATTTTTCCGTCGGTGTCCCCTTCGTTTTCGAAGTAAGAAAATCCTCTTACTCTGTAGTAACCTGATGCTTCATTGAGTTGTACATATGATTGTCCACACCAGTCCTGAGAAGAAGTGGTAATCTTCATAGTAGATAAATCTGAAGCTTTTTGAGACTTGGTAAATACCGAAGTAAAGATCGAATAATCATAGAGCCCGGTAGTAAATCTTCTGATCTGATTATTCTTAAGAATGGGTACAGAATTTTTCTGTGTGTAGTTGTCGTTTTTCACTTGCTTATCAGATAGGAAATCTTCTGTGACAAAAATCATTACTGCCTCACCCTCATGCGTGTTGTTATATCTATTCTGCTGTAGATCATATACATTGATTTCAGCTTTGCCTTCGTACCACTTTGAGTTAAGAATATTTTCTGATCGGTTATTCTCGCTAGTGGAGTCTACAGAACTGAGCAGAACTTGCTTATCAGTAGAAGGAACTGAGCATGCTGATAAGAACATTGCAAGAACAAGAAGTAGATATTTCATAAGATCTATTTGTATTGACCCTAACAGGGCGCTATGTTTAATTGTTGTATCAGGGGTTAATCTTCTTGCTTTTCTTCTTTAAAATCGGAATTTTCAAAAGCATTTCTGACAGAGTAATAAATAAGATTATATCCATCCCTTGATTTAGAAAATCTTCTCTCTACTGTAAATAATCCCTTTTGATCTTGGATGTTCTCTACTACGATGCCACTGAGATGGGTGTATTTTCTTGTAAATTCTCCCCCCTGAGTCGAGAAGGGCTTATGCATAATCCATTCATCTTTTTGCCATAGAGTAGAATCATCCTTTTGCTGCAGTGGAAAAATAACATGCGACAACTGATAGTCAGCATCACTATGGAAGCGATCATAGAAGCTCAAAAAATCTTGAGGAATCTCTTCTTTAAATAGTGAAGTCTGTCCTATATCTTGCTTTGTTGGTTCTGATTTACAACTTAAGATTAGGAAAATGCAGAGTAGAATAAACTTATGATTCATATTCTAATATTGAATAGACAAGATAGTAATCATTAAGTTTATCGGTATATAAATTATAAGTTTGAGAGATAGTATTTTTTCTTAACCAACCTTTGAGTTCTAACTTTTGTTGAAAATAAATGAATGGGTACAGATGCATATGTTCCCTGAATTCTATTTCTCGTTTGCCATAAGCCTTATACATACATTCCTTTGCACCCCAAAATATATGGTAGCAATCTTCTAAGTGCTGCAGATCTATCATCTTATGCTCAGCTTCAGAAATAAACTTATGCTGAATTCTAGAAATCTTATGTTCTTGTCTTTGGATATCTATTCCAACAGTCACATCTGAAATGATCGCTGCAACTCTGTTTTTGGAGTGACTTATAGAAATATGTCTTTGGCTATTTTTTAGACTTGGCTTATTGTGTTTATCTTTAATCACAGGCTTTCTGTCACAATCCCCATCTAATAATTGACATAGGTACCTGCTCGATAACCACTCTTTTTTTCTGTGTGGCTTAAGGCCTGCATAATGCTCTATCTCTTGATCATTAAGGCTGAGAGAACTTAAGAAGAACTCTTCATCCTCGGTATTATCCCATACCATGATTCTTGTATTGTGATATAGTTGTTTATCGTAGATTAAAGGCATGGGATAAAAATAGTCTGGATTATGGGAGTACAAAAAAAAACCGCAGCAAAAATTGCAGCGGTTTCATTTATTATCAAAGCAAGATCATTCTTACTTCTTTAAAGCATCTCTTATCTCAGTAAGTAAAGACTGATCAGCAGTCGGTCCGGGATCTGGTGCAGCTCCCATATACCTGATCTTAGACTTAGCAAGCATAAATAGGACAAATCCTACAATGATTAGATTAACGATGGAATTAATCCAAGCACCATATCTTATTGCACTTACATAATTTCCGTCTGCATCCACTTCATCACTTAATGGATGTACCATATCAGCAAAGTCCACACCACCTGCAAAATGGCCTACCACTGGCATAATTATGTCATTAACAAATCCATTGACAACCAATCCTACAGCACCTGCAAGTATTACAGCTATTGCAAAATCTAATACATTTCCCGTTAGAATAAACTCTTTAAATTCTTTTAACATTTTCTGATGTTTTGTTTAGTTATTAGACACAAAGCTAATTTAATATATTTTATATATATATTTTATTTTAATATTTAACTATTGGTGATCTTATTAGCCAAATTGTATTTCATTTTTTGAAAATTTACATATTATAATAGATATTATTTCAGAAATCATCAACAACTACAAAAGAATGTTTGTTTAATTTTAGTCTTTTAATCAATAAGTATCTTTCGGAAATCGAATTATGTATACACAAAAGCAACACTTAAGCTATTTTGACCTTTCTAAAAATTTCCTAAGTCAAAACTTAGATGATAATCATTATAATGATCTTGTAAGTCTGATGCAATACCATGAGTGGAAGTATTATGTAGATAATAATCCTGTCATTTCAGATACTGAGTATGATGTGTTGTATAAGAAATTAGAAGCCTTAGAAAAGAATAATCCTCTAATTATTCGTGATGATTCACCGACGCAAAGAGTATCCAGTGATGTCGAGAAAGATACGAAGTTGGTGAATCATCTGACACCGATGCTGTCATTAGATAATTCTTATAATTTAGTAGATCTTTTAGAATTTGACAAAGCGATACATAAGCTATGCCAGATTGATCCTCAGCAAGATGTAGAGTATTATGTAGAGCCAAAATTAGATGGCGGTAGCATTGCATTAGTGTATGAGAATAACAGATTAGTTAGAGCTGCAACGAGGGGTAATGGAGTAGCAGGCGAAAATATTTTATCTAACGCTAAGACATTATCTTCAGTACCACTATCTGCCAAGTTCTCTGATTATGGGATTGCCACAGTAGAGCTCAGAGGCGAAGCTGTAATCCATATAGATACTTTCCATAAGAAAAACAAAGAAAGAGAACAGCAAGGATTAGAAATATTTGCTAATCCTCGAAATGCTGCAACAGGTGGGCTAAGAATGAAAGATGCGAATGAATCCAGAAAGCGTGGCCTTGAGGTCTTCATTTTTCAGATGGCTTATGCGGTGGATGCTGATGGCAACAATATGATGGCAAACTTAGAGAGTCATAGTAAGGTCATAGACATGCTTAAAAATTTAGGTTTTAATATCCCCAAAAACAATCATGATCTTGCAAATAATATCAATGAAGTCTACAAGCATGCACAAGCTTGGGAGAATGAAAGAGAAGCGTATGATTATGAGATAGATGGTGCCGTAATAAAGGTCAATGACTTTGTACTACAACAAAAGGCAGGCTCCACTCAGCATCATCCGAGATGGGCTATTGCATTTAAATTCAAAGCTAAGCAAGCAACCACAACTCTTAATGATGTAGAATATCAGATCGGAAAGACAGGAGCTATTACGCCTGTAGCCAAAGTAGAAGCTGTACACCTCGCTGGGGTAACTGTATCTTCCATCTCTCTGCATAATGAAGAATTCATAAAGCAAAAAGATCTGAGGATCGGTGACAAGGTCATTATCGAAAGAGCAGGAGATGTTATACCATACATTGTCAAGTCGATAGAAGAATTACGTACAGGCAAGGAAGAAATTATTGTTTTCCCATCCCATTGTCCGTTTTGCCATTCAGAATTGCAGAAGTCAGAAGATCAAGCCGCTTGGAGATGCGAGAATCCTCAGTGTATAGAGCAGAACCTCCAGCGCATAATATATCATGTCTCTAAGGCTGCGATGGACATAGATGGTTTTGGAAAATCTTATGTAGAAAAATTCAATAAGTTGGGGTGGTTATCTGATATATCTGATGTCTATAACTTAGACTACGACAAGATAAGTGCATTAGAGGGATTCGGACAGAAGTCAGCGGACAATCTTAAGCAAGCGATAGATAAAGCCAAACAGAATCCACTACACAGAGTCCTTAATAGTCTTAGTATACACCATCTCGGTAAGAAAGCCAGTAAGTTGATTGCTCAGAATATAGAGTCAGCGATGGACCTAAAGGAATGGACTGTAGAGCAATATGTGGATATTAAAGATGTAGGTCCAGTAGTGGCTGAGAATGTTATCCATTGGTTCTCTATCCCTGAAAATATTGAGCTACTGGAGAGAATGGAATCCTATGGTGTCAATCTATCTCAGACAGAGGCGGATAAGCCCAGATCAATCAAAGAAGGGGCCGTATTATTAGGTAAAACGATTCTATTCACTGGGTCTCTTAAGGAAATGACTCGTAAGCAAGCACAGGCGATGGCAGAAGAAAATGGAGCTAAAAACATATCTGCGGTCAGTTCTAATCTTAATATTCTGGTCGTAGGGGAGAAGGCCGGATCTAAATTAAAAAAGGCACAGGCCATCGGCACTGTCCAGATATTGACAGAATTGGAGTACCTTGAGCTTGTAAATGGATAATATACATCTCATTATATTAGATTAAGTCGATAGGGGTGTGATATAAATAAGTTAGACTAAATACAAAGCATGACATTTGAAGAATTAGGATTTAGTGAAGTAATATTAGAGGCATTAGGTTATATGGGATTCGAGAACGCAACGCCTATCCAAGAGCAATCGATTCCACATATCATGGAAGGTCGCGATATCTTAGCATCAGCACAGACGGGGACAGGTAAGACGGCAGCATTTATATTGCCGATCTTAGATAAGTTAGCCCAAGAAAATAATGGCACAACTCAGGTACTTGTCATATGCCCTACGAGAGAACTAGCACTCCAGATCGATAATCAGATACAAGCTTTTTCTTATATGACTAACGTCTCCTCCATTGCACTCTACGGTGGTGGTAGTGGACAAGATTGGAGTAATCAACAGAAAGCACTTAAGAGTGGAGTTAATATAGTTGTCGCTACACCAGGTAAACTTATCTCATTTATCAATAATAAATATTTTAGTTGTAAGACCGTCAATTACCTTATTCTGGATGAAGCAGATAGAATGCTCGATATTGGATTCTATGACGATATCATGTCAGTGATAAAGATGCTACCTGAGAAGAGACAGACATTATTATTCAGTGCCACATTACCTCAGAAAATAACTAAGCTTAGTAAGTCGATTCTAAGAGATCCTAAAGAAATAAAAATCGCCATTTCTAAACCAAATGCCAAAATTCTACAAGCAGCTTACTTAGTCAATGATGAGCACAAGATTAAATTATTAGTGAAGCTTATAAAAGATAAGCCTGCATATAACAGTATCGTCATTTTCAGCTCCACAAAGAAAAATGTATCTGCTGTCACTAAAGCTCTAAAATCTAATAAACTTGCTGCGGAAGCCATATCTTCAGATCTCGATCAGTCAGAGCGAGAGAAAGTCATGCTGAGATTCCGATCTAAGGAGATAAGAATACTTGTCGCAACAGATGTTATCAGTAGAGGTATAGATGTGAAAGATATAAACCTTGTAATCAACTATGGCACCCCAAGTGATGCAGAAGATTATGTGCATAGAATCGGTCGTACAGCACGTGCTGATACATCAGGCGTAGCTATCACATTTATAAATACGGATGATATGAGAAACTTTGCTCAGATAGAAAAGTTAATCGAAAAAGAAGTTATCAAAATGAAATTACCCCCAGAGATCGGTGTATCTCCAGAGTGGGACCCTAACAGTCGAGGAAGCCGAGGCGGACGAGGTGGTGGTGGACGAGGAAGTAGTAAGGGAAGAGGTGGCAACCGATCAGGCGGCGGAGGTCGCGGAGGATCAAGAGGTGGCAGAAATAATAGGTCAGGCGGTGGTGGTCGATCCGGTGGCGGTAAGTCAGGCGGTAATAAAGATCGTAGAAATTAGAATTTTCAAATTTTGGCGTTTAAAAAATCAATCTTTTTATAACTTAAAAATGATATAACTTTAAGGTAATAATACATTGTAATGACCATAGTAATAAAATCTTCTGAGGATATAGATGTTATAAGAAAAGCTATTGAAAAACTTAGACAAAGCGGCAAATTAAATGCCCATAAGCATTGTGGTCAAATCAGTCTGAGCAATGATCCTATAGAAATTCAAAAGAGAATGAGAAATGAATGGTAACAATTTGCTGATTGATACCAATATAGCGTTGTACCTTTTATCTGGTGATAAGGTGCTGGCTGAAACATTAAATAATTGTGATGTTTACGTTTCATTTATTACTGAATTAGAATTGTTAGGTTACCGTGGTATAACGCAAGAGGAACATAACAAGGTGAAGGATTTTTTGAATGATTGTATAATCATAGACCTTAATGAATCAATAAAGTTATTGACAATAGAACTAAAGCAAAGTTTAAGATTAAAATTACCTGATGCTGTTATTGCAGCAACTGCAAAATATTTAAATATGCCTTTAGTTTCTGCTGATTCTGATTTCTCCAAAATAGATCAAATTCAGTTTATAGAGTATCAATTATAGTGACTTTCATTAATAAATTGATTAAGAATATAGAGTTAGGCTTTGATTGTCTGCGGAGTATAGAGGACTCTCGAGTGTCTTGGAGTGTTGTTGCCACATCTTATACCATTTAAACATTAGAATGTCGGAAATATTATAATAGAATTAGCCAATTTCTGCGTTAAAAATTCCTACCTCTTTTGTAGGCAGGCAGGCTCATCATTACCTGTGCCGCCCACGGCGGCAGCTACCGCTATGACTCAGCCCACCCACTTTCGTGGTTTACTCTTTTCGAGTATTGGTATACTCGATTTGTCTGCGACGAAATCATTCGTTCATGCCTAAATCTTAACAAATTCTATTCAATAATCTCAACCAACATCTTATAATTTAAATGGTATTAATATCCAAGAACATGAGTTGTGATAAAATGGAAAGTGGAACTTATATTATCACTGTGACCAGAGAAGGCATAGAAGATTGCCAGAAGATTGAAATCATAGACTAACAAAGAAAAAGGTGACACCAAGCGGCATCACCTTTTTCAAACTCAATCTCAATTCATTTTTAGAAAGTCTTAATGAAGTTTCCTTCGGATCTTATGAAGGTCTATTCGATTAGACTATTCTTATAGTTCTTATAATTACCACATCATGTGGATTACATACCTAACTTAGCTTTCACTAATGACATTACATTTTCTGATTCTGCAGCATGTAAGATTGTTCCTGTACTGGTGTCAAATATCATTGTGTAACCGTTGTCAGCACCTACTGCTTCTACAGCTTTTTTTACTTTATCTAAGATTGGTCCTAATAGTTCTTCTCTTTTCTTTAGGATTTTGTTTTGCACTTCTACTTCTAATGCAGCGATCCCTTGTTGCTCTTGTCCAAGCTCAGCTTCTTTCTGCTCCATTTGTACTTTAGATAGAGTGCCTTCTTGTGCTTGCTTTACATAAGCCTGATATTTCGTTTCGAAAGTCTTTACCTTTTCTTCTCCTGATTTGATCAGTTGATTCTGGTAAGTTGTAATTTCTGAATCCGCAGCTTTGACAGCAGGTAATTCTGCAAGTAGGGCAGCAGAGTCTATGTAGCCAAATTTCTGTGCTTGCATTGTGAAAGCAAAACATATAAATAATGCGCCTAAAATTAATTTCTTCATCTCGGTAGTTTTCATCGTATTGTGTTTCTAAAAAAATTATTTCTTGTTAATTAAGTACAGTTCTAAAACCGCAAATGTAATTCAATGGTTAACATTAACCTCCAATTTAACCTAAGATTAAAGCTAAAAGTCCAAATTTGTTAATTAAATGATACCTCTTATGCCCTAAAAAGGGGAATTCTCTATGATCCACTGTACCGAATCGATACGATCAGTTGCCTACCTGCACCGCTGAGACCTGATGCAAATGGCCGATAATAACTATCTAAAAGGTTATGAATTCCTGCTGATATGGTCCAATTAATACTATAATTATAGCTGGCATCTATATCAATCGTCTGCCAAGAAGGAGTCCCTTCTAAGGGGGCAAACTCTGGATTATCCACACTTCCACCATAGTCTTCGATACGTTTCCATGCATTATACTTGTGTGTCAGAGTGATGCTATATAAATCTGCATCATAGCTAATCTGGTTATAACCGAACGTCGGCGGTATATGTCCCAATGGCCTTTGTATGCCTTCTGAGTCTTCAGAGGTTCCTCTCTGATAATTATATGCAGACTGTAATGAGAGGCTGGAAGTGGCTTGATAATTTAGGTTGATTGAGATACCTTTTATGTTGCCTTTATTGTCATTGACATTAGCTACGACATCTAATGTGTCACCCGACACGATGTAAGTAGAAGATCCATCTGGCAGAAGAAAACTCTTTCTTACGATAGCGTCATCTATGAGTGTGTAATATCCTGTGAGACCTAAGCTTATTTGTTTTGTTTTATATTCTATGGTAAGTTCTGTATTGATCACTTTCTCAGAGTTGAGCTCTGGATTTGGGATCGTAACTTCCCTGCCATTAACTCTGACTTTCGCTAAGTCATCTACATTGGGTGATCGGAATGCATTGCCTATAGAAGTTTTTATAAGCCAATTATTTTTTTGGTAATTGAGACCAGTTACGCCTACTATTGCTTTGCTATTATTACGGATTCCTTCGTAGAAATAGTCTGGCCACTGGAATGGATCTGACTGCAAATAATTAAGATTTACTTTTTGATGTGTATATCTAAGTCCAGTTATCCATATGAGGCTGGAGTCTCGGTTTTGATAATTGTGTTGTAGATAGATACCCGCATTTAATAGTTGGCTGCCGCCGCTGGGATAGCGTGTAAGGATGTCGACTGTTTCCGAAGAGTTATTTCTATCGATACCTTGAGCTGTAGATTGCACATCGTTATGGTGGACATCTATTCCGTATACAACTTTTTGATTTTGATTGATTCTTTTATTGAAGTCTAATGTCATGCCGAATATTTGGACATCTTCTTCCTGTATTTCTAATATTGGATTATTAATGCGTCTGCTGTATCTGTCTTCACTTATTTTTTGGTATGAAGTGATTAAGTAGATCTTATCGAATAACGTATTACCTGAAGTATATGTCAGCTTCGGTGAAATTAATAATCGCTGTTGCGGTCCATAATACCATTCTGCAAATCGAAGAGATCCATTTCCATTGTCACTTCTTTCTGCAAGGTTATCATACCTTGGAATATCGCTGCTGGTAGAGTATTGTATATTAAGTTCTGACTTTAGATTGTCCGATAGATTGAGCGCATACTTTTGCAAGAAGTCTAGTTGACTAAAAGCAGTCCCTATTTGAATATTAGGATTTTCATTATTTATAATCTGATCATCTTGTCCTTCTATGACTTGTACATATTCTGACAAAAGTCCAGACCTGGTGCCAAATTCTGGATAGATATCCTTGCGATTATTTCCAGTCCTGAGGTCACTATAATCTGTATAGGTCAAACTTGTCAGTACTCCGAAATTTCTTTTTGAAAAAGTATGATCTATGTGGACACGTTTTTCTTGGTTGGCTGAGCTATATCTGAGATCTGCATTTATAATATGATTATAATCTGTTCTTTTATCAAAATTAAACAAAGGAGATCGTGTCCGATAATGCACCACACCACCTAATGCTTCACTTCCGTACATTAATGATCCAGGACCAAAAATGACTTCTGCTTGATCTAATATATTAGGGTCTATTGTTATGGCATTCTGTAGATGGCCACTTCTATATATGGCATTATTCATACGGACGCCATCGACAACAAGAAGAACCTTATTAGCTTCGAATCCTCGCAGAATCGGACTGCCTCCACCCATCTGTGATTTCTGTATATAAGCACCTCCACTAATCTCCAGTGCTTCTGCACTATTCTGTGCTTGGCTTTTTCTGATGGCGTCAGCCTTTATAGTCACTACATTATATGGGAGGTCTATCGCTCTTGCATTAGTCCGTCCTATGATGACGACCTCATCTAATAATTTATTATCTGAGATCATCTGTATGTAGGTAGTTCCAGATTTGATTCGTTCTAAGCTTACATTTAGATCTTGATAACCTATATAGGTGAGATTGATTATGGTATTGTTATCTAGACTTATGTCATAATACCAATACCCATCTATATCGGTCGTCGTTTTGATATCATTATAACTGACGTACACTCCTATGAGTGCCTCTAAGTTTTCGTCTACTACTTTTATTTTTGCCTGTGAGAAAGTTAGGTAAGGCAACAAGAAAAAGATTGTACTAAGCCAGAGGTAAGTGAATCGCGAATGTCGTGCCTTCATTGGTTTTTGAGCTTTTTACAAATATTTTTCCGTCGTGGTAATTCTCTATGATCCTCTTAGCTAAAGATAAGCCGAGACCCCATCCTCTTTTCTTAGTTGTAAATCCTGGATTGAAAACCAATTTTTGGTTAGATGCATTGATACCTTTACCCGTATCAGATAATAAGATGACTGCTTTATTACTTTCATTATTGATTCGTATAGAAATCTTGCCTTTTCCGTCCATTGCATCTAATGCATTTCTAAGTAAGTTCTCTATCACCCAATCGAAGAGGTGAGAATTAATCATGACATGTATTTCTGAATCGGAGTTGTTTTGCATGGAGAAACGGACACCTTTGGATGCTCGTCTCTTCATATATATGATACATTCATTCAGCTCTTCTTCTAGATTGGTCTTAGTAAGATCTGGCTTCGAGCCTATCTTAGAGAATCTATCCGCAATCAGCTCTAATCTTTTGACATCATTACCCAGCTCATTTACAATTTCTAAGTTTTCTTCTTTTTGGTTAGGTACATCTTTTAGATATTGTATCCAGCCTAGTATAGCTGAGATAGGAGTACCTAACTGATGAGCCGTTTCCTTAGCCATACCAGCCCAGACTCTATTCTGTTCTGATCGTCGAGATGCTGAGAATAGATAATATGCAAATAGTATAAATGTGCTCAGTAGAAGTATCTGAGCTAAGGGGAACCACTTAATCAAATAATACAATCTAGAACGATCATAATATATATAGCTCGCATAACCAGATGCTTCGAATGGTACAAATCCTTTGGATGTCAGGTTATTAACTTTCTTAGTTAGTACTTCCTGGTCTGTAATCTCATCACTTCCATCTATATGGAATCCTGAATAAGAACCATCCTCACTTTCTAATATAATTGGTATAGTGGGAAAAACCTTATCTAAGATTACGGAGGTCAATATCTGTTCATCTTCTTGCTTAGCCTCTAAAGTGTTCTTCAATGCTTCTACATATATTTCCACACTTAGATCTTCCCTCTCAGCGAGTTTCTTAGCCAGATACTGAGAGTAGATCATACTTATGATCACGATGATCGCAGCAATGATTGCCAATAGTAATTTCCAGCTAGATTTATATTTATATATATCCATAAGACGGTATGCCCACAAAGAAACGTAAAAAATGAATAATTGATTATGTTACCTTGGACACAGTAGTGATATTATTAATTAAGATATTTTCTTTTATTTGCATTAGACATGGAATCTAAACAATATGTAGTCCGATCCGTAGGTGATCTTTCGCTTACTGCCAGTGTTTTGCTTAGGGATATTAAGTACCCCGTGGTGTTATTAGAAGGCCAATTAGGGGCTGGGAAGACTACTCTTATTAAAGCAATACTCCAGGAACTCCAATGTGAGGATATAGGAAGCAGCCCTAGTTATTCTATTATAAATCAGTATAAAGGTATCGACGGCATAATATACCACATAGATCTGTATAGAATAGATAATGCAGAGGAAGCTTTTGCCTTGGGATTAGAAGAGATACTGTATAGTGGAAGACCTTGTTATATTGAATGGCCTCAGCTTATTATGGATTATGTCGATGATAATCATCATAAGTTGCTTATAGAAGTGATGGATAACGGTGTTCGTCGATTCACGCTCATGTAGGTTTGTAGTAATCAGATAATTCTTTTTCCTGATTTTTAACTGTTTACAGATATATTATCTTTATCTTATAGATTGAAATAAACGATTCTCCAGTATGTCAGGTGACGGTAAAAAGTTTAATTTTTCTGATTTCTTTACAGAAGGTCAATACCAGACCCAAGCAGAGACCTTAGCGGTAAGTGATAATCGAAAAGATATCTCTATAGGAATACCGAAAGAAATATTTAAGGATGAAAATAGAATAGCTATTGTACCTAACTCTATAAGGACACTTGTAGGTTATGGACATAGAGTAATCGTAGAGAATGGTGCTGGAGAGAAATCTAATTATTCTGATCATGATTATTCTGAGGCTGGTGCTGAGTTATGTTCGAGCGCAGAACAAGTTTACAAGTCTGATATTATAGTGAAGGTGTTTCCACCGACTTTGGAGGAAATCGAATATTTCCATCCAGACCAGGTTCTAATCTCACCATTGTTACTGCCATACGCTTCTCACGAATATATAGATGCACTGAAGCGAAAACGAGTCATTGCCATAGCAATGGAATATCTTAGTAATACTAATGGTACCTTTCCCATCGTCAGAATTATGAGTGAGATAGCAGGAATGTCTTCCATATTCACAGCTGCAGAATTACTTAGTTATAAAAATGGTGGTAGAGGTGTATTGTTAGGTGGTATATCTGGTGTACCTCCAGCTAAGGTTGTCATATTAGGTGCTGGAGTAGTAGGGGAGTTTGCAACTAAGACTGCATTAGGATTAGGTGCTTCGGTAAGGATATTCGATAATGATATCTCTAAGCTGATGCGAATACAAAATCTAATCGGACGTCATCTCCATACATCTACTTTTAATCCAGTCTATCTTGGCTATCAGCTCATCAGTGCAGATGTGGTGATAGGAGCCGTACATTCTAAGACAGGTCGATCTCCGATTATCGTGACAGAAGAAATGGTCAGTAAGATGAAGCCTGGTGCAGTCATAGTAGATGTAAGTATCGATCAGGGAGGATGTATAGAAACCTCTGAAGTAACTAATCATAAGAAACCAGTAGTCATTAAGCATGATGTCCTACATTATGGGGTGCCTAATATTGCGTCTAAAGTACCAAGGACAGCATCAGTAGCAGTCAGTAATATCATCACACCATTGCTTATAAAGGCAGGAAAATACGGCTCGATAGAAGGATTATTATACGATGGCGCTGGTGTAAGAAACGGCGTGTACACTTATAAGGGAGCTCTTACTAATAAGTACTTAAGCGAAAAATTTGGGTTTAAGTATCAGGATATCAATCTGCTGATTGCAAGTAAGTTCTAATATCAATTACTATAAAGGTGTCGTATGAGATTAAATCTTAACCTTCGCCTTACGAGCATCTCGGAAGCTCTTAATAAATACAACAAATGCAATCAATGATGTGAGCATCATGGTGCCCGTTCTAAACATTACCATGCCATTACCACCCTCGATAGCTTTCATGAATGGTCTTGCTAATCCTAATAGGATCAATAGTGTCAATACTACTGCAATGTGAGATACAATCTTATGATGATTCCGGACAAAGTTAGTACACACAAAAAGTATGATGCCTACTACAACTGGAATGATTGGCGTCAGAGAACCCTCTAGACCTGTAGCTTTAATTCCCCATATGCCGAAGGCTACGAGAACGATTGCATTGATCATATTAGCATTTCCAGCATTCATATTATTCTATTTTGGACTGCGAATATATGTAATTCTAATTTGATAACCTCAAGGCAGAATCTTGATTATAACTAAACTTACCATTTCATAGAATGGGAATGATTTGCTTTCTTGTAAAGGTCTCCCTCTTTTCATTGCGAGGGAGGAACGAGTTGAGTAATCTTCAGTTATATCACTATAATCTTATAGCTTTCAACTGAGGTGATTTAAGATGTGATTAGGTCTAAGTGCTAAGCAAGATTTACCAGGTTTTAGAAACCTGTCAAATCTGAGGTTGGACTTTTCTAAGAGAGAATCATAATCTATATAAGAGACGTAGAAAGCTATACAACTAAACTCTTCTTCATTCTACGCCGGACGGGGGGGGGTAGAAGGCTATGCTGATTACGCCTTGAGGTCGAGCAAGATTTACCAGGTTTTAGAAACCTTGCAAATCTGAGGTTGGAATTTTTCTAAGAGAGATTCATGATTATATAAGAGACGTAGAAGTCTATACAACTAAGCTCTTCTTCGTTCTACGCCGAACGGGGGATTAAGGCGTGATTTAGCCTGTAGGTCGATAAAGATTTACAAGGTTTTAGAAACCTTGCAAATCTGATTTTCTTTGTCGAACGGTATTCCTAATTTTTTTTATTTAAAAATCCCGATAGGGGTTTCAGTATCCACATCAAAGAAGTTGCCCGCATTTGGAAAGATTGTTCTAATATCACTTCTCGATACACCAAACCATAATGCTAATTCTGCAAAGTATTCATCCACGGATGTTGTCGGTAACATGATGCCACCGCCTCCGAGTTCGTATTCACTATTGAGCTCCAGAGATGGATACTGACCGAATACTTGTCCACCTTGTACTGGACCACCCATAATCATTACGTTACCTGCCCATGCATGATCTGTACCATTACCATTCCATGTAAGTGTCCTACCAAATTCTGAATTGGTAAATGTCGTCACACAATCTTGCATCCCTATGATGTCCAGTGCATTAGAGAATTGTGACATTGCAGATGATAATTCATTAAGCATACCTGCTTGTGATTGGAGCAACTCGTCGTGGTGATCCCAGCCACCCATTTCTACAAAGAAAATCTGACGGGACATACCCAAGTTACTGCGTACAGAAATAGTTCTTGCCACCATTTCTAATTGCTTAGCCAGATCTGTCTCATCGAATACACCTGAGAGATCTGTACTGTTATCGATCGCTTCTGAGAATTCTACATATGCATCTCTCGAAGTCTTCAGTACATCTATATAAGTTTTCTTATAGATGTCCTGATAATTAGCATCTATCACATTATCCACTGCGACATCCTTTATAGTACCTATGTCTCCGCCATCAGGTGACTTATAATTATAGATTCCTATAGCACCTTCCTCAGGATGGATTGTATATTCTACAGAATTATTTCCTGTTTGGAATACATTACTTCCGGCAAGAGATATGTTGAGTGATATTTTGTCATTGGTATTTTCTGAACCTAATAGATCGGCGATCTTTCCTCCCCATCCGATACTCGATCTCTGGTGTGGAAGAGAAGTCTGCCACTGCTGTACCTGATCAGAATGAGAAAATAATCCGAGCGGTAAGAGCTGCTCATTTTGGAAGACTTCATCTTTAGACATCGGTTGTAGAAGTGTCCCAATATTAGATATAAATGAAAGTATATTATTATTAAATAACTGCTGGATTCCTGTCATAGAGGGATGTACGCCATAGTCTACACCATTAAGTCTTTGTACCTGATTAAGTGGAATGGCTACACTACTTCTTGTGTTCTGGTAGTGACCATACTCTACAGAATCTGTAGGAATAAGCATATTATGAGAGTCTGTACCTCCGCTTAATAATATACAAACTAATGCCTTGTAGTCTCCTCCTGCTATCGTAGCAGAATTAGAAATACTTGCAGCATTCATAAATTTTAGGTTGGCCAATGTAGAGAACAAGGTTGTACTTGTTACTGCAGCACATGATGCTTGACCGATAAATTTTCTCCTATTTATATGATGATGTCCCATTATTTTCTTTTAGTTATTTTGCAATAGTGTAATCCGGTGACCACATCAAGATATAGAGTACAGACTTGACTAAAGCCTCGGTCTCGTTTTCTACATACCATTCTGGAAAACTATCCATCATTTCTCTTAGGTTGGCTCTGAGGTCATCACTCATTTGACCTTTGGTAAATATTATATCTATATGATGTAGGAACTTCTCTGTATCCTCTTGATACAATTCTGTCAGATCATCAAAATTAAATTTAATGTCTTCGACCTCGGTATATTCATACCAGTTGTACCATGCAAGATCATAATACGGCGCTGTATGTATATAGACTGAATTAATATAATTAATGGCAGTACTAGAATCATGAATCTTAAATTCTGGAGCCACTAAGTCATTCTCTCCAATCTCTCCGACAGGCTGGTGGTCAGGAGGGTAGAAGTTAAATACGGAAGGAGAAAGCAGTGGAAACTGACGCGTCCCATCGAAGAAATTAAAACCATTATCCCAATATCGTAAGTTAGTGACTAATGCAAAAGTATCAGATGTATAAGTATAACCATCACATGTATAACTATTAAAATCTATGTCATATGAAATCCGCTCTCCATACTTAGGAACAGTTCTGATAAATTCATAATTCCTAAGAACGGGTTCTTTAAGTTTTCCATTATCCCATCTGAGTAATTCTTCGCATGATCTTGCTTCTGGGTCGAGTAAGATGGCTCTGACAACGGCTTCCATATCTCCTCGTTCTCCTGCACCGTTATTATTAAATACGGTAGCTACTCTCGCAATATATCCTGGACTAGGATTAGACTTAATTAATCTCTGGATCAATTGTCTACCTATGAATGGTCCCACATTATCATGATTATAAAGGTAATCTATGGCCATTTCTATATCTGACATTCCGTCCTGACCAGCAGGTATAACCAGTCCGTTAAGCAAAGACTTAGATCCCGTGTCGTGCCACTCCTCATACATAATGAGAGGCTCTGTCTTATTAGCGGCATAGAAGCTCATGCCAAAATGTGCATCCCATGTAACATGTGGCATCCTCGGGTCAGCACTCCCTGGCGCTAATCCTGTGAATATTTTGGCCATCTCTTTTATATCATCATTATTATAGGTCGGTATATCATTCCCGTCTATATCCTTCTTTCGTGTACCATCTATATTTAATTCATATAAGCCAATAGAAAATAACTGCATGACTTCTCTCGCATAATTTTCGTCTGGATGGATATTTTCAGAAGGTATCGCCTTAGGGTTATTAAGGTGACTCAGGTATAATCCCATTGCAGGATTAAGTGTAACTTCTAACAGCAGATCTTTGAAGTTGCCAAATGCATGATGAGTCAGTATGTCATAATAAGTGGTTAATGTCTCGGCATATTCTCCTAAGTCTGACTGTCCAGAGATAACTAGTATCTGACTGAGAGCATAAGCAACTCTCTGTCTCAATTGATCTGGAGATTCGATCATATTATGAGTCCACGCAAAATTAAAATGTAAAGCATATGGACCATAGAAATCATTTAGGTAGTATGCGCTCAGCAGATCTACTTCTTCTTGCGACATGTTAGGTGGATCTACATTAGGATCTTGCTCTGCGGCATAGCACAACTCATTTATATAATTAGCTAACCATACATCGAAACTCATCTGATGCTGCATCTCTAAGTCATCCCATATCTCCCACATCTGTGGTGTCAGATAATTAAATGGCATGTAGACCTGCTCATCTATCCAGGTTTCCATACCGAGAGTCAATGCCCTTTCCACTTCTTCTATATCTGATCCAAATGTGGCTTGTGATAAGAATCGAGCCATCTCCATCTGTTCTGCATCCATACCTCGGGCATTGACGGTATTGTCTGCTCGAGACCTGCCATCCTCAGAACTGGATGTCACAATGATTCCACTATCATGACCTGCGCCGAGGTAATCGGTGTAACCTTGGCCAGCAAGGATAGAGCAGAATGATAATGCCGTAACGATTAGTATATATATCTTGTACATAATTATTCGGGGAATTTGTATCAGTTAGGATGTACCACTGAGAGGTGAGCAGATGCATTAAATGGACCGCTGATGATATGTACATTGTACTGCCCAGAGTTAAGTTGAGAAGTATTAATTTCATATGTGTTATCTCCCGCGTCGATCGTGATTACTTCTTCTGATATGACCCTGCCTGTGACATCTGTAATCTGCAGCATGCCAGATATTTTATATTCCGCTTGCACGGATAGGTTTGATCTCATATCTGCTGGATTAGGATATAATAATAACTGATCGATTCCCAATGCTACGAGATCTTCCGTATTAGTAGTAACACCTTCAGTTTCTATTTTTAGTTCTGCAAGACCGTAGCATTCTCCACCATGATTACTGATCGCTGTGATGATAATGTATTGAGCCTTGAGAAATCCCAGATCTGGCCCTTCTTCGCCTTCGTAGTAACTACTGGCTGTGGCCTCTGATAGATTGAATGCACCCCATTCTGACCAGTTGACACCATCGGTAGAATAATCTAAGACTGCTTCATTGATTCCTTCATTAGTTCTGTCATAGGCATTCATATTCCATAATTGCATCTGACCCAGTGTGTAGGGCTGTCCGAAGTCATACATGATCCAATGAGAAGGACCTCTATCGGAATTAGGATTTTCAGTTACCTGACAGGATACCCATGCATCAGAAGCTATGGTACTGTGTCGGTCTTGGTAGCATTGTGCTGAGAGCAGGTTGCATGCAATCATGGCTAATAGCCATAAGTAGATTCTCTTCATGATAGAAATTAAATGGAGTGAAGGAATAATTGTTTTCTTATGAATAGGTAAAATGGTCCTTTTATTTCGTGATTGCTAAAAATAAGGTATTTATAGTACTATTGTTTAGGTGTTTTCCTGTAAAAATTAGGGAATCTTGTGAATAACTCCTCATGCATAGCATTGAATTCTAGCAAGTATTCTATTTAATGTTTTTATGAGGTGATAGAATCTTCTTATGTTACGTAAATCGAAGCAAACTCGGTTTTCCTTAAGTTAGAGTTATAGATAAGGCCATTCTCATCCTTTAATTCTAATATTTGTGCTCTATTAAAAACTACACATATGAAAAAGATTTTTATTTCACTGCTTTCCATTTTGGTTCCATTTGTTAGTGTTGCTCAAGAAAATATATTGCAATCGGGGCCAATGGTTGGCTATTCGGATTTTAGAGAGGCTTTGATATGGGTACAAACGACTGAAGCTGCTGAGGTGAAAATTGGGTATTTCGCAGAAAAGGAAGAAGAAAAGTTTACAGAAACTGTTCAATCAACAAAGGCAGGTGATTTTATTGTGAAGCTAAAACCGAAAGAGGTTGATTATGGCAAAACCTACACATACAAGTTGTACATCAATAATATTTATGTCCAGAGAGACTATAAATTAGAATTTCAAACACAACCCTTATGGCAATTTCGATCTGAATCTCCGGATTTCAAGATTGCATTTGGGTCCTGTAGTTTTATCAATGAGAAGATAGATGACCGTCCAGACCCTTATGGTGACCAATATCAAATTTTTAATTCTATCCTCGAAAAAGATCCAGACTTAATGTTATGGGGTGGTGATAATATCTATTTGCGTGTACCAGATTTTATGACAGAGACGGGTATCCGCCATCGCTACAGACATACACGTGCAACGCCAGAAATGCAAGCCTTGTTAGGAAGTGTGCATCATTATGCCACTTGGGATGATCACGATTATGGTCCTAATAATGCTGACCGCAGCTATGCGAATAAACGAATTGCAGAAAATACATTTAATGATTATTGGGGAAATTTAAATACCGATGCAGCTGGGGTCGGCGGTGTAACGCAGCATTTTGCCTGGAATGATATTGAGTTTTTTATGTTGGACAATCGCTACCATAGAGCTCCGAATGGAGATCCTAATACAGACAAAGAATATCTGGGCAAGGAACAATTAGATTGGCTAATCGATGCATTGACAAAAAGTAGTTACAATACGACATTTAAAATTGTCATCAATGGCGGACAAGTAATCAGTGATGTTGCGGAGTTTGAAAACTACGCTACTTATCCGAAAGAACATGCTGAATTGTTACAACGTCTTCATGATGCAAAGATCGAAGGTGTCATTTTTATTAGCGGAGACCGACATCATACAGAAGTTTCTCGGATGGAGCGAGAAGGGGCATATCCATTAATTGATATTACCTGTTCTCCGCTCACGGCTGGAACACATGAGCCAAGAGACGAAGGCAATTCACATCAAGTAAAAGGCAAAACTTTCTACAATCGGAACTTTGGTATTATGGAAGTCACAGGTGAACGTAAAGAGCGTGTACTGCTACTAAGTATTTACGATTCTGATGGAAACAAAGCGTTTGACTATGAGATCAAAGCGAGTGATTTGCGATATCCGAGAGGGAAGGGTTAGTTTTTTTGTATTGAGGCTATAGGATGAATTAAGAGTAAGTTAGCTATTATACTATTTTAATTTAAGTACAGTTCAGAGTTTCCTTTTAGTACGAATCCAGACCAGTAGTATGGATGATTAAAAGAAGTTGAGTCTCTCATGTAAGTATTTGTTTCATCTAATGCTTGAGAAATAGACATATTGTTTTTCCAATTTTGATAGAAATTTTTCATAAATACCAATGACGCTTCATCATCAATATCCCATAAAGTTTCTAATACCGCTTGACTACCTTCTGCAAGAAAAGCTCTTGAAAAAGAAAATACACCTTCAGAGCCTATATGATGTCCTTGCCCAGTTTTACAAGCACTAAGGCAAACAAATTTTGGGACTTTGTCAAAATCTATTATTTCAGTACTATAGAAATTTTTATTCTGATGATTCTCCTTCAGAATGATATAGCAATTTTGTCTCTCATTATTTTCCGAAAAGCCATGAGTTACGATATGCATTAAATCACTATTTAATTCTTGTTTAAGATTTGTAATTGAGCATTTATCTCCTGTGTAGAGCTTAGATTTTTTCAATTTATTATGAATGGACTTACATTCTTCTAATCCGTGGCTTAATTCTATTAAATCTTTTTCATTGTTGTTGTTGATTGTTTCCTTACTCGAATAACTAAAAATAACTGACTTGGAAGAAGATAGAGTATCCGAAGTAGTGGAATAATATTCGTAAACATCAAAGTGATTAACGATATTAAAATTAAAATCTTGAAATAATAAAGTGTAAGGAATTTTGGATAATAGACCATCAGGGATTATTACTAAGTTGTCTATTTCTTTTGGCTTGGATGGAATTATTTCATTTATAAGTTCTTTTCCAATTAAATCATAATTACTTGAAATTGCTTTAATCGAATCCAGATATTGAATTGAAAGAGAATCGACTTTCGATTTTGCACTTTTGTATACTTTAAAATCATTCTTACCTAAGCAGTAAAAATAATAGTAGTCTCCATAAAGAAACGATTCTAAATATTCTGTTCTATTTATTTCTGATATCTCTAAACCTTTTTTTGAATTTTTATGGTTTTCCATTGTAATTTCAAGTTTACTGAAATCTCTTTTTTCATATAATTTAAATAGTCTTGAATAAATCTCATCTTCATAGCCATCAAGTTGTTTAAAGTCATCAATTTGTCGAAGACAATCTTGAATTTCAGATTCTATATTTTTTAGGGACTTAGTTGTGGTGAATCCTTGGCCTTTAGAATGCCTCTTTCTCTTGAGTTCACGATTCTTTGTTTCCGAGAATAATCCTATTATGTAATTTCTATAATTATTTAGGTTAATAGATTTATTTTCTATGAATAATGATAGAATTTGTGAAGTGATTAAGGAATGCAAATCTCCTAAATGAAATTCGTTTTCGTCTTTAAATATTTTTTCAGCTGAATTAGCATAATATTTATAGTATTGAATGAGACTATCTATATGAGTTGTATTTTTAGTGTCTTCATACATCATCATATGGTAGGTAAAATTTAAATTATTCAGATAAAAATTTTTCCAATCAACGAACTCTTCATCACATGCTTCAAATTTCTTAAATTTTGAAATCCATTCTCGATATTTTATTTCATTCTTTAATAAAATTTGATTACTGGCTACGTAATTATCCAAACTCAAGTTAATCCTATCGCAGTCTAATAAAACAATCTTGTTCAAAGCTTCAATAAAACAAGATGTTGATTTTTTTAAGTGACCTTTTATAGAATAGTAATGTCCTAAATTGAGGAGAGCGTATACTTGAATGAATGGAGTATTATTCGTCTTTTCTTTTAGTACTAAATTAAGAATGCTTTCAGGTTTTTCTAATTCTCTATTCAATATATAATAAAGTGATTTATTAACATTGTTTTTTTGTGATAGGTTAAGTCCGTTTTTATCTAATAGCGAATTTGATTGAGTAATAAGGTCCTCACTGATGTATGAGAGTTCCTTTTCGGTTATGGTTATTACTGCTTTTTGGCTTAATAGAACGGCTTTCATATATTCTATTTCTTCAGAATAATTAGACTGTTCTGCTAGATATAAACCATAATGTATTATAGCAAGTGATTTATAATTCCTGTTATAGTTTAGTTCTGATCTTGCGTATAATTCTATCTTTTTTAAAAATAGAATTTGCGTTGTCAAATTATCGTTATCCCATTTCAGGTAATTTAAATCTTCCAATAATTGTGAAGTTTTTTTATAATTACTTTTTTTAAGTAGGTATACTTCTATTTGAAGTAATTTATTTAGTTGAGATAAAATTGACTTTGGAGCAGAATGATTGAATTTTTGAAGTAAAGTTAATCCTTGATTATAATCTAAATGATAGATTCTGTCTCTGGCTTTGAGGAGTTCTTTATTTGATAAGCTATCCTTTAAGGGTTTCTCAAGTGGATTTATTAAGTTAATTAAATTCTCATGTGAACCGTTAAAGTATAAATTGCGACCGTTAGTTTCATATTCGTTATACTTTCCATACAGTATTATACCGATAGCCGCGATAACTATGACCACAAGTAATGATATTGTATATTTAATCTTTACTTTTTTCACAAGTCAAAAATAATCTTATTATGGCATTAGCAGATGTAACTATTACTTTAGAAATTTTTGGTATTGAATATTATGATGATAAAATTGAAATAATTGTTGGTGAACCAAATCTACAAAATTTGCGAAGGGTTGATGTTACTAATATTTGTAATCATGGAACAGATGCAGGTGGAACAGATGCAGGTGGAAGAGTTGTTGGTGGAACAGTTGTTGGTGGAACAGATGTAGGTGGAAGAGTTGTAGTAGAATTAGATAGTGTAAAATCTCAAGTAGCAAATAAATTAGATCATCATCAAAATTTGGGGCATGAACATGCAGATGTACGTGAACATGCATATAATGAGGATGAAGGCTTGCAGGAAGTTTCATTATTTAGAGAAGGTCCTGAACCTGAACATGATTACGTTCATCCAGTTGCTCACGTAGCAATGCATATCCAATTTATTGGTGATATATTAGTCGAAGGTAAAGGCATGAAGCTGTGGGGTCCTGATCCTGGAGAAACCGCTAATTATTATCTTTTGGATATCGCTCAGAGCGATTTAGCAAGCAAATTATTTTCTGAACTTTCAGTAGTAGGTGAGGATAATGACATAATGAAGATTCATTCTGAAGAAACTACCTATCATATCAAACAAAATACAAATGGTTCTTTTGAACTTGGAGATGACAATGATTATCAATTTCTAGTTTCTAAAGTGTTTTCAATTTTGCATCCATTAGTTCCTCATGAAGGTGATGATAGTTATGATTAATTATTCAACATCTTTTCCAAGGGCTCTATGGTTTCAGTTTTTTCTAAGAAAAACAAAGTCTTAAGATAATTTCTTTCATGAAAATATATATGTCCTAAATAAAAATTAGCATCCTTATTTAAAGAATCAGTTTCAATGATCTCTAAGAATAAAGCTTTACTGTCATCCATTCTCCGCAAGTCAAAATAGTAGATTGCACTATCAATTTTGGTAGATGCACTTTCTACAGATCGGGTACCTCTATTAGGTGGATATATGTACTTAGCGAGTAAGTTCTCATGATATTTGGTCGCCTGATATTCTTGAAAAACATACCACCCCCCAATCCCAATCACCAAAGCAGCAGCCACCAACCACCACTTCATCTTCCTACTACCTCTCTCCACTTTGTCCCCTCCCATCTCAGCTCCCACATCTTTCAATACAGACAGAGCTTCACCATGCTTAGTCTGAGCGTCTAAGAACCCCTCCATTTCCTTATACAATGCAAAGTCTCTTTTGAATTCCACATCAGTCGCCAGGCGATTCTCAAAAGCTGAAAGATCGTCGCCAGTCAAATCATTATTGAGATACTGTCTATATAATTCTTGCGATTCTCGTTTCATAGAATGACTGTTTTATATATGGGATCTTTCTTGATAAGTGATGTCCATCTTTCGATGCATGCTGCCTTACGACGATATAATGTATTCGCTGAACTCAGTGATAATTTGGTAACTATATCTTGTACACTCACACCCTCTTTCATCATAGATATCACCTTCTGACATGTTTCACTGAGCTGTACAAAATACTTTTCCATCAACTTATATTTTTGATATTCTGCATTGGCATGATCTATATTAATATTTAGACTTTCTTCTATATCTGGTTGTATGTCTTTAACAGCTTCTATGGATTTACTGATAGTGGAATTTTTTCTCAGTTTATCTATCCACTTTCGTTTTGTAATTACAACGATAAGTCCTTCTAAACTACTCCCGAGAGAATCTACCTTCAGTAGAACTGTCTCAAGTGTCTCTTGAAAAATATCATGGGCATCATCTTGAGTACCACTATTGTTCTTTATCCAGCGACTTACTTTAGGCAAGTACCGATCGTAGATGAGTACAATAGATTTTCTATCTCCTCGCTTCAAGCCAGTAAATAACTCTTTGTCAGACATGCTTTTCTATAGCTTAAAAATAAAGTTAGTTTTTTTTAATCGGATTAGGTAAGATTTCTCCCACCCATACGACTCCTATATGTACGACGCATTCTACACTGAGAATCTAAAGAGATTCTGAGCTAGAATATCCACTTCGTATAGCACTGATTTCTATTTGAATTGGTGTCCCAAACACTTATTAATTAATTATTAAATCCTATTAAAATGAACAAGTTAACATTGGTCGTAATGGCCAGCCTATGCACATTATTAATCGCTTGCAACAAAGAAGAAATTGTAACCGAAGCTAATTACACAGAAGAGATCCAGAAAAGATCCACTGATGATCTGACGGTCACTTATCTGAATTCGGAAGGACAGGAGATGAGTCAGTCATGTACTCAGGTACAGATATCTTATTATGATACCGCAGTCGCTCAACTGTCCTTTGTCGATCAGAATAATAATTCAATTACAACTTATGGGGAAGATATAGAGATTGTCAGTAATGCAAATGATTCCGTAGAGGTTACGCCTACAGGCGGCTTAGCATTCTTAATGGATGATATAATAATTACCGTTTGCGGAGGGGTACTGTGTTACACGGATTCCATAGGGCTTAAGTCAGGGACGGCAGCAGGTTTTATTGTTGAAGATGATCCTCAAGGAATCTAATTCGTACTTATTGTCAATGAGAGATTCAGTATTTCTCTCATTGACACATTTTAAGACACCATGATCTATAAAAAAGAGGACTATATTCTGATAGGTTTATTTCAATTTTTGAGTCATACCTTTTCTTATTTAACAACTCTATTACAGTAATTAGATTCAATTGACTTTCGTAATAACTACCTTTTATATTTTTCATATTTCTATTGATTAATCTTTTTAGGTTAAACAGATGGTCAAATAGTATATCATCTTGATGAGTCATGTACAATGCTATGGCTTGAGTACATAGACCTCGGGTTTTTTGTTTATTGTCCTCGTAATTTACAAGAGATAATAGACTGTAAATGTTATCATATTTTTCACTATAGAAATTAATTATAGCTTCTGCAATAGACTTCGTAGATAAAATATCTCGGGTCTTTACATTACCAATCCAATTGTTAGCATAATAACTTGCTGTTTTCTGATCTGAATAAGTGGCAATACCTGAGATAAGATTATGAAAGCTTAATACTGACATTTTACCGCCTATAAAATAGACTCCTGCATTCACACCATAGTCTAATAATTCGATATAATATTTTGAATCTGTTATTATATTTTTTACCCAAAGCTTCCTCCATCCCATAGTTAAATAGGTGTAGAAGAGCATATGTACAGTAGATTGAGTATTTAGTAGCTTAATTTTCTTGCATAATTGTAGAAATGCTTCATAACTATGATCTACCATAAGAGCTTTACACATCTGCATCATTTGTGATAATTCAGTGTCCTCTATATGTGAGGTCAGTTCTGAAATTTTTTCAATTTCTTTAATCAAAGGTTGCTTACGTCTTTCATTGACATTATGTAATTCTATGAGATAAGTGAGTGATTCTTCTTTGAAGTATGTAAGATGATTTTCTGCAAGCTGTTGTAATAGATTGACAGCTTGGGTGGACTTGATCGGATTGTTACTGTAGTATTGATAGTGAGCTATTTTTTTGAGAGCTTCAGTTTTTTTGATGTCCAGTAACTTGTCATTTCTTATTTGTTTTTCTAGCTTATTAGCTACTTGATCCGCTAAGTGATATAAGCCTTTTCTATTGTAAGATTTAATAAGATGCAGATCTGATTCGTAGCTGTCTTGCAGCATCTCTTCTACAGAAATCCACTCTTCCACCCACAGGTATACTCGTGAGAACATATTCATGACAGCTTTGCTGGACATCGTAGAGAAATGATCTGCGTGTACCTCTTGTAAGTTCATCTCTGATAGCTTATTTCGTTTAGCATGGAGGTAATCTATAAGCATTAGGTTATCAGATGCATTGCTGGTGTGACGCAGTAGATACTTCTTCAGTGATTTCCATTCTTTAGTATCTAAAGTGGCAAGAACGGTTAGCAATTTGCTTTTTTTTGTGCTCAAAATTTTATTATATCTATAAAATGTATTGGAATAGGTATAGTAAATATATATGATAAAGACTTGATAATCAAATGATAATATGCTTTTTGATTAAAATTATTTAGAATTTTGTATTGGAATTGTAAGGTATTTTGTCTTGCCAGAATATGTTGCTCGCTTTACTTTTAGATTGTAGAAGATATTTATGTATAGCGTGAATCTTATTAAAATGAAAAGTATGAGTCAAAATGTAGAAATTAAGAAAGTGCCAATCTCTTGTACACGGACTATTGAATTTGTCCCTATAGAGAATATCGTTAGAATAGAAGGTATGCAGAACTTTTCTAAAGTGTGTCTAAGTGATGGAGATGAGATCATGAGCAATAGCAATATTGGTTTTTATAAGACATACTTGACGAAGTTTAATTTCATCATATAATTATTTGACACTATCAAATTTAATTCTCTTTTAGCTATTACAGATGATTTCTCTAAATAACTACACTTAGATAAGATGATCTGTCTAATCCCTCCTTTTAAGATTTTCCGATAGCAGATTGACAAGATGAGATTTCATTCAACATCACAATAAATTACAGAGATCATACTTTTAACATAATCAGAATCAGCTTGCTAATACTATATTGTTTACTTATATTCGTTTACGATCAATAAATTAATCTTATATGGCCATAAAGTTTGAAGAAAGTCAAGTTATCAATAGAATTTACTTTGAAAATCCCTGGTGGAAATCAAATATAATCGATGATTTCTATTTTAAACTCCAACATAGAGAGTATTTCAACCTCTTTTTTCCTTTGGTTCAGGAAAGATCCATAAAAAGAGCATTGATTCTAATGGGACCAAGGAGAGTAGGTAAAACTGTAATGATTTACCACTCAATTCAAAAATTGATTTCGCAGGGAGTAAACACAAAGAACATTAACTATTTCTCTATTGAAACACCACTTTTCAATGGAGTATCGTTAGAAGAACTTGTAAATCTATCACTGAAAATTAATGACAAAAGTATCGGAGATGAACTTTTTTTCTTTTTCGATGAGATACAATACTTGAAAAACTGGGAAGTACATTTGAAATCACTTGTAGATTCATATCATAATTTTAAGTTCATTGTTTCTGGGTCTGCAGCCGCCGCTTTAAAACTTAAAAGTAAAGAATCTGGTGCAGGCAGGTTCTCAGAATTTTTGCTGCCACCATTGACATTTCATGAATATCTTAATTTAACTGGAAACGGAACAATCGTAAAAACGACTGTAATTGAGGATGAGGACTCTGACTATCTTACAGAGGAGTATGCCGCAACAGATATGAAAACTTTAAACGAACAGTTTATTCAATACATAAATTATGGCGGATATCCAGAATTATCATTGTCAGAGGCTATCAGATCAGATCCTGGTAGATATATAAGACATGATATTATCGATAAGGTGCTACTAAGAGATTTGCCTAGTTTATATGGAATCAATGATATCCAAGAATTAAATTCATTATTTACATATCTAGCATATCATTCGGGAAATGAACTTTCATTAGATGAAATATCACAAAACTCAGGCGTAGCGAAAAATACTATAAAGAGATACATAACATATTTAGAAGCAGCATTTCTTATAAAAGTTATACATAGAATTGATTATAATGCTAAGAAATTTAAAAGAGCGAATTTTTATAAAATATATCTGACCAACTCTTCTATAAGAAGTGCACTTTTTTCCCCTATTTCCGTAGGAGATAGTTTAATAGGAAATTTAGTTGAAACAGCAATCTACTCCCAATGGCAACACAACTATGATTATCAATTATATTATGCAAGGTGGAAATCTGGTGAGGTAGACATTGTCTCTTTGCATGCGGATCAAAAACCTCATTGGTGTATCGAACTAAAATGGAGTAACAGGTACCCAAGAAAGACCAACGAGTTGAAAAATCTAACATCATTTTGTAGGAAACATAATCTTCAAAAAACAATGGTAACAACGATTGACATAACGGAGAATATTGATATAAATGGTGTAACTATAGAATTCATACCTGCAAGCATATACTGCTATACTGTCGGTAGAAATGTCGTTCGAAAAAAAGTAAACAAATTGGATAATGAGTAGTCACAACTTCATTCGGGATAGTTCAATAAACTGTGTCTGGTTAAAAAATATTGATATAATTATTCATTGTAATTAATCGTAACGCCAGACTATGTTTTACGGAAGAACTGTCAAGGCTGGACCCGTAGGGGCCATTTATTATAGCCTTTACTGTTCTGGAGTAAAACATACTTTTGTGGTAGATTAATTTCATTGTTCGTAGACTTAGTCTATATGTGGTTTTATCCTTTCAGGGTATTGGTTCAATAGCTCAAGTTGAATCGATTTCCAATTGTAGGCTTTTCTCTTCCATGACTTTTTATTTTGCATCAGTGATAAGTATAATTGCTTGATCAGCGCATTACGCGATGACCAGGCGGCTTTTCCTTTAATCAACTTCCTGATGATTCTGTGCAAGGCCTCTACTGGGTTTGTTGTGTAGATCATCCGACGTAGCGGGGCTTGAAAATCAAAAAACGCCGTAAGCTCATCCCACTTATTTGTCCATTGCTCTACGATATATTTATACTTCTTTCCCCACTTCTGATCGAAGACCTTTAGGGCATCTTCCCCTGCTTGACGGGTCGCAGCTGTATAGATCTTCTTGAGGTCGCCAGCAACTTTTTTCTTCTCTTTGTCTTGCACATATTTTAGTGAATTACGAATCTGATGTACTATACACTTCTGGATTATTGACTGTGGAAATTCTTCTTTTATTACACCAGAAAATCCTGTCAGATCATCTACGCATACTACTAAGACATCCGCTACACCTCGCTTTTTCAGGTCTTGGAGAACCATCCCCCATGTATTGGCTCCTTCGCTCTCACTCACATACATCCCCAGTAGATCTCTGTTACCTCCCCAATCTACAGCATAAGCCGTGTAAAAAGCTTGACTGCTATATTTCCCCTCGTGCCTCACTTTGAAATGTATTGCATCTAAATATAATATAGGGTAGAAGGCCCTTAACTGACGGTCTCGCCACTGTTGTATCTCTGGCAATACCTTGTCTGTTATCGCAGATATCTTACCAGCAGATATCTCTACTGAATACAACTCTAATAGTAACCTCCTCACATCTTCTATTGAATTGCCTTGGGCATAGAGGGCTAATATCTGCTTGTCCAAACCACTTGATAATTGACGCTCTCGTTTCTCAATTATCTCAGGCTTAAAACTCCCATCTCTATCTCGTGGTGTGGATATATACAGCTCCCCTTCCTCTGATATGACTTTCTTGTTGCTATAGCCGTTACGCTTGTTCTTCTTCCCTAATTTGTTGCTTTGTTTGAGATGGTCTTCCATCTCTCCTTCTAACATCGTATTGACCATGCTCTGGAGCAATCCACTAAATGGACTATCTGTACCAAATAATGGCTTTTTTGATCTTAAATGAGACCGTAGCTTATTCTCAAGCTCAGAACTTAATTCTAATTTATCTTTCATTTACGCTAAGTTAATAGACACAGTTTAATGAACAGTCTCCTGAATTTCCGATATATACATAGTGTCTCTTAATAATTCT
>Ga0209828_1000267_pt1 | contig 51522 bp, 40 predicted proteins | sample MaitaG_FD_187429 | JGI IMG/M metagenome (GOLD analysis project Ga0209828, IMG submission 187429) | Marine algal microbial communities from Maine, USA - Maine_Asex2 metaG (SPAdes) (version 2) | ecosystem: Host-associated > Algae > Red algae > Unclassified | place: Maine, USA | collected 2015-01-05
TCTTGCATCCAGGGGTTGGTGCGAGGACCCGACGACAGGATTTGGGTCTCGATCCACTCGCCAGCGCGCTTGATGTTCCCTTCGTGCAGCTTGGCCCAGATCTCGCGTTCGGTCATTCCCGGTTCGAGCGCTGCGAGCATTTCGCTCATCGTTGCTTCGCACGCATGAATCGAACATCGCATCGCAGCGATCTCGTCTGGCCCCTTGATGCGACGGGCGAGCTCCATGACCTCTTGCCCGTCTTCCAACGTGAGTCCGCCAGCTTCGAGCGCGCGATGGGCGCCTAGTGGAAGATCATCGACGGCGATGCGCGCGCCGGTGCCATGTCGGTGTCGGATAAGGCTGAGCATTTCGTCAGCCCACCGTTGCAACATCTCGTTGCGGCGCCCGCCTGCCGAGAAATAGTTCAAGCCGGTCGCTGGCCGGACCTCGTCGATGACGTGACTGTGGCCAGAAAAGAACTCACAACCGACGTAGTCCCACACCACGACGTACCCGTCGGCGCCGACATAGGCGTAGCGGGTTGCGTTATGCATGACCCATAGCTGCATGTTCGTGGTGTCGCTGACATATCGAATGTTCATGGGGTCCATGACGATGATGCCGTCATAGCCGAGGTCGTGAAGCTGGGCGGTCGTGCGGCCCAGGCGGTAGTCGCGCATTTGTGGCAGGTCTGGCAGATCAAGCCCGGCAGAACGCCACTCGCTCGAGAGCTCATCGCCGGGGCCGATCACCAAATGGTGGCCGTAGCTTGCAGCAGCAAGGTTGTCGGCCGAGCGGTCCTTGAGCGACGCGTACACCTTGCTCTCCCCGGTGTTGTCAGCTGCGATGTCATGAACCACAAAGCTCATCATCTCAGAGAATTGCGTCGCGCCCCACGCCGCGGACATGACAGTAACTTGTTGCCCCGTAACGGCTCTAGTCCGTAAACCGGCGCAACTTTGCTCGCTTGCCACGGATCGACGTCTTCTTCATCGCGCGCACGATGTTCTCGACCTCAGACTCAGGCACCCCGACGACTGCATAGTGATCCTGGATCTTGATCGGCCCAATGTCGCTACCGGAGAGCCCGGCCTCGTTCGCGATTGCGCCCACGAGGTCGCCAGGTCGCAAACCCATGTTGCGACCAAGGTTGACGTGCACGTAGCCCTTCTTGCCGTCGAAGCTCTTTCCCTTGCGGCCCTTATCGAATTTGTTGCCGAATTTCTTGCCACCGCCGTGCTTGGAACCCTTCTTGGAATCACGGCCCTTCTTCCATTCGGAGGCGTCGGGGATCTCGCGTTCATCGAGCGTGGCGCCACGGGCTCGGTGCACCAGCTTGATCGCAGCGAGCGCGATGTCTCGATCGCTGTGGTTCTCGTTAAGCGCATCTAGGACAGTCTGGTAGTCATCTAGGTCGTCTATTGCGAGCGCGTCGGCGACCGAACCAACGGTCATCTCGATTTGTTTGGTGCGAAGGTCTGCAACTGATGGGACCTTGGCGATAGAAAATGTTTGCTTGGTGAGCCGTTCGATGTTGCCGAGCAGGCGGCGTTGGCGCGGCTCGGCGATCGTGATGGCAACGCCCTCGCGACCCGCACGGCCGACGCGTCCGATGCGGTGAACGTAGGACTCGGGCGCACTGGGCACGTCGTAGTTGACGACGTGGGTGAGCGTGTCGACGTCAAGGCCGCGAGCGGCTACATCGGTAGCGATCAACAACTCTGCAGTTCCGTCACGCAGCCGAGCCATGACCCGGTCACGTTGCTTCTGGTCCATGCCGCCGTGCAGCGCTTCGGCCCGGTAACCGCGACCGTTCATGGTGACGGTGAGCTCGTCGACTTCGGTCCGAGTGCGACAAAACACGATGGCCGAGTCGGGGGCTTCGACGTCGAGAATTCGACCGAGGGCACTGGCCTTGTGAGCTCGCAAAACCATGTACACGCTCTGGCGAATCAGCGGGTTGGCCTGTTCGCCCTTGCTCTTGCCGATCTTGACGGTGAGCGGGTCGCGTTGGTAGGTCTCGGCGATCTTCTCGATTCGAGGGGGCATGGTGGCCGAGAACAGGACCGTCTGGCGGTTGTACGGCGTGGCCTCGAGAATGGACTCGATGTCCTCGGTGAAACCCATGTCGAGCATCTCGTCGGCTTCATCGAGAACCACGGTTTGGACTGCGTCCAGGTCGAGCGATCCCCGCTTGATGTGATCGATCACTCGGCCTGGTGTTCCAACGACAACGTGCACGCCTCGTTTGAGTGCTTGCAGTTGCCGGGAGATTGGTTGGCCACCGAAGACGGGCAGGACCTTCACCTTGGATTCTCGTCCGTAGGTAAAGATCGCTTCGCTGACCTGGACAGCAAGTTCCCTGGTTGGTACCACGATCAAGGCGAGCGGCATTGCGGCGTCGTTGCGATCAATGCCATTAAGGATCGGTAGCGCGAACGCCGCTGTCTTGCCGGTTCCCGTGGCGGCCTGGCCAATGAGATCGTTGCCCTCGAGTAGCAGCGGGATTGATTGGCGCTGGATCGGGGTGGGCTCTTCGTAGCCAAGGGCGGTGAGCACCGTGAGCAGCTCGGGCTTGATGCCGAGCTCTGCGAAGCCGCTTGTTGCGACTTGTTGATCGGTGGATGCCATGATTCGCCTTGGAGAAGAATCACTCACCCTACCGATTCAGGCCTGGACAGGGCTGAACGCTTGAGCGCTTACGGGTGCCGCAACCACATTGTGGTTCTTAGCCAATGGCCAGCTTCGGGCAGTTCGAGCAATCACGGCCAACAGGACGAGTTCGACTGCGCTACCGATCAGGTAGTACATCCATGTCTCGCCGATACATGACAATGCGATGGTGACTGCATAGAGGCTGGCCGCAATCAGGTTGACTCGTCGATTCAACTTCGGTGAGAGTGTCAGGCTGAAGTAGACCATCAAGCACGCAGGCAGGATGTAGAGCGTGGTGAAGATAAGGAACCCCTGATTCACGGGCAGGCCAACGCCGACGACCTCGCCGTCGAGCAGTCCTTCAAGGACATCGGCACGAAACAGGGCGAAGATGTCGACATAGGCGAAGACGAACAGCATTGCAATCCATAGCGCCGACAGTTTGAACTTGACGTCGACGGGAGTGTCTTCGTACTGCTGTTCCTGGGCCTGGTGTGGTGTTGGTGCCGTGGTGGTCTGCATTGGTCGTGTCTCCTGTGATCAACCGGTTTGGCCGTAGCTGGCCTCCCGCCCGAGCCGTTTGCTCGGTGTTGGCTTCATTGTGATCCAGCACGGGCATGCTGCACATCGGCTGAATGACCAAAGGTCGCCTGGCCATTCGGCTAGTTCGGCGACTGACTTTCGGCGATAGGACCGCCTCGTTGCTGCAGATATGGCCGCTCGGGTTGAAGTGGTCGATGCAACACCATCGTCTGTGCGGCTGCAACAATCGACTGACGACGCCCTGAGCTTCAGAGCAACTGATCATCTCTCGATCCCCGTTGCTGCGTTGATCGTTTGAACCAAAGCCGATTTTCAGTGGCCCACATGGCGATGGCACGGCGGTTTGGCTCGCGCTTCGACGAGGCTTAGGTCTGGACAGTTCCGAAGGGCTCAACGCTCACGGTTGCCTGCACTATGTTGCCGCTCGGCAGTCTGACGTCGAAGGTCGTTCCGGGTGCGTCGTGCGGTGTCATGAGCTGTGCGAGCCCAATCCAGCGGTTGAGCTTGGTCGACCACACGGCGTTTCGTAGCTCGCCGATCTGGTGACTGTCAACGTGTGCGGGCCACGGGTTCTCGCTGGCGACGGGTTCGCCGTCGAGGGTTACATTGACAATGTTTCGCCGTACGGACCGCCCGAGCCGTTCCTTGAGCGCAGCCCGACCGACAAAGTCATGGTCACTGTCGAGCGACGTGTACGCCTTGAGACCGGCTTCGATGGGATCGGTATCGCGACCATGGTCAGAGCCAAAGCTCAACAGCCCAGATTCCATCCGTTCCTGCTGGTTCGGCGATCCAGGGCCAACGCCGTACTGCGCGCCCGCCTCCATAACCAGGTTCCAGAGCCGAACGCCTTGGGTGCCGTTCGTCAAGAAGAGCTCGTAGCCACCCTGCTTGCTCCAGCCCGACTTGCACAGCACCATGGGTATGTCGTGGAGCGTTACGGGGACGTGGTGGAAGAATCCGAGACCATCAACGAGTTCGGCGCCAAAAAGGTCACGAACGAGGTTGTGGGAGAGCGGACCTTGGATCGCGAGCGGTGACACATCGGGGTCAAATACCGAAACGTCATAGTTGCGCTCGCCAGCGATCGCACGTGCCCACAACAGAATCTCGCTGTCAGCGAGCGAGAACCAGTACCGGTCGTGTGCGACTCGCAGGGCGACAGGATCGTTGATCAGGCGGCCGTGATGATCACACAGCGGCGCATATCGGGCCCGGTTGACCGCCATGGCGGTCAGATCCCGTGCCGATAGGTAGTTGGCCAGCGCAAACGCGTCGGGGCCAGCAATCTCGACCTGGCGTTCGGCACCGACATCCCAAACCGACACCCCTTGGGTTAGGCGTTTGTACTCGAGCGCGGCATCGCCGTAGCCAGTCGGCATGTACATGCCGTTGTAGATCGTGAACGAACTGACCCCCGCCGCCACGGTGGCGTCGAAGAACGGGGACTTGCGGACTCGTGATCCGATACCAATCGAAGTCATATCTGATTTCCCCTAACCGCGCATCCGCGCTGCGTCGGTGTCCCAAAGGCAACCGTCGACGAGTGTTGCGGCGTGTCGGGTGCCAACGATCTCGATCTCAAATGTTCCGCCGGCGGTTTCAAGCGCTGCCGGTACGTAGCCGAGTGCGACCGACGTGTCGGCGTGATGGGCGTAGCCACCTGAGGTCACCCAGCCGACAACCTCGTCGTTGTGCCAGATTGGTTCGTCGCCGATCACATCGTGTTGGTCGGCGTCGACAACCCAGGTGAGGAGTCGAAGCGTTGGCCCGGCTGCTGCGGCGTCGACGAGCGCATCGCGGCCGATGAAGTCCTTGTCGAGCTTGACGAATCGGTCGAGCCCTGCCTCGAACGGTGTGTAGAGCGGGCGGAACTCGCGAGCCCAACTGCCGAAACCTTTTTCCAGCCGAAGCGAGTTAAGCGCCGCGCTGCCAAACAGGCCGATGTTGAGATCAGCGCCCGTTTCCATGAGTTGGTCAAACACGTAGCGTTGCATGCTCGACGGCATCCAGAACTCATACCCAAGGTCACCGGAGTACGAGACCCGGCCGCACCACACATTGGCCCAGCCGATCTGTAGCTCTTTGAAACCCATAAATCGAAACGCGTCGTTCGACACGTCGCTGGTGGTTAGCCGTGCGAGCAGTTCGCGCGAGGAGGGCCCTGCGATTGAAATCCCACACATTTCCCAGCTGTGGGTTTGATATTGCACCGATCCGTCGGTTGGCAGGTGCTCGTCGAACCAGCGTTCGTAATAGCGCTCGGCGATGCCTGAACCAAACACAAAGAACCGTTCGGTTTGTCCAGTGTTGGCAGTTGCGCCACCGGTGACGGTGGATCTGGGTCCACCTTGATCACCAGGTGATGTGGCGGGGCATGCAACGGTGAGGTCACCAAGTAGCTTGCCCGCCGCATTGGTCATGGGTGCAAGCACCATGCGGCCTGGGCCAGGCATGGTGTTCGTGATTAGCCCATCGAGGAACGATCGGGCCCCAGGTCCGGTGAACTCGTACTTCGAGAATCCTGAGGTCTCCATTAGGCCCACGCCGTTTCGAACAGTCAGCGTTTCTGCTTTGACGGAGTCCCACGCATTTGATCTGCCAAAGCTGAACTCTTCGACAGGATCAAGCCCAGGCTTTTGATACCACTGCGCAGTTTCTAGGCCGAACGAGTCACCCCACACTGCGTTGGCGTCGACCAAACGGTCATAGATCGGGGTCGTGGCGAGCGGCCGTCCTTCGGTCAGGAACTCGTTTGGGAAACGGATGCGAAAGCGGCGGCCGTAGTTCTCGCGAACCTTGGTGTTGGTCCACGCCATCGATGCGTAGTCGCCGTAGCGACTGATATCCATGGCCCACACGTCGAAGCCCGGATCACCTTGGGTGATCCAATTGGCTAGTGCGAGTCCCACGCCACCGCCCTGGGAGAGGCCCGCCATGACAGCGCACGCCGACCAGTAACCCGGTAGCCCGCGCACTGGTCCGAGTAGTGGGTTGCCGTCGGGGGAGAAGGTGAACGGCCCGTTGATGACGCTCTTGATACCGGAGCGAGCGAAGATCGGGAAGTGGTCGAAGCCTCGCTGCAGCGACTCAGCGATGTAGTCCAGGTTCGGATCGAGGAGCTGCATGCCGAACTCCCAGGGCGTTTCCTCGATGGACCATGGCCTGCCGTTGGGCTCGTAGGTGCCAAGCAATAACCCGCCCTGTTCTTGGCGCATATAGATCTCACCGCCAAAGTCAATGGCATGGAGCATCTCGGTGCCGGTGTCAGCGTTCCATTGCGCGACCTCGTCGAGGGGCTCAGTGACGATGTAGATGTGTTCCATCGCAAGCACGGGGGCTTCGATGCCTGCCATGCGGCCAACCTCACGGGCCCACAGACCGCCAGCGTTGACCACGTGGTCACAGGTGATGTGCCCCGCGTCGTCACCCGTGCTTGTTTGGATCAGGTCGACTCGCCACGTGCCATCGGCTTGGCGGTTGATATCGCGAGCCCATGTGTCGCGGTAGATCTCAGCGCCAGCGGCACGGGCCGCTTTTGCGTAGGCGTTCGTTACGCCGGTCGGGTCAACGTGGCCTTCGTGAGCGTCGTACATTGCGCCAACGAAGTACTTCTCTTCGAAAATCGGCAACAGCTCTTTGGCTTCGGCGACCGAGATGAGTTCAGTGTCCATGCCCAGGTATCGGCCGCGTGCGTGACTCATGCGCAACCAGTCCATACGTTCCGGTGTGTCCGCGAGCATGACGCCGCCAGTTATGTGGATGCTGCAGTCTTGGCCCGAGACCTCTTCGATTTCCTTGTAGAGCTCAATGGTGTACTGCTGCAGCTTAGCGACGTTTGGGTCACCGTTCAAGGTGTGCATGCCGCCAGCTGAGTGCCAGGTCGAACCAGCCGTGAGTTCGGTGCGTTCGACAAGCACGACATCGGACCACCCCGCCTTGGTGAGGTGGTAAAGCACGCTTGCCCCCACCACACCTCCGCCAATAACGACGACCTGCGCAGTGCTTTTCATATCGCAGTGTCTTTCATGTAGCGGCCTCGTCACTGATGTCGAAACCTAGCAATCTTGGCCGCACGCGTCGCCAGGAAGGCCATGACGGTTGGTCACACAACACGAAGTGTTTTCTATGTCCAAAACTCGAAGTGGATCAACTGTGGTCGTTTGACTACCCAACGTGGTGGTTCGTTGTGGGCCAACCTACCTAATGGGTTCTGAGGCCTTCTAAACCTTGTCGATCTGGACGATACTTAAACCATGCCAGTACGAGGCGAGGACCGCGCCACCAACGAACCAATGGAGCGAGGAGCAGTTTTGCTCCTTATGGCTGCATTCTTGACCGTTTTTCTCTTCGGCGCAGCTCTTGCTGTTGACCTTGCGGCTACCGCGGCCCGGGGTCAAACGTTGCAGAACACTGCCGACGCGGCGTCGCTCGCGGGTGTGGTGGAATACCAGGAGCAGCTCACGAACGGCGCGAGTGACGCCGACGCCCGTGCTGCGGCAGAAGTCGTGATTCGCGACATTATGACGCAGAACGATATCGATCCCGCTGACCCGGACATCACATGGAACGCTGACTTCGTTGCTGGCGGCGTGGTAACTGTTTCGATTCACGATGACGATCCAGACTCGTTCCTCGCCGGTGTCGTGGGCGTTGACCCCGAGGTCGAACGCGCTGCAACCGCAGAGTTCATCGCATGCAACACTCTTTGCAATGTCTCGGTGGATATCCCCAAGCCGTTCGGGACTGTGGACGCCACGGGTGACGGCGACGGCTATAAGCCCATCGCGTTTGAAGATGACCGCATCTTCGCCATCAACCACAACACCGATACCGGCACAAACGGCCAAATTGTCTGTATCGACCGTTTCGCTCAAGAGGGGTGTTGGGAGGACATCGCCGGCAACGCAAAAGCGAATCAAAACGCCTACGTGACCTCGCTCTACAGCGAGGAAAGTCCCGAAATGCCACAGGCCGCCGTTGTCGGCAACCAGATCTACTGGTCAGCAACTCACCCTTTCAAAGGTCACCAGTTGTTCTGCTTTAACGTGCATCCCTCAGACCGAGCGCTCGACGCGCCGTGCACCTCGTCGATCACGATGAGTGACGACCCTCGTGGCGTCTGGCAGTCCAGCCCGCTAGCACGCGAAAAAGACGAAAATCGCGGTGGTGGCACCTTTGCGTTGAACGACAAGGTCTTCGTGTTCACCGACAACCACGAGATCCACTGCTACGACCCGATCGCTGGTGGCTACTGTGCTGGCTACACGGGCAACTATGGAGGCATGCCGACGAGGCTTGACCGCTTTCCTGATAACGATCCTTCGGAGGGCAACCATGGGTCGTCGATCGACCGCATCATCGACTCGTCGACTGGCCGTGTCTATTCAACGATCCATGTCGTCAGCGACGAATCTAACCCGTGCACACAATCGATTGCCGAGGCCGATCTTGCTGGTGAGCAGGTCGTAATTGTCAACCGCCAAACTGGCAACTATCTCTCGATGTCCAGCCCCGCCATTGATCAATATGGGGTCACGCCAGCGGCTGACGGAACTGCCTCAGGGGCGTGGTGGGACCTCTCCGCTGCAGGTACCTCGTGGCAGTTCGCACCGGACGACTATTCCGGGTACTACCTCCATGGCGAAGTCGCCGTTCCTGAAACCAGCCCGGGCCCATCGGTCAGCCATGAGTGGAACCTCAGCCTCGACGGCAGCGGCGACCACTATCTCATCGAGTACGAAGCGCCGGGCTTCGCAGGGTTCCTGACCGAAAATCAGGGGCTGAACGACATCACCAAGGAGAACGTGCCACAAGGCGACCTCAGTTCGTGGCTCATCGTGCCCGAATGGTGCGGCGATCCAGAACTGAACTACTACGCGCCAGGTACATGGCTGCACTGCTACGACACCGGTGTGATCTCGGGTACTCCGCAACCGTGCTCGAACTTTGACGCCCGAAGGGTCGATGGCTCGATCGGTCCCATCCACGAGGACTCCACGCGATTCAGCGGCCGGTTGTGGTTCTACTACAGCACTGGTTTGAACCCGACCAAGCTGGGTGTGTGCTCATCGGGCTACGACGGTACGAACCCGCCCCAGACAAGCAATTTTATGCCGCTTGCAGTTGGTTCGAGTAGCACCATCGAAATCAGGTGCGTTGACATGTCTGGCGACTTCAGTGCTTCGATGTCGAATACAATGCAACCTGTCCGAGACGCCATTCGGGCATCAACGGCCGACAGGCCGGGCGCGTGGGGCGATCCTCACTGGAGCAAATTCACGAACAGACTCTTTTATCCGACGGAGCACGACACCCCGCTCATCATCTGCTGGGACTTTGCTAACGGCTCGTGGTGTGGAACCCGCATTGGAACCGTGCCTCCAAATCCGACCGGGGAAGTGTTTACCGAAGACTATGGGTTCTTTAGTGAAGAAGACTGTGTCTACGGACTCGGACATCACGCGTTGATGTGGTCATTTCGGGCGAGTGACATTAACAAACCCTGCGTTGGTACTACCGCACGCACACCAATTCAAAAATGTCCCTGTGGCGACGGCACGATCTCTCGGTGGGGCGTGCTTGATTTCAGCGACGTAGATCTTGGTCAGTACGATGTGTTCAAAATCCAGATCACAACATCACCTGAGAACGACGCCGATCCAACCAACGACGATGACATTCCAACGGTGTTGTTCCCCCTCGATGCGTCTGGGAATCCCATTGAGTACTCGCTCAAACCGGGCGGCGCCAACCCACTTCTGGATCTCGACAATACCGCTAACATCGATCCAACGCTTGAGTGGATCGAAATCAAGGTCTACATCGAAACCCAACTCCCGCCAACAGCGCTCCAAGAGGCCGCCTATACGGTGACGTTCCGCCAGCTACCGCGGTTGATCGACTAATTCTCGGCCAGGGTAAATTTCGGCCAAACTGTAGGTAATGGATGACATTGCCCGAAAACCAGCAACGACGTTTACCCACAATGTGAACGCCGCAGCGGTGCTCAACTTTGACGACGCCACCGACTTCGACTTCGCACAACGCGGGTTGATCGCAACCCACCCAACCAACATCATCAAACGAGACAACGGTGTTGCCTGGGACGGCACACACCACGACTATCTCCGCAACGATCCACCTGCGCCTGACACCGTGCACCCGGGGCTGTGGCGGCAAGGTCGGCTGACCGCTATCCACGGGCTCTTCAAGGTCGGCGACGGCGTGTGGCAAGCACGCGGCTATGACATGTCGAACATCACCTTCATCGACACCACCGACGGCTGGCTGATCATTGATCCGTTGACTACCGAACCGACCGCCAAAGCCTGTCTTGATCTTGCCAACGACACGCTTGGTGAGCGACCGGTCAGCGCCGTGATCTACACCCACAGCCACGTTGACCACTACGGCGGCGTCCTTGGCGTAACCACCGAGGCTGCGGTCGCCGCAGGTGAGTGTCGGGTGATTGCGCCCATCGGGTTTCTAGAAGAGGCAGTCAGCGAAAACGGCACGGCTGGGCCGATCATGATTCGCCGTGCAATCCATCAGTTTGGTGTGTTATTGCCCCACGGTCCGACCGGCCGAGTAAACACAGGTCTTGGCATCAGCATGCCAATCGGCCAGCGCAGCCTGATTGCACCTACCGAGACGATCTCGGAGACCGGCGCCGAGCTCAACATTGGCGGTGTGCGCGTCGTTTTTCAGAACACTCCTGACGCCGAAGCGCCCGCTGAGATGAACTTCTTCTTCCCGGACAAACAGCTGCTGTGCATGGCCGAAAACTGCTCTCACAATCTGCACAACCTGTATCCCCTGCGCGGTGCAAAGGTGCGCGACGCGCTGGCATGGAGCAAATACTTGCACGAGGCGCTGGTGATGTGGGGAAATGACACCGACACCATGTTCGCAAGCCATCATTGGCCACGATTCGGACAAGACGACGTACAAGCGTTCTTGTCGCTACAGCGCGATGTGTATCGCTGGATGCATGATCAAACGTTACGCCTCGCAAATCACGGCTACACACCCGATGACATCGCTGACAAGCTTTCGATGCCCGAAGCCTTCGCCCATCAATCACATGTCCAGGGTTACTACGGCACGGTGTCGCACAACGTTCGATCGGTGTATGACCGGTACCTCGGCTGGTACGACGGCAACCCAGCGAACCTGCATCCCCACCCGCCGGTTGAAGCCGGCAAGCGATATGTCGAAATGATGGGTGGTCCCGACGCAGTGATCAATGGTGCGCAGCGGGCCTTCGACCAAGGTGACTACCGATGGGTTGTGCAGGTTCTCAACCACCTCGTGTTTTCTGATCCTGAGAATCAAGCGGCTCGCTTGTTGTCGGCAGACGCCATGGAACAGCTTGGCTATCAAGCCGAGTCGGCGACCTGGCGTAACGCCTATCTCAGTGCAGCCCACGAGTTGCGGTTCGGGTCATACTTTTTGGGGCAGGTGCGGTCGCCCGGCGTCGCAGCGGCAATGACGGGAACGCAACTGGTCGACATGCTCGGGGTGCGTTTTGACCCAACCAAGTTCCAGTCCAATGCAGTCATGATCTGGGTTGTCTCGGATCGCAACGAAACCCACCTTGTTGGCGTGGCCAACAGCGCGATTCACCACAACGCCGAGCCATCGCCGCAACAGGTGGGCAGCGCCGACGTGGTCGTGTCGGCGACCCACGCAGCGATCGTGGAGCTCGGTTATAACTCGCCTGCACTTGCTGACCTGCAGGCAGATGGCGCTGTCTCAGTAACCGCGGGCGACGCTGCCATCTTTGAGCAATTCGTCGCTGCGCTCGATGTCAACACCACCGCCCGGGTAATCGAGCCACAGCGCGAGAACCAAGCCTGAAGATTACGCGCCGCCGACGATCTGACCAGTCAGGGCAAAGTGGTCGCTGACAAAGAACGATCGGTCGTCGAACTCGACGGGCTCGTTGTGTACCTCGACGTTGGTTACAGCTGCTCCGGGGCTTGCGAACCACCGTGTGAAGTAGGCACTGAACTCAGGCATGTCCTTGCGAAACCGGTTACGACGGCTGTCCCAGGTGACCTGGGCTGGCTTGTCGCCTGAGAAGCCCAAGCCAATGAGTGCTTCGGCCTCAGCCAGGCGCATGTTCGTGTCGCCGATGATTACCAACGGCAGCGTAGGGCTGGCTTCGATCACGTCGGTGAGCTGCGCGAGTCGATCACCTCCGGCACCTTTGCCGGCGGTGAGATGCACGTTTGCGATCGTCAGGTTGCGGGCCGGAAACGTCGTGAGCAGCGCACAACCATCAACAACTGTCGCGCTCGGCTGCTCGTCGACCAACTCATTGCGAATGAGGGTGGCAAGGTTGCCACTATGGCTGCGGGGATTCGCCGGAATCATCGAGTGGCTCTCAACAAAGGGAACAACGCCGGGCAGCTCCTGATACAACACGACATCGGGAGCCAGATCGAGCACGACATCTCGAACAACAGCCTCAGTGCTGCTCTGGTCCCAGTGCCGAGGCGCTGCAGCTGACCGTTCGAGCATGGCCAGATTCCACGTCAGAAACGACAGCGAAGTTGCGCCGGCCGTCATAGCTGCACTCTACAAGCGCCCTGACAACGAGCCCAGGGCAACCGGCCCGGGCTAGCAGCCGGCGGTAGCGGCCGTAGGCTGCCAGCGTGAAGTTCCTTGCTGCGCTCGGTTGCATTTTGCTGTTCGCATCATCCTGTGGCGGCGAAACACAAACTGGTCGTGCCCCTATCCGGGTACAGGCTGTCTCGACGAGCGGTGAACCGCTGATGTATCCGGACTTGGCGGAGACCGACACATTTCTGTGGTTCTGGGCGCCTTGGTGACCGCACTGTAAAGCAATTGCCCCTGCGGTCGTAGAGGCTCACGAAACCTATGGCGACGACGTTCGCTTCATCGGAATATCCGGTCAGGGAACTGTCGATGAAATGGCTGAATTCGTTCGCGAGCTCGGTGTAGGCAACTTTGACCACGTCGCCGACGGTGGCGGGTCAATTTGGAACGCGTTCAGCGTCACTGCGCAACCCTCATACGTGTTCATCGAAGGCTCCTCGGGAGACATCACCCGTCAAGTCGGTGGAATGAGCGGCGATGGCCTTGAAGAGCAGCTCGAGATCCTGAGGTCGCAGTAGCGCTTGCCGCTGGGAACTGAACGTCAGTTCACAAACAGGTCTAAGTGCCCGCATTCGACGCAGCGATAGGCCTGCACGTCAAATCGTTGTTTGCCAAAGACCTTTGCACCGCCAAGGGCTCCCTTTTCGGCTGGCCCATCGATCCACGAGAGAACTCTCGAAGAGCCATCGCGTTTGTCCTCAAGAAAGCCAATCTGCAGCATTCCGTCGCATCGTGAGCACGTTCGAGCGTCGTCCATGCTGGAAGCATAGATCGGTGCAATGTCGCGCTAGCGATCTAGGGGTGTACGCCGCCGTCGACGATGAACGCTTGGCCGCTGCAGTAGTCCGAATCGTCGCTCGCAAGAAACAGTGCCATGTTTGCGATATCGGCTGATTGACCCATACGCCCGAGCGGAATATTGCGTTCGGCCCGAGTACGTATGTCGGGGTCGGTGAATGCACGCAAGTCCTCGGTCATCGGTGTTTCAATGATGCCGGGGTGAATCGAGTTCACTCGAATGCCGTAGCGGCCCCACTCTTTGGCAGCCGACTTGGTGATGCCAGTGATTCCAAACTTGGACGCTACATACGCGCCGTGATTCGCGATTCCCTGCAAGCCAGCAACTGAACTGACATTGATAATCGATGCGCCCAGCTCGGCTTTGGTGAGCGCTTCTGCGACCGTGCGCATGCCAAGAAACGTGCCACGCAGATTGATGTCGATCACGTTGGTGAAGTCTTGTGTCGTCGTTGCCAGCAGCTTCTTGACCAGGTCGATGCCAGCGTTGTTGACGAGCACGTCGAGTCGGCCGTGCTCGTCGATAACCGAGCCGACGGTCGTCTGCCATTCGGCTTCATTGCGCACATCGAGGTGTTGGTACCTCGCTCCATCGATGTTGGCTGCGACAGCTTCGCCCTGTTCGTCGAGCACATCGGTTAGGACAACCGTTGCCCCCTCGGCAGCAAACAGTTCGCCCTCAACCGCTCCTTGCCCACGAGCACCACCCGTAATGAGCGCCACCTTGCCGTCAAGCCGTCCCATTACACAGTCCTTCTTTTAGGGTCATTGCACAGCCCTCAATCACATGGTGAAGCGCAGCGAGCGGGCGGCCCTCTCACCGAGTTCGGCGTCGCCTGACCAGCTGATGGTGCCAGCGTCGATTGGGCCTTGTGGATCGATACGACCACACGCAAGAAGTGCAAACACGGTGCTGTTCGCGGCCAACACAACATCGGGATTGTCGAGTTCGTCGACAACGCCAGCACGCCCGTCGACCTTGACATGCATGGTTCGCTCGACAGGGCCAGTCAGTTGGATGGTCATACCCTTGCCGTCGGGAAGCCCGACTTTTTTGCCAACGATGTACGGCAGCGAGATCTGGATCTCGTTGAGCGCCATCTCGGCTGCGGCACCTGACTCGTGGCCCGGGATGCCGAGTGGCCCGCGAATGTCCTGCTCGTGCACCCAGTAGTCAAAGACCCGGATCGCCATGAAGCGACCGTAGGTCTGTGGGCCGACCGGCGTCATCGACGCGATGTCCATTTGCTCGGCGGTGTACGTGGCCATCTCAGCCCGACGTGCGGCGATGGTTTCTCGGTACTTCGCAAGCAGTGCCGTGTTGTCGAGATCGGCGACCGACGACTCGTACGCTGCAACCTTTTCGAAAGGAACGCTGTCGGTGAATGACCCGGGCGCCTCGCCTGCGAGAAGGTGTTCGACACCAGCAAGGTGCATGGCGATACCACGCACGTCCCAGTCAGGGCAATAAGACTGCGTGCTCCACTGCGAGTCGTCGAGATCTGCGAACAGCGCATCGACTGAGTCAAAGCAGACTCCAAGATTGTTGATGGCTTCAATGCTCATGCGTTGCGCTTTCCATGTTCTGCGGCAGGGCCCCTGGCCTTAAAGCCGTCGTCGGTAAATCCGATCTCGGTGCCGCGATTGATACTGATCCAGTCGCGGGCTTCGATGTATGGCTTGAATGTTGCAGCGATCGCCTGTTCGTCGGCCTTCTGCTTTGGCTTCTGTAACTCGTACAGGTGCGGGAACTCAACCCAGGCTGTCACCGCGTTCCAGAGCCGCATGGCCGGTTCACCCATTGGCGGCTCGATCAGTACTGGTCCGAACAAGCAATGGTCTCCAAAGAAGAGAGTTGGAACGCCGTAGCCGCCAGCGTCCATGACCCGTTTGTGATCTGCTTTGATCTCATCGTGTGTTGATTGGTCCTGGATTGATTCGTCGACGATCGCAGGATCAAGGTCGAGTTCCGCGAGTAGCTGACGGGCGACGTCAGGATCGTGGACACGTTGGCCCTCTTCATGCAACGCTCGACCTGACCGTTCGTACCAGCGATCGAGCGCATCCATGTCGGTACGGCGCAACACCGCGCCGATGCGCATGATCGACCAGCCATAGGACCAGTCGCGTTCCCATGGGTGCTTCTTGCCCTCCATGCGGTTGACCTCTTCAAGGCTAAAAAACTTCCAGTTGATCGTGAGGTCGTTCTGGCGTCGCACATCTCGAATCCACTTCGCCGTCTGATACGCGTATGGGCAAAGTACATCGAAGTGAAAGTCGACGGTCGAGGTATCGGGCGTCATTCGAGCCTCTTTCTGTTCGGCGTCTGGTTCGAGCGTAGGGCGCAGGGCGAGCTGGCTAAAAACGAACCAGGTTCTGTTGTGGTGCTTGATACTTGCAGTCACCTACGTGAGCGGTCAGGCTGGAAACAATGACATCCAACTTCATCCCTGTCGCCGCGCTGCCTGACGATCCCGAAGGAGACGATTCCTGGGTCCTCGCACGCGGGGGTCAGGTGTTACTCGTCGACGATATGACAACCGGGCCTCGCCCGCTCACCACCGATGAAGCGAATCAGATCGCCGAACACATTCTGCAGCCGCTCGTACTCGGCAAGTTTGAGGACGAGACCGCACACTGGTGGACCGGACAACTCACAGATGATTTCGATCCGTTCGATGCGCCGTTTCCCGGCCTGATCTTTTCGGACCTGCGACGCCTGCTCGGCTCGCTCGACCCGCAGGTGTGGAACGTGGCTGGTCGCGCAACACAAATCACCGACTGGTACCGAGATCACCAAAAGTGTGGACGATGCGGCACGCAGATGGAGATGAACGCAAACGAACGCTCGATGAAATGCCCAAACGATGGCCTCACGGCGTACCCACGACTGTCGCCAGCGGTCATCGTGTTGGTCGAACACCCCGACGGCAGGGCGCTGCTGGCAACCAACGTTGCATGGCGGGGCCCAAATCCCATGTACTCAACGCTCGCTGGGTTCGTTGAGCCAGGCGAGAGTCTCGACGACTGCATTCACCGCGAGATCTTGGAAGAGGTGGGTATAAAGGTCACGAACATTCGGTATTTCGCAAGCCAGCCTTGGCCGTTTCCGAACTCGCTCATGCTCGGGTTCTTTGCGACCTATGACGGCGGCGACATCACGCCGGCCCCCGACGAGATCGCCGATGCCCAATGGTTCGCTGCCGATGATTTGCCGAATATCCCGCCCCGCGCCAGCATTGCCCGGGCGTTGATCGACGAGTGGCTCAAGGGTTAGCTGCGGGTCATTGATTGGGTGGATGGTCAGCCGTCGCTGGCGAACAACCAGTCGTAGACGCCGAGCAGCTTTAGAGCAAGAGCAATGGCGGCAACGATCATGACGACGCGAATCCACTTTTCGCCACCACGCACAGCAAGCTTCGCCCCGACCCACCCGCCGATGCTGAGTCCAATGGCCAACAGGGCGGCGGGCCACCACCGCACATTGCCCTGAATAATGAAGACTGGCAACGCAATGCAGGTGGCAAAGAGAATGAAGATGACCTTGACCATGTTTGCAGTAATCAAGTCAAACCCTGAACGGCTCAAAGCCGCCAGGAGCACCAAGCCCACCCCAGCTTGGATTGCGCCGGCGTAGACCCCAATGCCAAAGAACACGACCATGGTGACTTCCTGTGACCAGGCTGGCGATTCGGTGTCGACCTTGGGCTTAAAGATGGTCAACAGGATCAGCGGGATCATGATAAGCCCGAAGACTGTTTCAAACGCCTCGTCGGTCAGCCGGCTGATCCCGTAGGCCCCAACGAGTGAGCCGATGAGTGCCGGTGCAATGATCGGCACCAGGTTTCGGGTGACGCGCACGCCTTCTTCTCGATACGACAAGAATGAGCTGACATTTGAGATCAAGATCCCGACACGGTTCGATCCGTTCGCGGCGACGCCGGGCACACCGGCGAGTACCAGTAGTGGCACCGTGAGCATCGAGCCGCCACCCGCCATGGCATTGACTGCACCAGCGAAAGCTCCGCCAAGCAAAAGGAGTACCGCTTCGAACGATGTCACGCGGCGAGTGTAGGAGTGCGAAGCAATCGCGGAACAAAGCCGTTGACACCAGTGTCGCGGCACGGTGCTAGGTACGCAGGACCCACGCCGTAGTCTCTTGCCGTGAATGTCGAGACCACCCCAGGCGCAGGGCCCAACCCAGGTGCCGGGCTCGGTGCTGTCACCGCAGCCGTGACGTTGATGGGTGTCGGCAGTGTCGTAGCGAAGGCCGCCGAGATCGATGGCCCGGTGCTCGGCTTTCATCGAGCGTGGGGCGCGGCGTTGCTCTACGGACTGTTGTTGTTGGGCACTCGGGGTCGATGGTCGCTGGCCAAGCTGCGACACGCGGCGCCCGGCGGCTCGATCTTTGGCCTGCAGCTGGTCTTGTTCTTCTCCTCGGTACGACTCACGACCGTTGCGAACGCGACCATGCTCATCGCGCTGCAGCCAGTGGTCGTTCTGTTGTTCTTCTCGCGACGATTCGGCGAGACCGTAAGTCGCCTGGCATGGGCGCTGTCGGTATTCGCCATCGCCGGGGTGGGTTTGGTCGTATTCGGTTCGGTCGATTCTCCGTCGTGGAGCCTGACCGGCGACCTGCTTGGGGTGGGCGCACTCGGCAGTTGGACCTTGTATTTCGTTTGGTCCAAAAAGGCGCGCGATCGCTTGGGTGTCGTCGAATACCAGGCGATGTCGCTGATCTTCAGCGCAGTCGTCATCTTGCCGATCGCACTGCTCTTTAGCGGCACCCTGGACCCTGGCGAAGGCAAGTGGTGGTGGATACCCGCCATGGTTGCAATCCCGGGCACGGGACACCTGCTACTGAATTGGGCGCACCCGCGAATGCCGCTCGGGTTGGTGTCGCAGTTGACGCTGCTGAGTCCGGTGGTGTCCGTTGCGGTTGCCGCCTTGCTACTCGACGGCGAGTCAGTCAATGCCGTGCAGCTCTGCGGTATGGGCGTCGTGCTCGTGGCACTCGCAGCGCTCGTCTCGACGCGCGATTAGCCAGGACGACCCGACGAGCGGCACTGTGAGGCAGCAGGGCTGAGAGGCAGCAACGCCGTGAACCACGGCTGGGTAACAGCGTTCGGGTTCGGACGACTCGACGTGCGTGCGCGGCTTGGCTGCCTAACCAGAAATGGCGGACGCTGGCTCTTGCAGCGCTAGAGCAGCGTGCTCATCGGATTGATCGTTCGGGGACGGCGTCTTGTTGCGCAACGATTGTCGTTGCCATACCAGAATGCTGGCTGTAGCCACGCACCATCCTGCGACCACATCGCTTACCCAGTGCTCGGCGGTGAGCACCAACACGAACGCCATTGAGACGGCGTAGGCGGCGAGGGCGATTCGAGCCGCAGGTCGCACCCTGCGCCAGAAGAAGAGTGTTAGGAACAGAGCAAAGCCAGCGTGCAGCGACGGCATGGCAGCGACCGGGTTCGACCAGTCTTGGCCGGTTTCGACGATCGCCTTTGTCAGACGGATGCCCAGGCGACCTATCCCAAAATACGAGGAGCGAACCGTCGGGTCGATCACCCCCTGCTCGGACGCCATCCATGGAGGTGCTGCGGGGAACAACGCGTATGTGGCAACGCCAACGAATGCCATCGTGAAGAACGATTTGATGAAACGAAGCCAAACAAGCCGATCTCTGCGCCAGAGCACCGCTGCGGTGATCGGCACGGCGAAGAAGTGGCTGAAGTAGACCATGCTCAGGGGAATCTGCCAGACAGGCACGGGCCGGTCCTGCGGAAACAGCTCCTGCAGACGCTCGGTAGGTGTGCGTCCGAAGCCGATCGCCCGATCTACGGTGGCGAGCCCCTCAAGCGCGACGGGGCGTCCTAATCCGTCGGCGAGCGCTGCGGCGTAGCGGTACAGCATGACGAGGAGTATCAGCCCGCCCCAGTCGAGGCAGAGACGTCGAAGGGAGAGCGACGGCCCGCTGCGATCGTCTCCACTGACGATGATGATCAGCAGCAGGAACAGCCATGACAGGATGACGCCGGCTTCCCACACAATCCCTATGAAGTACAGCCATGCAGCGGTCACGATGACATAGGACGAGAGCAGGACTACCCGACGACGTTCGCGCGCTGTAAGGGCGCCACCGGAGCGTCCGGCGCTCGTCGTTGCATGGCGTCTCGTCATGGGAGTTCAGTCGGCGAAAGTCGTTCAGTATTGAGTGCCAGCGTCTTTGGAACAGACTGCCACAGGGTGGGTCGACGTAGCGTACCTATGCGATCGACCGCTCTGGGGACCTACGTTGCGCGGCCCCAAGGCCAATGGAGCCAGAGCTAGGGGGCAGACTCGCCTCACGTTGAAGTCGCGATGTCACGCCCCATACGACGCCGTCGATATAGGTCCGCTGACCCAACTCGCTGAGACGTAGCAGCCAACCGCGCTCTTCCCATAGATTGGGTAGGTAGAGACATTGCACCGCTCCGGCGCGGTCTCTATTGGAATTATTGGACTACACGATCATGTTGGAGATGTCATGGAAGACGCACGCGACGCATGGAAAGAAGTTGGCGACAAGGTTGAGGCGCTCGGTCTCAAGCTCAAGTTGCATATCGATCAGGAAAAGGACGACGAAGTCCAAGACCGAGTCGAGGGTGAGACCAAAAACGCGTTTGACGACCTAAGTGGTCAAGTCACCGATGCCTTCGATGCATTCGGTAACGCTGCCAAAGATGACGCAGTGCACGCTGATGTGCGCGAGATCGCTGAACTCATCAAAGAGGCACTCATTGAGACATTCCAGGCTGTTGGCGCCGAGATTGGTGACCTAATGGAACAGATTGAGGACTATGCCGAAGACGCCGCGGACAAGATCGCCGATGCGGTTGGTATCGGCGACGACGACGATGCCTCGGAATCAGTACAAGACACTTTGACGGAGTGAGAACCCGATGAGTACGGGGCTCGTGTACATCATGGCTGCCATCGCGTTTGGTGGTTCCTGGCTGGTCAAAAGATGGTTAAAGACCACCTATGCGCAGTGGAGCCAGGTACCCAACACCTTCGGTATCACCGGTGCTCAAACAGCAGCGGCAATTTTGGCGCGGAAAGGCATCACCAACGTTCGTATCGAACGCGTCAAAGGCAGCCTGACCGATCACTTCGATCCCGCCCGTGACATCTTGCGCCTCTCGCAGTCGAACCATGACAGCATCAGCGTTGCAGCTATGGCGGTATCAGCGCACGAAGCAGGCCATGCAATACAGGACTATCGCGACGACATTCGACTGCGTCTTCGTAAATACATGGTGCCCGTTGCTGCGCTTGGTGGCCGGTTCTCGCCATGGCTATTGATGGGCGGCTTCTTGCTGCAAAGCGACACGCTGCTTCGATGGGGCGCCTTCTTGTTGGTCGGCACGCTGATCTTTCAGCTCTTGACGCTGCCAGTCGAATTCAACGCAAGTCGACGGGCATATGAGAACCTTGAAGAACTCGGCTTCACCGACCCTGAGCAGAAGAAGGGCACCCGGCGCGTGCTTACCGCCGCTGCACTCACCTATGTCGCTGCGGCTGCCACATCGATTGCATACATCGCAACGATCTGGGCGACGACCCGGGGTCGACGTCTCTAGCCCTGCTACCCGGAACTATTCGCTGCTACCAGGGAATGTGAGCTATCCGCTCAACCCGCGAGTCTGCGGCAAACGCAGGAACGGCCACGGATTTGGCATGGCATCCACGCTGACCTCAACCAGACACGGCCCGTCGGTCTCGATCGAAGCGCCGAGTGCAGGCCGAAGTTGATCAGGAGATTCGGCGTGCCAATACGAAACCCCAAAGCTCTTGGCCAGCAGCTCCATGTTTGGATTCTGCAACTTGCTGGCGATCGTGCGGTCCTCGCCGAAACGTTCGCGCTGGATGCGTCGCACGTTGCCATAGGCGTTGTTGTTAAACAGCAAGATATTGCACGGAATGTTGTGCTGCGCTGCGGTCGCAAGTTCTGTTGCAGTGAACAAAAAGCCGCCGTCGCCCGTGACGCCAACCACTGGTCGGTCAGTTGCGGCGGACGCTCCGATCGCAACGGCGGTGCCAGCGCCAAGGGTGCCTGCCGCTCCCGATGACAAGAAGGTCCGTGGTTGTACATGGTCATAGAACAGATGGGCGGCGAACCCGATCTGGGTGACGTCTTCGACCATGACCCCGTCGTCGGGCAGCACGTCGCGAATCGCCGCCGTGTAGGAACGCTGAGGCTCAAGATGCGAGGTCCGGTCATGGAACGAGGAGCGCACGGCGTCCAACTCTGCGGTTCGAGAAGCTCGCTCGAGCGGGCCGATCGCGTCGATGAGTGCGCGACAGGCCTGGTCGGCATCTGCGTGAATTCCAACCGCAGTGATGCCATGCCGATCGAGCTCATCAGCGTCGACGTTGATCTGAATGAGGGTGAGATCGTCGTCGTAACCCCAGGTCCCGAGCGGCCATTCGATCCGGCTACCAATGCCGACTACAACATCGGCCGATGGCCACAGGTCATGCGCGCCGGTGATCGGAACAAAGAGGGGATGGGCGGTGGGCACGACGCCGTGACCCATTCGTCGGGTGGTGACCGCTGCTTGCACGAGCTCGGCGAGTTGGGTGACCGACTCACCTGCTTCGTACGCACCAGAACCCAGCACGAACAATGGCCGTTCTGCCGACGCGATGATGGCGGCAGCTTTTTCGATCTGCGCTGAATCGATCGTCGGCATGCTGGCTGAAGCAGAAGCGATTGTCCCAGTCGCTGGTTTGGCCCAGACATCGACTGGCACCTCAATGCTTACTGGTCGGGGTAGGCCAGAATGCACAAGGTCGATAGCTTCTTGGATCGTGGCCGCCGCCGAGGCAGGATCATGCACAACGGCCGTGTGCTTAGTCAGTTGCTTCAGGATTGCTGTTTGATCTGGCAGATCGTGCAACGCACCAAAATGGCGGCCTTGTTGCGACGTGGCAATCTGACCGATCACCGCCAACACTCGGGCGTAGCCCCAGTACGCACTTGTCAGCGCGCCGGATGCGTTCAACATGCCGGGTCCAGGTACGACGCAACATGCGGCGGGCTTGCCCGTGACTTGGGCCGCACCCATCGCCATATACGCAGCACCTTGTTCGTGTCGAGTCACGATCGGGGCAATATCCGGAGCATCAACGAGCGCATTGAAGAAGTCATCGTTTTGCACTCCTGGAATGCAGAACAGCTGGTTGATTCCACTGGCCCGGAGTGCTTCTACGACCAGAGTCGCAACGCTTTGTTCAGACATCTGAGAGACCCTAATCCGTTGGGGCCGCGATATGGATTTCGCGAGCGACGTGATTGAGGTTGAGAATGGAGCTATGACCGAAACGATTCGTATCGCCAACTGCTCCGGATTCTTTGGCGACCGGCCATCTGGGGCGCGAGAAATGGTTGACGGCGGACCCATTGATGTTCTCACCGGTGATTGGCTCGCAGAACTCACCATGTTGATCCTGAGCCGCATCAGGGCGAAACATCCAACGGGTGGTTTTGCCCGCACATTCGTGCAACAGATGGAAGAGGTCATGGGCACATGTCTTGATAACGGGATCAAGGTCGTCACGAACGCGGGTGGTCTGGCGCCGGAGGGGTGCGCCGATGCCGTGGCTGAGGTCGCCGCCAAGCTTGGCCTTTCGCCAACGATTGCCTATGTCGACGGCGACGACCTACTTCCCCGCGTCGAAGAACTGGCCGCGGCCGGATCGTTGCGCCCATTCAATGCTGGGGGTGACCTCGGCGACCTCACGAACTATGTGAGCGCGAATGCCTATCTTGGCTGCTTCGGCATTGTTGAAGCGCTCAACAAGGGTGCCGACATCGTCGTGACGGGCCGGGTGACCGACGCTGCGGTGGTTTGTGGCCCAGCCGCCTGGCGTCACGGATGGAGCCCTACCGACCTGGATCAGCTGGCGGGTGCCGTTGTAGCGGGCCACGTCATCGAATGTAGCGGTCAAGCAACGGGCGGCAATTACTCGTTTTTCCACGAGATCGAGGGCTACACCGAGGTTGGCGGACGCGCTCGCTTCGGGTTTCCGTTCGCCGACATCGCCGCCGACGGCTCGTGCGAGATCAGTAAACACGATGGCACCGGTGGCACCGTGAACACTGAGACGGTCACAAGTCAGTTGTTGTACGAGATTGGATCCCCGTCGTATCTTGGTCCCGACGTCACGACGCGGTTCGAGACGATTGAACTTGAGCAGGCAGGACCTGATCGAGTCCGTATTTCGGGGGCACGCGGTGAGGCGCCGCCGACCACCCTGAAAGTCGCCATGAACGAAATGGGTGGCTATCGCAACAGTTTCACTGTTGCCTTGACCGGGCTCGACATCGAAGAAAAGGCCGCACTGGCCGAGGCCGCATTTTGGGACGCATGCCCATACACAGCCGACGACTTTGAATCGATCACGGCCCGACTAATCCGTACAGACAAAGCCGACCCCGCGACGCAAGAAGAAGCGACGGCAATCTGGCGAGTCACGGTCAAGGATCACGACGAACGCAAAGTCGGCCGGGCGTTCTCGAATGCGAACACGCACACCGGGCTGAGCTCGATTCCAGGCATGTATGGACTTAGCGGAGGGCCTAGTGCTGGCTCGCCCTATGGCGTCTATCGACCCGCGGTTGTGCCTAATGATCTCGTTCCTCAATACGTTCACATCCACGGTGGTGACACCGTGATGGTCGACTCGGTCGCACCGACAGGTGACCCGCTTGCCATCGAAGTTCCTGGCCAGCATGTGCTCGCCGACGAACCAACAACCATGGCACCGCTTGGCACGGTCGTCGGGACCCGTTCTGGCGACAAGGGCGGCGATGCAAACGTGGGCGTCTACGCACGAACCGACGAGGGGTGGGCATGGCTCGACGCGTTCCTCACTGCTGAGAAGATCCAAGAATTGCTACCGGAGACTGCTGACCTTGTCGTCGAGAAGCATCGCCTGCCAAAGATCAGGTCGTTGAATTTCTTGATCCGCGGGCTATTGCAAGAGGGCGTTGCCGCATCAACCCGACAAGATGGCCAAGCCAAGGCTGTCGGGGAATGGCTGCGAGCCCGAATCGTGCCCATCCCGACACGGCTTCTCGACAGCTAGTTCTCGTCGACCACCCGAGCTGACCTCCCGATCTGACCGCGCGATCTGGTGGGCGTTTTTCTGGGGCGATTTGGTGCGTGGCACCGTGAGTCGACACCATGTCGCAAGACGAATAGGGGATCTCCATGAGACTGCAAAACAAGGTAGCTGTCATTACCGGCGCAGCTAGCGGAATCGGCGAAGGCACGGTTCGACGGTTTGTCGCTGAAGGCGCCAAGGTTGTGCTTGCAGACTTCCAGGCTGACGCTGGTGTCGCACTTGCCAAGGAGTTGGGCGATGCAGCCGTGTTCCATCAGACCGATGTAACGGTCGAGTCTGAGGTCGCGGCTGCGGTTGACCTTGCTGTCAGCAGCTTCGGTCGCCTCGACGTCATGTTCAACAATGCTGGCATCGTGGGCGTTGTCGGGCCTATCTCTGAAACCAGCGCTGACGCATGGAACGGCACCATCGACGTGCTGCTGCACGGTGTGTTCCATGGTGTCAAGCACGCAGCCCGGGTAATGGGCCCACAAGGTTCAGGATCAATCATTTCGACCTCCTCGACTGCAGGTGTCATGGGCGGACTCGGGCCTCATGGCTACACCGCTGCGAAGCACGCGGTGATCGGGCTAACGAAGTCCGTGGCGAACGAGCTAGCGCAGTACAGCGTGCGGGTGAATGCCATCTCGCCAGGCAACACCGTGACTGCCATGACCGCCGCGGTTGGTACCGGCGATCACACCGACATGGAGGCCACCACCAAGTACATCGGCAAAGGTTCACCGCTCGGCTACGCGGGCTTTCCTGAAGACATCGCAAACGCGGCGCTGTTTCTCGCCTGCGACGAGTCCAAATACGTCAGCGGGCACACGCTCGTGGTCGATGCTGGTCAGACGACATCAGGCATGACGGTTAACCGCTTCCACAACGGAGATGCCCGCGTATTCGGCGCCGCTGGGTCGGTCGAAAAGGCGTAAACCGGCCCGCAATGTTGCGAAGCCTGACGCGGTCAGGCACGGCGCGATCAGCGAGCGCTGTCGTCTTCAGGATGAGCACGCACAAGATCTTCGAAAGCCACGACGGCATGGACCTGCAACTCATTACGAGTTGCCGACGTCGCCTTGTCGACCAGGGCTGCGGCGCCGAGATAGGTTGCACCACTCGACGCAATGATGGAGCGGGCAGCGCGCAACGTGCTTCCGGTTGTCACCCAGTCATCGACGATGATGACACGATCGGTCGGGTTGAGGTCAAAGGTGCGCCCCAGAAAGGTCTCCGAGGTCCCGCGCCAGGTTGGTTCTGACGTAACTGGAAGATCAGCGCCAGGATGATTGCGGCCGTCCTTGCGCGCAAGGATGAGTCCCGCACTGAGTTCGACGGCCACGAGCGCACCCAGGATCGGGCCGCGAGCTTCGGGCGCTAGTACCGCAGACACATGCATCGCTCGAAATGGCTCGGCCAGGGCTTTACCGAGCAAGGGCAGTAGTTCGGCATTGCGAAGTAGGCCTGCGACATCGGGGTGTTTGTTGACGAGCGGGAATCCCTGGCGGATCTTTTGCCGAATGACTTCGTCAGAAGAGGACATCGATCCAGTGTGGTCCGGTAGCGTCATTACATGACCGATTCTGATCTTTTTGCAACGCGGTGGCATGCGGTTCGGCAGCGCCTTATCGCCGATCAAGCCGATGCGTTGGTGCTGAGCCGAGGCTCTGACCTTGTCTACCTAAGCGGTTACGACGCGCATGCTCTCGAACGGCTTACGGCTTTTGTTGGAGCACCAAACACCGACGGGATCCCCACCCTTTTCGCGCCGCAGCTTGAGGTGCCGTTAGTGACTGCCATGCCAGACGTATTCACGATCAGCGGCTGGACCGACGACCAAGACCCCGTAGCGATGGTGGCCGAACAGATCGTCGGCGCTCAACGCGTGCTGGTCTCTGACGAAATGCGCGCAGACCATCTGCTGGCGCTGCAATCGTTGATGCCCGATACAACATTCGTTTCGCTCAGCGCCAGCCTCGGGGGCCTGCGCTCTATCAAGAGCGATGCAGAGATGCAAGCGATCCAGACAGTTGGTGGACTCGCCAATCAGGTTGCCGCACAGCTGCAATCTGGCGAGATCCCACTCGTTGGTCGCAGCGAGGCAGAGATTGCCGAAGACATCACCGCACGATTGCTTGCCGTGGGACATGAAACGGTCGAGTTCTGCATCGTGGCGTCTGGTCCGAACTCGGCGAGCCCCCACCACCATCCAGGCAATCGCATCGTGCAAGCAGGCGAGATGGTGCTGTGTGACTTTGGCGGTAAGCACAAGGGGTACTGCTCTGACATCACCCGGTGCGTTTGGACCGGCGACATTCCGGCTGACGTCTTGGCGACCTATGACACCCTAAAGAAGGCGCAACAGGCAGCGGTCGATGCGGCCCGGCCGGGCGCGTCGTTAGGCGACGTCGATGCGGCGGCGCGCAACGTGATCGCAGACGCTGGCTTTGGTTCTCAGTTCATTCATCGAACTGGACACGGCATTGGTACCGAGGTGCATGAACAGCCGTATGTAACCAAGGACAACACGCAGGTTGTCGAGGTCGGGCATGCGTTCAGCATTGAGCCGGGTATCTACGTCGAGGGCAAGTGGGGGATGCGCCTTGAGGACATCGTCGTCGTGGTTGACGACGGGGCGATTCGTTGCTCAACGACCGACCATAATCTCATTGCGGTGCGGGCGTAACCGCACTGGCTAACCAAAGAGGGCGTCAGGTACTCCTTGGATGCCTTCACCGCTCAAGTCGATGGCAAGCAACGCCCCGGCGGCTACACCTCGGCGGCGTTCAACACTTGTGGGGTCGTCGTCGCCGTCGGCAATACTCGTGATGAAGAGCTGGTCCAGGTTTGGGCCGCCGAAGCAGGGCATTGTCGGCAGCTCAACGGGGAGCTCGATGCGGCGCTCAACGGTGCCATCTGGGGCGACTCGAGTCAGGGCCCAGCCCCGCACGGATGCGGACCAGTAGTACCCATCGGCGTCACAGCATGCGCCATCAGGTTTGCCGTCGACGGTGGAGTAATTAAAGAAAAGTCGTTCGTTGCGCTGCTCTCCAGTTGTTAGGTCGTAGTCGTACATGAGCACGTTCTGCGTTGGAGTGTCCGCCCAGTACATCAACCCGCGTTCGACGTCGAATGCGCAGCCATTTGCGACGCCCACATCGCCGCGTAATTGCCGGGCGGTGCCGTCTGGCTCGATCTGATGGAGTGACCCAACGAACTTCTCAGCGCGGGTGTCTTCGAACATTGAGCCGACAATGAACCGGCCGTTGGGATCTGTTCGGCCGTCGTTCATCCGAATTCCGACGCCGGGCTCTTCGAGGATGACGAAGGGCTCGGTTGCTCCTGTCGACCAATCGAACCATACGACTTCGTGCTCGGTTGACATGAGCAGCCGCCCTGGAGTGTCGGTCAGTGCTAGCGAACCGGGTCGAGCTGGCGTCGCCATGAACTGATCGACGCCCGAGCTTGGGTCATACCGGTGCACTGCGCAGCCATCGATGTCGATCCAGTACAGGACCTGCTCCGCGACAGACCACACGGGTCCTTCGCCGAGTTGCGCGGGTTCTGGAACAACGACATCGATGCTGGTCATGGAGTGAGACTAGTTCTTGGCCGAGGAATACATGAGCCGAAGATACGACGCCAACTCCGCGCGCTAGCGTCGCTTGGCATGTGCGGAAATCACACCTCTGATGGCACCCCAATCGGGCACTCTCATAGTCATTTACATGACCGTGGTGCGGGTCATTCACATGACCGTGGTGCGGGTCATTCACATGACCACCGCGCTGCGCTACATGTGCCTTCGCGGCGCGCATTTTTGGGGCAGTTCGGCAAGGGTGCGCTAGCGATGGCCGTCATTTCGCCTGCGGCGCTCGCCGCATGTGCATCGGGTTCGTCTGAGCCTGCGGTCAGGACCGCGGCGCAGGCGGCGCAACCAACCACTGCGCCGACTACTGCGCCTGCGATCGATCCAACAAACGTGCCAGCGACCGAGCCAACCACCGCGCCTGCGGCAACGAGCACCCCGACAGCGTCAAGCTCTGATTCTTCCGAGCTGGAACCCGTTACTTGGGCACGCGCCAACCTCGGTTTTGTTTCTGCGTATGTCCTGGCACGCGGTAACACCGCAGCGATTGTGGATACCGGGGTTACCGGTAGTGCGAGAGCGATTGGCGAAACACTCGCCACGCTCGGTCTCAATTACAGCGATGTGGGCCATGTGATCTTGACCCACAACCATGGCGACCATGCCGGTTCAATCTCCGAAGTCCTCGCACTCGCAGTAAACGCAACCGCCTACGCCGGCGAAGCTGACCTGGGTCCATTGCCAGCCGATCTGTCAGGATTGCGCGGCGGCGAAGACATCTTTGGATTCGAAATGCTCGCAACACCGGGGCACACCGCAGGGCACATGGCAGTGATCGACCATCAGGCCGGGCTGTTAGTTGCCGGCGACGCAATCTTCAGCGACGATGACGGCGCAGCAGTCGAAGGGCCAGAACGCTTCTTTGCTGATGTGCCACAATCTCGTGACAGCATCAAGGCAATGGCGGCGCTTACCTTTAATACTTTGCTCGTTGGACACGGCGCGCCAATTGAAGACGGCGCTGATGCGGCAGTCGCAGCACTTGCTGCCACCCTCTAGACGGGGTGGCCGCATAAGTCGGCACGATTGTCAAGGTTCTTTGTGGGCGACGGGCATCGAATCACGTGGCCTATTTCGAGGGATCACACCGGTGATAGGAGTTATCAGTCCGAAGAGTCTGTGACGGTTCGTCTCAAGCTGTGGGCTGCCGCGACCACCGATGGATGTGTTGGATAGACGGGGTCGACATCGACGATCGTGATATCTGGATAGGCCGGATCGACTGGATCTGACCATGCCATTGCGACCGTCCAGGCGGGTCGGCACGACGACCACCATTGAAATCCACCTTTACCGTGAGCGGCGCGTTTCAGCCATTGATCAAGCGCTAGTTCTTGTGTCTTGGATCGGTCCTTGTTGACAACATCAGATGGCCGCCAACCCATCTGATCCAACGCTGCTGGATCATCCAGATCAATGAATTCCCTCTCAACGTCGAGTGCCACAAGCGAACGCACAAAGATCTCACCCTTCACGGTCCGCGACCTGGTGATCTCGGTCGCTGGCCACGACGCTAAGTCCTGAAACACCTCGCCTATCGCCGCTTGAGCTTGACGCGCAATATAGAGACCCAGGTAATGCTCCGGTAGATCGAACCGACCAGCTCCCTGGCCGATCCGATGAACATAAAGCGGATGCCCATTGTCCGCTGCAGTAATCGATTCCCAATCCTGCGCCACATGAGCGAGTCGATAGAACCGCACTAGGCGTAAGAGCCCGCCTCAGCAGCATCAAAAGCAGCAATTACCTGCGACGGCCCATGAAGCTTCAACCAATCAAGTGGCACAGCCCCATTCAGATACCCATTAGACGATCGAAGCCAGACCCCCGCCGCTTCGTCACCCATAACAGTCGTTATACGATCCCACACATAATCAAGATCCATGACAAGACGAGCCGTTGATGGTGTTGGCACCTCAGCCCCCTCAATCCAACGGCCCGGTTGAGTCTTCGAAACCCCCAAATACCTCGCAAGTCCAGTCTTGGTGCCGAACATCTCAACCCCAGAAACCACCTTCGCCGCAGCTAGCACATACCCGCCGCGAGCAACTGCTACCTCGAAAGCTGCGCCGTCAGACCCAACCACATGCAGCACGCGACCACTTTTAGAATCCCGCACAACCGTCTTAGCACCAGGTCGCGTAGCCACTGAGTCTTGAACCATGCCGTCTCGCTGCACTTGCTTTGCCATGCACCCACCCTACACTCCAGCGACCTACCTTACAAGAATGTAAGGTAGGTAAGCCAGCCTGGGCGTGTCCCACCTCCCAGGCCCTCAACAACACGGTCGACTATCTCGAAAGCCTTGGCCAGAGTTACGCGTACAAATCGGCGAACACGCTTTAGACCACAACGGCCACCTTCTAGGCCCCGATGATGACCGCCTCGCCGATCTCACGCCCTTCGAGATCCAGAAGCGACTGCAATCATCGCAACTCGCGACGGGAAAGGCGCGTGTCGGAATCGCCGATCCGACCGCACCATTTACTTTGATCGGCCCCTTAATCACTGATTGCGCCATCATCTATGTGACGGACCCGACCAAAGACCTCAGGCTCATCACCGCACTCAAGGCAATTGCGCCGTATACGTAACGGGAATTCGCAGCGCTCCAGGCCCCAGGGGTAGCGGTAGTAACGGGGCGCCGACTTGGGCGGCGAGCCTTCGAAGCTAACCCACCAGCTGGCCTGAGGCTGAGCAGAGCGACTGTGTGGTCGCGCCAACCCCTGCCCGACTCGCAAGCTGCTCCCAGCCGGTCAGGGTTGGTGGAATGAAGACGGCGATCCACTGTTCACCCGGCCTATCGGGCTGAACGAAGCCAAAGTCGAGAATGTCGATGGCGTTGCCGGTGTAGCCAATCGAACCCATCACGGCAGTCATCGTGTCTCGATCGACGGCAACACTTGATGCAACAAAGGACCGTGACGGGTCATAACCAGACCCGGCCGGTAGTACACCGGAGAATTGCAGCGGACAGTTCGAAGCCAAGATGGTCACGGGTGCAGAACATCCTGCGCCAAAGCCAGCGCTCGTCAGCGCTGCTCGGAGCCGCCCGGCGACTCCACTTGAGCGAACGCCGGCGTAAATAACCAACCGGTCGAGCCCACATTCGGCACCGGATACGCCGCCACCTGTGCCGAGCGAGCTAGCGGTTGGCGGTGTCGCCGGTTGAGCTGTGGCTGGTTCAGGTGTTGCTGGTTCAGGTGTTGCTGGTTCAGGTGTTGCTGGTTGAGCTGTGGCTGGTTCAGGTGTAGCTGGGTCGGTGTCTCCAGTTTCGGCTGGCGCCGGGTCTGGTGCGCTGGCAGCGTCAGCTTCGGCGTCGGACTGGTTATCGCCCGCTTCGGACTCGGCTTCATCTATTGCGTCTTCCTCGATGACGCGAACCGCATCTGATCCGTCAGCCTCTGCATCTTCGGCCGGATCCGTTTCGGCGCTGGCAGCGGAATCTGGATTGTCGGCGTCGGGGTCATCTGAGGTGGTGTCGGCCGAGGTTGTGTCGTCGGGGTCGCTCAGGTCGGTTTCGCTCAGATCGGGGTCGCCAGCCTCTGCGTCGCCGGCTGGATCTGTTTCGTCGCTCAAGTCGGTGGCGTCGGGATCGGTGGCGTCGACCGAGGTTGTCGTGTCGTCGTCGGCGACTTCGTCAACGGGATCATCAAGGATCGGAATTGGAGTAGCGCTTAATGTCTCAGAGGCGACAGACACGCTGGCGTCGTCGCCACGCAGCGACGCGCCGATCAGCGCAGCGCACAGCACAACGATGCCGGCGGCGATGCCGGTTGCGATACGACGCGAGCGACTCAGAGTCATACGAATGTCCAAAGGTCCACGAACGAATAGTAGGTGAACGCCTACTATCTTGGGGTGACACCCTCTGAAATGCGCGAGCGAAACCCGTTCATCCCAATCACCGGTTTGGTCTTGGCCCTCGCCGTAGCCGCCGGGTTTGGCATGCGCTATGGGATGAACGGCATAGTCGCAGCGATCTGTGTGGTTGCCGCCATGGTCGGCACGTGGATTTTGTTGTCGCCGCAGTCCTCGGTCGCACTAGCGAGCACTGCCACGCCTCGCCCTGAAATTATCCGCGGGACAGCACCCGCACCAGTCGACCAGGGCGCCATCTCGTCGTCACAATCGGCGTTTGCCGGGTGTCGTGAGCAGCTGCGAAGTCGCCCCCGGTCAGCGGTTGGGTTCAGCGGGGTCTCCGACAGAGATGCGGTAATCGATGAGTACGACCCGCTTTCGGAATCTGCCATGCCTGTGCGGACACTTGGTCAGCTGCCAAGTGATGCATCGAGCCTGCAGATCGATCACCACGTTGAGCCTGACCCCACTGCGTCGGGTGCGTTCACTCTGGCGCGGTTCGAAGTGCGAGCAGCGAGCCAGCAGGGCTCCGATCACGCTGTACTCAGCGAACCGAGGCAAGACGACTACGCAGTTGCTCAGGCCGCTGGCGGTCGATACCTCGTCGTCGTGCTGGCCGACGGCCACGGCATCGCCGAGAACGCACATTTTGGAGCGCACTGGTCCTGCCGATTCCTCGCACAAGCGATCGATCGGAACCTGCGAGAAGGTGTCCCGGGCATTGAGAAGATGCTGTCGCGGACCCGAGACGACGTCACCGACCTCTTCCACGCCCAGTTCACCGACGGGTCCAAGTTACGTACGATCGCGACCACGCTCGCTGGTTTCATCGCTCCGGTCGACGGTGGTCCTGCTGCTGGGTTCCGTGTCGGTACGACCGACATTTTGGTCGATGGCGACCAAGGATGGACTTCGGTCTTTGGAGCAGCACAGCCGGATCCTGATCTCGTATTTCCTCGAAGCATCGATGCCGAGGTGGCGCCGATCGATCTTGATGTGAACGCACTGTTGCTGGCGAGCGATGATGTCGCCACGTCGTTGCAGGAGTCACCGATTGTTGGCGCGGCGTTCTCAAATGCGCTGTCTTCACCGATTGGCCAAGATGAATTCGCTGCGCTTGTCGACTTCGATCTCGAGGATGCCCGCGGCGATCGCACCGCCGCTGCAGTCTGGTTTGTCCAGCGCTAACGACCCAGCGCTAACGACCCAGCGCTAACGACCCAGCGCTAACGACCCAGCGCTAACGACCCAGCGCTAACGACCCAGCGCTAACGACCCCGCGTTGACTACGTGACTAGCTTGCCTGCTTGAGCGTCTCTCGACATGGCACCTTTTTGAGGGGTGTAATGGCGTCACGGTTGCCGGTTTCGAGGCAATGGGCGAGGCTGTGGATTCGTTCGCTTGCCGTGGTCTTGTGGAAATTTGGTAGGAGGGCGTGCACCGCTGCCGCGATGCCAGCACCCACGAGCTGACGGCTCACGCACATCGCGACCTTGAAATGTTCGCCGTAGGTTTCGCCCGTTGATTCAGGGTGTTCGGTGAACATTTTGGTGAAAGCCATGAACTCAAGCGTACGTTAGATCAGACGGCAATTTCTCCGCCTTTTTTGCACCTAACTGACCATGTGTGGCAAAAGTGTGTTGCGATAAGGAGTATTGCTGCAATAATCTTCGATTGTGGACTTAGTTGATCGGGAAATAGTGCAATTGTTGCAACAAGACGCCAGTCTTACTGCTCGCGAGCTCGCAGAACACGTTGGGTTAACACCGACACCGTGTTGGCGTCGCGTGCAGAACTTGGAGGCGACCGGCGTTATCACCCGCCAAGTAGCGCTGGTCGACCCGGCCAAGGTCAACCTCGACGTCACGGCCCTGGTCCAGATCCGCACGAACAACCACACCGCCGAGTGGCTGAGTCAGTTCAATGAAGCAATTGAGATGTTCCCCGAAGTCGTCGAGGCATACCGCACCAGCGGCGAGATTGACTACATCTTGCGTATCGTCGTGCCGTCCATCGAGGCGTACGACCGTATGTACAAGCGACTGATCGAGGCGGTTGACTTGTACGACGTTCGCACGATCTTTGTCATGGAGAAGATTAAGCAGACGACAGCGCTTCCTCTCCACTACCTCGACGAAACCCCATAGACCCAGCCCGTTGGGTGGAAGGGGCTGTTGGGGCACGTTCCCTAACGAAACTGGCGCCGATCTGCCCCATACTGACGTCATGGAGACTCGCTTCATCGTCAGCTGGATTTTGTTTGGCCTACTCGCCGTCGGCTGTGCCGGAACCGTTGAAGTAACCGGCTCGAATCACACCAGCAATTCCGCTACTGGCACGGTGGCGGCTCCGACACGACCACCACAAGCCCCCGAGCCAACTGCACTACCACCAGACACAGCGGCCGGGACTGACGATGTGGCTGGGTCCGAAGGTGGGTCCGAACGTGAGCCCGAGGAGCCTGGCGACACAGCCGACTGCCGCGACGGATGGGTTCCTCTGTTAGCCGGAACCTCGTCGAGCCGGTTCTCGGCCCTTGATGCCGACTCGTTCCCAGCGGCGCGTGTGGCAGTTTGTGAGAGCGACGATCGAGAGCTTGAGCTGACCTTTCGCGAGATCGATTCGAGCGACGTTCTCCGTGTCGCCGCGTGTCAGAAGTCTCCCGATGTTTGGGGTGCAACCACTGATGATGTCGTATTCGAACTCGTTGATGAGCGCAACAGTGAGCGATCAACCTCGGGCGTGCTGAACGAATTCGGGGCCGATGATTTCGTGACGATGATGCTTGAGACAGACATCGTCCGCACGGTCGAACGCCAGAACCGGCTCGGAACTCCGCTCTGCCCGGGATCGCAACGACTCTGCACCTCAAATGTCGGTACGAATGAAGTGTTGAACCTTCGTGAAGGGCCGGCTCTCGAGCTCGGGGTGCTTGCAGAAATCCCTGGTGGCACCTGTGCCCTGTGGCAGAACGCGCGCCAGAGTGAGGCCGGCGAGCCCGGGGTGGGATGGGTCAGTGTCGTTGCGACACTTCCCGGCAGCACAGCTCGAGTTTCAGGCTGGGTGTCCTCAGACTTCGTCGACCCAGCAACGCCCGAGCTAGTGCTCGATGCCTATGGGGTCGCAACAGTTCCATTCGGCACCCGGTGGACCGAGGCGCTCCCCGCGCTTGAGCACCAATTGGGAGCGCCCGACGAAATCGAGACCTATGACACGTGCGGCAATCCGGGAGAAACACAACATCGCGCACAGTGGGGCAATCTTGTCGTGCTCGCCCACGCTCCGGTGGACGTCTCGGCGACCAACCCGCCAGTGCTGACCTGGGCATCGGTCGGAAGTGGCCGGTTCACCACTATTGGTGGTCTTGGTAGCGGGAGCCTCTGGAGCGAGGTGGTCGCGGTGTTGCCGAACTCAGTGCCGGTCGAGACCGAATGGAGCATCATTGGGCAGAGCCATGAGTACGAACTTGATGGTGATGCAGAAACCGATATCCGCAGCCGGTGGGCTGCTGAGAACTATTTCGAGTTCGGCTTTGCGAATGCCATTGATCTGAATCGCACCGACCAGGTTGGCGCCAACTCTGTAGTGGCCAACATCTCAGCGGGTCACACGTGGAAGGACTGCTAACAGCGGTGCGCGCCGCTACGCAGGCGCTGGTCGCGGCTGCGTCAGTGGCCATCCTTGGTCGCTCGGGCCATGTTCGATGAGCCCGTCGAGCCGATCAACTGCATCGGCGAGCGTAGGAATATCTCCGGCAGGCAGCCACCACAGCACATTGATTGGCCGAGCTGGGTCCTGGAACCACTCTCGACGCCGACGTAGATAGCTGGCGTGCCCACTCTTGAACATGAAGTGTTTTAGCGACTCCAGGTCCGTCCATACCGACAGGTTTGGCGCCCAGAGTTCGTCGTCTAGTCCCGGGACCTCGACGAAGCTCGACGAGCCGCCATCGTCGTCGGTAAGCCGCCAAACGAAACCCGGTGAAGACTCGGCAATCGCATTGATTGGATCGAGGGCGGCGGCGAACTCAGACATCTCCGGTGCATCGAGCGGCGCGCGAAACAGACCCAGATTGAGTTGAGCAAGGTGGAACGCAGGTGACGGCTCGGGGTGGCTCACAGCTGCGAGCGTAACGCTCGTTAGAACCGACGAATGTCGCGGGGTTGCAGTCGAGGGCCGTACTTGGGGGCGCCAATGCCTCCCAGGTGCAACAGCCTGACCACGCGTTGGCGATGGCCGCGGTAGGGCTCGAGTAGCTCGATCATTCGTTCGTCGGTGCCTCGCGGTTCGCCAGCCAGGGCCCAGCTCACGGTGTTCTTGACGTGGTAGTCGCCAATCGGAATGGAGTCGGGGTCTCCCAATGCTTGTCCGAGTACCAGTGAGGCCGTCCAGATGCCGATGCCTCGAATCGCAGTGAGTCGCTCGTACGCCTGGGCAATAGGCATGGTCGCGGCCTCTTCGAGTCGGTTAGCGCGTCGCGCTGACTCGATCAGGATTTGTGCTCGTTTGCGTTCTACCCCGTGTGGGTGCAGGTCGTGATAAGCGAGGCTCGCCAAAGCCTGGGGTGTTGGGCCGAGTCGACGGTCCGTTGGACCGGGTGCGGCTTCGCCGAATGCGGTGACCAGACTGCGCCAACTTCGAGAGGCCTCGATGCCGGTGACCTTCTGCTCAAGAATCACGATAGGCAAGCTGTGCCAGATCAGCCCGGTGCGGCCAATACGCAGACCATGAAACCTACGCGCGAGACGATCGACAATGTCGTGGTGGGCCACAAACGAAGATCGGTCGTCGTCGAGTCCGAGCAATGCGGGCACACCGGCGAGTGACCATGCTGCGCCTGGCCCCCACGCCTCGGCTTCAACTTCAGACCCGTCGACTCGGACACGCGTGGTTGACGGCCCTTCGGGTGTTCGACATGATCGCCATGCTTCTTGAACGCCCTCACCAGGTGCGGCGGTCAGCCGCGACCCGAGTGTTGCTCGCAGATCCAACGACCCCTCGAATTGGAACGTCTGGGTCTGGCTCGGATCACTCGCCACACGACAGATCGTACTGCTGCCACTCGAATAGGGTCTGCGCATGGACGCTAATTCCAGCTCGACGCGCGAGCAGTGTGACGCGTGTGGTTTTGACAGCGATCTCTACGATCGTGCTGACACGATTTCGTCGCAAACGATTGTGCCCGCTGTTCTTGGGGCATCGTTCGCAGGTGTCGCTGACGAGGTGCTGGAGATACGACCCGACGAGCACACGTGGTCGATTGCGGAGTACGTGGATCATGTGCAAGAGGTTGCCTTCGTCAACCGATCCGCGATCGACATGGCCCTGAACGAGCCCGGTGCTGATCTCGGCCCGGCCCCCGAGCCCGTGTTTAGTGACACGCTGCGCTCCGTTGATGTCGCGGCTGCCCTTGCGGCATGCACGGGTGAGTATGAGGCGCTGCGACAACGACTCGGCGCGCTAACCGACGAGCAGTGGTCTGCCACTGTCACGGTCGATGACCATCCAATTTCTGTCGATTGGTTTGCGCGGCATGTAGTCCACGACGGTCTTCACCACATGGCGGATATTGGACGCATCGTGCATGGCCTCGGCCATGGCGCCGCGTCCGAGGTTGGCCATGTAGCGGGACTGCATATCTCCAACGGCGGTGTGCCGAAGGACCCCGTCGATTCGGTCGCGGTTGACGGTTCCGGTTGCAAAGGCGATGGGCAGAGCGATCGCCGACACCATGGCCGCCCGGTGCAGGCGATCTGCTTGTGGAGTGCCGACGTGATCGCCGGGCTGCAAGCCGAAGGGCATCCGATTCAGGCGGGTAACGCCGGGGAGAACATAACCATCGCCGACATTGCGTGGGGTTCACTTCGTCCGGGTTCTCGCCTGCGAGTTGGCGATGTCCCGCTCTTGGTGACAGCGCACGCGATTCCGTGTGCAAAGAACGCGCCGTGGTTTTCTGACCGCAACTTCAAGCGAATGCTGCACGACACGAACCCAGGGTCGAGTCGCTTGTACGCGATTCCGCTCAGGGCGGGTCGCATCGCTGTTGGGGATCGGGTCGAAATTGAGCCAGCTGGCCGTGCCGACACGCAGCAGTAACATCGCCACGTGACACCACGCACCGCAGCTCCGACCAATGTGATCGTCGTCCTCCTCGATTCGTTGAACCGACACATGCTTGGTTGTTACGGAGGTACGGAGTTTGAGACGCCGAACCTTGATCGGTTTGCGACGCTGTCGACGCGATTCACACACCATGTGACCGGGTCGCTGCCATGCATGCCCGCTCGCCATGACATCTTGTGCGGGGCGCTCGACTTCTTGTGGAAACCATGGGGGTCAATCGAGCTGTGGGAAGAGTCGATCACGGCGACGCTCCGCCGAGCCGGTGTCGCGACAATGTTGGCCTCGGACCACCCGCATCTGTTCGAAACCGGTGGCGAGAACTATCACACCGACTTCACGAGTTGGGAGTACCTGCGAGGCCACGAAGGTGACCCATGGCGGTCGTTTCCGGACCCGTCGGCGATCGGCGCTCCGTCGGTTCCAGCTGCGGTCGACGGCGGCTGGTTCCTGCGCCAGCGATTCAATATCGACGATGACACGTTCGGCCGCCGACACTATGACGATGGCCGCACGTGGTTTCGCGAAGAAGACGACTTTCCCGGCCCACAGACGATGCGAGCCGCTCGCGACTGGGTTCGCAACGCGAGTCGAGCGCACGACAGCTGGTTCTTGTTCGTGGATGAATTCGACCCTCACGAACCGTTTGACACACCCGAACCGTGGGCGTCGATGTATGACGACAGCCCATGGACCGACGACCGACTGATTTGGCCGCCGTACTCGGTCGGTGGTGTGACCGTGGGGGAGTTAACCGCAGAGCAGGCTCGACACATTCGCGGTAACTACGGCGCCAAACTGTCGATGATCGACCACCACTTCGGCCGCCTTCTTGACGAAATCGATGCGCAAGGGCTGTGGGACACAACCGCGGTCATCGTTTGCACCGACCACGGTCATTATCTTGGTGAAGAGCGTTCGGTTGGCATGCCCGGCGAAGAAGCGGTCGCAGACATTTGGGGCAAACCGATGGTTCCGCAGTTTGAACCGTTGGGCCACACGCCGTTGATGATCCATTGGCCTGGTCGTGCTGAAGGTGACGAGATCGATGCGCTCACGACCAACGTGGACCTCAACGCAACGATCGCTGACATCTTTGGGGTCGCCATGGACCACCGAACCCACGGGGTATCGCTGGTGCCGCTGTTGCAGGGCGATTCTGACCACGTTCGGGACTGGGCACTCGGTGGCGTCTTTGGCAACTGGGTGCAGGTGACGAACGGTGTGCACAAGTACGCGCGGGCCGCGGTCGATGAGAATCTGCCGCTCTCGATGTGGTCGAACCGGTGGTCGACCATGCCCGTGTCGCGCGACCTCGAAGCATTCGCAAAGTTCCCCAACCCTGATCGCCGCGCCTGGCTGGACTTCATGCCCGGCTCCGAGGTTCCGGTCATTCGACAGCCGTTTTCTGCTGGCGACACGTTGCCGTACTGGGCGGGTGGGCGCCGAGCGACTGGGCAGCATCATCTCTATGACCTGAGCGTCGATCCCGATGAAGGTGAGAATCGTCGGGGTGAGTCGGGTGAGGCCGACATGGTCGAGCTGCTACGTGTTGCCCTGCAGTCAGTCGAGGCTCCTACCGAGCAGCTCGAACGGCTCGGCATTTCCTAGGCGAGGCTGGCGGCTGCGGCGTCGATGGCTTGCTTGGTCACGCCAACCATCGTCTCAATCTCATCCTCAGTAATGGTGTACGGCGGGCCAAAGAGCAGGCCATCGTCGACAGGTCCAGAGCCGCACGGGTAGACCCAAACGCCACGTTCGAGCGCTTCCATCGCCACGCGATGTGCGAACTCGACGTTGCGGGGAAAGGCCTCTCCGGACGCGTCGACCAGTTCGACTCCTTGCATGAGTCCAAGGCCACGAACGTCTGCGACCAGTGGATGATCACCGAGTTCGGCGTCGAGCCGCGTGCGCAGAAGGTCGCCCATCTGTTTGGCCCGATCGACCAGGCCCTCTTTGCGCATGATCTGCAGTACCTCGACACTGATCGCGCAGCTCAGATCAGCTCCGCTGAAGGTGAAGTACATCAGCGACCTGCCTGCATCAGCGATGGGGTCAACGATGGCGCGAGTTGTGTACATGCCGCCCATTGGCGCATAGCCGCCTGACAGGCCTTTGCCGCCAACGATGATGTCGGGCGTGATGTTGAAGTGTTCGTGACCCCACGTTCGACCGGTGCGCCCAAATCCTGTCATTACTTCGTCGACGATGAGCACGACGCCGTTGTCACGGCACGCCTGTTCAACCGACTGCCAGTAGCCATCGGGCGGAACCATGGCAACGCCTGATGCGCCGCTGATGGGCTCGGCGATAAACGCCGACACGGTGTTGGGGTCCTCGCGCTCTATCACCTTGGCCAGCGATTCCGCATCAAGCCAGTCGCTCTTGGGGTGATCTCGCAGCATCGGCCCCAGTCCTTCGCGGCGGCGGTCATGGTTGCCGACGCCAAGGGCTGAGAGCGTTGAACCGTGATATGAGACGTCGCGGCCGATCACCTTCCAACGATCGCTTCGGCCAGCTGCAAGATGGTGCGTGCGTGCGAGTCGCACCGCGGCATCTACAGACTCGCTACCGCCACAAAAGAACCCCGCCTGCGTGAATCCCTGGGGCAACCAATGTTCGACGAGCTCCTCGACCAACGCGACGCGGTTCTCGGTGGCCCATAGCGGAACGACATAGCCGATAGCGCTGAGCGCCTGTTGGGCTGCTTCAACCACACTCGCTCGCCCATGGCCCACGTTTGTAACGATGGCGCCGCCACCTGCATCGAGTATTTGGTGTCCTGAGTCTGTGATGAGCCAAGAACCTTCGGCACGCTCAATGACGAGTGGCGCAGATGATGTCGGGACCAAGGGAAACAATGCGGCGCGGTGAGCTTCCATTGCATCATCTTTGCAGCTGGTCACCCGTGCTGGCGTTCTCGACTTTGTTTCGCTGGTGTAGGTGTGTGACCTATCGTCCGAACGTGACTGACTTTCCCCGTGTGCTTGTTCCTGTCGATGGTCCGTTCGCTCAGGCCAAGATCGATGGTGCAGCGATCGGTATGGGCGACTACGGCGATGCAACAAGAGCGCTGGTCGCACGAGGGCTTGTGCAACCTGACCTCGTTACGGGCATGACCCTTGCGCTGCTCGCAAAACAGCCGCGCAAACCTCGAGCTGATGGCGAGAAGAAGGCGAGTGGCGTGGCGGGTCGAGTCTGGGTGCGGGAACAGTTCACGATTCACCGACCGCTCGCCCAGGGTGATGTTTGGCAGGTCCAGGGCGAGAGCACTGGTACCTACACAAAGAAGGGGCGCTCGTATTCGACGACGGCATCGCGGTCAATGACGAGCAAAGGACACGTGTTCGCAACGAACCTCACGACCGGTCTGTTTAGCTACGTCCCGAATCCCGACCTTGCGGACTCGGAGCAGGGCTTGCCTCTCGATGAGACCCCCGCACCTGAACCTGATTGGAATGCGGCGGCTCACAATCCGCATCGGTCCGAACTTGAAGCGGCGACAGCCGGCACGACGTTCGGCGGTGATCCGGTGTTGGTGTCCTTGGCAATGATGGCGGCACGAGACACCGACAATCCAGACAACCCCATTCACTCTGATCCGGAACAGGCAAAGAAGGCGGGACTTGCCCGCCCTATCGCTGGGGGTTCCCACGTGCTTGCATTTGCGATGGAAGTCGTCATGCGGACATTCGGGGAAGAGTCGCTGCTGCACGGCGCTCGATTCGACGTGCGTTGGAAGGCTCCGACGGAGAACGATGTCGCGATCATTCCCACGGCGACCGTGACCGAGGCGAGTGCCGACCGGGTGGGGCTTGATCTACAGGTCGACCTTGTCGGCGGTGCAACAGCGATGGTCGGCTCGATCGTGATCCCGCTCGCATGACATCTGCACTCAACGGAGTCCGGGTCCTAGATCTTGCCGACCGCTCCGCCGCACTTGCAGGTCGTGTGCTCGCAGACCTTGGCGCCGAAGTCATCATGGTTGAGCCGCCGCAGGGCAACTCGATTCGTCACCTGGCCCCCTTTTACGATGATCATGAATCGACCGACGCGTCCTTTGCGCACCAATACTTCTCGGCGAACAAGCGGTCAGTCACGCTCGACATCGCATTGGAGTCGTCGACTTTTCGGTCTCTTGTATCGACCGCGGACGTGGTGATCGACACGGCTCGCCCTGGCTTGCTTGACGAGCTGGGTCTCGGACATGATCAGCTGCGACAACTTCGCCCGTCGTTGGTGCAATGTTCGGTTACACCGTTCGGTCTTGACAGTCCTTGGCGCGACCGCTTGGCAACCGACATCGTCGCCGGTGCAGCTGGCGGTTTGATCTGGCTTTCGGGAGAACCTCGAGGCACGCCTGTGCAAGGCGGTGCCGATGTTTCCTATGCCATGGCTGGATTGACAGCGGCGTCGGCCGTCATGGTGGCGCTGCACAGCGCCCGCACGAGCGGCGTGGGCACCCAGATCGACGTGTCCTTGCAAGAAGCGACTGCCTCAGCGGCGTTGCAAACAGCCACACCCAGTCAATGGACATGGTTTGATCGCATTCCGCGTCGACCTGGACTTTCCGCGGCCCTGCGATGTGCTGATGGCGGTTATGTCGGACACATGATCCGACCTGACCGGTTCGAGAAGTTTCTGGCGTGGGCGGACCGAGAAGATATCGATCATGGCATGACGCTCGACGACTGGAAACTCAGTCGCCTCGACGCACCTCGCAAGGGGAATCCGGTTGCAACGACGACGTTGGCTCTCGCAGCAAAGCTGACACGCGACGAATTCGCAGCTGGCGCGCTTGAGGCTGACTTGATATGCCTGCCCGTGCTCGGCTTCGACGACTATGAGCGCACCGAGCAGTACGTGGTCAACGAGCAGTTCTTGCGCGTGACCCAGCCGGTACTTGCTACAGATTTGGGTTTTGTGCGATCACCCGTCGACGGCATGGCAGATCCGGTCGTCATTAATCCGGCACCAACGCTTGGGCAACACCAACATGTCCTCGATGCGCTCGCGCCGGCAAGGCCCGATCCCGCGACACCAGACCCAGCGACGCCCGATCCCGCGACGCCAGACCCAGCGAACCCGGATCCGATCCCCATTGCTATTCCCGATCCCGCCCAGTCGCTCAAAGGCATCCGCGTGGTCGACTTTGGTTGGGTGCTCGCGGCCCCGATTGGCACGCGTCTGCTGGCGAGCTTTGGTGCCGAGGTGATCAGGGTGGAGTCAACGAAGAAGCCGGATTCGATGCGCAGCCAGGTTGGACCAGATGGTGTGCCGGATGCTGACCTCGGCGGCCTGTTCAACACCGTGAACGCCGGCAAGAAGTCATTCGCCGTGGATCTTTCAACCGAAGCGGGAATGTTGCTCGTCAAGGAGCTCATTGCCACTGCGGATGTCGTGGTCAACAACTTTCGACCAGGGGCAATGCAGCGGATGGGTTTTGGCTACGACGTGCTGTCGGGCATCAAGGGCGATCTGGTCTCGTTGAATTTGCCGGGCGCGCACCGCACTGGGCCGTGGGCGGTCAGGCCGAGCATGGGCAACATATTGATGGCGGCATCTGGCTTCAACATGTTGACGGGTTTTCCGGGCGAACGGCCGCGCGGTATCGGGATTGCGTATCCAGATTTCACCGGACCGCATTTGTTATGCGCCACGATTCTGGCGGCGTTGCGTGAACGTGACCGCACTGGTGAGGGCCAAGAAGTTGAACTCACTCAGCTCACCGGCATGGTGTCGCTGCTCGGGGCTGAGTGGATGCAGTTTGTTGCCACCGGGCAACAGCCACCGCGCCGTGCAAATCGCGATGCGAACTACTGCCCTCATGGCGTCTACCGGTGTCGGGGTTCTGAGCACAGCGATGACGAGTGGCTCGCTCTCGCCGTGGAAACCGACAACCAATGGCGCACCTTGTGCGACATGCTCGGCAGAGGTGATTTGTCTGCGGATCCTCGATTCGCAAGCCACGACGTCCGTAAGGCGAACGAAGATGAACTCGATGAGGTCTTGCGAGCCTGGACCATTGGCCAAGACAAGTGGGATCTCGCCGACCAGCTTCAAGCGAGTGGAATAGCTGCGGCTGCGGTTGCTCACCTTGCCGACACCTATGAGCGTGACCCGCAACTCACGAAGCACTACCAGATCGTGAGCCAGCCACTGAGGCCCGAGGTCTCGATCCCCATCAACCGCGAAGCAGCTCAGTGGCGTGGTTGCGAACTCCTGCTAACCAGGGCGCCGACACTCGGCGAACACAATCACGAGATTGTGTGCGACATCATGGGTCACAGTGAGGACGAGTACGTCGATCTCGTGCTGAAGGAGACGCTTACCTAACGGGGTGTCCAGCTACGCCTGCGCCTCTTGCATGGTGCGCCACACGCGCTGGGCTGTCGTTGGTATGTCGATGTGACGTACGCCCAAATGAGCGAGTGCATCGATCACGGCGTTCTGGACTGCAGGTGTTGCTCCGATCGTGCCGGACTCACCCACACCCTTTACACCCATTGGGTTGACGTGCGTGGGGGTTTCTTGCTCGATGCGTTCAAAGCTTGGTAGCTCCGCGGCGGACACGAGTGCATAGTCCATAAAGTTCGCCGTAAGCGGGTTGCCGTCTTCGTCGTAGGCGAACTCTTCAACGAGCGCCTGTGCAATGCCAGAGGCGATACCTCCGTGCACCTGGCCGTCGACGATCAGCGGGTTCACGAGCACGCCTGCGTCATCGCATGCCACGTGGCGAATGGGCGTCACTTCGCCGGTTTCTCGGTCGACCTCGACAACGGAGAGATGCACGCCAAACGGGAACGTTGGTGAGTCTGGCTGGAAGTCCGCCTCTGCCTGAAGGGCGTTGCCGGTGGACTCGGCCGCGTGGGATGCGATCTCGGCCCAGCTCGTGCTGATCGACGGCGTGCCGGCGACAGAGAACGCTCCGGTGGCAGCATCGAGAACGACATCGGCTGGGTTCGCCTCGAGCATCTCGGCTGCGAGTCCTTTGGCCTGCTCGATGACTGTTTCGCTTGCCGCGTAGACCGCGCTGCCGCCGACCTGAAGGGACTTTGATCCGCCAGTGCCGCCACCACGTGGCACTTCATCGGTGTCGCCGTGGCGCACTTCGATCTTGTCAACGGGTATCCCCGTCAGTTCGCTCGCTACCTGGGCGAAGGCGGTGTGGTGTCCCTGACCGTGTGATGACGAACCCGTGAGCACCACAGCGCTGCCGTCGTCACCGATCTCGATGCTGCCGAATTCGGGATTGCCCATGGGGTTTGCAATCTCCACGTAGGACGTCCAACCGAGACCCAACAGCGGTAGCGAAGGGTCGCTCAGTCGGCGCTTTTGCTCCGCTCGCAGAGCGACATAGTCGGCGGCCTCGATCACCGCGTCAAGTGCCTTGGCGTACTCGCCGGTGTCCATGGTGGTTCCGACCGCAGTGGTGTAGGGGAACGCGGCGGGCTGGACGAAGTTGAGGCGGCGTAGTTCAGCCGGGTCCATGCTGAGTTCGGCAGCAAACATGTCAACCATGCGTTCGATCGCGTGGGTCGCTTCGGGGCGGCCAGCGCCTCGGTAGGCGCCCATGGGCATGGTGTTGGTCACCGTTGACGTGTGGAAGAAGTCGACGTTGGGAATGTCGTACACACCGGTGGCCACCATGCGTGAAAGGAATGGAAGCACGGCCCCAATCTCGCCGTACGCGCCCGAGTCTTGAATCTCATGTACTTGGTAGTGCGTAATGCGGCCATCGCGAGTACCGCCGATCGTCGCGTCGAATTCACACGCACGACCGTGCACGAGGCCGAGCATGCTTTCGGATCGTGTTTCGATCCAGCGAACCGGTTGGTCAAGCTTGCGGGCCGCCAACGTCACAATTAGGTCTTCGGGGTAACCGCCGTTCTTGGCACCAAAGCCACCACCAACATCGGGACAAATGACCCGGACCTGGGTTGGCTCGAGGCCGGTGGCCGCGGCCAATGTGTCGCGTGTTCCATGCGCGCCCTGGGTGCTCGCCCACTGGGTCAGGCGAGGGGCGCCGTCGCCATCGGTGTCCCACTGCGCGATTGTTGCCCGCGGTTCAAGTGGGCATGGCGCAAGGCGCTGGTTTTGAAACGTCAGGCTGACCGTGACGTCACAAGCGGCAAAGAACGTCTCATCAACTGCACTCGGTGACGAGAAAACCACGTTGGTTCCAGCTTCCGGGAACAACAGGTTGTCACTGCTGATTGATTCACGCATCGACACCAGGGGAGCGAGGGGCTCGTAGTCCACAAAGACAAGTTCGGCTGCGTCGACGCCTTGGGATTCGGTATGTGTCAGCACCACGGCTATAGGTTCACCGACGTAGCGGACTCGATCGCTGGCGAGCCAGGTGCGCATCATGGTCTGGTTCAGCATCGGCATACGAGGTGGCTGGGGCGCCAGTTCTAGGTCGGATGCGGTGAAGACCGCCACGACGCCCGGCATTTCCTTGGCGTCGCTTGTTTCGATGCTGGTCAGCATGGCGTGCGCAATATTGGAGCGCACGAAGGTGGCGTACAGCGCGTTATCTGGTGCCAAGTCGTCGACGTACTTGCCGCCAACGGTCAAGAAGTCTGGGTCTTCCTTGCGAATCACTCGGGTGCCGAGAACGCTCATGCTTGATTGCCTTTCGATAGCACGTGGTGCAGTCAACCTCTGAGAGTACGTGCTTGAACCACAGTCACCACGAAGCGTTGACAGAGCGTCTTGGGAAAAGTGACCGTCACCGGGGTTTTGCGAGCATGGCCGGACCGTTGCTGGTTCGCCGCGCCATCGACAAAGGCCTCACTGTTAGTGATCGAGGCGTCTTGAACACAACGTGCGACTCGCACGGCCCCACGCAACCGATGAAGAGATTCGTTTGGCGTTAGGCCGGATCGGCGTTCTTGACGTCTTCGAGCGACTGCCCGATGGTCTCGATACACAAGTGCAGGAGCGCGGGAGTCGACTGTCGGCCGGCGAGAAGCAGTTGGTGTCGCTGGCCCGAGCGGCCCTGGCAGATCCACGAATTCTGATTCTCGATGAGGCGACATCAAGCGTGGATCCTGGGACCGAAGCAGTGGTCGAGGTCGCTATGGAGGCGCTCATGGAAGGGTGAACGGTCATCGTGATAGCGCATCGGCTGTCGACGTCTGAACGATGTGACCGGGTGGGCGTCGTAGCAGCCGGAAAGCTCGTTGAACTCGGCACGCACGACGACCTGGTCGCCGCTGGTGGACACTACGCAGAACTCTTTGCGGCTTGGACTCGTGGGCTCGCCGCATAACGGGTGGTAGTTTGCGCATCCAGCGCACATCTCGGGGGAGACACAATGACTGGACCACTCGACGGGTACACCGTCATTGACATTTCGGCCGTGGTGTCGGGGCCAATGTGCGCTCGGGTTCTCGGCGACCAAGGCGCCGACGTGATCAAGATCGAGCCGCTCGGTATCGGCGATATCACCCGCCTGGGCGGGTTCGGTAGCGACGGGCTCGGCGCAATGTTCGTTGCCTGCAATCGCGGCAAACGAAGCGTGGCCCTCGACTTGAGTCAACAGGCGGGCATCGACGCGGTCAAACGCATGGTCGCCAAAGCTGATGTGTTCGTTCAGAACTTCCGGCCAGGAGCAACCGAGCGCATGGGAATCGGTCCCGAGGCGCTGCACGCGATCAACCCGAACTTGATCTACGTCTCCATCTCAGGCTTTGGCCCAACCGGGCCCTACAGCCAGTGGCGTGTCTATGACCCGATCGTGCAGGCCATCTCCGGGGTTCCGTCGGTACAGCGAAGCCCAGACATCCCAATCCCGGATCTTGTTCGCACGATTGTCGCCGACAAGTCGACCGCGCTCACGGCGGCGCAAGCGATTACTGCAGCATTGCTGGCCCGCGAACGGGGGCGAGCTCGAGGCCAACATCTTGAGATTCCTATGCTGGACTCACTGCTCCATTTCCTTTGGCCCGACAACTTCAATGGCGAAATGTGCACCGGCGATACCAACCCAGGTGTTCTCCTCCACGACATCTACCGCATGCAGCAAACCGCCGATGGGCATCTGGTGTACTTCGCAGTTTCGGACAGTGAGTGGGAAGGTCTCGTACATGCGCTCGGTCATCCAGAGTGGTGGGATGAATCGCGTTTCAACGATATTCAGGAACGACAGAAGAACTTCGAGGTGCTCGGTGGTCTGCTGAACAACGCGTTCATCGAATGGTCAACCTCGGAGATCCTGCAACGGCTTCATGAGTATGAGGTTCCAGCGGCGCCGGTAAACGAATTGAGCGATGTGTTTACCGACCCTCAGGTAGTGCACAACGAATCGATTCACACCTGGGACCACCCTGTGCTTGGTGAGACTCGTTCTGCTCGCCCACCGGTTCGGTTTTCTCAGACCCAGGCGGAGCCGCGCTGGAGCGCAGATTCGCTTGGGCAGTCGACTCAGGACGTCTTACGGGAAGCAGGCTTCACCGAGGACGAGCTGCAACAGTTGGCCGACGCAGGTGTCACGCCATAGCTCTATCGACTACGGCCCGTCGACCAGAACGTTGAGTGGCGCTGAGACCGAAACGGTAAACGGCGTGTCGACCCAAGGGTCTGCGGCGAGTCCGTTGTCGCCGGTGACCAGGTAGATCTGGAAGCCGTTGGCGGTCTTGCTGCCCTGCACGACGAAGGGCAGAACGGAGTCTCGTAGATTCGACTCTTCCTCGGTGACAATGGTGACGGCGTAGTTGGTGCCATCGGGGTGCGGTGTGAAGAATGCGACGTTCCAGATGCCAGTGTTCGACCGGCCCATCTTGAGGTTGCGAGTCCACGTGGCGTTGAAGCCATCGTCTGTTCCGCCGGCATAAAACTCTTCGTAGATCGTCTGCACTGGGTGCAGGCCGTCCTCGATTTTGATCGTATTCTTTACGCCCGCCTCGTCAATGTAGGTGAGTGTGCCATCACCATTCGCAACGAGCTCGGTAATGGTCTCGTTGATATCAACCGTTCCGCCGGCCTCATCGGTGTAGGTCGCAATGCGGTTGCCGGTGATGGTGTTCGTAATGCTGGTCAACGTCTCAAGGTCACCAATGTCAATGATGGACGCAGTGCCATCTTCGTGCATGAAGGTGAACGTGCCATCGGTGTTCGCAGCGATCGATGTGATCGTTTCACGCAAGTCGATGGTTGCGCCGTCCTCATCGGTGTACGTACCGATGATGTTGCCGTTGGCGAGCACGTTGGTAATCGACGTGAGCGTCTCAAGTGTTGAAACGTCGATGATTGAATCGACACCGTCTTCGTGGGTGAAGATGATGTTCTGGCCGACGGTCGTTACCGAGGTAACGGTCTCAAGGAGATTGATGGTGGTGCCCGCCTCGTTGGTATAGGTGCCGATCTGATGACCCGCGCCGAGCACGTTGGTGATCTGGGTAAGCGTCTCAAGGGAGCCAATGTCGACTACGACGTCGTTGCCTGCCTCGTCGGTGTAGGTCAGTTCCTGTGCGCCTGTTACCGCGAACTCGGTGATGGTTTCACGCAAGTCGACCAACACGCCGTCTTCGTTCTTGTAGACACCGATGAGATGACCAGTCGTGACCACGTTGGTAATGGTTGTCAGCGTTTCTAGGTCTTTGATGTCGATGGTTGAGGTCGAACCGTCTTCGTGCGTGAACGTGAATGTCTGATTCGGGTTCGCCACCAGGCTGGTCACCGTCTCGCGCAGGTCGATCGTGTTGCCGTCTTCGTCGGTGTAGGTACCGATCTTGTGGCCGTTGGTGAGCACGTTGCTGACCGAGCTGATCGTCTCAAGGTCTTTGATGTCAACGGTTGTCGTGAGTCCGTCCTCGTGGGTGAACTTGAATTCCGAGCCCGACGAGGTCAGCGACGTTATGGTCTCAAGGAGGTCGATTGTTACGCCGTCTTCGTTCTCATAGGTGCCGATTTGGTGGCCAGCGGCGAGAACATTTGTGATCGTCGTGAGTGTCTCAAGGTCGGCGATCGTAATGGTGGTCGAGATGCCTGCTTCATCGATAAATGTGAAGGTGCCGTCGGTACCCGCCGAGATCGACGTGACCGTTTCGAGCAAGTCGACCGTGCCGCCAGCTTCGTCTATGTAGGTGCCAATCAGGTGTCCATTGGCCAGCACGTTCGTGATCTGGGTGAGCGTTTCAAGGGCCGAGACATCGATCGTCGTGTCGAGGCCATTCTCGTCGGTGTATGTGTATGAGCCATTCGGGTTCTGGACCAGTGTGGTTATGGTCTCCCGCAGGTCGAATGTGTTGCCGTCTTCGTCGGTGTACACGCCGATCAAATGGCCGTTGGCCAGAACTTGCGTCAGTGTGGTCAACGTTTCGACGTCGCGAATGTCCACGACTGCCGTCGTTCCGTCTTCACGGCTGAACACGAGATCCTGGCCAGTGAAAATCAGGTTGGTGACAGTTTCGCGAAGGTCGATGCTCACGCCGTCTTCGTCGGTGTAGACGCCGATGAGGTGGCCGTTGGTGAGGACTTGGGTGACGGTGGAGAGGGTTTCGAGTCCGGCGATGTCGATTGCGGTGACGGCGCCGTTTTCGTCGGTGAATTCGAGCGTTTGTCCGTTGCTGGCGAGTCCGGTGACGGTTTCGAGCAGGTCGACGGTGTTGCCGTCTTCGTCGGTGTAGACGCCGATGAGGTGGCCGTCTGTCAACACCTGGGTGACGGTGGAGAGGGTTTCGAGTCCTGCGATGTCGATTGTGGTGGTGTTGCCGTTTTCGTCGGTGAACTCCAGGGTTTGTCCGTTGCTGGTCAACTCGGTGACGGTTTCGAGGAGGTCGACGGTGTTGCCGTCTTCGTCGGTGTACACACCAATCAGGTGGCCGTCTGTTAACACCTGGGTGACGGTGGAGAGGGTTTCGAGTCCGGCGATATCGATTGCGGTGACGGCGCCGTTTTCGTCGGTGAATTCGAGCGTTTGTCCGTTTGATGTGAGTTTGGTGACGGTTTCGAGGAGGTCGACGGTGTTGCCGTCTTCGTCGGTGTAGACGCCAATCAAGTGGCCGTTGGTGAGGACTTGGGTGACGGTGGAGAGTGTTTCGAGTCCGGCGATGTCAATTGTGGTCGTGTTGCCGTTTTCGTCGGTGAACTCCAGGGTTTGTCCGTTGCTGGCGAGTCCGGTG
>Ga0209828_1000269_pt1 | contig 51184 bp, 46 predicted proteins | sample MaitaG_FD_187429 | JGI IMG/M metagenome (GOLD analysis project Ga0209828, IMG submission 187429) | Marine algal microbial communities from Maine, USA - Maine_Asex2 metaG (SPAdes) (version 2) | ecosystem: Host-associated > Algae > Red algae > Unclassified | place: Maine, USA | collected 2015-01-05
GGCGCTTCGCATCGGCAACAACCTCGGCATGAAACGTCCGGCGCTGGCCGCCACGCTCGAGAGCCTCGAGGAAGACATGCATGAGGAATGTGGCGTGCCGGTCCGTCTGCCGCTCGATGACGCGTCGGCCGACATGCTGCTGGTCACGCCCTCTGCCGACTTCTTCGCTGAGCCGCATGTGGATGGCTTGATCGGCTATGCCAAGGTGCTGCATGCTGCAGGCATACGCTGGACCCTGTCGAGCGAGGCGACCGAGGCTGCAAACTTCGCGTTGTTCACCGGTGATCGAGCGGGCATGGCATCGATCGCTGCGCGTCTCCGCGATGCGGCCCTGTCGCTCGGCACTCGTCAGCTCGTCATCGGCGAGTGCGGACACGCCTGGCGGGTCGCGTATTCCTTCATGGAAACACTCGTCGGTCCGCTGGACTTGTCCGACTCCAGACATCCACGTCCCGAGCATATTTGCGAGGTAACGCATGCGCTCTGGTCGAGCGGACGGATTCGCCTCGATCCGGCGGCCAACAAAGGCGTCGTCGCCACGTTTCATGATTCGTGCAATGTCGCGCGTGGCGCCGGCATGGGCGATCGAGCGGGTGGGCAGTTCAGCTTGCCCCGTGAGCTTCTGCAGGCGGCGGTACCGAAAGTCGTCGAAATGAGCCGGGACACCACGCAGCAGAGGACGTTTTGTTGTGGCGGAGGTGCCGGCCTGCTGGCCGATGAGCTGCTCGATGTGCGCATCAAGGGATCGTTGCCGCGTGCTCAGGCGCTCGCGCGCGTCGTCGCCGATGAAGGCGTGACCCACATGGCCGCCATCTGTGCGATCTGCAAGACGCAGTTCGGTACGGTCCTGCCGGCGCACGGGCTCGGTGACGTGACGATCGCGAGCCTGCATCAGTTGATCGGCAACGCGGTGGTGCTGGATCCGGTCGCGGTGGCGCCCGGGGCGTCAGCCGTGCCGGGCGCGGAACCACTTTCGCTGCCAGCTCATCAGAGTTAGTCTCTGTTGGCAAAATGAGTCACGGCAGTGCCAGACTCTGCCGGTGACCCGACGGTACTCGAATTCAATCAGGAGCATTCAGCATGAGCACGAACAACGGCAGTGGCGGTGACGACAAGGCGTGTTGCGGACCGGGCTACGCGTCGCCTGCCGAGGCAATGCAGGCTGATCGTGAAAAGCTCCTCTATACCGTTGCACTCTACGTCGGTACCGGTATCGAGAAGCCGGACTACATCGCAACGGTCGATGTCGATCCCGACAGCCCGACCTACAGCCAGGTGGTAGCGCGCGCCGAAGCATCCACAGTGGGTGAGGAGTTGCATCACACGGGCTGGAATGCCTGCTCGAGTTGCCATGATGACGCGTCGAAGAAGCGCCAGTACCTGATCGCTCCGGGCGTGCGCACCTCGAACCTGAACATCTTTGACACGTCCGATGCGCGCAACCCGACATTGCACAAGGTTGTATCCGGCGAGGACATCAAGGCAAAGTGCGACCTGTCGGCGCCGCATACCGTGCATTGCCTCGGCAAGGACATCATCATCTCGATGCTGGGCGACGCGCAGGGCAATGCACCGGGCGGATTCCTGCACCTCGACGAGAACTTCGAGATTGTCGGTCGCTGGGAGAACGACATCACCGGCATGAATTACAACTATGACTTCTGGTACCAACCACGCAACAACATGATGGTCAGCTCGGAATGGGGCGCGCCCAATACCTTCATGCCGGGATTCGATCTCGAGGATGTCGGCAAGGGCAAGTACGGGCAGTCGATACACTTCTGGGATTTCGCGGGCAAGCGCATCGAGAAGTCAGTCGATCTCGGTGCGGATGGTCTCATTCCGCTCGAAGTCCGCTTCCTTCACGATCCGGCGTCCACGCACGGGTTCGTGGCAGCGACGCTCGGCTCGAACGTCTTCCACTGGTACAAGGATGGCGACGAGCCCGTGGTCGAGAAAGTGATCGACATACCGACCGTCGATGTGGAAGGGTTTCCGGTGCCCATGCCGTCCCTGATCACCGACATCCTGATTTCGATGGATGATCGCTACTTGTATTTCTCGAACTGGTTGCATGGCGATCTTCGCCAGTACGACATCACTGATCCGTCGAACCCGAAGCTTACCGGTCAGGTCTGGATCGGCGGTCTGCTTGGCAAGGCGCCGGAAGTCAACGGCGAAGCGGTCAACGGTGCACCGCAGATGATTCAATTATCGCTCGACGGCAAGCGCCTGTATGTCACGACTTCCCTGTTCAGCACCTGGGACAACCAGTTCTACCCGGACATGAAGGACAAGGGTGCCAAGATGTACCAGATCGACTGCGACACCGATAACGGTGGCATGACGATCAACAGCAAGTTTCTCGTCGACTTCGGCAAGGAGCCGAACGGCCCCGCCCGTTGTCACGAGATGCGTTACCCGGGTGGTGACGTGACCTCCGATATATGGATGTAGTCGAAAGGGCCTGACTTTTGGTCAGGGCTTGCCTATCATTGCCAACAAGGAAGGTAGGCACAGTGGCCCGGGCTGGAACCGGGCTTGCTGTTCGATGACCGTGACGACCGCTAGCCGGTCGCCCGACGAATGGAGGCGTGATGCGGTCCTGGATGTTGGCTGGATTGTTGTGCATGGGTTTGTTCGGTTCGATGCAGGCGCAGGCGTCGGTATCGATTCCGTCAGCGAACGTGTCGCGAAGCGGTGATGGCCGAATTCTGGTTGCGCTGAACGATGCGGTCGCGGTCAGCGGGTTCAACATCTATCGAGATGACCGATATTTCACCACCGTCCGACCGCCGGCAGGCAGCACGCGCTTCCTTGTCGATGGTGCCGGCGGTGACTATTGCGTCGTGGCCTTCGTCAGCCGTGCCGGTCGGGACGAGTACAGTGGTTGCAGCGCGACTATGCGTGTGGCGGCCGGACCACCGGCGCCGCCACGCCGGGTGCGGGCATCCGTGTACTCGCCAGGCGTTGCCGATGTCATCTGGACGCCATCGCTCGATCACATAGCGATCGCCGGCTACGAGGTTCGACGCAACGGCGAACGGATTGCCTTTCACAAGGGGCGCAGTCAGTTCGAGAGTGGTCTTGCGCCGGCACGAGTGCATGACTATGAGATCGTGGCGGTCGACCGGGCAGGGCGTCGCAGCCAGCCGGCGCGCTATCGACTCGCGGTCGGTAGCAACGCGAACGGCCAGCGGTCGCAAGCCGGGGTGCGCAGCGGCAACGGTGCGACGACACCGGTAGGTGAGGCCCCCTCGAATCCGGTTGCACCGATCAACGCCTCAGCTCTCTCGATCACCGCCGGCGTCGGACGTCCACAGCTCATCGAGGGTGATACGCAATCGCTGCGTGTACCGATCCGGGTGAGCCGGACAACGGCGAGCGGTACGGTGCATCTTTCACTGAGTGGCTTCACATCGGCCGACGAACGCTTGATCAGCCATCGATTCGAACCCGACCGACTCGGCTACGGAAAGACCGATGCGACGCTCATCATGAAGCTCGACGTGGACATGGCTCCCCTGCGACGTCACGCACGGCAGTTCAACGTCGGCGCCTTTGACGGATCGTCGCGTGCGACAAGTCGACTGGTGATCGACGTGCGACCGACCGATGCGCATGATGTCTACTTGCTGATCGGCCAGAGCAACATGGTCGGGTACAGCGAGAAGGGTGCGAAGGAGAACGGCCCCGGTGGCATCGATGTGGCTGACTCCCGGATCCTCCAGCTGAATGCGCGCGAGAACAGCCAGCGGGTGTTCGCCAGTGCCGCTGACTTCGTCAGTGAAGCGATCAACGTACGTGATGTTGCCTACACGCGCGCGGAGGACCCGCTGCATACGCCGAAACGGATCGATGCGGAGCCAAAGCGCAGCACGTTCATCGGCCTTGGCTTGAGTTTCGCGAAGTCGGCGCTGCCGCGTGCCAACAACAAGATCTATCTGGTGCCTGCTGCCTGGGGCGCGACCGGCTTCTGTGCGAGCCATATGGGAAATCTCGCCTGGAACGCATCTCCGAATGCAGGACCGGGGCTCGGTGGAACCTGGCTCCTTGATCGTGCCTTGACGCGTCTCGACAAGACCCTGCGCGATACCGGCGGTGTCTTCAGGGGCATTCTCTGGCATCAGGGCGGTGCGGATGTGACCGACGCGAAGTGTGCCGATAGCTATGCAGCGAATCTTGTGAAGATGGTTCAGCGAATCCGGCGTGAGGCCAGGGTCGACCGTCGTGGTGCGGCAGCGCGTGGCAACCAGGCGGCCATTCCGTTCATGTTGGCAACGATGTCGAAGGGCGCGGATTCACGCGGCAGCTATGCGCGTTTCTCACCCCGCAAGTTGCAGGTCGATGCAGCGCACCGCGCCGTGGCCGATCTGCTGCCCTACGCCGATTTCGTCGACAACGACGATCTCGTGCCACCGGCCTATCCCTGCGGCCAGAGTTCCTGCGTACATTTCGGTGCCGATGCGTTGCGCGAGCAGGGCAGACGTTTCGATCAGGCGCTCCGCCGGATCATCGCCCGTCAGCCCTGAGGTGGTCGAGATCGCGTTCGAGGCTCGCCTTCGAGGTCGCCTTGAACGTCTTCTCTGAGGTATAGCCGCTCGCCGTCGTTCTCGACTGCCCAGGTGCAGAGCGGTTCGTCAGCGGGCGCCGATAGCACGGCGCCGGTGCGCACGTCGAATTCGCTGCCGTGCAACGGGCACCGTAGCCGGTAGCCGCACAGTGAACCGAGCGACAGCGAAACGTCCTCATGACTGCAGGTGTCGGCGACCGCGTGCACCTCGTCGCCGATACGCACAAGGAGCATCGGGGTGCCTCCCCGAACGATCCGCGTCAGGCTGCCTTCGGGAAGCTCGTGCAGGGGAATCGCCGATTCAGCCGGATCTTGTTCGGGCGAGTCTGCCGTCATCGGGAAGTGAACCAGTCAAGCTTGTCGCGCAAGGTCACGACGGTACCGACAATGATCAGGGTCGGCGCTTGCAGGCGAGCGGCGTCGACGCTTGCAGGCAGGCTTGCCAGCGTGCCGGTAACGACGCGTTGCTCGGCGAGCGTGCCCTGCGAGACGATAGCCGCATTCAGCGAGGCGGCCATGCCGTGCTCGATCAACTTCTCGCAGATGACCGGCAGTCCCATGAGGCCCATGTATATCACGAGGGTCTGACCAGGACGCGCCAGCTGCTGCCAGTCGAGATCGACCGAACCGTCCTTGAGGTGCCCGGTCACGAAAACGCAGGCCTGGGCATGGTCCCGGTGGGTCAGCGGGATGCCGGCATAACTTGCGCAGCCGGCAGCGGCGGTGATGCCGGGCACTACTTGAAACGGAATGCCGTGTGCTGCGAGCGTATCGATTTCCTCCCCGCCACGACCGAAGATGAACGGATCACCGCCCTTGAGTCTGAGCACCCGCTTGCCCTCTCGGGCGAGATTCAGGAGCTGCTCGTTGATCGACTCCTGCGGCACGGCGTGCAGGCTTCTCTGCTTGCCGACATAGATGCGTTCTACCGCTGGTGGCAGGAGCGCCATGATCGCGGGCGAGACCAGCCGGTCATGCAGCACGACGTCGGCCTGGTGCATCAGTCGCAATGCCCGAAAGGTCAGCAGGTCCGGATCTCCGGGGCCGGCACCGACCAGCCAGACTTCACCGTCGGTGTTCTCGTGCCCCCCACGCTTGCCGTCGGACGCGTCGTCGAGCGATGCCAGCAAGGCGTCTTCGGCTTCCGTTTCGCGTCCCTGCAACACGAGGTTGCCGACACGCCCGTTGAGGCGGCTTTCCCAGAAGCGTCGGCGCTGATGCCTGTCGGGAAGCTGCCTGGCAATGCGAGATCGATAGCGTGCCGCCAGTGCACCGAGCTCAGCCCAGGTCGACGGCAGGAACGCCGCGAGTCGTGCGGTCAGCAGGCGGGCGAGGGCAGGCGATGCACCCCCTGTCGATACGGCCACGCGAATCGGTGCGCGGTCGATGATGGACGGGACCAGCGCACTGCTGGCATCGACGTCGTTGGCAACATTGACGAAAATCCCTCTGGCTTCGGCGGCCGAGGCAACGCGGGCGTCGCATTCGGTATTGCCGGTGGCAGCGAACACGAGCCATGCACCGTCGAGCATCGAGTCGGTGAAAGCGGCCGCATTCACGGTACGCAACTTCGCGCCGGCGGCGAGCAGTCGTCGTTGCTTGCGACGGGCAGCCTTGCCATTGCCGACAAGCAGGGCGTCGCGTCCGTCAAGATCGAGAAACAGGGGGTAGCGGTGACGGTCCGCTTGTGCCCCCGTGGCGTCATCGCGCATGCCGGGCTCGGTTACCATCAGCGGCCCGCGAGAGTACTGCGCCAGTGGATTCCGATGCAATGACTTCCGATGACGCCTTCATGCGCGAGGTACTGCAACGGATCGCCACCGGGCCAACCATGAGCAAGGATCTGACGCGCGCAGAGGCTGCTCGGGCCATGCGCGTGTTGCTCGAGCAGCGTGCGGACGAGGTGCAGGCGGGAATTTTCCTGATTGCACTGCGCATGAAGCGCGAGAGCGACGAGGAACTTGCCGGTGTGCTCGATGCGATCCACGAGGGTGTCACGCCGCGTCCGCTTGCGGCGGCGCGCCTCGTCACGCTCGTCGATCCTTACGATGGCTACCTGCGTGGTACGCCGATCGCGCCGTTCCTGCCGGCCGTTCTTGCCGCTTGTGGTGTGCCGACCCTGTCGCACGGCGTCGTGTCGATGGGGCCGAAATTCGGCGCAAGCCACGCATCGGTACTGGCGGCGGCAGGGGTTGCCGTGGCAGACGATGCCGATGCCGTCGTCGCCGCACTGGAATCCGCCGAGCGTGGCTGGTGTCATGCCTTGCAATCGGCTCTGGCGCCGGAGCTCGCGGCGCTCGATACGCTACGTACGCGCATCGTCAAGCGTCCCTGTCTGACGACGATCGAAGTGGCCGTGAATGCCCTCCGCCCGGAAGGCCCCACGCATCTCGTCACGGGTTTCGTTCACAAGGGCTATCCCGTGACCTACGCGACGCTTGCCGGCAACGGCGGATTCGACAGTGCGACGATCGTTCGCGGCGTCGAAGGTGGCATCGTGCCGTCGCTGTCACAGGCGTCGCGGGTGCTGACGAGCCGTGCCGGCGGGGAGCTCGAGGAGCTTGCCATCGAGCCTGCGATGATCGGCATCGATCGCGATCATCGGGTCGTACCGCTGCCCCACGATCTCGCCGACGAGACCACGTCTACCGTCCGTTCGGTTCGCGCACCGGGCAACCCCTTCGCGCAACGCCTGGCCGAACATGCCGCCGGTATCGGCCTGGCCGCTTTACAAGGGCAGGCGGGTGCGGCGCGTGATTCCCTTGTCTACGCCGGTGCTGTCGTCCTCTACGGCGTGGGCGACGTGGCAACACTTGCGTCTGGCGCTGAACGCGTGGCAAGTGCGCTGGACGATGGCTCGGCACTCGCCCGGCTACGGGCTGCGTGAGGCCTGCAAGCGGACCGCGAGTCGGGCGGCAGATGCCGCGTTGTTGAGGATCAATGCCCGGTTGGTCGCGAGGCTGCGACCCTTCGTGGCTTCGGCAACGTGCGCGAGGAGCCAGGGCGTGACCTCCTTGCCGCTGACGCCCGCCGAGCGGGCCGCTGCCAATGCGCGCTCTATGAAGATGTCGATCTCGGCCCTGGGTATCTCCTTCGACGCGGGCACGGGCTGACAGACCAGCACACCGCCAACCAGGCCGAGTTGCTCACGGGCGAGCAGGAAGTCGACCAGAGCGTCATTGCTGGCCATGCTGAGTGGAGCACTCAGGCCGCTGTCACGGGACCAGAAAGCCGGCAGCGCTTGCTGGCCCATGGCGATGACCGGCACGCCAAGCGTCTCGAGCACTTCCAGCGTCTTCGGCAGATCGAGTATCGCCTTGGCACCGGCACAGACCACCGTCACGGCCGTGCGGCCGAGTTCCGACAGATCGGCTGAGACGTCGAAGCTCAGCTCGGCACCGCGATGCACACCGCCGATGCCGCCGGTCGCGAAGACGTCGATGCCGGCGAGTCTCGCGATGATCATCGTCGCTGCCACGGTGGTCGAGCCACAGACACCGCGCGCTACCGCAATGCCGAGATCCGCTCGAGACAGCTTCATGACGTCACCCCTGTCCGCCAGCGTGGCAAGTTCTGCATCGCTCAGACCGACTTTCACCGCACCGTCGAGTATCGCGATGGTCGCGGGGGTAGCCCCGTTTTCGCGAACGATCGCCTCGACCTCGCGGGCGGTCTCGAGGTTGGTCGGGTAAGGCATTCCGTGGGTGATGATCGTGCTCTCGAGAGCGACCACCGGGCCCCCCTCGTTGCGGGCGGCACGGACTTCTTCGTTGCACTGGAGTAGCGTCTTCATCGCGAGATGATCGCATGCGCCGCGGGCAGTCCGGCGTTGCTGACAGAGGCGGCAAGATCTTCATGCTCGAGCCAGAGCGCCAGGCTGGCGCCGGCCAGTGCGTCGCCAGCGCCGTTCACCGATGTGCCGATGGCGAGCGACGGCACGCTGATCCGGACACGCGCCTCTGGAGTCTGCACGACGATCGGCCGAGCGCCGTCACTGAGGACGAAGCGCCGCGCGCCGGCCGACAACAAGCCGTCGGCCAGCGAGTCGATGCCTGCCGTGGGTTCGCAATCACACAAGGCAGCGGCCTCCCGGCGGTTGCAGAACAGCAGGTTGATGCGTTCCAGCCTGCGGGCGAAACGGTGCGCCTTGGCGGGGGAGACGGCCAGTGCAACGCACTTTCCCGGTAGCTTGTCGGGCACCATCAGGCAATCGAGACAGTCGCTTGCGAGGTTGGCATCGAGAACGGTCGCGACAGGCTGCAGTCCGGCAAGCGTGCGGCAAGCATCAGTTGCGTCCAGACGCTCGGCGACGGCCGTTTCCGCGAGCCCGAGCAGCAGCTCCCCGTGCTCATCGTGGATGGCGGTATAGCGACCGCTCGTCTCGTTGCAGAGGCGCTGCGTGTGACACTCGACGCCTGCGTCGCGTTGGGCCTGCGCAAGCCAGGATGCATCGGTATCGTCACCGGTAGCCGCGATCAGGTGGATCTGACGTGGACTCCATTCTCCGGCTGCCCGCGCTGCATTGGCCGCGACGCCGCCCACCCGTCGCTCCCGGCGGACCGGGTTGGAGGCGTGCAGGTTCATGCTGTCCGTCGGCCAGATCAGCTCGTCTACATGCAATGCACCGATGAACACCAGCGGTGGGCGCAGGTGCGACATAGGGGGGGTATCCGCAAGGGTTTCGGCAGTGTAGTTTGTCGCTCGAAAACCTGCGGTTTTAAATGAACCTCTATTTGCGACGAGCCCATGCACGAAGACGAACTGCCAGACGAGCAATCTGAAGAGCTGCCGGACATCTCGCTGTCCATGAGTACCGACCCGTCGCTGACCATGTCGCGACGGGTGCGACGGACACCGTTCACGTCGCGAGTGCTCGCCCACGGCGCGTTGTCGTTCACTGTCTACAACCGGATGTTGTTGCCGACAGCCTTCAACGGACTCGAGGCCGACTACGCGCATTTGTGTCGTGCGGTTCAGGTCTGGGACGTCGGTGTGGAGCGACAGGTGAGCATTCAAGGGCCGGATGCCACCCGCCTGGTGCAATGGATGACCCCCAGGTTGATCGGCAACGTGGCCAATGATCGCTGTGTCTATCTGCCGCTCGCCGACGAGACGGGTCGCTTGTTGAACGATCCGGTGGGCTTGCGCCTGGCTGACGATCGCTGGTGGTTATCGATCAGCGATTCCGATGCCTTGCTCTGGGCGAAGGGTCTCGCTCGTGGTGCCGGGCTTGATGTTGAAGTGAGTGAGCCGGATGTCTGGCCGCTCGCCGTGCAAGGCCCTTTCGCCGAGGAACTGATGGCCCGGGTGTTTGGCGATGATGTCAAGGGGATTCGGTTCTTCCGACACCGCAAGCTGCCCTATCGTGATCACACCTTCACCGTTGCCCGATCGGGCTGGAGCAAGCAGGGCGGCTTCGAGATCTACGTCGATCACGCCGCGCTCGGTGTCCGTCTCTACGATGAGCTGTTCGAACGTGGCAAGGATCTCGATGTCGGTCCCGGTTCGCCGAATCTGATCGAGCGACTCGAAGGCGGGCTCCTGTCCTTCGGCAACGACATGGACATGCGCCACTCACCGCTTGAGGCGGGACTTGGCGCATTCTGTTCGCTCGACGCCGATATCGACGCTCTGTCGCTCGCGGCGCTGCGTAACGAGCGTGAACGTGGCCCTGCGAGACGGCTGCGCGGCCTGTTGCTCGCAGCCGAAGACGGGCCCCGACCCTTTGCGGTTGGCACCGGCGACTCCCGTGGCCTGGCAGACGAAGTCTCCGCGGCCAGCTCATTCCTCGCCGAGGCGGCCGAGGCGGGTGACTCGTTCATCGGTTCGCAGGTCTGGTCGCCCCGTTATCGTTGTCAGTTGGCGACGGCCATGCTCGACGAACCACTGGCCTCCCGCGAAACGCTGCGTACGCGGCTCGATGATGCGACGATCGTCACGGCGCAGGTCTGCGATCTGCCCTTCGATTTCAATGCCCTCGGCCTGAAAGAACACGAAATCGTTACTCGATCGACGTAGCGGTATCGTCCCCCCTATCGTCCCCCATCTGGATTCGACCGCCGGGAGCACGTGAGACATGTTCGAGAAGTTTGCCGTGATCGGTTCGGGCACCATGGGGGCCGGCATTGCCGGGCAGATCGCCAATGCCGGGCATGAGGTCCTGCTGCTCGACTTGCCAGGCGATGCTGGCGCCACGGGCGTTGGGGAGGTGAACGCGATCGCCGATGCCGCAGTCGAGCGACTGCTGCAACGTGAACCACCGGCCTTGATGGACAAGGCACATGCCGCGCGCATTCGTACCGGCAACACCCGGGATGATCTCGAGCAACTTGCCGACTGCGACTGGATTGTCGAGGCGATCGTCGAACGCCTCGATATCAAGCGTGCCTTGTATGCCCGTCTCGAGGCGATCGTGAACGAGCGATGCATCGTGACGTCGAATACCTCGACCATCCCGATCAGGCTGCTCGTCGAGGGACGCAGCGACGCTTTCCGTCGGCGCTTCGCCATTACCCACTATTTCAATCCGGTCCGTTACATGCGCTTGCTGGAGCTCGTTCGTGGTGCCGACACAGAGCAGGACGTCGTCGCCACGCTGGCCGCATTCAACGAGCGTGAACTCGGCAAGGGGGTGGTGCGCTGCGATGATACCCCTGGATTTCTCGGTAACCGGGTGGGAGTCTTTGCGCTGCAGGTCGGTATCGATGAAGCGATCCGGAACGATTTACCGATAGAGACGGCGGATGCACTGATGGGTCGGCCGATGGGTATTCCGAAAACCGGTGTCTTCGGTCTGTACGATCTCATCGGCATCGATCTGATGGCCGACGTTGTGCGCTCGCTGGCCAGCATCCTGCCACCCGATGATGCCTTTCACGCGGTCGGTGCCGAGAGCGACATGATCAACACGATGGTGGCGGCCGGCTTGACCGGTGCCAAGGGCGGTGGCGGATTCTACCGAACCGGCGAGGCGGGACGACGGCTGGCGCGTCGGTTGGCCAGCGGCGACTATGCACCGGTCAGGGAGACATTACCCGAGCGAGCCCTGCGCGCGGCCAGCGCGCTTGCCGAAGGTCGCGAACCCTTGGGCGACCTGGTGCATGGCGACGATGCGGAAGCGCGTTTCTGCCGACACGTCCTGGGCCGCGTGCTCGGCTACGCCGCAAGTCTGCTCGGCGATGCCAGTGATTCGCCGCAAGCGATCGACGATGCGATGAAACTCGGCTTCAACTGGGTGCGTGGACCGTTCGAGATGATCGATGCGTTGGGCGCAGAAGTCGTCGCTGAACTGATCCGGTCGAGCGGTGCCGACCTGCCGGCCGCCCTGCTTGATTCCCGGCCCTTCTATTCGGTCGTGGCGGGTGAACTCAGGGTTCGTCGTGAGGGTGGCGAACCCGCGCCTGTCGATCTGCCGGCAGGCGCTGTGCGCTTCAGTCTCAAGCGCCGTACCTTGCAACCCCTGCTGACAAACCGGGCAGCCAGCCTGTACGCGATCGAGGATGATTTTCGCCTCATCGAGTTTCACAGCAAGGCCAATGCGCTGACGGACGAGTCGATGCAGATCGTCGCTGCGGCCGCCGGGAATCACGGTCGCGGCATTCTCGTCCACAACGATGCGCAGCACTATTCCGCGGGTGTCGATCTGAATGCGTTTCTCGCCTTCATCGAGCGCGCGGACTGGTCGGGAATCGATGCTTTTCTGGGGCGTTTCCAGTCGGCGGTCGCCGGCTTGAAATATTGCCCGGTGCCGGTCGTCGGCGCGCCTTCGGGCCTCGCCCTCGGTGGCGGCTTCGAAGTGCTGCTGCACTGCGATGCCCTGGTGGTACATGCCAATTCGGTACTCGGTCTGGTCGAAGCGGGCGTCGGGCTGGTGCCGGCCGGCGGCGGTATCAAGGAGACCTATCGCCGCTGGCTCGTGCGTCTGGACGGTGATGTCGATGCGGCCGCCTGGAAGACGTGGATGAACATAGGCTACGGGGCCACAGCGTCGTCGCCGACGCTCGCCACCCGGCTTGCCTACTACCGGGACGACATCGATCAGAGTCTGATGAACCGGGATCGGCTGTATACGACGGGTGTCGAGCGCTTGCGTACACTCGCGGCCGACTATCAGCCGCCCGTCGCGACACCGTTTCCGCTGGCCGGAGGCGACATCCTGGAACGTATGCAGGCCTTCATGGACAAGGGCGTCGAACGGGGCGACTTCAGTACGCACAACCGTACCGTCGCCATGGCGATCGCAGGCGTCATCTGTAACGCCGACGGCTCGACAGGCGAGGCCTCCGAGTCGGACCTCTTCACCCGGGAGCGCGAAGCTTTCATCGCATTGGCGAGAACGCCTGAAACGCGCCGCCTGATCGCCGGTCTGCTGGGATCGTGACATCGGCGGGAAATCGATGACCACTGACGTCATTGGCGTCAGGCTTGTCATCGCGCATCTCTGCACCGTTGACATCAGGCGGTGGACAGGGGACGTCAGGAGGCAGACATGGCCGGTTCCAGGCTGCTGCTGACAGCAGCCGAGATGCAGGCGGTCGATGCGCGCGCGGCGTCGCTGGGTGCTGACACCTTCAAGCTGATGCTGCGAGCCGGCGAAGCCGTTGCCCGGCATGTACGCCGTCGAGTCTCGCGGCAGGCATCGATCGTCATCATCGCCGGACCGGGCAACAACGGGGGTGATGGCGCCATCGCTGCCGCGTCACTCCAGGCAAGCGCTCATTCGGTCGTGCTGGTTCGGCTCGGAACGGGTGCCCGTGCCGATAGCGATGCAGGCCGTGCCTTCGCGGCCTGGAGCGGCGACACGCGCACTGTCGAGCCGGGTGCAGACAAACTGGACGGCGAGATCGAGACACTGCTCGAGCAAGCTGATCTGATCGTCGATGCGCTGTTCGGTGCAGGCCTGTCGCGCCCGGTCGAAGGTTCTGCGGCCGCGCTCGTCAAACAGGCCAACGAGTGCGCTGCTCGGGTGCTCGCGGTGGATCTGCCCAGTGGACTGAACGGCGACAGCCACCAGGGTGACGGGCCAATCATCGAAGCCAGACTGACGGTCGCCTTTGAACGGGCCAAACCGTCGCACTATCTGTATCCCGGGCGTGCGCACTGCGGCCGCACCTTCATCGAGCCCATCGGCATGCCAGTCGCTGCATTCCGTGACGCACCGGATGATTGTCATCGACTCGAAGAAGGGCTGTGGCGTGCCGCTCTGCCGGCGCTCTCACCGACGACCCACAAGTTTCAGCGAGGCCATGTGCTGGTGCGTGGTGGCGCCTTGTCTCAAACCGGTGCGGCGCGTCTGTCAGCGACATCGGCCTTGTCGAGCGGTGCAGGTCTTGTGACCCTGGCTTCACCCCGGGAGGCAGCGCCGGTCAATGCGGCCCATCTCACGGCGGTCATGCTCAAGGTATTCGATTCCATCGACGACTGGCAACACATGCTGGCCGACGTCCGTCTCTCTGCTGTAGTCATCGGTCCCGGCAATGGTGTCGATGATGTGACACGTGCAGCACTCGGTGCTGCCCTGATGTCTGACCACGTCTGCATTATCGATGCAGATGCGCTGAGCTGTCACCAGGATGATCCGGAGCGATTCATCGACTCTCTGAGGTCGGCTCGGCAACTACCCGTGCTGACTCCGCATGATGGGGAGTTCGAGCGTCTGTTCGGTCACACCGATATTCCGGCACTGCCGTCGCGTTTGCACCGGGCACGTGCGGCGGCACGCCTGACCCGATCGCTGCTCGTTTCCAAAGGCGCGGATACGGTCGTCGCCGCACCGGACGGGCGGGCGGCCATCGGCGTGAATGCGCCGCCCTGGCTTGCGGCGGCAGGGGCGGGGGATGTGCTTGCCGGGCTGATAGCCGGCTTGCTGGCCCAGGGCATGCCGGCGTTCGAGGCGGCCTCGGCGGCGGTGTGGTTGCACGGCGAAGCGGCGCGGGAACTCGGTTGGCCGTTGACCTCCGAGTGTCTGCCCGATGCAATCATGCGGGTCCTGACACGTGTCGCGAGTGTCGCGGCGCCGGTCGTTCAAAAACCGTAAACGAAACCGATCGAGGTCGAATCGTCTTCGATGCTCGGCGCGTTGTCCCGAGTGAGTCTACGGACGCGGTAGCCGAGTCGTACGGCGCCGCCACCGACGCGGTAGGCAACGCCGACATCGACCTGCTGCTCGCCGACCGACTCACCTTCGAGAAGGCTGATATCGGCATCGGCCCGCAGCGCCTCCAGAATTGTCTGGACAAGGTAGGCGCGAACCTGAACGAAGCCTTCGGTCTGGTCCGCGTCGGATGTTTCGAGCGCGCTCTCGAAGCGGGTGCCCCGGTAGCCTATGCCGGCTTCCAGGCCGAGGCGCCGTGTGTTCGAGTCGAACAGTCGATAGCCCGCGCCGACAGAGGCGAGATAACTCCGATCGATGTCGAGCGGTTGCTCGACGCGATATTCAGCAGAACCGAAAAGGTACAGCTGGTTGTCTATCCAGAATCGCGGCAGATAACCGAGCCGGTAGCCGTTGCCGTCGCGATAGCGAATCCAGTCGGCCTGAATGCTCTGTGTGAAGGGCCGTTCGTCGTTGTACAGCGACAGTCGCAGTCGCGATGCATTGTTGCCATCGCGGAGCACCGTGCCACCTTCGATATCACCGTCCCATTCGGCAGAAGCTACCGATGTACAGGCGAGAAGCAGGCAGGTGAGAAACGATCGTACAAGAACGTGTATGGAGATCGGCATGGAATGGCGTCCAGGTAAGCAAGCGTGAAGAAAAGCCGAGACACAGGATCTGGTGCCGGCCATGGCGATCAGTTTGTGCATGCACTGTGCCCTGCATGGCTCCGCTCGCCTGGCGACTCGAGGAACCCATCGAGGCGAGCGAATGCTGGCTGACTGCTGTGCAGGGCTGCGCCATCGACCTCGACGGCTGGGAAGCCGCGAATCGCGATCCTGCCGTGGGCCAGATAGTGTCTGGTCACGGGTTCGTGGCCGACAGTCAGGTCAGCTCGGCAGAGCCAGGCCAGGTAGCCTTCCTCACCGCTGACGGCTCGATCAAGCCCGAGCAGGGGCTTGCTGACCGGGCCGGAGGGTTCGTCTCCTCGTGACAGCAAATGCAACTGGACTCCCTCGGCGGTTTCACAACGAATCAAGGTGAGCGTGTCCGCGCCACCGAACAGCTTGTCCGTCTCGATGCTCGTCAGGCCTACCCTTGCATTTCCGTCAAGCGTGAGAATACAGGAGGCGTCGGCATAGAACGACACGCTAACAAAGGACTGCACATCGTCAGCCGGGCTGTCTGCATGTAGTAGACCGGGAAGCAATAGACCGCCAAGCGACAGGGCGGCAAGCGACAGGACGGATTGTCGCTCGTGACGGCCGCGCACCTACTGAATTGTCGAGAAGCGCGCGCGGACTTGCCTTGCAAAGCCCGGCAGACTGGTGTCGTCGCGCCACACAGGCTCGCCATGCCCCCAGACCGGGCCAGGCCATCCGGGATCCTCGGGAGCGCGCGCAATCACATGACAGTGCAGTGAGGAAACTACGTTGCCCAGCATGGCGATATTGATGCTCGTGCATGTCGTGACTTGCTGCAGGATTTCGCTCGAGCGATTGATGTCATCGAGAAAGCTCCGGCGAAGTTCGGGTTGCAGATCGTGCATTTCGCTGACCTCCGCGCCCTTCGGGACCAGAATCAACCAAGGCCAGCGCGTGTCGCGTGAGACACGGATGATGCTCGCCTCTGTATCGAACAGCGGGAGTGTGTCGCGACGCAGTTCAGGGGCCAATGTCATGTCTGCAAGGAGGACCGGGCTGGAAGAGCCGGGCAGCAATGACACAGTCTGGATCGACCGTGCCACTGCTGCCCGGCGGCCCGCATGGAATCAGGCGGGTGCCTTGCCGCCCGGTATGCGAATCTTCTGGCCGGGATAGATCAGGTCGGCATCCTTGATGACTTCCTTGTTGGCCTCGAATATCGCGGGATAGGCCATGGCGTCACCGAGATAGGCCTTGGCAATCTTCGACAGGGAATCGCCCGACTGGACGGTGTAGTACAAGACGTCTGCCGCCGCCTTCGGTGAGGTAAGCCCGCTCACGTCGACATCCGTGACCCCCTGAGTGTTGCCGGCGATCAGCACCGCTTTTTCCATTGCTTCGGCGCTCTGCGCGGTTCCCTTCAGGATGACCTTGCCGCCTGCATAGTCCACATCAAGCCCGTCGATGCCCGGGTTGTCTTCTTCAAGGGCAGCCTTGATCTTCGCCGGAGCTTCGTCATCCCGGTCGAAGAGTTTCTTGCCCATGCCTTTCGCGAAATCGAGTAGTCCCATGAGATGTAATTCCTGTTTCGATTGGTTGTCTGGATTGTTGCTCGCCGTCAGGCAGCGATTCCGCCTAGTCTGCCATAGCTCGTTGCGCTCTCCCGTGATCCTTGTCGTAGCAGCTGCGTGATATTCTCGCGCCGGTCGCCCTTTGCCCCGTCAGCCGACCGCTTTGCTTCGCCCCCGCTACTGCTTGTAAACAACGGTGCCAGTGCTCGCTAATCTATGAACAGGATCGAAGCTGTACTCGAACGAGGTCCCGATGATGAGGAATACCTCGTCATCCACATCGACGGACAACCGCTCGATGCCATGTTGTCCGTTCCAGGAGAACAGGATGAGCTGGAAGGCCTGGTGCCGACGCTGCTCGGCTGGATCGAAGATGAGCATGAGCAGGGACTTGTCTGGAACCGCATCCTGCCTGCCGATGAGGTGCGTCGACGGGCTCCGGTTCTGATGTGCCCCGAACATCGCGATCTATTCTGTACCACGGTCGTGGCGGAGGTCCGTGCGCTTGAGGACCGAGTGGAGTGGCGGCGCGTCGGTATCGACGACACGCCGGAGGAGGATCTGCCGGATTTGGTCGGGCAGGATGTCTACTGGCTTCAGAACGTCGGCCCGTTCACTTTCGAGCGTGCACAGTATGTGCGCATGATGAATGCCTTTCGGCAAGGATCGATTCACGGCGGCACGCTGCACTGAGGTCTCTGCAGGGGTGGCGCCTCGACAACTGCGTGTCTCCCTCGTGATCCGCCTGCACGCCAGATGCTGTGGGCTGCGGCAGAACGTCGTATCCTGTCGCGACCTGTACCCGAGACCTGCACTGCCGTGACTCACGCGGACCGTCCCGATGCCGCTACCCTGCAGCCGGCACAACGCGCTCTCCAGGCAGAACTGCTGCAACGGGTCTCGCGCACCTTCGCCCTGACGATTCCCAAGCTCACTGCGCCGCTTGCGGATGTCGTCGGCAATGGCTACCTGCTGTGCCGATTGGTCGATACCATCGAGGACGAACTGCCCGCGACGTCGAGTGCCGCTGAACGGAAAGGCTACTTCGTTCGCTTCAACGAGATTCTCGACGATCCGGCAAACGGTGATGCGGTGGCGTTGTCGACCGAGCTAAGCGCTGCGCTGCGGGCCGAGGCGCCTGCCGGCGAGCGACTCCTGGTAGAGCGGCTGAGTGATGTCGTGGCGATGACGGCGCGTTTCGACGAGGTCGAACGGGCATCGCTGTCGCGTTGCGTCCGCACCATGGGCAATGGCATGCATTCCTTCGAGAGCGGCGCGACCTCGACCGCGGGGCTCGCCAACGTCACCCAGCTCGAACACTATTGTTATCACGTCGCAGGCGTCGTCGGGGAGATGCTCACGACGCTGTTCTGTCATCATTCACCAGCCATTGACGCGCGACGGGACGCGCTGGTTCCTCTGGCAGTGCCGTTCGGCTACGGGCTTCAGCTGACCAACATCCTGAAGGACGCCTGGGATGATCACGAGCGCGGCGTCTGCTGGCTGCCAAGAGACGTATTCGGTAGTGACGATACGGATCTCAGAGCGTTGTTTACCGATGCGGCAGCGGGCTCGCCAGTCGCGATAGCCCAACTCGACGCGGGCCTTGCCGAACTCATCGGCCTGTGTCGAGGCTGGCTCGATGATGCGGTCCGTTACGTATCCACCTTGCCACGCAGCGAGCACGGGGTGCGGGTGTTCTGTCTATGGTCCGTCAGCATGGCCGTGCTGACTTTGCGCAAGGTCCATGCACGGCGGAGCAGGGATATTGCCAGTGGCGCCAAGATCACCAGGAACAGCGTTCGCGTGTCCCTGCTGCTGAGTGATCTTTGTGCGAGAAACGACCATCTCCTTCGCGTGGTGCACCAACTCGGAAGTCGTGGCTTGCCAGCCGCCACGCGGCGCGATGTGCCGCCTCTCGCCGGTATCGAGACCCCATGAGTACGGAGTCTGGCAAGCAGCGTAGTGACTACAGCTACTTCTCGCAGATAACGACGCGCTGGATCGACAATGACCTGTACGGGCATGTCAACAACGCCGTCTACTATCAGTTCTTCGATACGGTCGCGAACCAGTACCTGATCGAGCACGGTGGGCTGAACCCGCAGCTTGCCGACGTGGTTGCCTTCATCGTTGCCTCAGCGTGTGAGTATCACCAACCGATCGCGCACCCTGCCGTGATCGATGCGGGTCTTCGGGTAAACCGGATTGGCCGAAGCTCCGTCGAATACGGCATTGGCATTCTGGTCGCAGGTGCGAGGGAGGTGGCGGCACACGGAACCTTCACGCACGTCTTCGTCGATCGTCGCAGTGGCCAAAGCGTGATCATACCCGTCGATATCAAAAGTGCGCTCGAGCGCGTCCGGACGGCCTGACATGCAGCGCGATGCGCTGTTCGCAGGCCCTCGCCGGCGGTATCGGCCACGACTCACTCGGGCATGGCACGGTGGCGATGGCGTGTGTACCTTCATTGGCCTGAATCCGTCCACCGCCGATGCGAGCATCGATGATCCGACGATTCGGCGTTGCATGGGCTTTGCTCGAAACTGGGGATTTACCGAGCTCTCGATGGTCAACCTGTTCGACTACAGAGCGACCGATCCTGTCCGTCTCAAGCGCGCTCGCTGCCCCTGCAGTGGCAGTAACGACGCGATCATCCTCGCCGAATGCTCGCGGGCCGGCCGGGTCGTTTATGCGTGGGGAAATCACGGTGTGCATCGCGACCGCTGCTATCAGGTAGCAGAATTTCTCTCACAGTCTGGAATACAAGCATGGACTTTCGGATTGACCAAGGCGATGCAGCCGCTACATCCGCTCTACCAGCGCCGCGATGCCCGTCTGAGTCGATTCCTCGGCGGCGAGTGCTGTGGTGCGTCGAATTCACGCTGACGCACCACCTGGGTGACTCACTACTAGCGTTCGGTCCTGATCACGATCCAGGGCACGGCCATTCCATTCGTATACTTGCGCTGGCAGCCTGACGTTGACCAGGCCGTCCAGATGCCCCTGGCGCCAATCGCTTCCGCTGTGCAGGTGACTCCGTCACGATCCAGAGTCGTATATTCGAAGTTCGGTTGGTTCAGGTAGTCGGTCTGAATGACACGGAGGCTCGTGTAGTACCAGCCGTTGCTCCTGTTGTGATACCAGCAGCTGTCCGGTAGCCGTTGCGAGCCAGAGGCACTGTAGATCTTGCCGCTCGAGAGATCGCGTGATGCGTCCTCGCTGATCGGCAGCGTGCCTATCTGATGCCAGGATCCGACCGGACTGCTCTCCGGGCCGAATCGATTGCTCTGCATGCACTCGATGCGCATCGTGCCGTCGGATTCAACGCTCCAGGCCTGGAAGGGAATGGCTTGTGTTCGTGAAGTCAGGACCATGCCGTGATAGGGGCTGGTCAGCAGACAACCGCCGAGTCCGGCGCAAGCGAGCATTGTGAGACAGAGTCGTGTGAAGTTGTTCAAGGTGACTGCCTTCCGGTTGTGATCGTGCCCGGACGGTATCGCTGAATTGACGAATGTCGTTACTGGCTCAAGGCATTAGCACAAAGTCGGATTGCGCCTGCATCTCTGTCGGGTTTCGGTTCTGTCCGGCACAAGCTCATCTGCCAATTCTTACCGGGCACAGTCCGGATACTGCATCATCTCTCTATCGCAACCAGTGAGAAATGCAGATGAGCGAAATTGATTTCTTTGACGAGAACCTGTTCGAGAAAGGTCTGGCGCGGCGCAAGGCCACCTTGGGCGACGCCTATGTCGAAAGGAACCTGGCGGCTGCCGACGAATTCAGCCGACCGTTTCAGGAAGCGATGACAGCGTGGGCCTGGGGATTCGGATGGGGCGACGACACCATCGATGCCAAGACGAGATCAATGATGAATCTTGCGATGATTGGTGCACTCGGCCGGATGCACGAGTGGGAGACTCATTGCCGTGGCGCCTTGAACAATGGCGTCAGCAAGGAAGAGATTCGAGCCATCGTGCACGTTGTCGGCATCTACTGTGGTGTGCCGATGGCGCTGGAGTGTTTCCGGATTGCGAGACGTGTACTTGAGGAAGCAGGTGAGCTCTCCAAACCGTCGCCTGAGTGAAACCTCCAGCTAGATCGCGTCGACTGTTCGCCTTTGGCGCAGTTCATCCAGGGGTGAGTCTTGTTCGGGATATCCGTTGCGGGCGATGCGACAGGCTCGTCAGGTGCCGATCGACAGGTCACGCCGTGCGGTCGAGATGGTTACCGTGAAGCCAATGATCACGTCCATCAACGAGGCAACCATGAGTATCAGGAAAGTGGCGTTTCCAACTTCAGGAAAAATCAGGAACTCGACCAGGAATACGATGAACACCAACAGGGAGAGTGAGTGTTCGATGATCGACAGATTCGACGTGCGTGTGGCCTTGAAGGTCTCCAGATAGAGCGTGAAGATCGCAGCCAGTATCAGGGCATCGCTTAGCGTCAAGACGATTGTACGAGTCGACGGCAGAGTGAATTCGAGAACGATCACGTTCAACAAGGATTGTCCATCTGCGTTTTGAAACATCGCATAGTTCGCGAACAGGAGCAGATAGACGAAGAAAGGAACCACCTGGAAAACGCGCATCGATCGACTGAGCCACATGACGGTTCACTCAGTATAGAGGGTCTGATTTGCGAAACCGATCAAGGAGTTTTTTCTTCGTCAATCGTGTCCAGATGTGAGCAGGCAGGGTTCCGGACCAGGTAAAATAGCGGTAATTTCAGTTATTCGATATGTTTTTACCTTGTTTTTTTGTCCCGAATACCCTACTTTGCGTTGCGTCGGTTTAACGCTGACGAGAAAGGAAGAACATTCATGCAGTATAGTTCTTCTATCGGCAGATGAGACCGGATACTCCGGTATCGCATTCGATTCGTAGAGTTTGAGGAAAATATGGCAAGTTATTCCACGTGGAGCGTTGCTAAGCTCGAAAAGGAAAAAGACAAGATCGAGAAGGCAATCGCTGCGAAAGACGGGAAGGAGCGCAAGAGGGCCATCGCCGAAATGAAGGCGATCGCCCGTCGTAACGGTTTTGATATCAGCGATCTTCTCCCCGACATGGGTACGGGCGGGGCCGCCAGGGGCAAGAAGCGTGCATCGGCCGGCAAGAAGTCTGGCAAGGTTGCGCCGAAGTACAAGAATCCTGAAGACGGAGTTACCTGGAGTGGTCGCGGGCGCAAGCCGAAGTGGATCGAAGCACATATGGCCAAGCACGGTAATCTCGACAAGGTTGCTCTGTAACAAGTTCGGCCCTGTTGGCCGGGGAAGGCGCACAGTGGTGTTCCTGTTCGAACTCGTGAGCGATCTCGTTCGAAACCTTCCCGGCAGCCCCCGACAAGCCAGCCCACCGAGTTAGACAAATCCCGGTGGACACAGCGTTCGCGGGCAGTATTGTCGTTTACTTGCGAGACCCGTTCGCAGCGAATGCTGCGCTCGGGTCTTTTGCGTTGTGTCTCGCAGGAAGTAGTCGTTGCCGCCGACCACGGTGAAGTTGATCGTCTGTTTTTGTAAACCTTGCATTGCCATTCGGCGAGCCGTTTGTTGACGGGGATGACAACGGCACGAATCTTGTTTGCCAATTTGTCGACCAGATCACGTTCGTGATCCTTGTTTGCTTTACCAATTCCGGTGTTGCGTGCAATGCGATCTGTCGCTGATGCGCGGTTGCGTTGGCCCTACGGTTGGGTAGGAACCCGTTTTGGTACGGTCCGTTCACGAGACACTGCCAAGCAGTGCGTGAAGTTGAACGAGCCGAAAACGGAAGGGCTCCTCAGGGAAAGCGCTTTCCAGATTCACGCCAAGGCAATGACCTTCAACTTCACCGGAAGCCGCAGCCACGGTGACCAGGAACGGCGGCGGCGTTTGCCAGTTGGTCGATCGCCCATTATCTGATCGGATCGGGCATCGAGCTCGAAGAAGTCTATCCTGAGCGTCGCATTCTGAATGCGAGCGAGGCAAGAGACGCGCATCTGCAGACGCAGATCGACGAGATGAGCACGACCTGGAGGGTGATACTCGATGTGATGTCTTTGGCATCCAGCCGCATGGCGGAATTCCGGATGAGCTTCGGCGGGGATCGACAGGATGCTATGGCAGCCATATCGACAGGAAGGATGGCGCATACGGGTATCAGATCACGGCGATCCTTCGCGCGATCCGGTTTGTGATCGACAACGATACGGGTATTTCACATGAGTGGAAGCCGACGGAGCTTGGGCCTCTCCGAGTCGCGAGTCATGCCTATTCCGATCCGTCCATTTGCTCGGAACTGGCAAAGAGCAATCCGAGCTATTACCGGGAAAGCCTGTATCTCCCCTATACGAAGCTCACGCGTCCGAACGACGACACGCTAAGCTCCACGGTCTCGAACCTGGCAGTCGTGGTCGATTCTCATGCGCGAGCTGGATGATGACGGGGCCTGCCGGGGGCAGTTCTCTACCGAGATCGTTGCGCACCGGGGCGGCTCTTCACGGTGGCCGGAAAACTCTGGGCTTGCGTTCCGCGATACGCTGACGCTCGCCGTGGACCAGGTCGAGTTCGATGTGCAGCTCACATCGGATGGCGTGCCTGTCGTCTTTCATGACGCAACACTTGAACGCGTGACAAACGGTACCGGGCCGGTCGCCGACAAGTCGCTGTCGTCGCTCAAGGGCTTGTCGATCAACGGGGGCGGGGGCTCCATCCTGATGCTGCAAGAATTGATCGAACTGCTTGTCGACAGTGACATCACGCTGCGGTGCGAATTCAAATCGGGCGTGCTTGTCTCTCCACCTGCCGATCTGATCGAGAAGAGTCTCGCCTTGCTGAGTGCAGCAGGGTTACTCGAGCGCTCGGTGTTCACAGGATTTCACCTGCCGACCGTCACCTTGTTGCGACAGCAGTTACCCGCCGTGTGTGGTATCGCATGGCTTGTCGCACGACAACCGGTGGCGTTGATTGGCGCTGAGGGAATCGCCCTGTTGACAGTCAGGGCTGGCATCGAGTCCTTGTCGATGCATCACAGCCAGGTGGATGACGAGATGCTGCAAGTGCTCGATGAAAGTGGAATCCGGCTTGGCGCATTCGGCTTGCAAGAGGAGGCTGATATGGTCCGGATGCTTGAAAAGCCGGTTGCCGTACTGACAACGGATCGTCCCCGACTTGCCATCAGACTTCGCGAGGCCTTGTCCAGCCGGTGATGGGCCAGCTCTTCATGGGTCGCTGATGTCAGGTTGAACAAGGTCCGGGAACATCGCGGCCAACGCGGCCGCTGTCGGCTGACAGACCCCTCTTTCAGTGATCAGGCCGCTCACCAGACGCGCGGGGGTCACGTCGAAGGCGGGATTTCCGAGCGGGGATGCGTCCGGCGGTACAGCGACCTCGGCTAGAGCCCCGGACGCGTCTCGACCCCACTGATGTGAGATCTCCCTGGCGGGTCGCTCCTCGATCGGTATGTCGACAAGCCCGTCGTGCACCCGCCAATCGATCGTCGGGGACGGGAGTGCGACATAGAAGGGCACTTTGTTGTCATATGCTGCGAGCGCTTTCAGGTAGGTGCCGATCTTGTTACAGACATCGCCGCTTGCGGTCGTGCGATCGCTGCCGACGATGACGAGATCGACGTCGCCACACTGCATCAAGTGGCCTCCGGCATTGTCGACGATATAAGCGTGATTGACCCCGTGTTCCACCATTTCCCAGGCCGTCAACGCTCCCTGATTCCTGGGTCGCGTCTCGCCGACCCAGACATGCAGCGGAATCCCTGCATCGAAGGCGTGAAAGATTGGTGCGGTAGCGGTACCCCAGTCTACTGTGGCAAGCCAACCGGCATTGCAGTGCGTCAGCACCCTGACTGGTTCACCTGCGGGCTTCGCGTCGGCAAACTCACGAATGATGCCGAGCCCGTATTCACCGATGCGTCGACAGATCTCGACGTCTTCGTCGCAGATCGTGGCCGCCAGTTCGAATGCCTTGACGGCGCGCTCGGACGGGGGCAGATCGCGGAGGACGGCGCTGGCACGATCGAGTGCCCAGCGCAGGTTGATGGCCGTCGGTCGAGTTTCGTGCAAGATCGCATAGCTCTCCTCGAGCGCACGGTCTGACGGATCATCGCGCATCTGCAACGCGATGCCGTAGGCCGCCGTCGCGCCGATCAGTGGAGCACCGCGTACCCACATTTCTCTTATCGCGGTAGCGACTGCTGCACGGGAGGCCAACGTCACGATCCGAAAGTCGTGTGGCAACCAGCGCTGATCGATGATGCGGACTTCATCGCTGCTGCGGTCGTGCCAGACCGAGCGATAGTGCGTGCCGTCGACTTTCATGTTGATTTTCCGGAAGCGTGCCGCCGGAGCTCGTTGAGCACGGCGTTCATGTCGTCCAGTGTTGTTCGCTGCAAGATGAGTGCTCTGCCAAACTGCAAGCCCTTTGCTTGAAGCCGCGAGCGAAGTTCGACATCTTCGATCGATTCGTATTCGACGATGCGCGCCAGACCGATGGTGCGGCGGTGAATCTCGACACCGGCAAACCCCAGCGTGTCCTGCCACACGTGTCTGATGAAATCGTCACAGGCAAGGTTCGATGCCTTGCTGTCTCCACCGGATTCGTACAACGATGCCGGGTAGAGAATGCCATTCCTCTCCACCTGCCATAGCTCGCGAAAGCGCTGTGCGAAGCTCGACCAGGTGGCCTCGATGGTGCTCATTATCCAGTCGCGGTAGGCGGTGCGATCGTCGCTGCTTGTAGCGTGCCCGGGTTGTGCAAACCAGGCCATGAAGAAATTCGCCAGGAGCATGCCGAGATCGAGACCCATCGGTCCGTACAAGGCGAATTCCGGATCGATTACCCGGGCGTCGTCTTCGTGGACCATGACGGAGCCGGTGTGCAGGTCACCATGCAACATCGTCTCGGCATGGTTGCAGAAGGCCCGCTTGAGGTGTTGAACTTCGACTTTGAGGTTCGTGTCGGCGCGCATCTCGTCGACCGATGCTTGCAGCGAGCCGGGTATTTCTCCGTTCATCGGCGCATCGCGATAGGGATCGTCGAAGACCAGATTCTCGGTGATGTCGCAAAGCGCGACGTTGTCGGCGAACAAGCCGACATCCGCTTTCCTCTCGGCGGTCGGCAGGCTCAGATCGGAACCTCGGAACAGCGTGTTTGCACAGTAGACACCGAGCGTCTCACCGAGCCTCTGGTGCTCGATTCCCTCCATGAGGCTGTGGCGAAGGATACGATGCGGCGACAGGTACTCCATGATGATGAGCGCCTGCTGTTCGTCGAAGTGGAAAATCAGCGGCACGTCCCCCGGACTTCGCGCCGCTTGTCTTGTCAACGCGTGGTATTCGAAGAAGCTGCGTGACAATGGCAAGGGCCAGCTGTCGCCAACCAGACGAACATACGGCAACGCCTGCTTGACGACGACCGCGCCATGAGCGCTCTTGACGATGAATACCAGGTTCAGGTTGCCATCGCCGACTTCGCTTGCCTGCCACGTGCGAGTGTCGCTGCCGAGGTGAGTCACCATGGCTTCGAGCTCGCCGAGTCGCGAACCGATGGTGTTGACGTTCAGCGCTTCGTAGACGTTCGAAGCCGGCTTCTCGGTGCGGCTTCCGACATGCGCACTTCGGTTGGAAGTGTCGGCCTTCCCGGACATGGCAAGCGCTCCGTGACGGTTTCCTTTGATCGAACTTCATGATGACTTTGGTGCCCGGTAAAAGCAATTGACATGTCCGGTGTCGCACCCCTAGAGTAATCCGGTGTCGTGCCTTCCATCACCATGATCGACGTTCTCGAGCTGCACGGAATCGAAAAGTCTTTCGGTCGAAACCATGTGCTGCACGATGTGAGTCTGTCGCTCGCAGCGGGTCAGGTGACTGTGCTCATGGGTGCCAATGGCGCAGGCAAGTCCACGCTCGTCAAGATTCTCTCTGGCGTGTACGCGCGTGACGCCGGCGAGATCCGACTCGGCGGCAAGCGGTACGATCCGGCTTCGCCCTTGATGGCGCGTGCCGCGGGCGTCGTCACCGTGCACCAGGGCATCGACGACGGCGTGGTGCCCGATCTGGATGTTGCCGCCAACCTGATGCTCGAGGAACTTGCCATTGGTCGTACGGGGCTGTGGTATCGACGCTCGCAAATCCGGGCGCGTGCGGCGCCGGTTGCCGAACGCATGGGACTCGACCTGGATCTGGATCGTCCCGTGCGCGAACTTGGACTTGCCGATCGACAGATGGTGGCGATTGCGCGTGCCCTGGCAGCTGACCCGAGAGTCCTCGTACTCGACGAACCGACGTCCTCGCTATCGTCACGCGAGGCCGAGCGCCTGTTCGGCCTCATCGACCGTCTGCGCGAGCAGGGTGTCGCCATCCTGTATATCTCGCATCGCACGTCCGACATTCAGCGCGTGGCGGATCGCATCGTGGCCATGCGCGATGGGCGAATCGCCGGGGAATTCGAGAGACGCGACGACGACACGCTCGATACCGACGCTGCTCTCGAGGCGATGCTTGGCCGTGTGGTGGCGCCTGCGGATGTCGAGGCTCGGCAGAGCAAGGGTGTTCTGCTCGAGCTCGATGCGCTGCAGCTGCATGCCGACGCGCCACCCGTCTCGCTTGTCTTCGCGCCGGGAGAGATCGTTGCGGTGACCGGTCTCGTCGGTAGTGGCAAGACGGCGCTCGGTGAAACGCTGTTCGGACTGCGCAAGCCCCTGTCCGGGAGCATGCATGTCGACGGCAAAGACCATGCTCCACAAGCCCCTGCGGTAGCGATTGCCTCAGGTGTCTTTCTCGCTCCGAAGGAACGGGCGAGAAATGCGGTCATTCCGGATTTCGATATCACTGCAAACCTGTCACTGCCTTTCGTCGAGCGCATATCCATGCTCGGCTTCGTCAATCGTGCTCGCGAGCGTCGTGACGCTCGCACACTGATCGATACACTGGCCGTCGTCTGTCGCTCCACAGCTGACCTCATCACGACGCTATCGGGTGGTAACCAGCAGAAGATCATGGTCGGGCGCTGGCTGTCAGTGCCGTCTCGCGTACTGGTGCTCGATGAACCGTTTCAGGGTGTGGACATCCAGGCACGACGCGATATCGGTCAACGACTGCGTGACGGTGCTTGTGCGCGGGTAACCCTGGTGCTGGTATCCGAACTCGATGAGGCCCTGGAAGTCGCGGATCGCATCATCGTCATGGCAGGATCTACCGTTGTCGGCGATCACCTCAACCACGGTATCGACGTCGCCCGGGTTCTTGCAGATGTCGCCACGTCGGATCAGGATTCACGCCAGGCCGCATGATTCATCTCGCCATCCGCTTCGGTTTCATCGTCCTGTTGCTCGGACTCGTCATCTTTTTCAGCGTCGCGGCCGGTGGCTTCGCCAGTCCGCAAAGCGCGGTCTTCATCTTTCAGTCGGTCGCGATCACCGGCATACTCGCACTGGGTGTCACCTGCACGCTGGTCGTGGGTGGATTCGATCTGTCGATCGGTTCGGTCGCGACGTCGGCATTGATGCTCTCCTCCTACGTCATGGTTATCTGGGAGCAGGGGGCGATGGTCGCTATTCTCGCCTGCATCGCGATGGGTGCACTGGTTGGCGCAATCAACGGCTGGTTGATCGTGCGCATGAAGGTGCCCGACCTGCTGGCCACACTCGGCATGATGTTCCTGCTCATCGGCCTGCAGCGTATTCCCACCGAAGGCCGTTCCATCGCGACCGGCATGACGCTGCCGGATGGATCGGTGGCGAGTGGCGTTTTCTCTCCTGCATTTCTTGCCCTGGGACGTCACCGATTCGACGTGGTGATCGAGCGCCTGTTACCGGTCTCGGTCGTTATTCTTGTCGTCATCGCCGTGCTGGTGTGGCTCTTTCTCGAATACACGCGTCATGGCAGGCTCATGTATGCGATCGGCTCGAACGAACGCGCGTCTCGACTCGCAGGCGTCGCGGTGGATCGGTACAAGATCACCGCCTACGTCATTTCCGGCGTCCTTGCGTCGACTGGCGGAATCCTGATGGCTGCGCGACTGGGACGAGGTGACATCGCGTCGGGAAACAACCTGTTGCTCGATGCGGTCGCCGCATCACTGATCGGCTACGCGGTGCTCGGTGCAGCCAGGCCAAATGCCTTCGGCACGGCGTTGGGAGCGCTCTTCGTCGGTATTCTCTTGCAGGGCTTGACCATGATGAACGCACCCTACTACACGCAGGATTTCGTGAAAGGGGCCGTACTTGTCATTGCGCTGATGTTCACGTTCTCGCTGTCGGCGCGTCGTGACGCTGGTGTGTGATGAAACACTCTCGTCTTGTCGCCATGGCACTCGCTTGTCTGTCGGCCCGTCTCGATTGCTACGGGATTCATACTCGTGGCACCTATCTCGTACCCGCGTATGCCGACCGCGAAAAAAGGCTGAGCGGTCTGCGCATGAACCAAGGACGTTAACCCAAGGAGTCGACCAATGAACCATCGAAAGACCAGCCTGCGCTCGATCGCAGGCATCGCCGCACTGAGCATGGCCGGATTCGCCACGACCGGGTTTGCAGAGGACATGCCTGCTCCCTTCGACAACGCCGGTGAGGTCAAGATAGCGCTGGTTCGCTACCTTTCGACCGGGGACTTCTTTCAGGCCTACCTTTCGGGTGTGGAAAAGCAGGCAGAAGCGCTCGGTGTCGATCTGCGGGTCCTCGACAGTCGGCAAGATGCCGCCTTGCAGGCAGATATGGTCGATCAGGCGATTGCGCTGGACGTCGATGGCATCATCGTGCAGCACGGGCTGACCGAATCGATGCAGGAGGCTGTCCAGCGTGCCGTCGAAGCGGGCATCCAGGTGGTCGCTTTCGACGTCAATGTCGAGAACGAAGCGGTGCCCCAGGTCGAGCAGTCGGATCGAGATCTTGCAAGGCTAGCCCTCGAACAGGCGATTGCCGATCACGGCGAGAGCTTCAAGGCAGGTTACGTCTATGTACCCGGTATTGCACCGCTCGATCGGCGTGATGAAACCTGGCGTGAATTCAAGGACACTTATCCAGGCATCGAGGAGCTGGCGCAATTCGGCACACTGGACAATCCCATCGCCAACTCGAATGCCAATCAGGCACGCTCCGTACTGACTGCCAATCCGGGTATCACAGTGATGTTCGCGCCCTATGATGAGTTCGCCAAGGGCGTCAAGATTGCCGTCGACGAGGCCGGCATGAGCCAGGACGTCGACATCTACTCAGCGGATATCTCGACCGCAGACATTGCCGCGATGCGCGAGCCGGACAGTGCCTGGGTGGCAACGGCTGCCACGAACCCCGCAGTGGTTGGCGAAGTCTCGGTACGCTCGCTCGCGATGTTGCTGGCAGGTGAGAATCCCGGTGCAAGCGTCATCGTGCCCCCGACCTTGATCACCCAGTCGATGCTTGTCGACAATGACATCAAGAGCATGGAGGAGTTGTCGGCCAAACTACCCCAGTTCGCTCATGCCGATGTGGCCGTACCTGCCTGGATGCCTTTGCCCGCACGCTGAACGTAATTGCGGCCTGCAAATCGGTCACTCGCTTGTGGCCATTTGCGGGGTGACCCGATCGCTTGACCGCTCACCGATACGCGCCGCGTCGGATGATGGACCTGGCTCGTTGCATCTGCGAAGCGCTCAGGCGACAGCGGAGAACAGATCTCCCGGAGAGGCAAGCGGCTGCAGGGTCACGAAGGCGAGACCGATTCGATACCGCTTCGTATCAGCTGTCGGTCGACACGTGCGCACTTCGGCGATGGCATTCAGTGTCGCCGCATTGATCAGGAGCACCTGACCCGCCCGTGGTTCGAAGTCGGCTTCGAGCCCGCACCCGGTAACGGTGACATCGGAAAGCGTTACGCCGATGGGTTCAGCGAGTGGCCACTCGCGCCAGATGGTTGCCGTTCGCGCGTGGGCGAGGCGATCGAGCTGGCGCTTGTCGCTTGCGACGCCAGCGACGATGCGCTCGACCGGACGGGTTGGTCCGCCGCAACGGCTACACTCGGGGGATATGGCGTAGCCGGCCGCCGGAGTCCAGGCATTCAGGCGTGATGCACGACAGAATCGACAATGCGCGGTACCGAAATCGGGTGCGTCGGTGCGTCGTGCGTCAACCGAAGCAGGCGTGTTCGACTCGCGAATTCCGGACGATTCTCCAGCAAACAGCTTGTCGTCGTAGGCAGCGCGGGTGGTCGGATTCTCGAGCGTCGCCATGGCCTCGTTCAGGAGCATCGCATTGCCTTCGTCGCCGCCCAGATCCGGGTGGTAGCGCAGCTTCTGCATCATGGCTCGGTAACTCGCCTTGATCACTACAGTGGGCGCGTCGTGCTGGACGTGAAGCAGCCTGTAGAAGTTGTCGTGCTTGTGCATGAGAGGCGTATCGACTGCCGAAGTAGCCGTCTGACGCATCCTGGTACGGGAATCGGGCAACTCTCACATCGTGACTGTTTGCGATCAGCGCAGGAGGCGTATGGGTCTCGGGCCGCGCATGTCGTGGATCACATTTCCAGGCTTGCAGGCTGAGCGCCGCCAACAGGCAGCATTTCCCAAACTGTGCAATGCCCTGGGCCGGTACCATGACTCACGGTCCGTCGCGTCGCCTCTGTCTCGCCGCCAATTCTCGATCTGGTTCATCCGATGTTCAACATGCCCGAAGGAGAACAGAATCGTGGCTACTGTGATTTCCCGCTTTTCAGTCATTCAGCAGGAGCGGGCCTGTTCTCAACTTCAGGCGTCGGCGCTGTTCGGTGAATTGAATGCGGTAGACCTCGACGCGATCGTCTGGCGCATGAAGCTAATCAACCTGCACGATGGCGAGACCTTGTTCCTCCAACAGCAGGCGGCCGAGCATGTCTACCTGCTTTCGACAGGGCAGATCAAGCTCGTGCGCCAGGCCGCCAATGGAGGTGAACGAATCATCAGCCTGATCACTCCCGGAAGTACCTTCGCCGAGGCCGTCATATTCGGACGAAGTGCTGGCTATCCGGTGAGTGCCCTGGCTGTCGGCGACAGTAACGTCTGGGAAATCGATGGACAGCACTATCTCGGCATACTGCGCCAGTCAACCGATGCCTGCTTTGCCATCATGCGGCGCTTGACAGCGCGACTGCATCAGCAAGTGGGGGAGATCGAAAGGCTCACCTTGCATACCGCGTCGTCAAGACTGATCGCGTACTTGCTGGCACGAGCCGACGCGCTAACCAGCGTTTCACAGGAGGATAACCGCGTAACCATCAAGCTGGGTGCGCCAAAGAACGTGATTGCTTCGCGCTTGTCTATCGTACCTGCGACGTTCTCACGCACATTGGCCAAGCTGGGTCGCGAGGGCCTGCTCGCGGTTCATGATGATGAGATCGAATTGCTGGATCGACGCAGATTGCGTGAGCAGGTCGAAGTCACCCAAGTCTAGTGGCCTTGCATATTGATACTGACAGGCCAGCCGTTCGGCAACTATCACATAGAGGTACCCTTGGTCGCCCTTGTCGAACTGCTTCAGCCTCGCACGGACACGCTGAATCAATCACTGTGACTGACCGTCGTTGACGCTGTGTCGGGAAGACGGTGTGCAATGCCCTTGTGGCAGTCAATGCAAGTCTTGTCGCCTGAACCGAGCCCTTCGGCATGCCTCTGCTCGGCTCGTTCGCTCTGGCGTGTGAAATCCATGGAGTCATAGTCGTGGCAGTTGCGACATTCGAGTGAGTCATTGGCTTTCATTCGAGCCCACTCATGTTGAGCGAGCTCAAGGCGTTTGGCCTCGTACTTCTCTGGGGTACTGATGGTGCGAAACACGTGACCCCAGACTTCCTTTGACGCTTGCATCTTGCGTGCGATCTTGTCAGTCCAGTTGTGCGGTACGTGGCAATCCGAGCAGATCGCGCGCACTCCCGATCGATTCGAGTAGTGGATGGTGGACTTGAGATCGGCAAACGGATTCTCCGCCATTTCATGGCAGCCCGTACAAAACGCTTCGGTATTCGTCGCCTCGAGAACTGTGTTGAAACCTCCCCAGAACATGATTCCGCCGAGAAAGCCGCCGACCGTGAGAAACCCGAGGCTGTAGTAGGCACTGGGTCGGCTGAACGTCAGCCAGGCCTCTCGCAGTCGGCTCATCATGGTGCGGTTGTGTCAGATGATGTGGGTCTGCCCAGTCGAGTCGTCCGCTTGTATCGAACCTTGGTGCGGTCGAGATGCCATCGGCACATTCTCATCGTCCGAGCAACTCGTCGACATCGCGAAACGTGTTCGGCACAAGCAGGCGGGCTCCCGTCTGTATGACGTGGCACTGATTGCAGAAGTAGCGCCTCGGCGAGACGTCGGCGAGAAAGTTGCTCTCGCGATCCATGTAGTGCGTGACGCTGACCGGAGGCGCCTGACTCTCCTCGGCGGCGAGGCGACCGTGGCATTCCAGGCAGCGGTTGTGATTCAGGTCGATCTGATAGCCGTCGATCTTGTGCGGAATGGTCGGCGGTTGCATCGGGTAGCTTCTGTGGCGCTTGCGATCGTGGTTTTCGGTTTGCTCCATTCTTGGAGGAACTGCCGGCTCGGCGATGGGGATGTCGCCCCTGAGCGTTGCCACGTATCCGGCGCCTTGCTGTGCGGCCAGTGCGAGCGGTATCAAGAACAGCAGCGCGAACAGCGATAGCAAGGGTCGACTCATGACAAACTCCGGTCTCGCTCGCTCATGCGCGGATGATCTTCACTGCGCACTTCTTGAAATCGGTCTGCTTCGATATCGGATCGGTCGCATCCAGAGTGACCTTGTTGATCAGCTGGCTGGCATCGAACCAGGGTACGAAGACAAGACCCCGTGGTGGCTTGTTGCGTCCACGCGTTTCCACCGTCGTTCGTATTTCGCCGCGACGAGACACCACTCGAACCTCGGCGCCACGCCGCAGTTCTGCGTCCCTCGCGTCATCAGGGTGCATGTAGACGACCGCATTGGGATAGGCGCGATACAGCTCCGGCACGCGCTGAGTCATCGAACCCGAGTGCCAGTGCTCGATGACGCGACCGGTAGACAGCCAGAACGGGTATTCGTCGTCCGGTGACTCCGCCGGTGGTTCGTACGGCAGTGCGAAGATCACGGCGCGATTGTCCGGCTTGCCGTAGAACTGAAAGTCACTGCCCGGTTCTACGTAAGGGTCACTGCCTTCCTTGTAACGCCACAGGGTCTCCTTGCCTTCGACCACGGGCCAGCGCAGACCACGTGATGCATGATAGGCATCGAAGTCCGCAAGATCATGGCCATGGCCTCGTCCGAACTGTGCGTATTCCTCGAAAAGGCCTTTCTGAACATAGAAGCCGAAGTGTTCTGACTCATCATTTGCATAGGATTCATCGCTGTCACTCAGCGGGAATGCGTCAACCTCTCCATTGGCAAACAACACGTCGAACAAGGTCTTGCCGCGGTATTCGGGATTGGCATCGAGAATCTCGGCAGGCCATGTCTCGTCGGTGGTGAAGCGTTTGGAGAACTCCATGACTTGCCAAAGATCCGAACGCGATTCGCCCGGCGCGTCGATCAACTGGTGCCAGAATTGTGTTCGACGTTCGGCGTTACCGTAGGCCCCTTCCTTCTCGACCCACATGGCCGTCGGCAGGATCAGATCTGCCGCCTCGGCGGTGACCGTGGGGTAGGCATCGGAGACGACAATGAAGTTCTCGGGATTGCGATATCCAGGCAAGCCTTCTTCCATCAGGTTCGGGGCGGCCTGCAGATTGTTGTTCACCTGCACCCAGTAGGCATTGATCACGCCGTCGTGCAGCATTCGGTTCTGCTGTACCGCGTGATACCCGGGCTTTTCCGGGATGACGCCCTCCGGAAGCTGCCAGATTCGCTCGGCGATATCGCGGTGCTCCTTGTTGGTCACGACAAGGTCTGCCGGTAGTCGGTGAGAGAACGTACCGACCTCGCGTGCAGTGCCGCAGGCAGAAGGCTGTCCTGTCAGTGAGAACGGACTATTGCCCGGCGTCGAGATCTTGCCGGTCAGGAGATGGATGTTGTAGATGAGGTTATTGCACCAGACGCCGCGAGTGTGCTGGTTGAAACCCATGGTCCAGAACGACACGACCTTACGCTCGGGATCGGCATACAGCTCGGCCAGTGCTTCGAGTTTCGCCGCACTGACGCCCGACAAGGCCTCTACATGGGCGGCGTCATAGGGTTCAACGAAGGCGGCGAACTCCTCGAAGGTCATCGGGCTCGAGTCATTGGCCTTGTCGGCGTTGGCGGCCTTTCGCTCCAGTGGGTGTTCGGGTCGAAGCCCGTAGCCGATGTCGGTCACGCCGCGTCGGAAATTCGTGTGGCGCTCGACGAAGGCGTGGTTCACCCGATCGTTGACGATGATGTAACGGGCAATGAAGTTCAGGATTGCGAGGTCGGTGCCGGGTTCGAAGATCAGTCCCTGATCGGCAAGATCGAAGCTTCGGTGCTCGAAAGTCGATAGCACGGCAACCTTTACGTGCGGCGCACTCAAGCGGCGGTCGGTGACTCTTGTCCACAGAATCGGATGCATTTCCGCCATGTTCGAGCCCCACAGGACGAAGGCATCGGTCGCTTCCATGTCGTCATAGCAACCCATGGGCTCGTCCATGCCGAAGGTGCGCATGAAGCCACCAACGGCCGATGCCATGCAATGTCGGGCGTTGGGGTCAATGTTGTTGGAGCGAAAGCCTGCCTTGTAGAGCTTGGACGCCGCGTAGCCTTCCCATACGGTCCATTGCCCGGAGCCGAACATGCCGACTGCCGTCGGCCCCTTTTCCTTGAGCGCCTTCTTGAACTTCTCCTCCATGACGTCGAAGGCTGTCTCCCAGCTGACTTCGGAAAACTCGCCCTCCTTGTCGTAGCGCCCGTCTGTCATGCGCAGCAAAGGCTTAGTCAGGCGATCCTCGCCGTACATGATCTTGGAGAGGAAATAGCCCTTCACACAATTCAGGCCGCGGTTGACCGGTGAGTTGATATCGCCATGGGTGGCGACGACGCGTCCCTCCTTGACGGCGACATTGACGCCGCAGCCGGTGCCGCAGAAGCGACACGGCGCTTTCGACCACTTGAGCCGGGTGCGCTCCGCGTCGGTGATCACGTTGGTGGCCTCTGCGCCGATGTGAATGCCTGCCGCCGCCGCCGCCGCCGAGGCGGCAGTGGATTTGACGAAGTCGCGCCGGGTGAACTTCATGGGGTCAGTTCCTCGTCGAATGTGGCGCGATCATCAGCCTGGTGATAGACAAGACTCGCTCCGTAGACACCATCGGCAAGACGAGCCAACTCGAGGCTATCGGCGATGATGCCGACCGATTCGGCCTCGATGATCAGAATGAATTTTCCCGACGGATCGCGCGTATGGACCTCGACGCCGGGCAGCGCGGCGAGAGTGAGGCCGATATCGATTGCCCGAGCCGGATCGGCGAGAACGACGACGCTCGCGATGTGAATCTCGTCGCCAGGTGACGAGCGCATCGGCGCGTTCAACCGACGGTCCCGGGCGGGCCGTTGATCATCTGCAAGAGCCAGACGATCAGACCGTATCCGCCGACGATAGCGATCGCCAGGAAGGGGGCCAGGATCAGCAGCAGAAACAGGAAGAGTCGCAGTTCCTTGCCGGGCGTCGGCAGGTAGGCTTCCGATGCCATCGTCGTTCCGCTTGCGCCCGACGCGCTATCGGCGGAATGGCCACCGGATGTTCCTCGTTCGGATTTTATAGACACGGCGCAAAGCATGGTCGGCGTCCGAGTGGATGCCAAGGTAAAGCACTACAGCGACTTGACCCAGATCAAGGCTCCCGACCTCGCGGAATCGATCATTCGCGCCTGGCGTTCGGTACGCGACGCTTGCCGCCCGGCGAGAAAGGGTCGATCCGGCTCACTTGCCGAACAGCATGTACCGGCATAGCGTGGAGTTTTGGGGTTGAATGGGTCCCCGAAATCGGGATGCGCACGTTCATTGATGAGAAGCGAGACATTTAGCGAGACCGCCGACGAGTCGACTGTGGAGCGTTGCAGCTCGCCAGCAATCACCCCCCGTATGCTGCTTCGCTCATTACCGACCGCACGACGACGGGCTTTGCTGCAGAAATCAAACCGGGCAGGGCTCGAACATCTGGCCTGGCATCTGGCGGCGATCGGCCTGATGTCGGCATGGATTGCGTTTCGGTGGCCGTTCTGGCCGGTTGCCATGCTGGTGCAGGGAGTCTTGCTGGTCTTTCTGTTCACGTTGATGCACGAGTGCATTCACCGCACAGCATTTGCCTCGCGCGCTCTGAACGACGCGGTCGCTGCGGTCTGCAGCGTGGTACTGATTCTGCCACGCGAGTGGTTCAGGCATTTTCACTTGACTCACCACCGTCACACACAGGATTCCGATCACGATCCGGAACTCGCGACACCCCGGCCTCGTTCACGGCGCGAGTTGTTGCTCTACCTCTCAGGTCTACCGTTGTATCGGGCTGCCATCGTCACGGTGCTGATCAACGCGTTGGGTCGAAACGGCGATTCATTCGTTCCGCAGAGCGCCCGACGGCAAATTGCTGCGGAAGCACGATGGATGATTGGCCTCTACGGACTATTTGTGTGGACCATGTTGTCGGGAGGACACGCATGCCTGTTCAGCTTGTGGATCGGCCCGATGTTGCTCGGTCAACCGTTTCTCAGGCTCTATCTCCTCGCAGAGCATGCGGGTTGTCCGACTGTGCCCAACGTGTTCTTCAATACACGCACGACCTTCACGACCGCGCTTGTGCGCCGATTGGCCTGGAACATGCCCTTTCACACCGAACATCACGCATTGCCCGCAGTGCCTTTCCATCGACTACCGGCCTTGCACGAGCTGACGCGGCAACATCTGCAAATGACCTCGAACGGCTACGGGCGTTTTGTCAGGGCATATGCCAACACGGTGGCTAAGGGAGAAGAGTCGAACCTGTCGAGGTGACAAGCCGTCATGACCAAAGACATTCGCCAATTCACCATGGTTCAGGCGAATACTGGAAACTGGTTGCCGGGTTCGGTCAACAAGCCCATCAGGCGGATATTGATGAACAGCCGCTCCTTGCCTGCGCGGCGCTCTTCTAGCACACCGACATCGACCAACTGCTGCAGCCAGCGTGCTGCCGATTGCCGGCCACCGATTTCGGCTTCCACCAGGTTTCGAATACGGCAGTAGGGTTGGGTGAACAGCAGCTCGATCAGCTCGTACCGATAGGTGCTCGGCAGGGTTGACCGCACATGGGCAATGGTTGCCTGTTGCAAGATGGTGATGGCGTCTATCTTGGCCAAGGTCCAGCCGGCGGTGTCGCGCACCGCCTCAAGCATGAAGAGTGTCCATGGCTCCCAGGCCTGCTTGCTAGTGACTTCGTTCAGCAGTCGATAGTAATCGGCCTTGTTTTCGATGATGTAGCGGCTGAGATACAGCACCGGCAGCCTGAGCAGGTTCATGTTCACCAAAAACAGCAGATTCAGAATACGTCCGGTACGGCCGTTGCCATCGGTAAACGGGTGAATAGCTTCGAACTGGTAGTGACAGAGCGCCATACGGATCAGTGGATCGACCGATACCGACCTGTGCATGAAGCGCTCCCAGTTCTTTAGGTGATCGCGTAACACCTCTTCGCCGACTGGCGGTGTGTAGATGACTTCATTCGTATCCTGCCGAACGATTTGTGTGCCGGGTATCCGGCGAATGAGCATGTCGGTGTTCTTTATCGTGCTGCAGACGGTCACGGCAGTTGCCGTAGATACCGGTCGGTGCGTGAGACTCACGAAACCGTCATACAACGCTGTGCGGTAACGGAGCGCCTCCCGGGTGGCCGGGTCGGCGCCTGCGAGATTGGTAGCGACGAATCGGAACAGGGCATCGGTCGTGGTGACGATGTTCTCGATGCGCGAGCTGTCGGCCGCCTCGAGCAAGGGCAGGGTGTTGATCAACACCGCCGGATTCGGAATGTGCTGTGCCGCTTGATCCAGGGCGGCCAACGTGGCGCGTGCCTCGATACAGGCGCGCAACACGGGGCGCGTCTCGATCTCCACCGATGGTGGGAGAGGAGCGAGCGGGTGCGGTGACGACGGATTGAAATCTGTCATGACCTGTGGAGAAGTGCCCCGAATCCAGCTTTCATTGACAGAACATGTCGTTCGAAGTGACATGACTTCGAGCATCTGACTGAAATATGTACGATATCGATCATCAAAGCAGCCACATTCATGCCAGAAAGAAAAACAGTAGACATCATACTGCTTGACAAAAATCCAGAATTTGATAAATTTGCGATGTGCTTCGCAATTTAGAACAGTGTTTGCAAGAACGCCATCGAGCGAAGCTTCCAGTCGATACCGCGACACCTTGTACCTCTGCCCGACTATGACGATGCGTGGGACGATGCGTGTGAAGAAGCGTACAACCAGCGGGTGGCAGCTCAGTCACAGGGGTGCGTCGAGCTGCTGGATCGCGAGTGCACCAAGACAATAGGCATGGTCAGCGCGGTCGAGCCTTGTGATCTGCTGCGCGAGGGTTGCGAGTTTATTCATGTCAAGCGAGGCACCCGTTCACAATCGCTGAGCCACCTGTTCAACCAGGGACTGGTGTCGGCAGAGCTGTTTCTGCACCGTGGCGACTATCGCCGCGAGCTACTGAAGCGGGTGTCCATGCAGGGGCTCGCAGCGAATGCATTGCTTCCTCCAAATGCCAGGAACTACTCAATCGTTTTCGCTGCCTGAAAGCAAGATCGCCCAAGGAGGGGTCAATGCACGTTGACGGAGTGCGAGGTAGTGGGTCGCTCGACGCGACAACCTTGGGCAAGGTTGCCCGGATACGCAATGGCTACGCGTTTCGCAAGGGGATCAGGGATGATCCCGCAGGCGATACCCGGGTCTTGCAGCTGGGTGATCTTGACGACGACAACCGCTTCGATACGAATACACTCGCGCGGGTGAAGTTTGGTGAACGTTCAGGCAGTCACACGATCTCGGGTGAGGATGTGCTGATGGCCTCGCGGGGCGAACGCGCAACCGCCTTTTCGGTACCCGAGCCGGATGCGATAGTGGCAGTGGCCGGGCTCATGGTGCTGAGCCCCGGTCGCTTGCTAAGTAGCGGTTATCTTTTGTGGTACCTGAATCACCCACGCACTCGACGGCAGATGGAGCGAATGCGAGAAGGCAGCAATCTGCGTTTTCTCGACAAGAGCAGTCTTGCCGGCTTGCCCTTAGTGCTGCCGGACGCAGTCACTCAAAAAGAGATTGCCAAAGTCGACGCCGAACACAATAAACGCTGCGAACTGCGACTGGCACTGAACGCTATCGATCAGAGATTATTGAACGAAACGACCTGGCAGCGGGTGCACCAGACAATGAAGCTGCATGAATGACATGACAAGGAACACCAGCCAGATCTCCCAGGTCAGCATCAACAAGGCCCTGTGGGAAGCGTGCGATACCTTCCGGGGAGTCGTGGCGGCCGCAGTCTATCAAGACTATGTGTTGACGATGCTGTTTCTTAAATACCTGTCGGATGTATGGCAGGACCACTACGACAACTACGTCAGCGAATACGGCGACAGCCCTGAATTGATCGAGGAGATGCTGAAGAACGAGCGCTTCGTGCTTCCCAAGAATGCAAGCTTCTACGCCCTGTACGAGCGACGTAACGAGCCTGGCAATGGTGAGCGCATCGATATCGCCCTGCTTGCCATCGAGGAGGTCAACGGCACCAAGTTGCGTGATGGCGATCACGGTGTGTTTCAGGACATCAGCTTCAACTCCACCAGGCTTGGTGACGAGGCCGGCAAGAACGATGCGCTGACGAGCCTGCTGGAGGCATTCGCCAAGGACGAGTTGAACTTGCGGCCCAGCCGCGTTGGTTCACCTGATGTGATCGGCAATGCTTACGAGTATTTGATCGAGAAATTTGCTGCTGGCGCAGGCAAGAAGGCAGGTGAGTTCTACACGCCACCAGCGGTATCAGAAGTCATGGCCAGGCTGGTGCAACCGAAGGAAGGCGACACCATCTGCGATCCGGCCTGCGGCAGCGCCTCGCTGTTGATGAAGTGCGGGCGGCAGGTTCGTACCCACAACCAGGGTTCCGGCAAGTACGCCTTGTTCGGCCAGGAAGCCATCGGTAGCACCTGGGCGCTGGCCAAGATGAACATGTTCCTGCACGGGGAAGACAACCACATCATCAAGTGGGGGGACACGCTCAGGAATCCATTGCTGCTGGACGACGACGAGAAGCTGCGCGTGTTCGACATCGTGGTGGCCAACCCGCCGTTCTGGCTCGACAAGTGGGGCCATGATTCGGCAAGCGCTGATCCCCACAAGCGCTTTAGCCGAGGCATACCACCGAAGACCAAGGGCGACTACGCCTTCATCCAGCACATGATCGAGACTCTCAAGCCCAAGACCGGGCGCATGGCCGTGGTCGTACCGCACGGCGTACTTTTCCGAGGCTCGAGCGAAGGCAAGATCCGCAAGGCGCTGATCGAGGAGAATCTGCTCGATGGCGTGATCGGTCTGCCGCCGATGCTGTTCTTCGGTACTGGAATTCCGGCCGCGATACTCGTGTTCCGCAAGAGGAAGAAAGACGTGAGCGTGATGTTCGTTGACGCCAGCCGAGAATTCCTCGATGGCAAGAAGCAGAACTTCCTGACCGATGAGCACGTGGAGAAGATCGTCAGCACCTACCTCGCTAGAGTGCCGGTGGACAAGTATGCCTATCTGGCCGCTTCTGAAGAAATTGCCGAGAACGATTTCAATCTCAACATTCCTCGTTACGTGGATACCTTCGAGGAAGAAGAAGAGATTGATTTGATGGCGGTACGGGCTGAGCGACTGGAGTTGAAGAAGGAGCTGGAGGTGCTGGACGTGAAGATTGAGAAGTATCTTGACGCATTGCACGACGCCGATTCAAATCACTCGGTGCACGTATATTGAAGTTATTGACCAGTTCTCACCTTAAGCAAGAACGTTCGGAGCTGAATTGTCAGTGTTGAAACTTCCAGCCAGTTCATCTCAGAAAGCAACCGCCGAGGACAGCGAATGTATATCGATCGAATAAAGCTGACAAACTGGAGAAATTTCAGATCTCTCGACGTGCCTCTCTCCGACGTCACCTACGTACTAGGGCCTAATGCTTCGGGAAAGTCAAATTTACTAGACGTACTGAGGTTTCTTCGGGACATAAGCAAGCCCAACGGCGGTGGGCTGCAGGTCGCGGTCAAGGATCGAGGCGGTATTTCAAAACTGCGATGCCTGCATGCACGGAGAAACCCGGAAGTAGTGATCGAGCTGCATCTCTCAGAGTCACCTGATGATGAAAAGCCCCGTTGGCGATACATATTGGGTTTCAAGCCTGAGGGTAAGGGAGCGCAGCGAATTCTCGTTTCCAGAGAGGAGGTGTGGAAACAGGGCAGAGAGTTGTTCTCACGACCAGATTCGCATGACGGAGACGATGTGGCAATGCTCACTCAGACCCGACTTGAACAAATTGCCACCAACTCCGGGTTTCGTCCGCTGGTGGAATTTTTCGCGTCCATTACATATCTGCACCTAGTGCCGCAGCTTCTCAAGTATAGCGACCAGATAGGAGGTAGTCGACTCGAAAATGATCCTTTCGGTCAAGGTTTTCTTGAGAAACTAGCCGGCACAAATGAAAGAACCCGAAATTCGAGGTTGGCGAAAATCAATACTGCTTTAAAGTCCGCTGTTCCGCAGTTTAGCGAACTTCGATTCGTCAAAGACAGCATGGGAAGACCGCATCTTGAAGCGCGATATGAGCATCACAGGCCCAACGCCGGATGGCAATCACAGGATCAGTTTTCGGACGGAACACTCAGATTGCTGGGGTTGCTCTGGTCATTGCTTGATGGCGATTCACTGCTGATACTCGAGGAGCCCGAGATATCACTGAACAATTCGGTGGTTCAGGAAATTCCTTTGATGATAAGCAAATTACAACGAAAGCGGAAGTCCAGGCGGCAAGTGCTTGTCAGCACTCACAGCGAAGCCCTGTTGAGCAATCCCGGAATCGATGGGCGCGGGGTCGTCCTTCTTGAAACAGGGCACGATGGAAGCACGGGCCGGTCTCTCAATGAGGACGAGGGATTTGCGTTGCAGTCGGGTCTCTCTATTGCTGAAGTCGTCCTGCCGAAAACACGCCCGTCGATGGTTGATCAGCTGAGCCTGTTCGAGTAATGAAGTTTGCGTTAGCAACTGAGGATGAACTCAGTGAGGCGATAGGCAAGAAACTCCTGGATGAGGCAGGGATAAAGCCAGAGTACGGAGTTCATCTCCTGCGTAGACAAGGGAATGGATACCTGCGATCCAGAATGAAAAACTGGAAACAAATGGCACAGCATTTCCACCTGCTTATCCTCACGGATCTTGATCAGCACAATTGTCCGCTAGCCTTGGTAGAGAACTGGCTTGGCGAGGATTTCCGCTGCCCCGACGGAATGTTACTCCGAATTGCGGTCCGTCAAATCGAATCCTGGGCGCTTGCTGATCATGAAGCCATGCGCAAGCTGATCGGAAGAAGGGGGCGTCTCCCGAGAGCACCTGATGATCTGCCGGATTCGAAACTATCCTTGCTTCGGTTGGCGGCTTCTGCGCCCAAGGCGGTACGTGAAGAATTGCTTGCAAAAGAAGGCGCCGTCGCACGGCAGGGGCTTGGCTACAACCGTCGAATGGTCAGCTGGGTAACGGAGGTCTGGAATCCAGCGCGAGCGGCAAGCAGATCCGAAAGTCTGGCAAGAGCGAGAGAGGCTATTCGAAAGCTACAGTTTTCATGACAGATCCAGCCAAGATAAGTTTGTGAAGGCGCCGCGTCAAGATCGGCGACGCTGCCTGATGACGCAAGAAGCCCGCGAGGAGTATTCCAGCAAAATCCCGGCGCTGACTACACTAGTCAATCTGGGTTGGGAATACTTGTCGCCGGCAGAGGCCACAGCGCAGCGCGAGTCATTGTCCAGCGTCGTGCTGAAGCCAGTGCTGGTGGAAGCCCTGCAGGCGCGGACCTTTGATTATCGGGGAAGCCAGCACGCTCTATCGGCCAGTGCCATCGAGAATCTGGTCACTGAGCTGTCGTCACCCGCGATGAACGAAGGGCTGATAACGGCCAATCATCGCCTCTATGACAAATTGTGTCTAGGCATCACGGTGCCCGAATTCGTTGCCGGCAAGCGGCACAACGTGACTGTGTCGGTAATTGACTGGCACAATCCTTCGAACAATACATTCCATATAACCGAGGAGTTTCCGTTGCTGAATACGGCCGGCACGCAAAGTCGGGTGCCGGACATCGTCTGTTTCGTCAACGGGCTACCGCTGGTGGTGATCGAGGCCAAGCGACCGGATTCGGGCAACCCCAACAAGGACATGCTTGCTGAGGGCATCAGTCAGAATCTGCGTAATCAGAAGGTGGGTGAGATACCACAGCTCTTCGCCTATGCCCAGCTTCTGATGTCGATCAACGCGGTGTCGGGGCGTTACGGCACTACACGTACACCAGCAAAGTTCTGGTCGCACTGGCGCGAGGAGGAATTCGACGAGGCGCACTGCTCAGCGGTCAAGAATCGACCCTTGCCGAAAGACGTTTCCGAATGTCTGTTCGCCGATCGCCCGCAAGAAGTGAGGCAATACTTCGATGAACTCTGGGCGGGCGACAATCTCGCGGTCACCGATCAGGATCGGCTGCTGATCGGTCTGGTCACACCGAAGCGCTTGCTGGAGTTCGTGCGCTTCTACCTCCTGTTTGACACAGGCGTCGGCAAGATCGCCGCGCGCTACCCGCAGATGTTCGGCACCCGCAGACTCATCGAGCGAATCGGTACGAAGCGCGACGACGGCGGCCGCGAGGGTGGCGTGATCTGGCACACCACGGGCTCGGGCAAGTCGTTCACGATGGTGTATCTCGTTCGGGCGCTGCTGCTGATCGAGTCGCTGAAGAACTGCCGGCTGATCATCGTCACCGATCGCACAGATCTGGAGCGCCAGCTAAAGGATACTTTCCGTTCCTGCGGGGCATTTGGCTTGTCGGCCGAAGGCGCGAAAAAGGCTGACACAGCGCGCGCCAACACTGGCCGGGATCTCGCCCGGCGCATCGGTAGCGACCAGGACCGAATCCTGTTCACGCTCATCCACAAGTTCAACACGGCCACCAGACTACCCGAGTGCTACAACGATTCGTCCGACATCATCGTGTTGATCGACGAAGGTCATCGTAGCCAATCCGGCGAGAATCACGAGCGCATGCGAAAGGCCCTGCCGCATGCGGCCTTCGTGGCCTTCACCGGAACGCCCTTGCTGAAGGACGACAAGACGGTCAACAAGTTTGGTCCCATCCTGCACGCGTATACCATGAAGCGGGCGGTGGAGGACGGTGCGGTAACGCCGCTTCTGTATGAGGAGCGCCAGCCCACGCTGGAAGTGAACGACAAGGCCATCGATCATTGGTTCGAGCGCATCACTCGGGAGCTGCGCCCGGAGCAAAAGGTGGATCTGAAAAAGCAGTACGCCCGACGCCAGCAGATCTTTGGCGCCGATCATCGCATCGAGTTGATTGCCTGGGATATCGCCACCCACTTCTGTGACAATTTCAAGTCGCAGGATGTCGGTCTGAAAGGTCAGATCGCCGCTGACAGCAAGCTCTCCGCCATTCGTTATCACGCGCACCTCGAACGCACCGGGCTTGTCACCAGCGCGGTGGTGATCTCCCCACCCGATACCCGCGAGGGGCACGCCAATGCCGACGAGTCCAGCACGCCGGAAGTGCAGCAGTGGTGGCAGGATCATGTCGGCGGCGACGCCGATGGCTACGAGCAGCAGGTTCTCGATCGCTTCGGCCAGGACGGTCCACCCGACCTGCTGATCGTGGTGGACAAGCTTCTGACTGGGTTCGACGAGCCGCGGAACACCGTGCTCTACATCGACAAGTCGTTGCGCGAACACAACCTCATTCAGGCCATCGCCCGGGTCAATCGCCTGCACGAGCAGAAGCCCTTTGGCTATCTGATCGACTATCGCGGCATCCTGGAGGAGCTCGATACCTCCATCCGCCAATATCAGGACCTGGCGACGCATACTCAGAACGGCTACGACATCGACGACATCGATGGGCTGTACACCCCGATCAAGACCGAATACCGGCAACTCCCGAGCCTTCACGAGGCCGTGTGGGTCTTGTTTTCCGGTGTGCGTAACCGCGGTGACCTTGAACAGTATCGCCAGGTGCTGATGCCACGGTTCGTGCAGGACGAAGAGGGCGACGAGTACGACGGTAACCAGAAACTGAGGGAAGACTTCTACGAGGAACTGACCGCCTTCGGCATGTGCCTGAAACTGGCCCTGGGCTCGAGCGAATTCTTCGACGACAGTCGCTTCAGTGAGGCGAAGATCGAACTCTACAAACGCGATCTGAAGTGGTTTGTCGAGTTACGCAGAATCGCTCAGCAGGATGCCAATGAAACAGTCGACTACAGCGCCTACGAAACACAGATCCGACGCCTGGTGGATACCCATGTCGTCGGTGTCGGTGTCGCAGATCCAGAGGGGGTGTATCAGGTAGACCGGCTGGGCCAGGACGACCCGGAAAGCTGGAGCGACGAAAAAGCGCGCAACGAGGCGGATCTGATCAGGACACGTGTGAAAAAAACCATCGAGCAGTCGCTTGAGGATGACCCCTTTGCACAGAAGGCGTTCTCCGAACTGCTGCGCGAGGCGATCGACCAGGCCAGTGCGCTGTTCGATCATCCAGTCAAGCAGTACGCCCTGTTTGTGGCGTTCGAGCAGAAGGTCAACGAACGAGAGCTGGACTCGATCCCGGTTGAATTGCGTGGTCGGAATCGGGCGGCGGCTTGCTATGGTCTTCTACCGCTGGTGCTGGGCGAGGCATTCGAGAAGGAAAGAGCATCGAACCCAGGCGAATTTGTCGAACTGGCGCTAGTCATGGAGGAAGCCGTGAATACCGCAGCGGCTGAGCACTCCCTGAATATGTCCGCCCGCGAGGCAGCCATCAGCAAAGCCCTGTTGCCCGTCTTGTTCAAGCGTTTCGGAATGGAACACGCTCGCGAATTGATCGAGCAACTCATCCGAAGTTCGCGCGCAGCCCGGGCCCAGCAGCAGACATGATCCATAGCGTACAGGTGCAGTACGGCGAGCGCACCCTGCATTGCCAGGTGCGCGAGACGAAGGACACAACATCCCGGGTCGTAATACATGTCAATCACGACGGTGCGATTCATGTTGTTGCCCCGGCTGATATCTCGCGGACAGAGCTGAAGCGCGCCATCGCCCGTCGCGCACGCTGGATTGTGCGGCAGGTTGATGCCGCCTGCCAGCGACGACACGGGCTGACGCCCCGACGCTACGTTAGCGGCGAGACGCACTTCTACCTCGGGCGACGTTATCTGTTGAAGCGATTGCCTACAGATGCCGGCGAGCCTTCAGTCAAGTTGAAGCGCGGGCAATTGCAAGTGCGGTGCACAAGCGCCACGACCAAAGCGGTGCAAGGCCAACTCGACGCTTGGTATCAGGCACGGGCCGCCGACGTGTTTGCTCGTCGCATGGCGATCCTTCTACCTAAAGCACCCTGGATCAAGGCGGCCCCCTGTATCCGGCTACGTCTTATGCGGGGTCGCTGGGGCAGCTGCTCGCCGAGTGGCCCCATTACCCTGAACCCGGCGCTGGTAAAGGCACCGCCATCCTGTATCGACAGTGTGCTAGCTCACGAGTTGGTCCATCTGAAGGTCGGTAATCACGGGGCGAGTTTCTATCGCACGTTGAATCAATTGATGCCCGGCTGGAAAGAACATAAATACCGGCTGGATTCCATGGTCGAGCAATTGATGCCGAAATGTCGTTGAGCGCTGTTGTCTGAGGCACTTGCAAAGTACTGGCAGAGTTCTGGCAAGGGCTTGTCGAAGCTATTCTGGAATCGCGTTATCGCATTCACGTCGCCCGTTGAGTCCAACTTGCCCAAACCTGACCGACAGAGACTCGCACACGCCGTCGTTCAAACGCGGCTGCTCGCGCTCGCGGTACTCGCCGTTGTTGCCACGCCATCGCAGACCAGGGCCGACACAGCGGAGGAGGTCGGTTCGGCGACCGTCAGGAACATCGTCATCACTCGGCGGAACATCTTTGGTGACGTGACTACGGCCAGATACCTGACCCCTCGACTGATAAATCGCCTGCATACGACAACACGCGAGTCGGTGATTCGTCGCGAGATCTGGTTTTCCAGGGGCGATTTGCTCGATACCGAAGATCTCGAGGAACTGGAACGAAATATCCGCGATCTCGATCTTTTCGCGCAGGTCGATGTCGAGTTCGAGATGGTGCCTGAAGATGTCGATGGGGCCGCCCCTGTAGTTGATGTGCTGGTGTCAACGAGGGATCGCTTGTCCATCGTTGCCAGCACGGGTGGGTCGTTCCTGGGCGGGATCGGAGAAGTGTCGACGTCTGTCGGCGAGGGGAACCTGTTCGGCCTCGGCCATTCCCTCGAATTTGGCTATAAGGAAAACACCGAAGGTGAGCTTCTGGGATCATTCGCCTACGACAACATGCGATTCGCGGATGGCGATGCCATTGCCGGCATACGTCTCGGTGAGACGGAAGAGGGAAATTTTTCAGGAATCAGGATTCGCGATGAATTCGACAACTATGACGACAGGCTTTCCTGGAAAATCGAGTACGACCGAGTCGAAACCAGAATCGACTACTACGACCGGGGAGAATCTGTCGTCGAGGTACCCCGCACCGCCGATACCCTGTCGCTGAATCGAATTTACCGGCGCGGCGATCGGTCGGCATCCTGGCGATACGGCCCGCTGGCCGAATTCAAGGTAACCGACTACGCCGCGGCCACCGGAACGCAAGCCGACAGCATCGCGATACCGCTCGATTCGACGGAGGTATTCGCGGGTGGGTTGCTGGGCTACGACGTGTTCGATGCCCACACGAAAGTCAACTGGCTGGACTCTCTTGACTACGAGCAGGATGTCTCGTTTGGATACGGCACCGAAGTCGCTCTCGGTGCGTCCGATACGCTTGACGATCGCGGCAACAGGATTGCCCCGATCGTATTCTTGAATGCCTGGTGGCGCGACAGGCTGGGCATTGACGAATACGCCAGCGGCCGTATCGAGACATCGTATGTTGTCGAGAGCGGGGAGTCGGACTCCTGGACGACGTCTGTGGTCGCCAGACTCTATTCACGACGCCTCGAGATGGTCACGCTCGCCTCGTCCCTTCGCTACGTTTCGGGATTCAACGGCACGGGATTGCCTGCAGAACAATCCCTCGGCGAAGACAACGGGCTGCGCGGCTATCCGGCGCGGGAATTCAACGGCGAGCAAAGTCTGTTGCTCAACCTCGAAAGTCGCATGGCCACGGCCATTCGATTGCTGACGATGAGACTCGGGGCCGTCGTGTTCGTGGACGCCGGATGGGTCGGTGATCGCGACTCGGGAGATTTCTTCGACGAAGCCCATGCGTCAGCAGGATTCGGAGCACGCCTGGGTTCCCGGGAACTATTCGGATCCGGCGTCTTTCGACTCGATATCGCCTTCCCGTTCGACGACGACAGTGCGCGTGACTACCTGCCGACGCTGTCGCTGAGCATCGGTCAGGTGTTCTCGTTTGATTCGTGACCGGGAATCCATGGTCGACGTAATCGGCGGGGCGCAAATTGCTCACGGCAAGGAGAGCGCGCGATCGACGGCCGGGTCCTCTCCGGTCATGATGTCGGCCAGTCGGAAGACGGGAACTTCGATCTCGGGCAGCAAGCCGACCCGCTCGTAGCTCACACCCTCGGAGTCGAGGTAGACCTCGTTGGACAGCGTGGTACCCCAGCGGTTGGGTAGCGGCTTGTCCAGCCTGTCGGACAAGGCACCAGCGGTACCTTCTCCAATGACCGTTACCTGCGGTTGCCGATGCAGGGGAATAGCGAAGATCTCCGCGGCCCCGGCGGTGTTCGGGCCGACGATCAAAGTGACGGGGTTCAGGTAAGTGCCTGTGGATGGCGGTTCGAGGAAGGCCTCGACGGGAGTCGATTCGATGTCCCGGCCGCGTGCCGTCTTGGTAAAGGCGCGTTGTCGCTCGTTGACGAATCGACCGGCGAAGTCCAGCGCGATCGAGTCGAGGCCGCCACCGTTCAGACGAACATCGACAATCAGCCTCGTGGTGTCGGCCACGTCTGCCATGAACCGGTCCATGGCTCCCTGTGCGGCCTGCAACTCCTCCAGGTCAGTGGCGTCGTTTCGGGTTTCGCCGTCTTCATCGGTCGCAAAGCCGGCCATGCCTTCGATGAACAGATAGCCGATCGTGCCGTCTGCAGCCGTGGCCCAGGCCAGGGGGCCTTCCTGCACGAGAGAGCCTTCATCCATGCGTGAAAGCACGGTTTGCTGGAGTTGCCCGATCACCCCGTCGATGTAGTCACCGAAATTCTCGATGTCGTCTTGTGCCTCGAATCCCCGACGCAGTTCGATGATGGCGCCACGTTCGATGGCTGGCGAGAAGAAGTCGTCGTTGCTGCCCAATTGCACGTTCCTGTCGTCGATGGGCGACAGGAGATCCGAGAGCAGGCTGAACAGGGCGGCATCGTCATTATCATCGACGTCGCCGACTCGCGGCAGCTGTCTGGCGTACTCCTCTGCCCAGTCGACGCCGCGGAGTTCGAAGAAGGCGTAGAACTCGTCGAATGTGTTCCACACGTAGTCGAACATTCCCTGCGCGTCGGTGGCCACCTGTTCGTCGCAGCGCGCCGGCAGCGTGTCGAGTCGCGTCAGTCGGATGGGAAAGGCGCTGCCGGGTACGAGCAGTGACAGTTCGTCGCCCTCGAGACCGAAGAGTGTCTGTTCCAGCTCTTCGGACGGGATGCCCGCAACGCCGTCGAAGCTTGAGATCTCCAGGCAAGTTGCCTCGTGCAGCGAGAACAAGGTAGTGCGATTGTCCTCGAAGACGAACAGATTGCCGTAGCCGCGCTGCTCCCAGTTGCCAGTCAACTCCGTCAGGGTCGCATCGTCCAGCAACCTGTCGGGAGTATTCGACGACGATGGCGTTGTCGCTGGCGTGCCATCGCCACCGCTCGAACAGCCGGCCATCACCAGCAGGGCGATCAGGCCGGAAATGGATAGGGTTGTCTTCATGGCTTGCTTCATCGTGGTGAGTCCTCGTCAGTGTCGGAACAGCTCACTCGGCCGTCAGGCTGTGCGCGCCGGTTCCCGGGGGTACGCAGGTAAAGGTGATCGCGCCGCCGGCCTGCCGACTCAGATCTCGAAGCTGCGAGACGCTGAAGCTCTCAGTGTGTTCATCGCTCTGGAACGGGCCGCCGTCTCG